>ERZ827108.46-NODE-46-length-183885-cov-11.150601_pt1 | contig 183885 bp, 160 predicted proteins | sample MGYA00519921_ERZ827108 | MGnify/ENA primary metagenome ERZ827108 (study PRJEB31778, sample SAMEA3449258) | human gut metagenome | biome: human gut; feature: human-associated habitat; material: faeces | place: United Kingdom | collected 2010/2012 ... | reverse complement strand
TGAAATCCAAAACTTTCATACAGTCTCTTTCCGGGCAGATTCCATGGGAGTGTATCCAGACGAATGGAACTAACATTTTCACTTCTGCAGATTTCCACTGCTTTCTCCAACATTTTTCTTCCGATTCCTTTTCCCTGACATTCCGGAGCGGTCGCCAGAAGATGAATCACTGCAATCTCTGTGTCACTGCCCTTTATATTCCAGTCTACTAACTGATATCCCTCTCCCTGGATGTGGTTCACAATAAACGCTCCTGCTATGTTACCATCCTCCTCTGCTACATATAATGCCCCCATATTCAAAGCATCAGCAATATCCGACAATACAGGATATACACCCTTTTTCCATCTGAGAGGATACTCTGTATCCTGCATATGATCAATCAATTGATCATAAAATTCTAAAATCGTATGTTCTTCTCCGCATCCTGCTCTTCTTATCTCAATCATGTTATGTCTTGAACTCTCTTTCTGTTACTTAAACCCGAATTATTCATGGAGCAATTTCTAACCTAAAACTTGCACCATGAATTGAAAAATGATCCATGCAGCCATAACTTCTCTCAATTCGTCAGAAAAAGAGCATAAAATCCCTATGACGAGTTTTGGAGTAATTATCAGGCTGTCAAGGTTCGTTGACAGTTGCTATTCCAACTGTACATTCAGCTTACCTATTGCAGAAAGGGTGTCATAAAACTCTTCTTTATATGGGCAGCTGCTACACAGCTTGAATGTGATATATCTTGCTGAGTGAACTACTTTTGTAGCAATCTTCAGCAGTTTTAAACGGACGGTATCAATGCGTTGTTTCCGCATTTTTGCTGATAATACCAATCGTCTAAACCAATTAAATATGTTATAGGCAAGAGCATGTACCTGGACTCTGTTTGCATTTACAATTCTGTTGTGACTGCTCACCGCAGAAAAATCAAAACCGGATTTGCTTTCTTTGATGAAGTTTTCCATCAGACCTCTTTTGCAGTAAAATTTGACAAGGTATTCCGGTGAGGAATCCATGTTTGTGACAATAAAGGTATACATATAAACCATTTGGCTTTCTGGCTTCTCAACCTTGCACACAACGCGTCTTTCATAAGGCCATGGACCAGCTTTGTACATGAATTCACCGTAAACCACAGCGTAGTCTACCTCGTTATTTTGAGTCCGACTGGTAAGTGCCTCTGTAAGAAACGACGCTTTTTCACGGAGAATCTTGTTTTCCTTCAGCCAGATAACATAGCTTGTTCCGTTTTCCTCACACTGCTTATAGAGATCAGGAGTTGCAAAACCACTATCGCCGCGAAGCAGGAGATGGATGGTTGGATAATCATTCAGGTACTCGTCGAGAATCGGCTGCAGGAAATCGGTTACACCGGTACAGGAATAAGCTGCTCCATCACGGAGTTGGATTTTTATCAGACCACCAGTGATTCCGTCATAACAAACGAGCGGATGGTAGCCATTACTCCGATAATGGAAGTTAAATGCCCTGCCTTCCTGTTTGCCGTATGCTGCGAGGAGCGTGGAATCCAGATCCAGGATCACTGCCTGAGGCATCTGGATGCTGTAGATCCTTTTCCTAAGTATCTGGCTGATTTCCTGGAACTGTTTTAAAGTGTCTTCATCCATGCGGTTAAAGAATCTTGATACTGTTGGCTGAGATGCTAATGCGGATTTTTCAAGTACAGCTTTAAAAACAGGATCCTTGGTCAGTTCATCCGAAGCATCATCTTCGAAGTAACCGGCCATGATCATATATATCATCTGGAGAAGGTTATCCCTGTCCGTATGATATCGAAACACTGCAGAATCATTGGTCTTAAATGAACGGTTTAAAAGCCGTTCAATGCCAAGTTTGCTTATGAACTCTTTGATGAAGAGTAAGCCTGCATCGGAGGACAAGTCGCCTCCATCAAAATTTATTTTAATTTGCCTATTGCTTTGAAGTGAAAAGGTGTTTACAATACTCATAAAGGGCTCCTTTGTTGGTATTTATTTTGATTAGATACCTTAATTTTACCACAAATGGATGCTCTTTTTTTATTCACTTAACAAGTGAAAAGCAATATGCAATTAAAATACAGTAACTATGTGGCTTTCAGCCACGATCACGGCTTTGCCGTGAATAATTCAGGCTTATTATACCATTTTTCTTCTGACAGCAATTGTAAAAATTTTATATTTTCATATTTTAGGAAGACTTTGTGCTACGCACAGCTTTCCCCACCCCACCGCTTCATTCGGATACTCATTAAATCCGGGCAGGGGCTGCGCGCCTCGTCTTAAGTAGGCTTTGACTTTCTCGCCCCAGAGGAATGGGTCGTTTCGTTGTATGATGCCCCATTCCATCAGGAGGGCGGCGGAGCCGGTGACGAAGGGAGTGGAGAAAGAAGTTCCGGTGACAGTGGTATAGGCACCGCCGGGAGTGGGGGCGGTGATGTTTACGCCGGGGGCGACGAGATCCGGTTTGGGGAATGAGAGATTCGATCCGCCGCGGCCGGAGAAATCGGCGTAGGCGTTTAGTCTGGAGTCATAGGCTCCTACGGTGATCACTTTGGCTGCAGTGGATGGGATCGTGAGTGTTTCTGCAGCGATCGGACGGTAAAATCCGGTCACTGGGTTCAGGACATTTCCACCCGGAAGCCACAGGTTATAATTACCCTCCCGGATTCGTCTGCCATGCAGATGAATCTTCCAGATTCCACTGGTGAGGTATGTCTCTACAGGGATAAAATCAAAATAAATCTCCTGCGTTACCTGAAAAGGTCCCGGCTTTCCGTAGTAAATCAATAAATCTGTTTCCCCTGCACGGTATCTCTGTGTGCCGATTTTTTCCGAAAGTGTTGGCAGTCTTTCGCCAGATGGCGTTTCTATGGAAATCTCGATCTCATCTGCATAAGCTTTCCATAACTGCAGATTCAAAGTTGTCTCATAAGTCCCAATACTCATTTCCACAGTTTCTGTCTGTCCCTGTCGAAGCTGTCCCGCCGTATGGATCCGGTCATTTCCATTATTTCCGCTTCCTACACAGATGACAGAACGTCCTACATTCGCTGCATTGCTGAGATATGTTTCCAGCAGAGAATCCCCTTGATGTGAACCGTAGTTATTCCCAAAGCTGATATTTATAGCAATCGGTCTTCTCATCTTCACTGTCTGCCGGATCAGATAATCAATCCCCTCCATCAGTTCCGTTGTCCGTGGAAAAGAATTTTCCCGTGCATTTCCCATTTTTACAACGAGCAGATCACTTTTATAGGCCATGCCGCGATTTACTCCGCCTGATGCTCTCCCATTTCCCGCCGCGATTCCAAGAACTGCCGTTCCATGTCCACTGGAATCTCTGGATGGAACAAGGCGCCTGCCCTCAGTTTCCCCAAGTACAAGCGCCTTATCTATTTCTTCTTTCGTATATTCAGTTCCTGTCACATAACCTCTTGGTGGCTTTCCATCCAGACTCTGATCCCATAATCGCAGGATCCGGCTGCTGCCATCCTCATTTCTGAAATCCGGATGAAAATAGTCCACTCCGGAATCCACAACGCCAACCAGAATCCCTTCGCCGGTCAATCCGTTTGCACCAGCCTGTACCGGCAGGATGCAGCTCGCCTCTCTCGCCTGAAGCGTCTCAAAATAAAGTCGCTTGGGCTTTTCTATAAATTCAATCTGTTCTCTGTCTGAGTATGCATCAATTTCTGATTCCGGTAAAGTCACTACTGCATAACCTCCAAACAGCGGAACTACCTGAATTCCATCACCGCCAAGGCCACTTTCCGGTCCGCTGTATTTTATGATCACATCCCATACTTTTGTGGCTGAATCGTACCCAACATTCAGATTTTCCGATTTTGCCCGTTCCTGTGGCGTTGCCTCCATTGCAAGATTAAGAAGATTATCTATTTTCTGATCCGGCATAAAGATCTCATTTCAGATAGCACATTTACTTTATTATATGCTCCTCTTTTTCCAGTATATTCTAGCAGTTTTCCAATACATTGATTTCCATTTTCTGCTTCACCCGTTTCTGCGTTATAACCTCCACAGCAAGATTTAATAGATTATCAATTCTCTGCGAATAATTGATCATATACAATCAGAGAAACAATGGTTATCCTGGATTTCTGCATCGAAAAATCTTTCTTCTCTTATATCCGATGCTAATAAACTAACCCGAGGTCTGCTTCACTGCTTACCTGATTTGATCAAAACCCATAATTTTACATAGATTTTGCATTACTCTGCATTTGCATTTTACAATTTCTCTTTATAATGAAAACAAATCAAAAAAACAACTGCTTTCATTAAGAAATGAGGGATTACAATGTATAAAACATTATGGGACTCTATTAAAAAACGCACAAATAAACATACTACCGCATCCGTTTTTCTCCCTGTTCTGGTGCTTGGATGGACAGTGATCGGACTTCTTGCTGGTGCTCTGATCTGTCCGTTCCTCCAGGCGGCTGTGCTTGTCAAAGCAACAGTTGTTCTTTGCACCGGTGGATATGCGGGATTGATCTTCGGATTCTTCGGCGGTATCTTCTATATCTATCGCGGTACTGTAAAAAAATCTCACACTGCTGTCAATTCAGTACCGTCCATTTCCTTCAGATAAGACAACAAAACACACCTGCAAGCTGCCCTCTGTGGCAGCTTTTTTATTGCCCGCATGTCAAAAAGAAAAACCATCAGTGATTCCATTCTACGCTCATCCCAATGCCACATCCAGAACCATCATCAGTGAAAATCCCACCGCAAAGAAGATCGTTCCGATATTCGAATGCTCTCCCACAGACATTTCAGGGATCAGTTCCTCGACAACAACATAGAGCATGGCTCCTGCCGCAAAGCTCAGAAGATACGGCAGTGCCGGAACGATCAGCCCGGCTACAAGAATTGTCAGCACTGCTCCGATCGGCTCCACGATTCCTGATAACACACCGCCGACAAAAGCTTTTGTTTTTCCCATTCCTTCAGAGCGAAGCGGCATGGAGATGATCGCACCTTCCGGGAAGTTCTGGATCGCAATTCCAAGAGAAAGTGCCAGCGCTCCCATCATGGTGATCTGCGCTTTCCCTGTCAGATATCCGGCATAGACTACGCCCACCGCCATTCCTTCCGGGATATTGTGAAGCGTGACCGCAAGCACCAGCATGGTCGTCCTCTGCTGACAGCTTTTTGGTTCCTCTGCCTGGTCACTGTGCTGATGCAGATGCGGCACGATGTGATCCAGCATCAGCAGAAAAAGTACCCCTATCCAGAAACCGATCAGTGCCGGAACAAATGAAAATTTTCCCATTTCCACTGACTGATCGATCGCCGGGATTAAAAGGCTCCATATCGAAGCCGCTACCATCACCCCTGCTGCAAAACCGGTTAGACACCGCTGCACATAGGCGTTGAGATCTTTTTTCATAAAAAAGACGCAGGCGGCTCCCGCCGAGGTACCTATGAACGGGATCAGTATCCCGTAAAACGCATTCATATCCATCACTTAATTCCTCCTTATTTATATTTTAAGTTAGTTTTATTTAACTTTATTCATAAACAGTATAACCACATGCCATACTTTATGCAATTGCTTCTTTTTTATTGAAAAAATTTATTGACAACACACCGTGCATTTGTTATAGTAGGAGAAATCTGATTTTAAGCAAACTACGTGAGGGAGTAATTTGCACGAAGGAACGTGTGATTTGTCAACATACTGGTATTTTGTACCTGGCAAATCTTAATGAATGAGACTCATGTATGCAGCAAAACAATACATACAGCGCTTTTGTACGTCTGTACTGTTTTGCTGCATACATGAGTCTTTTTGCGTGTTCAGATACTTTCTTAAGAAAAAAGGAAACGGAGATTTTGTTATGGCACTCGTTATTGAACTATTTTTGTTAGGTGTTGGGCTTTCTATGGATGCTTTTGCAGTTTCTGTCTGTAAGGGGCTCAGTATGAGAAAGCTGAACAAGAAACAGGCACTCATCATCGGGCTTTACTTCGGCGGATTTCAGGCATTGATGCCGTTTGTCGGCTGGCTCCTCGGCAGCCAGTTCCAGAAATATATCACAAGCATTGACCACTGGATCGCATTCATCCTGCTTGGCTTCATCGGCGGCAAAATGATGATCGAAGCAGTCCGGGAATGGAACGAAGAGGAAGTTGTCGATGTCATGTACGCACCGATCGACCACAAAAACATGCTTGTTCTCGCTGTCGCAACCAGTATTGACGCACTCACTGTCGGAATCACATTTGCTTTCCTCGGAACTCCGATCGTAGAAGCGATCACCATCATCGGGATCACAACCATGGTCATCTCCATCGCCGGAGTTGTTGTTGGAAACTTCTTCGGAAGCAGATACAAGAGCAAAGCTGAGTTTATCGGCGGCCTGATCCTTGTTCTCCTTGGGCTCAAGATCCTTCTGGAACACCTCGGTATCCTGGTTTTCTGATGAAATAATAAAACATCTGCACTGTGCAGAACAGCCCTGCTTCACGCTGTCACACATGAAGCAGGGCTGTTCTTTTTTATATTGTGGAGGCACTCATTTTATTTTTCCAGTACAAGGGGCTCATACGGTTCCAGTATGATCTCGCCGCCATTCTCGATCTCATACTCTTTTTCATAATTTCCCAGAAGTTTATGGTAAGTTTTCCACTCCGGTTTCGCCTGGAGTACGATTTTTCCACCGGTCAGGTTGTTGAATACGACCAGTTCTTCCTCTTTGTAATTTCTCTTATATGCAAGCACATCTGCATTTTCTCTCTCAAAAAATTCAATCGTTCCCTCAGAGATCACTGCTTTCTCTTTGCGGAGTCCGACCAGTTTCTTATAGAAAGAGTAAATAGAATCCGGATCCTGCATTTCTTTTTCTGCATTGATTTCTTTATAATTATCAATTACAGAAATCCATGGTTCCGCTTCTGAAAAACCTGCATTTACATCTGCCGACCACTGCATTGGAGTTCTACTGTTGTCTCTGGATTTTGCTGCAAGGATTTCCAGTGCTTCCTCCTTTGACTTTCCTTCTGAGAGAAGAATCTCATAATAGTTCAGACTTTCCACATCACGATACTGGGAAATATCGCTGTAATGAGCATTTGTCATTCCAAGCTCTTCTCCCTGATAAATATAAGGAGTTCCGCGCATCATATGAACAGATGCAGCGAGCATTTTTGCAGACTCTTTCCAGTAGTTTTTCTCATCTCCAAATCTGGATACGACACGTGGCTGGTCATGATTGCACCAGAACAGGGAATTCCATCCATTTGCTTCCTGCATGCCCTCCTGCCATTCCTCAAACAGTTTCTTGAGTGCCATGCGGTCCGGCTCCATGAATGACCATTTGTCACCGTTTTTGTAGTCCACCTTGAGATGATGGAAATTGAAGCACATGGAGAGTTCTTTTTCCTCCGGATTGGAATAGCGGATGCAGTTATCCAGAGAAGTAGATGACATTTCACCAACTGTGATCATGTCCGCGATCTCTGTGTCCTCTGTCAGTTCTTTGATGTATTCATGGACATGAGGACCATCTGTATAAAATCTTCTTCCATCTCCCTGAAGATCATCCTCAAAAACCTCCGGTTTTGAGATCACATTTACAACATCGAAACGGAAACCTTTGACACCTTTGCTCTTCCAGAAACGGATGACTTTTTTTAATTCCTCGCGTACTCTCGGGTTTTCCCAGTTCAGGTCTGCCTGACTGACATCATAAAGATGCAGATACCATTTGCCAAGAAACGGAACATATTCCCAGGCAGACCCGCCAAATTTGGACTGCCAGTTCGTTGGAACCTGATCCGGCGTTCCTTCTCTGAAAATATAGTAATCCTGATATTCCCGCTCTCCCGCAAGAGCTCTCTGAAACCACTCATGATCTGTAGATGTGTGATTGAATACCATGTCCATCATCAGTCCGATGCCGCGCTCATTGCATCCGGCGATCAGGTCATCCATATCTTCCATGGTGCCAAATTTCGGATTGATCCTGTAATAATCGGCAACATCATAGCCATTGTCATTCATCGGTGAGACAAAGACCGGTGTGATCCACAGATAATCAATGCCAAGAGCTCTAAGATAATCTAATTTCTGAATGATCCCGCGAAGATCACCGTGGCCATCGCCATTAGAATCTTTAAACGATTTCGGATAAACCTGATATACTACTTTGTTTCCTAATTCCAGCATGTTGTGCTCCATTCTCACTCAAATGATACGATTTCTGTCTTGTTTGCTTCTGCCTGAATGCCTGTTTTGAACTGAATGTTCTTTGCATTTCCCTCTTCTGTAATGATGCAGACGGTCACGTCCGGATGTCCTGCTGCTTTGATCTTGTCTCTGTCAAAACGGATCAGCGGTGTTCCTGCTTTTACTTTCTGATCCTGGGATACGAGATACTTGAATCCGTCTCCCTTCATATCTACAGTGTCAATTCCCACATGAAGCAGGACTTCCATTCCATTTGCCAGTGTCAGTCCGCAGGCATGTCCGGATTCCTCCATGATCATGGAAACTTCTGCGTCTGCCGGTGCGTACAGAATGTCGTTCTCCGGAATGATCGCAAGGCCATCGCCCATCACCCCTTCAGAAAATACGCCGTCGCCTACTTCTTTTAAGGAGATCACTTTTCCTGTAAGGAATGCTTTCAGTTCTGCTGCTTCTATAACTTTTTCTGTATTATCGCTATCCGCTGTATTCTGTCCTTCTGTTCCCTGTCCCATATCTGCCGGAGAAAGTTTCTTCTTTCCTACGATAAAAGTAAGTGCCAGCGGTACTGCAAATGCGATCAGCATGCAGACTGCAAAGCTTCCCATATATTTCGGCTGAATGGAAAGGATTCCCGGGATTCCGCCGACACCAACTGCATTTGCTGTTGTATTTGTTGCCACACATACGATTGCGGAGACCGCTGATCCGATCTTCTAGCCAATCGGTCCTACTACAAAATGTGCTGCCATAACTGCAAGTACCAGACTGCAGAATGGGACAACTACCATGGATATTACCTGAGGTGTGATCTTCCGGAAAAATTTCTCCAGATATGCCAGTACGAACGCTGCCAGGATTGCCGGCAGTACCTGTGCCTGATAACCGATCATATTGACCTTGACAAAACCGAAATCCCACTTCGGAATATCTGCTGCTGCGGTTCCTGCTACTGCATATGCGTTCAGGAGCTGTCCGGAAACCAGTGTCAGACCAAGAACGATTCCGAGCATCTGTGTGGTTCCCATCTTCTTGGTAACGGACCAGCAGATGCCTACTGGCAGCATATGGAAGATTGCCCACCGATCAGCCACAGAAAACTGTCAAGTCCTGCCCAGAACTGACTGATATCACACAGTGTCTTGGTGCCGTTTTCAAAAAGGTACATACTGTCGATACAGTTTCGAAAGCCCAGGATCAGACCACCTGTGATGATCTCCGGGATCAATGGTGCAAAGATCTCTGCCAACGCTGCAACAACTCTCTGCAGTACATTCTGGTTCTTCTTCGCCGCCTGCTTGACTGCGTCCTTGGAAACGCCCTCCACACCGGCTACTTTGACAAAATCATTGTAAAAATCTGCGACTGCATTTCCGATGATCACCTGGAACTGTCCCGCCTGTGTGAAACAGCCCTTGACTACTTTCATTGCTTCGATAGCTTCTACATCAGCCTTGGATGTGTCTGTCAATACGAAGCGCATTCTTGTGACACAATGTGATACTGCTGCAATGTTTTCTCTGCCGCCAACCAGCCGCAGCAGTTCTTCTGCATCCTGTGCATACTTGCCCATTTTTCTTTTCCTCCATTCATGTTTTACTTGTTTAAACATCTTTCCCGTGATTCTTTTACATCATATTTGTTTAAACATGTCAACTATATTTTCAAAATTTGTTTGAGCTACACATGACGATCGTCAACAGCAAAAGGATCATGACCGTCGAAAAAGTGACAGAGATCGATGAAAAATATCTCGACCTGAATATCCGGGACTACAACTGTGTCGCTGTCGTCAGCAGCCAGACGTATAACAGTGACGGCGTAATGTTTGAGTACACCCAGTCCCGCCACCGCCCGGATCACTTCCGTTTCTATGATAATGCGGTGAGAAAATAAAATATTGACGGAAAGTACATTGACATTTCCTGAAAAAGCGTTTATTATATATAACATATTTATTTAGTATGTTTATATGGTTTTTGTTTGATTAAGGAGTGTGATCTCATGAATATCTTATGCTTTGGCGATTCTAATACCTGGGGATACAAGCCGGATAAGACCGGACGCTTTGATGAAAATACAAGATGGACTGCTCTTCTTCAGAAGAAGCTTGGTCCAGAATATCATATTATAGAGGAAGGACTTTGCGGCAGGACTACTGTCTTTCAGGATGAGCTCCGCGAGAGCCGCCGGGGGCTGGATATGATCGGTGTCACTGTGGAAATGCACAATCCTCTCGATCTCGTAATCATCATGCTCGGAACGAACGACTGCAAGACCCGCTATGGTGCATCCGCCAGTGTGATCGCCCGAGGTCTGGATCAGGTGATCCGTAAAGCACGGCTCAATGCATCTCAGCACTTTGATCTGCTTGTCGTCTCTCCGATCCATCTTGGTCATGGTGTCGGAGAAGCGGATTTTGACCCGGAATTCGATGAGAGATCTGAGGTCGTTTCCAGAAATCTCGCAAATGAATACCGTAAAGTTGCACTCCAAAATCATGCTGTTTTTTTGAATGCCGCTGATTTTGCTTCTCCAAGCACTACGGACCGTGAACATATGGATGAAGTTGGACATGCTGCACTCGCTGATGCTATTTATGATAAGATCACTGCACTTGAGAAGGGACTTGCAAATGTGATCTGAGATTACTGTTCACCTATAATATCCCGCAAATGAAAAAAGAAGAAGATCAATCTCTTACCAGAACCATTTCGGCAAAGTTTGATCTTCTTCTTTTTTCTTATAATATGTACTGCAAAAGCCAGCAGATAAACGGCAGTGTCACAATGCTGCATATCGTCGTCACGAACACACCGCCCAGTGCATAGTCTCCATCTGAGCCAGCGCTGTTTGCCATCATAACTACAGAAGTCATCGCCGGCATTCCTACGATCAGAGCCATTGTCAGATGGATCTCTTCTGAAATCGGAAATAGATTCAAAACTCCATACATGATGACCGGGATCAGAAGCATCTTGACCAGTACGATTCCGTAAAGGGAAAGTTCTTTTATATATCTGCGGATATCGATGCACGCAAATACGCCGCCCACATAGATCATGGCAAGTGGAGATGCGGTCGCACCTATCTTCTGCAGTCCTGTATCCAGAAGCTGTGGAATCTTAATCCCTGTTACTACGAGAAAAAGTGCCGCAAAAATCGCCACCGTTGCCGGATTGACCAGTTTCCGCGGATCAAACTTCCCTTTTCCACATGGAGTGGTCAGTTTTACTCCCATTGTCCACAACATGAACTGGTCGATCACGGTAAATACTGAAACATAAAGAATTCCATTCTGTGGAAAAATACTCGTGATGATCGGGATTCCCATGAAACCGACATTTCCAAACAGAAACATCGCCTGGTAGATTCCCGCCTGGTCGCCTCCCAGGTGAAATATTTTTGTCATTCCCAGACTTATGATGAACGTGCAGATATAAAACACTGCTGCGATCACCAGAATAGATAAGGAATGAAAAAGTGTATCCCGCTCCACACCGTCTATGATATTGACAAAAATCATCACCGGCAGTGCCATCTTAATCACAAATCTTGAGATCGGATCAAGAGTTTCACTGTTCAGTACTTTTGTTTTTACCAGGATCATGCCTGCCAGAATGTAGATCACAAACAGGCCGATCTGCTGAAACAGGATCTCAAGCGTATTCATTTGTTTTCCTGCTTTCCTTGTACTTCGACAAAATCAGAATAACTACGAAGGTGATCATTTCAGATGCCAGGAAGGACAGCCATACACCATTCATTCCCAGAATCCTGGAAAGTACGATCGCACAGATTCCGATCGCGATCGCGCCTCGGAGCAGAGAGCCGATGATTGCCGGACGTGGGTTTGCTGTTGCGGAAAAATATGCAACGAGCATAATATTGACTCCTGCGAACAAAAATCCCAGGAAGTATAACCGAAGACCTGTGTGTGCATATTCCAGAAGAAGCTGGTTGTTTTCACTGTTGAATACTGCAATAAACGGATCTGTAAAGGTCCAGACCAGTGCGACCATGACGATTTCTATTGCTGCTGCGCAGGTCAGTGCCCAGCGGAGAAGTTTTTTTACATCGCCAGATGCACCTTTGCCGAAGCTTTCGCTGATCAGAGGCTGCGCGCCCTGTGCCATACCGTTCATGATCGCCATTCCCACAAGCGAGAGGTTTGCTACTACTCCATATGCAGCAACTCCGGTGCTTCCAGTAAGTCCAAGGATCAGCATATTAAATATGAACGTGATCACTGCGGAGGAAATTTCGCCCACAAACGCGGACACGCCAAGCTGACAACAGGAGATCAGATGCCGCACGGACAGTTTTTTCCATTTGAAACCGATGTTGCATTTTTTGCTGAAATAATGCGTGGAACATACCAGCATCGTAACACACGGACAAAAAGCAGTTGCCAGCGCCGCACCGGAAAATCCAAGCCCTGCCGGGAAAATAAAAATGTAATCAAACACGATATTGAAGGCACTGCCGGCAAGGGAACCTGCCATTACGGTTGAGGTTGCATAATCGTTTCGTGCAAATGCGGTAACGGAATAATTGCACATAAAAAACGGTGCAAAAACAAGAACGATCCGCAGATAAGTTTTGCCAAGCGCGATCAGCTCTGCATCTGCTCCAAGGAGCGCCAGAAATTTATCCGGGAAGAAAATCCCGATCAGCATAAATGGAATGCTGAAAAGTACCGCCCAGCTGATCGACTGTGTAAAATAATGATCCGCCTCTTCACCTTTGGCTCTGCGGATCCCGTATCTCGTCGCAGAACCGATCCCGATCATGGATCCTATTGCGAACATGATTCCAAAAACCGGCAGGATCAGGTTGAGGACTGCCAGTCCATTTGCTCCTGAGCTGACCGATATAAAAAAAGTGTCTGCAAGAATATACACGGATTGCCCCATCATACTTGCTACACTTTGGAAAACATATTTTGTAAATTTTTTTAGCATAATTTTTCTCCATTTCACAGACTGTCCTCTGCATTATAGTAAAAAGTTCTCGAAAAGACAATAGACTTTTCAAGAACTTTTTATATTCAGCGTTTCCTGCCAAGTTCCCAGAATGCTACGGCACTTGCGGCTGCTACATTCAGGGAATCGACGCCGTGTGACATTGGGATCTTTACTGTGTAGTCACAGTCTGCAATGGTCTGAGATGCCAGACCGTCTCCTTCTGTGCCGAGAACGATGGCAAGTTTTTCTTCCGCGAGGAGCTTCGGATCATCGATGCTGAAAGAATCGCCACGAAGTGCCATTGCCACGGTTTTGAAGCCAAGGTTCTGGATCGATTTCATTCCTTCTTCCGGCCAGGAGGATTTTTTGTCAAAATATGTCCACGGAATCTGGAATACCGTTCCCATGCTTACGCGGGCGGCTCTTCGATAGAGCGGGTCACTGCACCCGCTGGTCAGAAGGACCGCATCCATATGAAGTGCCGCTGCGCTGCGGAAAATGGCTCCGATATTTGTCGGATTCACGACATTCTCCAGGATTGCGATGCGGCTGGTATTCTGGCAGATTTCTTCTACAGACGGAAGACGGCGGCGTTTCATGGCACAGAGCATGCCGCGTGCCAGTGCGTAGCCGGTCATTCCCACAAGGACATCATATTCTGCTGTATAGACCGGAATTTTCGGATATCGCTCCAGGATCTGCTTCGCCTCACCCTCCAGGTCTTTATGCTCAACCAGAAAAGAAAGCGGCTCATACCCTGCATTTAATGCCCGCTCGATCACCTTCGGACTCTCCGCAATAAACAGCCCCGGCTCCGGCTCATAATACCGCAGAAGCTGCACTTCCGATGTCCGCGCGTATACGTCTAATTCTGGCGCGGTGATGTCGTTGATTTCGATTATATTGTTCACGGTGTTCTCCTATTTATTATCAAACGTAATATTTCGGATCATATTCCGGTTGATAAGCTGTGTGCCTTTCTTTGGTGTTTCGACTTTGACCCACTGGGCATCTGCCTCGACGAATCTGCCCTTGCTCGCACCAACTTCGTTAAAAAGACTTACTACACAATCCCGTCCTACATACTGATCTAACATCGAACCGCTCATATCCTCATACTCCTTTTCACTATCAATGATTGTAATAAAATTCTGTGTCTGCTGCATTGCTGACATCACCGTCAGCATATTCAGATTATTGATTGCTACCATTGTAGCCGCATCCATCACCGTCACCCCACAATTTCTGATAAGATATCTACTTCCTGTACTCTTCTATTTTACAGCTATGTTCCTGTGTTTTTTTATCATAATTAACTCCGACAAGCAACAAATTTCCATGATATTCTTCAAGGCTCTGACAATATTCTCTTTCCTTGATCTGTGCGATAGCACCGACTGCATCTTTGTTCCATTTCAATTCTACTACCAACGCCGGTTTATCTGCAAATCGCTTTCTTGGAATAAAAACCAAATCTGCAAAGCCCTTTCCACCAGAGAGTTCCCGATGAACTGTATAAAAATTCCGCGCGGCATAAAGTGCAAGCGAAATCGTATAACTTAATGCATTTTCATCATTGTACTGAATATGCGAAGTCTCAAAGTGTGCCTGCCGAATCCCCTCCGCGACCTGTTTTTCACGTCCCTGCCAGATTGCCTGCAGGGTATCTGCTGAATTTTTGAGTGCTTTCGATACTTCTCCCCAATCTGATACGGATACTGCATTCACATATTCTGCCCGGATTTCATCATTAGGAATAAACACAGATCTTGCAGAATAATGATACCCCAAATATCCAAGGTGGATCAACAAGGTCAAAACATCGTCTTCGGTACGGAAAGTTGTCATATCATTTGTAAAACTTCCAGTATTTACCGGAACTTCCTCTCCGGCAAGCATGCTCAGGATATCGTCTCTCAGTCCTTCAAAGTTCATATCAATATAAATCTGCAAAGCCTCAAACGTTTCTGTCTGGTTCCAGTAATTTCCCAGCTTTCCAAGCCTCATACAGCTGACTACAGATTTGGGGCTGTATACAGAAGAAACTTCCTCAAAAGAATATCCATCATACCAGTTTCTGATCTCACTAAGTTCCATATGATACTCTTCACAGAGTTTTTTTACTTCCGCTTCTGTAAAACCAACATAAGAAGCCAATGGTCCCGGGTCTATCATAGAAAATTCATCAAACATATTCAGCGCACTGTGTGTGCCATATTTTTTGATAGGAAGAATCCCCGTCATATATGCAAGATGGATATAACTTTTGTCTTTGATCAAATCACGCAAAAAATCCAGATATTTCTCCTGTGCTTCTTTGTCATTCTTAAATTCTCGAAAAATGCAATCCCATTCATCTATAATAAGAATAAATGGGCATTTACTTTCTGCATAAATATCCTGCATGGTCTCTGCCAGATCTTCCGGATCAAACAACTCCACATCCGGATACAGTCTTACAAGTTCTCGGATCACTCTCTGTTTTATTCTGGTAAGCAGTTCCTGCACATTAGAGCTTCGGCTTAAAAATTCCTGCACGTTAAGAAAAATTGTATCATATTTATTCAGATATCTGGTAAAATTTTTGTCTTCCGCAATTTCCAGACCTGCAAATAACTCTCTAGAATCACAGCCTCTGCTGTAATACGCAGTCAGCATATCTGCCGCCATAGATTTCCCGAAACGTCTCGGTCTACTGACACAGACATATGCCTGCATGGTATTTATCACACAATTTGTATATTTTATCAACCCTGTTTTATCCACATAAATATCAGAATTTACAGCTCTCTGAAATTTACTGTTATCCGGATTCAGATAATTTCCCATTCTGGTGCAGTCCTTTCTTGCTTTTTGTTTTATCTTACCACAAAGCCGTGCTGGATTCTATGATTTGTGAAAAAAATACAGACCCACAATTTCTGCGGATCTGTATTTTAATTTTTTATTCGAAGGTTCCGGTAAATTTCCAGACCATATCCGGTTCTTCCGGGAGATAAGTTACGTTTGGACGCCAGGTTGCAATAACTTTGTCTTCTGAATTTACCCACAGACAATATTCTTCTTTATAGGAAGTATTTATAAGTCCTACGGACAGATACAGTGCTTCTGCATCCATTGCATAAGCCACGCTGTGATATCTTTTTGTAAAATCAGACGGGTAAAGATCATTACATTTCCATGCTTTGTAGCCAGCATAAAGCACTTTCTGTTCGCCGTCGATCACAGCTTCAATCTTAATTCTATATCCCTCTTTCGTAAGCACTGCGCTCTCGATCTTTCGTGGATTTTCTGTAAAAAGAATCTTGCGGTCAAATAATCTTGCAGCCTCCTGTCTGGCAGTTCGAAATGCACCTTCCGGCTGTACAAGTGACAGGCTGTTTATCTTGGTCCGAAGTGCTTTCTCTGCTGCTTCCAGCTGTTCCTCTTTGCATGGTTCAGAAACTGCTTCCTTTATATATTTCAGACAGATATCTGCGGCAAGATATTCTCTCGCACCTGCTGTGATTCCAATTGCCACCGGAAGATCACGGAAACAGATCAGATACTGACCAAATGCTCCCTCGGCCGCAAAGATTTCTTTTCCTGCTTTTATGTGATAAGCATAATGTGTCAGTGCTTTCTTTTCATCTCCCGGAATTTCTACTCTCGGTTTTCCCATTTCTTCTATCCACCAGGATGGTACAAGCTGCTCGCCTTTCCAGTTTCCTTTCTGAAGCAGAAGCTGTGCCAGTGCGGAAATCTGCGGCGCAGTCAGATACATTCCCCATCCGCCGGTATTGTGTCCTTCCGGACTTGTCAGCCAGTTGATCCTGCCGAGCCCCATTTTGTCAAAAACTCTCTTTTGCATGATAGACAGACAGTTTTCTCCCATAACCTTGGATACGATTCTCGAAAGTGTATAACTACATCCAGAATCATAATGAAAAACCTTTCCGATATCTTCACGGATCTTTGGCTGTTTCAGCCAATTTGTCTCCCAGTCTTTCTCAATCCTGGAAAACCATACATTGTTGCAGCATTCCTTTGATCCTGCCTGCATGGTAAGCAGATCATAAATTGTAATATCTTCCATTGCTTCATCATACGCCGCCGGTAACTCTTCTCTCACATAATCCAGAAGATGATCTTCCAGATGAAGTTTTCCTTCGTCTACAGCAAAACCAACACAGATACTGGTTCCGATCTTTGACAGGGAATGCATCATCTGCGGATCATTCAGTGAAAAAGGTGCCCAGGCTCCTTCCAGAACAGTCTCGCCTTTGTAGCGAACAGATATACTGTGCAGGTGAATTAAAAACTCTATCCTCACATGACTGAAGTCACGTGCTTCCAGGCGCTTTAGGCGCCAGACTAAATATCGGCGGATACGCCTGTAACTTAGGTGCGCAGGTATGCGCATTTTCCATGCTGGATACGGCAGGTCCCCACATAACAGGTAGTCCGCTGTATATCTGCCTGCGTTTATGCTGCTCTTAAGTTCATTTCTGAACTGAGTTTTCTCAGATCCGCATAAACACATGAGGTTCTACGCTTTACTGCAGGGACTTTTGCCTCCAGCAAAGACCTTTCCGTTACCGGAAGGGGTTTTAAAAGTTCTCTGATAAAATATCTTGCTCCAATATTGTACGATGCTGACAGGTCGCAATTATATCGTTTTCCTGTCTGAAATACACACAGGCTGTGATTTTTTTGATCACGGGCAACCGCCCCTGTTCCATCATATGCAAGCCTGCTGGTATTCCACGCACAGATCCTCGATATCCGCATCCCATTTCTATGTGCCTGATGTTCACAGCGTTTCTGGATATCCCGTTTTTTCCACAGATGCAGTTTCTGTTTCTTTCTCCCGGATATCTTTCCTTTTGTCTCCAGGTATTCGAAAACAATTACATCTGCATGCTTCTCTTTTGCATATTTTGTGACTGCTCCTGCAATCTTCCTGCCCAGTTCTATGTTCAGGCGTTTTGCATAAGCCCATCTGCTCTTTGTCTGTACAGATTCATGTTCTCTCTGGAATCTCCGTATCCGTCCCAGTACACGGTACATCCGGTCTTTTTCACTGGGAAAATCAATAAACTTTCTTCCCAGGACAGTTCCATCCGACCGCATAATGGTACAGACTGCATCGGTGTTGATCCCCAGATCTACACTGCAGATGATCTGTTCTTTGACTGCAGCTTTTGTGAGTATCACATCTTCTGTATAAGAAAAACGCAGAAAATATTTCCTGTGTCTTTTCTCCAGTGTCGGGGCGGATGCCTTTTTCCCGATCCAGTTCTTTCTCAGATACTCCATGTCGGTATGGCTTAACCGTACATGAAACCACTTCCAGTCATACCCGTCATATAGTTTCAGATAAGCAGCATCCTTCCCGACTTCATCCTCCCGGTACATTACATCACGGTAAAAGACCGGCATGGCATGGTTCTCATATACAAGTCTCGGTTTACCTTCTATCTGACCTGTCTTTTCCCACAACTCCATTCGGGTTTTGTAAGAGGATACACTTCCCAGGGCATGCTGGATGGCGGCCCTTCTCAGATACGAAGGCATCTTTTGGAAACGGATATCAAAATCAAAACGAGCCTGATTCTTTTTTGTTGTATGTATCAGGTGCTCCGCTTCATTAAAACGCTTCTTCGTTTCCGGTATCCTTTCCAGTTCTTCCCATACCTGCGCATAAATCTCTGTCAGATAGCTGACAGCAGACCTGTAAACATCCAGTGTCTGACGGATCGGGATATTCTGTTTTCGTAATTCCACGCCATAGCTGGAGGTAATCTTCATATCTGCTTCCTAACCTTTCTATCTTGTACCGATACAAATAAGTCCTATTTGTTCTTGTATTTTCTATTATACTCCTTATTAAGTCCAATAAAACTCCCTATTTCTATTTTTTTATAAAAAATTTGCGTGTCTAACTCATCACTGGAAGTAACGAGAATGCGACACGCAGTTATTCAATCTGCATAAAATCCCTCCTGAAAGTATTACATAGACATTTGTTTTCCATTTTTGCACAAAAAATGTGCGAAATCGTACTTGATAGTACGAGTACGATTTCGTATATAAAGCAAGAAGAATTTTATACATTCACAAACAATTCCTATTTCGCCGTGCTTTCTGCAGCCACTGATTCTGTATTATCTGAACTCCAGATCAGGTGGCATTTCGCTGCCAGTTCGTCTTCTTTCTGCTGTGCTTTCTCTGGTTCATCCTGGTAATCCCAGAGTGCAAAGGCTTCTTTTACATTCTCCGGGTCAACGTAATAGACATTTTCAATTCCTGTTGGAAGTGAAGTTTCATCTGTAGATTCATCCGCTCCACGTTCATACGCATTCTGGAAATCCTGCAGATTCCAGAGCTCATTTTCTGCATTCACATCGGATGGATATTCTTTGCGGGTCCACATAGTTTCTGACAGCATGTAGAACATGTTTTTCTGATCTACGGACAGGACTGATTTCATCCGTCCCAGTGGATTGACTGTGGAATATACTTTCCCGTCTTTTACGGATATGTTCGCCTCGTCCCAGGAAATATAATTCTCTTTGTCATAGTACCAGTAATGTCCGATCCCGCCTGCTGCCACTACGAGAATGACCGCCAGAAGGACAGATGCGATCCGTTTCTTACGGATCTTTCGACGGATCTTTCGGAGTGGTTCTGCCTCTGTTTTGTTTGTCTGTGTCAAATTGTTTCCTTTCGCGGTGGCTGTCAGACGATTTTCTCTCATCATTTCTTCCTGCATCTTTCTGCAGGCGGGACACGTCTTGAGATGTTCTTCTACAAGCTGGCGGCTGTCTTCACTGACCATATCGTCCACATAAAGCGGAAGTAGGTCTTCTATGATATTACAGGTGATCTTCATGGTTTAATTCCTCCCTGATCTTCTTACATGCTCTGTGATAAGTGACTCTTGCCCAGCTTTCGCTTTTGCCAAACAGCGCGGAAATCATGGTAAATGACAGTTCTCCGAACACACGAAGGGAAAAGACTTCTTTGTACGGCTCTGCAAGTCTGTGCAGTACTTTGTGAACCTGAAATGCCGTTTCTTTATCCGAAAAATTCTGAAGCAGATCCAGTACAAAAGTATCCTCTGTTTCTTCCTGAGATTCCGGTGCATACTTTTTATTTTTCTTCAGATAGTCATAATATGTGTTTTTGGAGATCTGACAAAGCCACACCCGCAGGTCACAGTCGCCTCTGAAATCGTCGACTTTTTTCAGGGCTTTGAAGAATGTTTCCTGTGTGAGTTCTTCTGCGATATGGGTATTATGCGAAAGTGAAAGCAGATAACGGTATACGATGGTGAAATATTGTTCGTATATCTCCTGAATATTCAGCATTGGTGTTTTCCTCCTTCACATATATGACGATGTATGTATCAGAAACGTTACAAAAAATCTCACAAAAGAAAAAGGCATTCCGATCTATGGAACACCTTTTTCTCTTTTATAAATTCCCAATCCACGTGCACGCAAGTTCTATCCATGACTGGCATTCTGGCTGGATGCAGCCGCCATCTTCGTGGCTGGTTTCTTCGTTTGCGAGACTGAGGCCGTGACCGCCTGACGGATATAGATGCAGTTCTACGGGTACTCTGTGTTTGCGCAATGCTTCAAAAAACAGCATGGAATTCTCAACCGGAACGGTATCATCTGTAACGGTATGCCACAGAAAAGTCGGCGGAGTATCCTCTGTTACCTGGAATTCCAGGGACTGTTTTTTTCTCTTTTCCGAATCATTACTGTTCTCTCCGAGCAGAGCTTCAAAAGAACCCATATGCGCAAATTTTCCAGATGTAATGACCGGATAACTGAGGATCATTCCATTTGGCTTCACCATTTCCGCATCTGTATGCAGAGCTTCTGAGATGAATTTTTCCCTCCAGAATACGCCAAGACTCGCTGCCAGATGACCTCCCGCAGAAAAGCCCTGGAGAATGATCTTGTCCGTATCAATATGGAATTCTCCTGCATGTTCTCTTAAATATGCGACCGTTTTTGCAAGCTGCATTAACGCCAGCGGATACCTCGCCGGAGCTACACTGTAGCGCAGGATCACCGCATGATATCCTCTTGCAAGATACTGCATGGCGATTGGTTCGGCCTCTCTGTCGGAGGTCATTTCATAACCACCGCCCGGGCAGATCACAACGACCGGACGCTTCCTGTCCGGGTGCATTTCCACAGAATTATCCAGAATATAGGTATATAGATCCGCAGTCTCCTGGTATCCTTCTACTTTAATCTCTATCTTTTTGCAGATCATTTAAGCCTCCGTTTCCTTACACACATCCACCCATCCGTTTGCATCTGCGACCTGTTCAAGTTCCGGGATCGTGAGTTTTACTGCGCTGTGGTCGTTGCCTGCTGCCGGGTATACGGTGTCAAATTTCTTTAAGCTTTCGTCCAGATAAACCTCAATATCATCGTTGATTCCAAACGGGCACACGCCGCCCGGGGCATGTCCGATCACTTCCTCTACCTGATCGAACGGGATCATTTTTGCTTTGACATGAAAGGTATCTTTATACTTACGATTATCGACTCTTGCAGTGCCTTCTGTGAGGATCAGAACCGCATTTTCTCCCTGCAAAAAGGACATCGTCTTAGCGATCATTCCCGGCTCTACACCGAGTGCTTCTGCTGCCATCGCAACCGTTGCTGTGGATTCCTCAAGTTCGATCACATGATCCAGAAATCCCTTATTTTCCAGATATTCTTCTGCTCTTTTTAATGACATGATGTCCTCCTTTTACAGTACATAATAATGTGGAATGATATCCTCATAATGGCCATCTGGCAGACGGAACCCACCGGGGATCACGCCAAGTTTCTTAAAATCAAAAATAGAGTGACATCTATATTTTATTCCTTACAGTTGTCACTCTATCTGTATACCACGTTGAAGCGTTTTCGTCAATCACGCCGTGGATTTTTATTCCAGCTTTTTTATTTATTCAGATTATCTGGACCAAATCCAAGCGGAAGAAGTTCTTTCAGCGTGAAAATCTCATACTGGTCCTTGCTGGTTGCGAGAATAATCTGGAATTCTTCAGGATTGCAGAATTCCATCATAACCTGACGGCAAACACCACATGGAGCTGCGTATTCTTTCATAATTTTATTCATACCACCAACCACACAGATAGCGTCAAACTCCATTACGCCTTCACTGACTGCCTTAAAAAATGCAGTTCTCTCCGCACAGTTACTTGGTGTGTATCCCGCATTTTCGATGTTACAGCCGCCATAAACCTTGCCGTTCTTTGCCAGCAATGCCGCACCTACATGAAAATGCGAATACGGTACATAAGAATAATCCATCATACCGATCGCTTTTTCGATCAGTTCCTGAATCTGTTTCTGTTCCATTTTCTTCATATTTCTGCTCAACTCTTTCTTAATAGCCTGTAGCTTCTTCGTTTTTGATGATTTTGACAATACGGCTTGTGCCGAGGCGATCTGCTCCAAGGCTTAAGAATTTTTCTGCATCATCCAGAGAAGAGATTCCTCCGGCTGCTTTCATCTTTACATTCGGGCCGATGTGCTCGGAAAACAGTTTGATATCATCAAAAGTCGCACCTGCCTTGGAAAATCCGGTAGAGGTTTTGATATAATCTGCTCCTGCTTTGGTAACTGCCTCACACATTTTGATCTTTTCTTCATCGGTCAGAAGGCAGGTCTCGATGATCACTTTGAGGATCTTGGAACCGCAGACTTTTTTGAGAGTGCGGATCTCTTCTTCGATCGCGTCAAACTTGCCGTCTTTTGCCCAGCCGATGTTGATGACCATATCAATCTCATCTGCACCATTTGCCAGAGCATCTTTTGTTTCGAATTCTTTTGTTGCTGTAGTCATGTATCCGTTCGGGAAACCGATAACAGTGCAGACTGCCATTTTGTCCTGCACATATTCTTTGACCTGTTTTACATATGCAGGCGGAATGCAGACGGAGGCTGTTCCATATTTGATTGCGTCGTCACAGATCTGTTTGATCTCTTCCCATGTAGCAGTCTGTGTCAGTAAAGTATGATCTACGTGTTTTAAAATTTCTTTTACATCCATGTTTTTATTATTCTCCATTCTTATTAGTTACTGTTCGCTCCGTTCACAGTAACTTGGTCAAAATCCATTCCACATCACCTACGGTGATGGGATTTTGCCCTGTATATCTCGGGATTTTGCCATATTCATGGCAAAACACCTCGCGGGATACTACCTGTGAACAGTAACTCTTATTATTCATTATGCCAGTTCCAGTGCAATTTCCATCATTTTGCCGAATCCAAGCTGACGGTCCTCGGCGCTTAAGGATTCTCCTGTATACAGATGATCCGAAATTGTCAGCATGCAGAGTGCTTTCTTTCCTGCTTTGGCAGCATTCATATATAATGCCGCTGCTTCCATCTCCACTGCCAGCACGCCCATATCGCGCCACAGGTCGTTTACATTGCTCATGGCATTGTAGAATACATCGGAAGACAGAACATTACCTACAACCACATTCGTGCCCTGACGTTTCGCAGTCTCTACAGCTCTGTTCAGCAGTTCGTAATCTGCGATCGGTGCGAAAGTTCCCGGCAGACCATACTGATACGCATAATTGGAATCTGTGCAGGCACCCATACCGATCACCACATCCATCAGTTTGATGTTGTCCTGGAAAGCTCCGGCAGAACCGATACGGATGACCTGATCTACATCATAAAAATTGAACAGCTCGTAAGAATAGATTCCGATAGACGGCATCCCCATACCGCCTCCCATAACAGAAATTTCCTTTCCTTTATAGGTTCCTGTATATCCGAACATGTTTCTGACAGCATTCACCTGTCTTGGATTCTCCAGATATGTCTCTGCAATATATTTTGCACGGAGCGGATCTCCCGGCATCAGTACAGTTTTTGCAAAATCTCCTGCTTTGGCACTGTTGTGTGCAGTTGGAATATTTGTCATCTTACTCCTCCTTTATATTAATTTCGTTTTTGCTGTAATATCATTCCCCAGATTAGGCGGATATTTATAATCCGTCAGATCAGCGTAATGTGCTGAAATCCTTTTTCCCTTAATATATCAGCCAGGTAAGCCAGATACTCCTGGTTTGGAACCTGGTAATGCGAATACTGCTCCCTGACTCCCATCGGACGGTATGCAATGATCTTTACGCGGATATCGTTGATCTTGAGATATGGTGCAAGAAAATCTCCCATCTCACGGATACTTCTCTCTGTATCATAAAGATCCGGTACGATGACCGCTCTTACTTCATAAAGCTTGGAAGTTTTTGCCAGATATACAGCATTCTTCAACACCATTTCATTTGTAAAATCGGTGACCTTCCTGTGCTCGGCAGCTTCAAACGCTTTGATATCCAGCATTACTCCGTCTGATACTTCCATCAGTTCCGGATAATCCTCAAACGGGATCATGCCGTTGCTGTCGATCAGTGTCCCCAGTCCGTCCTTCTTTGCCAGGCGGAACAACTCTGCCAGGAACTCCGGCCAGAGCATGCACTCTCCCCCTGAAACACTAAGACCTCGGATGAACGGAATCTGCTTCTTAACTTTTGCATAGACTTCTTCCGGTGTCATCTCAAAGGTTCTCGGAGAACTGTCGTTGGGACAGACGTGGATGCAGGTATCACACTGTACACATTTCGATGGATCGAACGCCACTTTGCCATTCTCATCAAAAGACAGTGCACCTGCCGGGCACTGTTTCACACAGGTACCGCATTGTACACATAATTTCCTTGTTTCCGGATTGTGGCAGTATTTGCAGTTGATATTACATCCCTGCAGGAACACTGCCGTCCGGTTACCCGGACCATCCACACTGCTGAACGGGATGATCCGGTTCACTACTGCTTTCATTTAACGTACCTTTCTCTCCAGGATATGTCCGTTTCTTGCAGCACCAAGCCCCAGAGCTGTGGTATCCTGCAGAACAGCCTCTCCGTTTGCAAGTTTCTCAAGTTCAGAACGTTTTACAAGATATCCTGTGACACGGATCACATCGCTGTCGCTGGAATAGAAGGACAGGTAACGAAGATCCATCTTGAAGGAGCCCTTGATGATATCCAGTACATACTCCGGATTGCGATGAACAGTCATATCGATCGGGAAGATATCGCCGGTTCCTGAAGTAAAGTATTTGTGGAACTTTCTCAGCACGTTGAGCTGATCGATCAGTTCTTCCGGTTCCTCGCCGATCGGGATACGTGTTCCCGGAGTTACATTCTCATCCTCAGCAAGTCCTACCTGTGCATGAAGGAGGAAATGTCCGCCGGTTCCTTCACAATATTTATTCTTGTGGTTCAGATTAAATTCCTTGATGATCTCCATGATCTCCACACCCAGATCATTGGCTGCTTCATCATGTCCGAAACGTCCCTTGAGACCTTCTTTTTCGAAAAGGATATTGACACAGTCAGCAAGACCTACCAGACCATACATGCCGGAGAAACGATCTCTGTGGATAAATCCTTCTTTTGCCAGGAAGTTATTCTCAAAGAATCCGCTCTCTTCTACCTCGAACTTGATTCTTGCATCCATGTAACGGGCCATGATATCCAGTACATATGGAAGTTCACGTTCTTTGAAATCCTGGATGTTCTTTGCTCTCTTGGCAATGTTTCCAAGGACCAGACGGCAGAGGGTATACGCACCGCCGCCAAGCAGAAGGCCATTGTAGCAGCTGGCGATCACATAATTCTCACCAAGCTCGCTCTTGAACATCTTGTGGTTGGCAAAGCTTGGTTTTGCGCTGTGCATTGCACAGTCGATCGCTTTGAGGGCAAAATCATCCGGAGTAATGTCTTCGTCATATTTGAAGCTTAAGTTCGGAACTGCATTTTCCAGTTCTTTCTCAGCTTCCAGAAGCAGACGTCCTGCCTTGGTCTCTCTCGGTCCGATGTTTGCATGTGAGAAGGAATCGAGGATCGTGCGGTCCATCTGTGTCAGGAACAGCTTCAGCATCTTTTTTGCCTGAGCTTCATCGACGGTATCGATGTATGGCTCCAGTAATTCATCCAGCTGTCCTACGTAAACCGGGTAATTGGTAACACTCGGTACATGTTTATAAAAGATCATCAGGCTGTTCAGTGCCTCATAGAGATCGGTCGGCGGATCGAGTTGCAGGAATTTGCTTCCTTCTTTCAGGAATTTCGCATAATCCGGGATAATGTAACGCGGACGCATCGGCGCATGTCCTTCAGACAGGTCGCAGATACATTTGCGGTCGATCGGTACATTCAGAAGCTCATCCAGTCCTTCCGGAAGATCAAGGACTTCCATCAGAGAATCTGCCTGATTTGCAAGGCAGGTCAGCTTCTGTTCATGAGTCAGCGTTGCACTCTCTATAATTTCCAGAATGTTTTTTCTTGTTTCATTGACTCTTTCCATAGAAATGTCACGCATAGTAATTCCTCCTAAAATACTATAAAAAACTATTATTTTCCCTCAGTTGTCTTATCTTATTTATACCATATTTCCTGTAAACAAAAAAGAACAAATGTCTTTTTTTGCTGTCAAAAAAAGTGCTGCAAAAACTGTTTTCAGTCTTTTACAGCACTCTTTGCTCCACTTGTACCGTTTATTTGGATTTTACAAAAATCTTTCCGTTGGCTGCCGGTGTGTGAGCCTTACCAACAAACAGTACCAGTGCAATGATCGTTACCACATATGGAATCATGGAAATCAGGTTCGGGGATACCACATTGCTCTGTGCTGCCAGAGATTTGATACCACTGCAGAGACCAAACAGAAGGCATGCCTTTGTTGCGCCCTCCGGTGAGAATTTACCAAAGATTACAGCTGCGATCGCAATAAATCCCTGTCCTACAATAACGCTTGGACGGAACTGGTTGATGGTTGCCAGAGTTACGAATGCGCCGCCAAGTCCTGCAAAAAATCCTGACAGGATCACACAGATATAACGAACTTTGTAAACATCGATTCCCAGAGATTCACATGCTTCCGGATGTTCTCCGACTGCACGGAGGTGTGCTCCGAATTTTGTCTTATAAAATACAAACCAGCACACAAATGCAAGAATGAATACCAGATACGCCACTGCGTAAACATTTAATACGTTGTTCCAGAATGAACCTGTCGGGAAGACACCCTCAAACAGCTTCGGAAGCTTGCAGCTTGGGTCCATAGCCGGTGTATCTGATGAGTTATTATACATTGCCTTGCAGAGAAACAGTGCAAGTCCAGGTCCCAGGAAGTTGATCGCTGTACCGGCGATCGTCTGGTCTGCGTGGCAGGAAATACATACAAATGCATGGATCAGGCCGAACAATGCGCCCGCCAGTCCTGCACATAAGAATGCGATCCAGCCGCTTCCGGTAGTCAGGCCCATTACCGCTCCGGTGAATGCACCAATTGTCATCATACCTTCGATACCAATGTTTACAACTCCACATCTCTCAGAAAAACAGGAGCCAAGTGCCGCCAGAAGAAGCGGCGGTGTTGCGATCAGAGTCGCATTGATCAGAAGACCAAGGTCTTTAATTAATCCGTTCATCTTATTTAGCCTCCTTCTTCTTTGCAGCATTCAGTACGAATACTTTGAATACGTGTGAGATGGCGATCAGGAGAACAACACATCCCATGATAATATCAACAACTTCAGACGGTGCCTTTACGATACTGAGCTTGGAACCGCCATATTTCATTGCACCATAGAAGATACCGGAAAAGATACATCCAATCGGGTTGGATCCTCCGATCAGGGCAACGGTGATACCTTCAAATCCAAATCCTTCCTGTCCTGCAAACTGGCTCAGACGACCTGCCATACCAAGTACCTGAACCGCGCCGCCGAGACCGGATAAAAGACCTGAGATTCCAAGTGCAGTCAGCACAGAACCATCTGCATTGATACCGCCATACTGTGCACAGTTTCTGTTAAATCCTACGGCTTTTAATTTGTATCCAAGTGTTGTCTTCTCGATGATGACCCAGATAACTACTGCTGCGATCACTGCGAACAGAATGCCCCAGTGTGCTGCATTACAGTCCAGAGCCTTACGGATACCCTCCGGAAGAAGAAGTCTCGCGTTTTCGGCGATATCCAGTGTCGCTTCACTGCTCTCTCTGTGGATTCCCGGAAGGTTTACCACATAGTTGGACAGATAAAATGCGATCCAGTTAAACATGATAAAGGACAATACTTCGTGAATGCCTCGTTTTACTTTGAGGACACCTACGATCAGAGACCATATACAGCCGGCTGCTGCTGCCGCCACCAGGCATACAAGTGCATGAAGGACCGGCGGAAGCTTGAGGACAATACCAAGTACACAGGCTACCAGACCGCCGATTACGAACTGGCCTTCTGCTCCGATGTTAAATACACCTGTTCGGAAGGAGAAAGCCACACTCAGTCCGGTAAAGATCAGCGGGCTCGCATAAACCAGAGTCCACACCAGATATTTCGGTTTGCTGAAAATACTGTCAAACAGCTTGCCATATGCTACTGCAGGACTGATTCCGGCGATCAGAAGAAATATCGCACCTACCAGGAAACCTGCAATGATCGCAACGATGGTATAGAGTACATTGCTCTCAAGAATGCTTTTTTTCTTATTCATTTGTTTTTCCTCCTGCCATCATAAATCCAAGTTCTTTCTCATCTGCATCCTTACCCGGAACACTTCCGGTGATCTGGCCATCAAAGATAACCTCGATTCTGTCAGACAGACTCATGATCTCATCCAGTTCGAAGGATACCAGTAAGACCGCACGATTCTTGTTTCTCTGCTCTACCAGATATTTATGTACGAACTCTATCGCACCTACGTCAAGACCACGGGTCGGGTTTACTGCGATCAGCAGTTCCTTGTCGTTTGTCACCTCACGGGCAATGATAACCTTCTGCTGGTTTCCACCGGACAGTGTACCCGCCGGTGCTTCTGCACATCCTCTCGGACGGACATCAAACTTCTCGATCAGTTTCTCTGCATGTTTCTTGATCGCTTTTCGGTTCAGAATGCCGTGATTCGAAAACGGTTCTTCCTCAAAGTGCTGCAGAATCAGGTTGTCTTCATTGGAAAATTCCAGGATCAGACCATGTTTCTGACGATCAGCAGGAATACTGGAAATTCCATTCGCAAAAGTTTCCTTAGGACTCTTATTGAATACGTCCTTACCAAGTACAGTAACCTTGCCGGATTCTGCCTTACGAAGACCTGTCAGGACTTCTACAAGCTCTGTCTGTCCGTTTCCATCTACGCCGGCAAGACCTACGATCTCACCTCTGCGGACATTCAGGTGGAATCCCTTGAGGATCTCTACGCCTCGGTAATCCTTGGCATGCAGATCATCGACCTCCAGAACGACTTCGCCTGGTTCCATGTCTTTCTTGTCAACTTTGAAGTTGACATCACGACCTACCATCATGGCTGCCAGATCATTCTCGTTTACATCTGATACCTTTATGGTACGAATATATTTACCCTGACGGATGATCGTACAATTGTCAGAGGAAGCAGTGATTTCTTTAAGCTTATGGGTGATCAGGATAATACTCTTGCCATCTGCGGTCAGGTTATCGATGATCTCCATAAGTCCCTCGATCTCCTGTGGTGTCAGGGAAGCAGTCGGCTCATCCAGGATCAGTGTCTCTGCACCACGATACAGAACCTTGAGGATTTCCACACGCTGCTGCATACCTACGGAAATATCCTCGATCTTTGCGTCAGGGTCTACTTTCATTCCGTAACGCTCGGACAGTTCCAGGACTTTCTTTCTTGCTGTTGCCTTGTCGACGGACAGGCCCCTGGTCGGCTCCATACCAAGAATGATATTTTCGGTCACAGTAAATGGCTGGATCAGCATAAAGTGCTGGTGTACCATACCGATTCCGATATCAATAGCATCCTTCGGACTGTTAAAATGTACTTCCTTTTCATTAATAAAAATCTGTCCGCTGGTCGGTTTGTAAAGTCCACAGAGTACGTTCATCATTGTACTCTTTCCGGCTCCGTTCTCTCCCAGGATCGCATGGACCTCTCCTTTGTGTACGGTCAGATTGATGTGGTCATTCGCTGTAAAATCGCCAAACTTTTTTACGATGTCTTTCATCTGGATTACGACTTTGCTCTCATCCATATGGCTTGTTCTTCCCACGTATGCCGCCTCCTTTGTTTGTTGTTTTGCTCTTTTCACTGTCTCCAGTGGACAGGAAAATAAAATTGCTGTGCATTCCGTTCACAGTAACGAAAATGCAGGATATTTTCTTCTCCATTGAAGATAGAAAATCTGGAAATCTTTGTCTCTATATGCATCGACGGGGCTCTGCATACGCAGGCCCCGTACAGACGCAAATATTAGATTACCGGGTAAAACGGTCACTTCTTAGTCAAGAACATATACGTCGCCGTATTTTGCCTCGAAATCATCTTTGTTATCCGGAATAACAACATCACCGCTGATAATCTTTTCTTTTACTTCGTCAACTGCCTTGATTACATCATCTGAGATCAGATCCTGAGACGGAGCGATATCAACACCACCTGCTGCCAGGTCGAAAGTCTGAACGCCGCCCTCAAGCTTATCATCGATCAGTTCCTGTACTGCATCATATACAGCATTGTCAACACGTTTCATAGCAGAGGTAAGAACGGTCTTCGGAGCGATGCTGGACTGGTCAGAGTCAACACCGATCGCATATACACCAGCTTCCTGGCAGGCCTCGATAACACCAAGTCCTGTAGCACCAGCTGCCTGGAATACGATATCAGCACCGTTGGTGATTGCTGTGTTTGCCATAGTCTTACCTGTAGCGGAATCTGCAAAAGAGTTTGCATTGAACTGCTGAACAGTGATATCCGGGTTCGCATCAATAGCACCTGCACAGTAACCATATCCAAACTGGTTCATGGTCTCGTTAGTCATACCTACTACAAATCCGATATTGTTGGTCTTGGTAGTTAAACCTGCAACATATCCTACCAGATAAGAAGCCTGTTCAGCTTTGAACATCAGGCTGGTAACATTTGGAAGATCGATGCTTGAATCATCAATGATAGCGAATTTGGTATCCGGGTTAGCTTCTGCTGCTTCTCTGGTAGCATCTGCCAGCATATAACCAACGCTGATGATCAGGTCATAATCCTCGTCTACGAAAGTTTCCATATTTGGCTGATAATCTGCATCTGTAGCAGACTCCAGATAGTTAACCTCTACTCCGAGTTCCTCTCCGGCTTTTTCAAGTCCCTCCCATGCTGACTGGTTGAAGGAACCATCGTTAACTCCACCTACGTCTGTGATCAGACCAATCTTAAACTCGTCGTCTGCTGCTGCAACCATCTGCGGCATAGCACTTACGGAAGCTACCATAGCAGCTGTTAATACTGCAGCCATTACTTTCTTTCGCATAAATTGCCCTCCTTTTTTTTGTCTAATAACATTATGATAACATCTTTTTTATGAAATGAAAAGACGAAATTTATTTATCTTTCATGATTTGTTTATGGTTATTTTATTTTCCAGTACCTGCGTGATCGTGGAAAACAGAGTGTCTATCTCGATCGGTTTCGCCACATAGGCATCCATTCCTGCTGCCAGCGCAGCTTTGTGGTTCTCTTCGAAAGCATTTGCGGTCATGGCTATGATTGGTGTTCTGGCACGGTCATCCAGCAGTTTCCGGATTGCCTCGGATGCCTGGTATCCGTTCATATGCGGCATCTGGATATCCATAAGGATCACATCGTAGTATCCTGCCGGTGCTTCTTTGAACATGGAAAGTGCGATCGCTCCATCACTGGCGACCTCCACCCTGGCATGTGCATCCTGGAGGATCGTCATTGCAATTTCAGCGTTTAATTCATTGTCTTCCGCGAGGAGGATCGTTTTGTTTCTGAGTACTTTTTCCTGCGATTTATCATCATGCTGCTCTTTTGGTGGTTCTTTTTTGCCTGAGATCCTGCATGGAAGCAAAACAGTAAAACAAGAGCCCTTCCCTTCTTTGCTCTCTACCGAAACACTTCCGTGCATCAGGTCTGTGAAGGATTTTACGATACGGAGCCCCAGCCCGGTTCCCATGATGCCGTTTTCGGAAGAGCTTTTTTCACGGGTGAAAGCTTCGAATAATAAAAAGCAGCATTCTCCTGCATCATCTCGATGCTCTGCACTTCCTCATCAAAATAATATTCTCTGTCATTATCGGGACTGACCTGTCCTTCTTCATTATCATGCGTGATCTCAATCTCCATGTCTTCGCTCAGCAATGGATATTCCCGACTTTTCTTCTCAATCAGATTCGTAACCATCTGCAGCATCTTCTGTGCATTATGACCTTTTTTACATATGATCTTCATTTACATTCCTCTTTTGCTCAAAACTTTCAGAAATATTTTTTGAATAACCGATATGTGTTATGTTATCACATTTTATGCTGCAATTCTATTTCTCAGGGGATTTTGCATTTTAATTTGTACTTATTTGCATTTTTACTCCTTCTCCAGAAGTTTCTTATACGACATATCCATGCCGAATGCGCCAAACAGGGCGGTGATGATGATGGCCATGACTGCTACGGACAGGATGATCTTGCCGCAGCCAAGGCCTGCTGCCAGGGGGACGGAGCCGATGGCGGCCTGGACGGTTGCTTTTGGCAGGTAGGCGAGTACGCAGAAAAGTCTTTCTTTCGCATTGAGGTTTGTTTTTACCATACACAGAAGGACTCCGCAGGCACGGAAAATGAGCGCAACCAGGATCATAAGGACTGCTGCCGCTCCGGCCTCCAGGGTGTATCGGATATCCACCGCCGCGCCGACAAGAACAAACAAAATGACTTCTGCTGCAAGCCAGAGTTTGCCAAATTTCTCGGATAAACGTTTTGAGACAAAAGCAGTGCTTTTCATCTTGAGGACGCAGGCCATGCTGACAACTGCAAGAAGTCCGGATATGGCAATCTTTCCTTCCAACCAGCCTTCGATCGCGATCAGCAGGAAGGAAACACCCAGTACAATGATGACCTTCATGCTGTTTCTGACATAATGTTTTTTGGCGTATGCTGTCTCAAAAAACAGATAGAGAAGATATCCGACAACCGCTCCAAGTGCAACTCCAAGTACGATCGATACCGGGATATTGAGGAAGGATTTTACATCTGCCTTATCTCCCTGCGCCATTCCAAGGAATGTTGTGAACAGCACAATCACAAAAATATCATCACAGGATGCTCCCGCCAGGATCATCTGCGGGATTGCTTTGCCTGTGCCGTATTTTGTCTCAATGAATTTTACCATGCGCGGAACCACGACTGCGGGCGAAACTGCTCCGAGAACAGCTCCCATAACTGCCGCATCCACTCTTGAAATGCCCAGAATCGCAGGCGCACACAGAATATAACCAAGGATTTCAAACGATGCCGGCACAAACGACATCATAACGGCGGGGCGGCCTACTTTCTTAAGGTCTTCCAGATTCAGCGACAGTCCGGCTTTGAGAAGAATGATGATAAGTGACATCTTTCGCAGATCTGCTGAGATTGACAGTATCGATGGATCCAGCAGGTCAAGCACATACGGTCCGAGAACGATTCCCGTAACCAGCATGCCAATGATCCGTGGCAGTTTCAGATATCCGCAGATGGCCCCCATTGCAAGGCCAACCAGAAAAATAAGTGACAATGATGTTAACATAAAAAATTTCCTCCTTTTCTTTCCCTCAGACGCAATCAGCAGTACAACGCAAAAAGAGCTGACAACTTCTGCGACTGAATAATCGTAGAAGTCATCAGCTCTGAATAAGCAGTTTAGGTTTCCCATGGGAGAACTTCATTCCCAATTCGGGTAAATCATACTATTTTCGTAAAAGAAAGTCAAGAATTTTTATTTTAGCACTGTCCTCTTTTTCCATTCTTAAGATCCTCTACAATCTCATTATAGCGTTTTTTATTTAAACGATAGAAGAACAGTACAATCGCGGTCACAATCCAGAGAATTCCGGGGATTGTTGAAAATGAGTGTTTCATGATACTGATGACAGCAGAATTCTGCGTCTGATTCGCAACATAACCATATTTACCAAGAAGCATTGCAAGCATCGCAGTTCCGATTGCCATTCCGATCTTATTTCCCAGTGAGACAAATGCATACTGGAATCCATCGTTCCGAAGACCCGTTTTCCATTCTCCATATTCCACACAGTCCGGTATGATCGCATAAATTGCGGTATTAAATCCAGAAAAGAAGAACTGTGTCACCCCTGCCAGCGCATAGAAAATAACCGCACTTTCTTTTACATTGAAGAAATACATGCTCAACATGGAAATACCGGTAAGCAGTGCAAAAACGGATGCAGTTCTTCCCTTGTTGTCAAGTTTACGGAATACTGGCTGGAAACATGCTGCTCCAATGATCGACGGAATAATGATGCACATGGAATATGTTGTATAATAAGCTGCATTTCCTTCCACATAAGTAAAATAATAGAGAACATCTGCATTTCTTCCGTAAAGAGTAAATCCAAAAAGTACCTGTCCGATCAGTGCAAGTATATATGGCCGGTTCTGCATAACTGCTTTTAGCTGAACTTTGATGGATATTTTTTCTTTCTCCGGCGTTGTCACAGCTTCCTTTGTCTTTGCAAAGCAGAAGAAATGACATGCGGCAAAAATACATCCATAAATGATCGCTACAAACAGATATCCATTTTTGGTGCTGTGGCTTCCGAGTTTACTGATCAATGGAACCGTGATGATATTGATGATTCCAATTGCGATCATTGCCGCTACAGAACGGGAGGTGTTGATCTTGGCACGCTCATCGATATCCTGTGTCATTGCTCCGCAGAGAGTTCCATATGGAATATTTACACAGGTATAGCCCAGAACCAGCAGACAGTAAGTGACAACCATATATATGATCTTTGCTTTGTCTGACCAGTCCGGATGCGCCCAAAAAGTCAGCATCAGAAGGATTGCCGTGACCGGTGCTGCAACCAGTAGCCACGGACGATATCTGCCCCATCTCGTCTTGGTCTTATCAGTCAGTCCTCCGACGATCGGATCGTTGATCGCATCCCAGAATCTTGAAAAAAGCATCAGCGCAGAAACCGCTGTCATACTGATTCCAAAAACATCCGTATAAAAGATCATCAGAAAATTACTCACAAACATCCAGCTGAAATTGCAGCCTACATCTCCAAATCCATACGCAATCTTGCTGATCAGCGGCACTTTTCCATCTTTAAATTCTTTTCCCATGGCTTCTCCTGCTTCCTTCGCTTTATTTTTCCTGTACGTTGATAATGACTTTCATTGTTGTTTCACGGTTGTCATCAATGTAGTGATATGCTTCCAGATAATCCTTGAATGCAAATGTTTTGGAGATCAGAGGTCTTAAATGAACTTTGCCTTCATTTACAAGTTTAATACCATCTACATAATCATCGTGGCGATACATCATAGTGCTCTTGATGTCCAGCTCATGGTCATTTGCTACAGCCAGATCGATTTCTGCCATTCCTGCAAAAACTGCAACCAGTACGATCACGCTGCCCTTTCTTGCATATTTGATTGCCTGTCCCATTGTGATATTATTTCCGGCACAGTCATAGATCACATCTGCTTTGTCCGGTCCAAAAGCTTCTACCATCACTTCTCCAAAGTCTTTGTTCTTTGTATTGACGCAGACATCAATTCCACATTCCTGTGCTTTTTTGAGACGAAGATCACTGACATCTGTGATCATGACTTTGGCGGCTCCCATTCCTTTGGCAGCCTGTGCCACCAGGTTTCCGATCGGACCTGCTCCAAGGACTGCAATATTCATGCCTTTCACATCGCCCATCTGTTTTACTCCGTGAACTGCAACTGCCAGCGGCTCGATCATTGCACCTTCCTCATAGGACATTTCCTCTGGAAGTGGTGTTACCTTGGATGCATCTACTGCGAAGTATTCGGATGCCGTTCCGGTTGTCTGGAATCCCATAACCTTCAGTTCCTCGCAGAGATTATATTTTCCATGGCGGCATGGATAGCAGTGTCCACAATATACCTGTGGTTCAATGGTGATCTTCTGTCCTTTATGAAATCCTGTTACATTAGCTCCAAGTTCTACGATTTCTCCGGAAACTTCATGTCCCTGTGTAACCGGATATTTCGTAAAAGGATGTTTGCCGTGATATACATGGATATCTGATCCGCAGATTCCGATATTCATGATCTTTACAAGAACCTGATCGTCCTTTACTTCCGGAACCGGAACCTCTCTGAAAATAATTTCTCCTGGTTTTGTCATTACCTGCTGTAACATAATAGTTTCCTCCTTGTTTTTGTTATGTATTATCTTTTATTAAATGTTTTATTAAAGTAATTACATTATTATTCAGAAACTCTCTTTTGTCAAGAGTGTTCTTATCACTTCTCTCTATTGCACAATATTAGAAATCAGTTTTTGTGCAGGTTTCATAGATACACTGTGCATCATCCCACAACAAAAAATCTCTGAGCAAAATCTGCCTTTTGACAGACCTTGTTCAGAGATTTCCGAAAATAAAAGTTCTCAGCTTCTATTCTATATTTTTGATAAAATCCTGTAAAAAATGTTTCGCAGCACCTACTGCGGATGCTTCTCTCTTGTAGGAGCAGTTTCTGAGATACCGGATATCATGATCGAAGCCATTGTATTCCATCACTTTTTCCCCCAGTGGAAGCATATGTTCTGCCAGATATCCACCAACTTCTCCACCAAGGATGATATCCATATCGTATGCCATACGCAGATTTGAGATCAGGACCGCCAGCATATCCAGATATTCGCTCCATTTTTCTTCCGCTGCTTCGTCACCGGATTTTAACTGTTCCATAAACATTTCCAGAGAATTGATTTCATCTGTAAGTGCACTTGCTGCACAGTAGGCATCCGCACACCCTTTCTTGCCACAATAGCATTTACGTCCTCCCGGAACCAGAATCATATGTCCGAATTCTCCTGCCTTCTGATTTTCTCCCTGAAACAGCTTTCCACCAATACAGAATGCTCCGCCCAGCGTATTGTTCAGTGACAGGTAGATTGCATTTTTATATCTGTTCATATCCTCTGCCATCATTGCCGCATTTGCATCGTTTTCGAAATAAACCGGAAGATCAAATGCCTGTTCCAGAAAACTCAGGCTGTAATTTTCCAGCTGCAATGCATGTGATTTTATAAGCAGATGGTCTTTCTGACTGATGATTCCCGGAATCGAAATACCAATTCCAAGAATTCGGTCCTGATACTCTGTGTCCTTCAGAAATTCTGATGTCAGTACAGAAAGATCCTGACAGTAAGATGCATCCGGTGAAAACTTCATACGGACACGCCTGAATTTCACGATTTCATATTTCAGGTTTACAAGTACTATCCCCACATGATTTGCTGTGATCACAATTCCTACAGAATATCTGTAGGACGGATTGATTCCTATGCTTTTTGCCTTGCGTCCACCAGTAGATTCATATTCTCCGGTTTCTATAATGATTCCTTTTGCGATCAGATCATTTATATTTGAAAGAACTGTGGGCATACTCAAGTTCAGATTTTTGGATACTTCTGCCTTGGATGTTATTTGATTGTTGATCACATAATTCAGGATTCTGGATCTTGTGATAGTTTTTTTATCTGTTCCAGCCATTTTTGCCGACCTCTTTTATCAATTATTTTATAAAAGAATCATAACTTTTCTTTTGACATTTGTAAAGCACAAAAATACCACCCGACAAATGTCAGATGGTACCTTATGTATTGTGTTTGAAATTATGATTTTCCCAGCACCTCGTCCAGCGTCGAGAAAAGTACATTTATATTGATCGGCTTCGCAATATGTCCGTCCATACCTGCTTCGAAAGCTCTCTGGCGGTCTTCTTCGAAGGCATTGGCGGTCATGGCGATGATCGGGATGTGGCTTCTTGGATCGTTAAGTGCCCGGATCACTTTGGTTGCCTCGTAACCATCCATGTGCGGCATCTGAATATCCATGAGGATCAGGTCATAGTAATCCTCCGGTTTCGCCTTCAGGGTTTCCACACATTTAACACCGTCTGTTACGTGTTCTGTCTCAAGACCGCTTTCTCCGAGAAGTTCCATCGCAATCTCTGCGTTCAGTTCATTATCCTCTGCCAGCAGGATACGTTTGCCTTTGAAATTCCGGAATATCTGACCGGATTGTTCTTCCTTCCTGGACTGGATCTGCTCTTCTGTCGCTGTCGGGAAAGACAGGCCGATGGTTGTCTTGGTCCCCTTTCCGGCTTTACTCGAAACATTGATAGTTCCGCCCATCAGGTCAACCAGTGCTTTGACAATCGGAAGTCCAAGACCTGTACCGGTCACATGACTCTCTGTAGTCGTTCTTTCTCTCGTAAATTCCTCAAAAATATGAGGCAGATACTCCTCACTCATTCCAATTCCGGTATCGGCAACTACGATCCTGAATGAAGTGTGTCCCTCTTTTGAATAGTGGAATTCTGAAATATCAACTACAATACTGCCGCCATCCGGTGTGTACTTGATCGAATTGCTTACGATATTAAGCAGGATCTCTCTTACTTTGGTCCTGTCACAGATCACATACGGATGGTCTGAATTCAGTATACAGGTGTACTTAAGATTTTTCTTATGGAGTTCCGGCTCAAAAACCGCCTGGAGAGAATTCACAAGATCCTTAAAACATCCTACTTCCGGTTTCAGCTCCGCTTCACCACTTTCGATCCGTGCCATCTCAAGCACATAATTGATCAATGAAAGTAAAAATGAACTCGATGACTTGATCTTGCCAATATACTCCACAACCTTCTCACGATCATCCGCATGTTTCTCCAGAAGGTCTGAGAAACCGATGATCGCATTCATCGGTGTACGGATATCGTGGCTCATATTAAAGAGGAAACGTGTCTTTGCTTCATTCGCGATTCTGGCTTCTTCGGCAGCTTTCTCCAGTTCTTTCTCATGAATATATTCACGATAACGCCGCATCTGAAACTGCATATATCCCTCTGCCAGCAATATCGCAATTGCTACTGCGATCAGTATTGTCAGTGCCTTCTGGATATTGCTGATCCATCCGTTCTCCGGTACAATATCAAAATACCAGGTATCGTTTGGTACAGAGCAGGCAACTTCCATCGAATTTTTCAGTGTTTCATTGTCACTTTCCGCAATGACAACTTTCTTCCCGGTATCTATGTCTTTCTTCCAGATCTGGTAATGGTATCCTGCATTCTCAAGTTTGTTCAGTTCTGTTTCCTGGATAAATTTATTCCAGTCGATGACCAGAATAGAAAATCCCCAGAACTGCTCTTTTCCCGATTCATCCGCTGTGTAAATCGGATCAAAAAGAAGTGCTCCGACTCCTCCCTGTACCAGATCAAATGGTCCTGCGATCGTGTATTCTCCACTGTCTTTCGCAAGGTTGGCTGCTACTTTTCGCTCGGAATCTCTGAGTATGTCCAGACCGATTGCCTGTTCATTTCCCTCAAGAGGGTATACCTGTGAAACTGCGCCATCCTTTGCAAGCTCATGCGCTGATATCACGTAGTTCTCATCCTGCATCAGTTGAGACAGTTCCGAGAACTCTTCGTCCGTGATCTCATGCTTCTCTTCTATGAGCTTCTTCATGAGTTCTGACTCTGACAGGTATTTATTTAACTGTGCTTCTACCTTGCCGACAGTCGTCTCGGCAGTATAGGATGCCTTAAGTTTCTCTCTCTTTTCCTGATTCAGATTCACCAGATAGATACAGCCAATGGTAATTAAAAAAGTAATACAGAAAACAAGGAGTGCCCGGACTCTCATTATTTTGGTATCTTTCTTTGTTTGCATATCTTTCTTCTCATCATTTTCGTAAATTTCTGAGTAAGTAAAAACATTCTCACGCAGATTCATTCTTCGCTGCTTTTTATTATAATGGAATCCGGCGTATAAATCCAGTTCTTTCTGGCAAACACGCCAGCAAATACTAATCAGTGAAAGGCTCTTCGATATATATGCAAAAAAACTGACTCGCCAGGAAATCCGACGGGTCAGTTTTTGTATCATCTGCTATTTGAGTTATCTTTTTTGAAAGATCATCCTTCGAACGGAACAACGTCTTTGACGGCATCTGCCAGTGTGATCTCAGCATCATCATTGTCGATGTCGATCAGGTGATAGCGGTCATTTCCCATGCCCATTTCTTTCATGTAGGTAAGCTGGCGAAGTCCATGGCGGGTTGTGATTCTCTCTACCAGTGCTTTGCGGTCATCCTCTCCAAGTGCAAATACCAGGTCGACAGACGCCTGGTCGATTGCAAGGATATCTGTGGATGCAAGAATTCCGATATTCGGTGTAACGACCGGTTCTGCTCCGATGCCTTCACAGTCACAGGAAACAGACATATTTCTCAGGCAGTTGATATATGCGATCTGTTTGCCAAAATGATCTACGGTTGCCTTGGAAGATTCTGTGATGCGCTCCATCAGTTCTTCCTCTGCAATGCTCCACATATTAGAGGAACCTTCTACGGTGTGGATCATTCCTTTGCCGATACGTCCGTCTGCACAGCCGATACCAATGTTCTTGTTGGATCCGCCGAAACCACCCATGGTATGTCCTTTGAAATGTGTCAGGACAAGCATGGAATCATAAATAATTTTATTATGGACCCTGAAGTCAGGTTGAGGTCAATATCTTTCTGCAAAAAAGTTAATTTCGGTGTACTTTCACCTTCAGAATTGTGCTTCCCAGTTTTGAGGCTTCTATTGGTTTCGGGATATGTCCGTCCATTCCTGCATTCAGACATTTGCGGACATTTTCCGAGGAAGCCTGTGCTGTCATGGCGAAAATTGGAATCGTTCCTGCATCTTCGCGGTCCAGCCCGCGGATTGCCTTGACTGCCTCGATCCCGTCCATGACCGGCATCATGATATCCATGAGAATGACATCGTAGCCATGCGGTTCCGAAGCTTCAAACTTCTCAAGAGCTTCTTTTCCATTCCATGCCTTGTCAATCTTCGCACCAAGTTCTGTGAGATAAAATTCTGCGATCTCCATATTGATCTCGTTGTCCTCGACCAGCAGGATCTTCATACCTTCGAGATTTTTTGCCCCCGCACAGTTCTGTGACTCGCTTTGTTCTGAAGCATTCTTATCAATTTTGAATAGAAGCTGATATGTGATATCCGTTCCCTCGCCAAGAATGCTCTCAACCTTGATCGTACCGCCAAGCCGGTCGATCAGTGCTTTTACGATAGACATTCCGAGACCGGTTCCACGGTACTGCGTCCGGGCATCGTTTTCTTCCTGGGTAAAAGGCTTGAACAGCTCATTCTCTATAAATTCCCGGCTCATTCCTATGCCGGAATCTACGATACGGAACTCATAAAGAGCTGTCTCTCCATCGTCCGAGATTTCTGTCGCATATGTGTCGATCGTTCCGTTTGGCTTGTTATACTTGACGGAATTACTCATAAGATTCAGCATGATCCGGCGAAGCTGCAGAGAACTTCCATACAATGCAGTATGCCTGATAGTTCCTCTGTGCTTTCTGTGGACAAGTCCCGTCTGCATGACCTGTGAATCCATCAGTGCCGCCACCTCATTCATCAGTTCAGCAAGGTCAAACGGTTCTTCTTTGATATCAAGTCTGCCTGCTTCCAGTTTGCTCATATCCAGGACATCATTTACCAGTTCCAGAAGATGTCTTGTTGAAAGCTGGATCTTGTCGAGACTGTCATCGACCTTTGTCTCATCCTGACGGTTTTTGTGGATAATGTCGAGCATTCCCATGATTCCGTTGATCGGCGTGCGGATATCGTGGCTCATGCGGTCCATAAATTCTGTCTTGGCACGATTTTCGGAATCAGCCTCCTCGATCGCGATCTTGAGACGTTCGTTTTCTTTTACTTCTTTTTCATGGAATTCTGAAGTGTTTTTGAACAGAATGATGCCATGAACTACTGTACTTTCTTTGTTGGTCTTTGAGTCATATACGGTGTCTCTGGACATCAGAACGGTTTTCTGGAGCCAGACAAGAGCGTTATCATCGCTCTTTTCGCGGTATTCCACTGTTACCTGCCTGGAACCCGTCTCAAATCGCTGAAGAAGCTTGGAAGAAGAATCCACGATACGGTAATTTTCCATGGTGTCTTCTGTTATATAGGCTCTGCGCTCGCTGCAATAATCATCGTAAGAACATGGTGTCTGAACCTCAAAAGTAATTTTTTTTGATTTCGTATGATAAAAAACACTCTCCAGCCTGTCATTCGTCAGGTCTACTGTATAGACAGAATGTGCTGTCTGCAAAAGTGCCTCCGCGTAGTTTCCATTCTCCACGATCGACTGCCGAAGCTGCTCGTAATAACGTGCCAGACGGTGTTTTTCGTTCGCCTCGTTCTCATTTCGGTTCTGGAAAGTCTCAAATCCCAGGATAAAATGATGCAGCCGTCCATCCTCTGTCCCGTTGAGATACAGAAGCGTCATTCTGCCACGGTACACATTTTCGCCGTACTGATACTGATAGGGAAGCTCAAATTCCCCGGAATCTTCTGTCAGATGCTCACTCAGGTATTCGATCTGAAGCTGAAGGCGGAGATCTTTCCTGTTCTCCTCTGTAGAAAGTTCCTGTATGATCTGCTCAACGGCGCCGGAGTAACTTCCGTCATCTGCAAGGAAAAACTTTGAACCGGATCTCAGCACATAATACTGATCCAGCAGAGCATCACAGTACATACAGCTTGAAAATTCATAGCCCTGTGCAGAGATGTTCTCAAGGATCTGAATGTTCATCTTCTGCTTCGCTGCCGTTTCTTCCATCTTTGCCCGGTTCTTGTCAATGTACATATTTTTGTCCGCAAAACGGAACAGTTCTCTCATGGTACAGCCGTCGAAATCACTCGACAATGCGTAACCTGCCGCATAACTGATCGGCATTTCCGGATTTTTGCGGGAGTATTCTGCCGCATGATCCCTGATATTCTGAAGACATTCCCGAACACCATTGTGGTCAAGTCCCCTAAGGACAGCGATAAATTCATCACCACCGTCACGCCCTGCAAAAAATTCCTCCGGAACAGCCTCGCGAAGCTGTATTGCAAAAGAACGGATGTATTCGTCACCTTTGTCATGGCCAAGATTATTGTTGATCGTTCGCAGATTGTTCAGGTCAAATACGCACATCGCAACCAGTTCATCTGCCGGGATCGGATCTGGAGCATTAAGGATCTCTTCACATTTATTCTTATTCGGAAGCCCGGTCGCTTCATCGAGGTAGACTTTTTTCTGAAGGATCCTGTTCTGTGCGGCAAAACGGACTGCCTTGACAAGTTCCGTTCCAATGATCAGCACCAGGCCCAGGATATCCGCCAGAACCACCTTCTCAAGATGATCCAGGGCAGTTGCTTTTTTCTGGGAATAGACTTCTGCGTAACCGACCGCCTCATCACAGATTTCAAAAAATTCTTCACTCTTTAAAACAATATCTGTGTTCTCGTAGCCATTTTGCCTGACAAGGAGAAGTTCTCTTCTGAGTTCTTCCTCAAAATACTGTGCAAGCTCGTCCATCTTATTCTGGAAATTCTTGTCCGCAAGGCGCACAAAATTCAGCTTGTCACTTCCATAGCGCAGGCCTTCAATATAGGATGAGATCGTCTCATACATCTTATCCTGCGGCTCTCCGAAAATCTCCAGCTTGACCATACGCTGTGTGCCGCCGCGCACCAGCCCCGCATAGTTAATGACACGGGCCGTTCCCTGGATCTTGCCCACCATAGACATGATCATAAAAAATAATACGATCAGTATCGTCGTAAGGATCATCATTGCAATACGCAAAAAATGCGTCTGTTTTTTCTCTGTTTCTTTCATTAAATATCCGTCCTGTTAAACATCCAAAACATTTTTTAGTATTTGTTATTATTCTATCCGATTCCCTGCTTTTTGGCAACAAAAATGGGACCTGAGTTTTCCCAGATCCCGTGGTGTGTTGCATTTTGTACAATTCATGATATGTGAATTTTACATAATTTTCATTCTATTTTAATGGTTTTTTATTGCTTTTTGCACAATATCAATTTATAATAAAAAATATCAATTGGAACGTAAAAACTATGACGGAGGGTGTATTTTATGAACGAAGAACTTTTTAACGAGGCGACGAAATCAAATGTTTTGTCAAAGAAACTGATCGATCAGCTTCAGGAAAGCATGAGCTACAGCAGTATTTCCTTTATCAACTGGACAATCGAGGTCCTGACACTGATCAAGAACCGTTTGGAGCGCGGGGACAGAATTACGGATGAAGTCAGTGGAGAGGTTTATACACTGCATTCTTTCCAGGCATTTGTAAAGAAAAATTTCTCCTCTTACATAACCAGCCAGGTCTTCACCGAGAGTACCAAACCAGAGAAGATCTACTTCTCTCTGAAACCATGTGAAGGCGGTTACAGCCTTCTCGCTGCTGATTCCGGTGATAACAAGACTTATGCGTGGATTTCAAGCCTCAGCAAGAGATTTTCTCTCGTGCAGATGATCGCGACTGGTGTTGTTTATGTCAAGGACACACGTACAGATACCTATCAGCCGTTTATCTCTGAGCATGGCAAATACTGCCGTTATGATAAAGAACACGGAATCCTCGTAGAAATCTGATTGATCTCTACAAGCATTCCGCTATCAATGATTCCATATCTGTTCATCCATATCTCAGTTGGAGCTCCGGCTCTGACTGAGATATTTTGTTACTATAAACAATTTATCTTCCTGTGATCCTTCCGATCCCATAAGAGACCAGAAATACTGCAATATCCACTGCCACGATCGTAGATCCGACCGGCGTTCCTGCCAAAATTGAAATCAGGATTCCGGCAGTTGCACTGATCACAGACATCACCGCCGCACTGATCGTCACAGAGCGGAAAGATTTGAATAATCTCATCGCAGAAAGTGCCGGGAAGATCACCAGTGCTGAGATCAAAAGTGATCCAACCAGATTCATTGCCAGAACAATGATCACTGCGATCACAACCGCGATCAGAAGATTATAGGCATTCGCCCTGGTTCCGGTCGCTTTTGCGAAGTTTTCGTCGAATGTCACTGCAAAGATCTTGTTATAAAATAAGATAAAAATCGCCACAACTACGATAGAGAGGATCGCGCACAGCCATACCTCGCCTTTTGTCAGGGTCAGGATGGAAGTGGAGCCAAACAGCGTACTGCACACATCCCCTGAAATATTCGGACTGGTAGAAAAAAGATTCATCAGAAGATAACCGATCGCCAGCGCACCGACGGAGATCATTGCGATCGCCGCATCTCCCTTGATCCTTGTGTTCTGTCCTGCACGGAGAAGCAGGATCGCACAGATCACAGTCACCGGAAGGATGAACAGCATATTGTTGGTGATGTTCAGTACAGACGCAATTGCCATGGCACCAAATGCCACATGGGAAAGTCCGTCGCCGATGAAAGAAAATCTCTTCAATACCAGTGTCACGCCCAGAAGGGAGGAGCACAGTGCGATCAGTACACCTACGATCAGTGCGTAACGCACGAACGGATACTGAAAATACATATGAAGTGTCTCAAACATCTTATTCCTCCCCTTCCTGTCCGGTGAATGCTTTGCCCAGACTGCTTTCGAGATATTGTTTCTTGGTACCGAAGAAGCAGTGCTCTCCGATATGCAGGATATGTGTTGCATATTTTACTGCCGCCGCAATGTCGTGCGAGATCATAATGATCGTAATTCCATCTTTCTTATTCAGATCCTTGATAAGCTGATACATCTCTGCGGTCACTCGTGGATCCAGACCAGAGACCGGCTCATCGAGAAGAAGGATCTTCTGTGCTGCACAGAGTGCTCTTGCGAGAAGGACTCTCTGCTGCTGCCCGCCGGAAAGCTCTCTGTAGCAATGATCGGCAAGATCCTGGATCATCATTTTTTCCATTGCTTTCTGCGCAACACGCTTTTCTTCTTTGTTATAAAATGGTCGCAGTCCGCAGCGGCTCTGGCATCCGGACAGGACGATCTCCCGCACTGATGCCGGGAAATCCCTCTGCACCAGGGTCTGCTGTGGGAGATATCCGATCTCGTTTTTCTTAAGTCCGTCTCCCAGTTCGATCGTGCCGCTGATCGGCGGCTGCAGATGGAGAAGTGTTTTCATCAATGTAGATTTACCGGAACCGTTTTCTCCTACGATGCAGAGGTAATCACCTGCGTCGATGGAGAAATTCAGATCTTCCTGGATCGCCCGGTTATCGTATCCAAGTGTAAGATTTTTGCATGTAAGCTGTGCCATTGTTGTCCCTCCTGTCATGGACAGTTTGTTATCTCAAGCAGATGGATCTGTTTTCCATCTGCGATCATCCATTAATTCAGTGCCTCTTTCAGCACATTCAGGTTATCTTCCATCACGGAAAGATACGTTACGCCATCTGCGATCTCATCAGAAGTGATCGACTGCATGGAGTTCAGTTCCAGTATCTTCTGATCTTTCGTCTCGGTGTTTTCGATCACAGTCTGTGCAATCCTGTCGTCGGATTTCTCAATCGTCAATACCGTTTTCAGTCCCAGCTCGTCCAGCTTGTCGGCAAGAAATGTCACTGTCTTGAAACTTGCCTCAGACTCTGCAGAGCAGCCGGAAAATGCCGCATAATAATTCAGTCCGTAATCATCCACCAGATAGCGGAATGCAAAGCGGTCTGCAAAGAGAAGTGTGTTCTGTTTCGCGCTGTCCACTGTATTCTGGTATTCTGTATCCAGATTAGAAAGTTTTTCCTGATAAGCCGCTGCGTTGGATGCATAGACATCTTTATTTTCAGGGTCCATCTCTTCAAGTGTCTCCGCGATGATGCCACAGATCACTGACGCATTTCGGAGGGATGTCCAGACATGCTCATCGTATTCCTTCTCATCCTCGTCTTCATGTCCATGGTCACTTTCCTGCATGCCCTCAACGGTTTCTTCTTCCTTGATGGTATCGCCGAGAACTTCCATCAGATTGATTGTCTTCATATCCTTATTCTGAGCCGATTCCAGAGCATCCTCGATCCACTGGTCGGACTCGCCGCCCACGTAGATCAGAAGGTCGCAGCTTGATACTTTCATGATATCCTTCACTGCCGGCTGGAAACTGTGAAGGTCTGTTCCATTATCAAGAAGCATGGTCAGGTCGACATCCGCCTCCCGGTCTCCAAGAACTGCCCGTGTCCAGTCGTATTCCGGAAAAATGGTGGTCACGATCTTTAATTTTTTGCCTGAGTCCTCTGTTGTTCCTGCTTCCGCTGTACGCACTCCCGCCAGAGGAATGCTGATACTTAAAACTCCCAGCAGGATCGCCAACGAGCTCATAATCCATTTTTTCATTGGTCTGCTCCTTTTCTTCTATAATTATTATCTGCTTATTTTCCTTTGATATGAACCGGTTCGGATTTCCGGCAGTCCTCGCAGATTCCGTAAAAAACTGTCCTGCACGGATCCATCTGGAATCCGTGGCTCTCCATCAGATGCTGTTCCAGTTTAACCACATCCTCACAGTGAAGATGGATCAGTTTTCCACATTTCTCACATTTGCAGTGGAAACAGGATGTCTTGTGGCAGTGTTCCTCTGCTCCGAGATATTCAAAACAGGCACTGCTCGTCCCGTCCACATTGTATTTGGCGACCAGCCCCTGCTCCACCATCTTCTCCAGATTGCGGTAAACTGTCGTTGTTCCGATCGTAATTCCCTGTTCTTTAAAATGCAGACAGACATCTGCGACCGTCACATGTGTTCCCTCCACGGTCCTGAGATATGATAAAAGCTGTGCCATCTGCTTTGTCTGATAAGGTGCTTTACTTCCCATAATATCTTCCTTCCGCCGGAATGCCCGGCAAACAAATCTATATCTGATATTTTTATACAAATTGAAAACTGTTTTCATATTATAGCACATTCTGATGATGTGTCAATATGAAAACGGTTTTCATTTTCATTTTTTCTTATTTCGCAAACAAAAAAACTCCCGCCCGGCACGCGAGGTGTTATCCACCTCGCCGTGTCAGACGAGAGTCTGTTTTCCACACTATTGATCAATCTTCCACTTTTTTCATCTCGCGGACGATCTTACGAAGTTTGAGGATCATGGACGGAGCTACGGAAAGCTCGTCTACGCCCATGCGTACAAACTGCTCGGTAAGGGTTGCATCTGCACCAAGTTCGCCGCAGATTCCTGCCCATTTGCCGCATTTGTGTGCGTTGTCTACGACCATCTGGATCATGCGGAGGATTGCTTCGTGATGAGGATTATAGAAGTCATCCAGTTTCGCATTCTGACGGTCAAGAGCAAGGGTGTACTGGGTCAGGTCGTTGGTTCCGATACTGAAGAAGTCAACCATCTCAGCAAGCTTGTCGCTGATGATCGCTGCTGCAGGAGTCTCGATCATGATTCCCTGTTCAGGAAGTTTGTACTGGATCTCCTGCTCTTTGAGCTCTGCTTCTACTTCTGCTACGATCTCATAGATCTTCTTTACTTCCTCTGTGGAAGTGATCATCGGATACATGATGGAAAGATTTCCATAAACAGCGGCACGGAGAAGTGCACGGAGCTGTGTCTTAAAGATATCCGGCTGTGTCAGGCAGATACGGATCGCACGATATCCCAGAGCCGGGTTATCTTCGTTTCCGAGGTTGAAATAATCTACCTGTTTGTCAGCACCGATATCAAGGGTACGGATGATAACTTTCTTGCCAGCCATCATCTGTACTGCCTGCTTGTAAGCCTGGAACTGCTCTTCCTCTGTCGGGAAGTCGTTTCTTCCAAGATAAAGGAATTCGCTTCGGAAAAGACCGATTCCGCCGGCATCATTCTCGAGGACATAACCGATGTCACCAACACTTCCAATGTTCGCATAGATGTTGATCTTGTGTCCATCTAAGGTTACGTTTTCTTTGCCTTTTAATTCCTGAAGAAGTCTGAGTTTCTCTGCTTCTTCTTCCATTCTCTTCTCAGTCTGTGCTTTGATCTCCTCGTCCGGATCAAAGGTAACGGTTCCTTCGAAGCCATCTACGACTACTGTCATACCGGTCTTAAGTTCATCAAGATCCATCGGAACACCGATCAGAGCCGGAATGTTCATCATACGGGCAAGGATCGCTGTATGAGAGTTGGTAGAACCATGAACAGTCACAAATGCAAGAATCTTATCCTTGTCCATCTGAACAGTTTCACTTGGGCTTAAGTCATCAGCTACGATCACAGACGGATCGATAGAGCTTAAATCTGTGTCCTCCTGTCCGCTTAAGTTACGTACAAGACGCTCGGAGATATCCTTGATATCTGCGGAACGCGCTTTCATGTAATCGTCATCCATAGATGCGAACATCTCTGCAAAATTGTCACCGGTTGTTGCTACGGCATACTCTGCATTGACCTGCTCTGTGCAGATGGTATTCTGGATCGCTTCCAGATAATCATCATCTTCAAGCATCATCTGATGTACTTCAAAAATGGCTGCGCTGGCCTCACCAACTTCTTTGACTGCCTTGTCATATAATTTCTGGAGCTGCTCTTTGGATTTCTCCAGTGCAGCATCCACACGCTTCACTTCTGCTTCCGGGTCTTCGATCCTGGTTCTTTTGACCTGATAATCATCTTTCTTGAGAACCACGATCGGTCCCATAGCTATTCCTTTATAAACAGATTTTCCCTGAAAACACTGCATCCTTACTTCCTCCTGCATTACTGTTATGTTACACCCATTCCAGGTTTTGGATCGGACTGATTACAGATTTGCTTCGAAGAATTCTTTGAGGCCTGCAATTGCAGCGTCTTCGTCAGCACCTTCAGCTGTTACAGTTACAGTTTCGCCCTGTTTTACACCGAGGGACATCAGCATCATAAGCTGTGTAAGTTTCTTTGTTTTGCCGTCTTTTGTGATTGTGCACTCGGACTCATACTTCTTTGCTTCTTTTACAAGAAGTCCTGCCGGTCTTGCGTGGATTCCCAGTTCGTCTTTGATTGTGTACTCGAATGTTTTCATGTTGTTTTTCTCCTCTTCTTTATATATTTTTATTAATAAACATTTTTATTCGGTCTCACTGTCCAGCATGCGCTCCAGATGCATTGCCAGGTAGCCGATCTCGATATCCGGCATCGGCAGTCCCAGACGCTTCTCCATCTCATGACAGATCCTCTCGGCTGCATCAAATGCCTCCGGGAACTTCACGGACATATATTCGTTCAGATTCATCTTGAGTTTCTCACCGTGAATCGTTCTTGCCACCATGTAACGTACATGGTTCATCAGACGGTTATATGCCAGTGACATCACATCGATGGAATTGCCTGTTTCTTTCTCAACAAGAGAAATACATTCCCGGACAGTCCGGGCGATCTCCATGGCCTGTGAAACCTTTTCATCTACAATGGCTGAGTGAACATGAAGGGCAATATAACCCGTCTCATGTTCATCAAGCTCTATCTGAAGTTTTTGCTTCAGAAGAGGTGCTATACAGCCAGCCACCTTGTATTCCTTGTAAAACAGGATACGGATGTCTTCCGTGAGAGGATTGCTGATCTGCTCTCCCTTCTGGATACGCCGGATCGCAAAATCAAGATGATCTGCCATCGGAAAAAGGATCGAACGGTCAACCTTGCCGAATTCCTTCTCTGCTTCTCTGAGCACTTCATTCGCAAGTTCCAGACATACCGGAGAAACTGAATTAATGATCTCTCTGGCATCCCCGCGCTCTGTCAGTTCTTTGAGTGAGTAGACTCTGGTATCCTGTGGCACTTCGATCGTCTGTCCCACTTTCTTGCCAAAAGCAACTCCCTTGCCCATGATCAGGCATTCCTGATTTGAATTTCCTTCAAGTCCGATAAAAGAATTGTGATTTAATAATTTTGCTATCCTGTACTTCATCCGTCTCTTCCCCATCCAGGGTCGTTCTTACTGAAGAACCTCGATCTCAAAGAGCGGTTCTCCGGCTTTGATCTGACCCTCCTGCAGCAGATGGATTCTCTGATTATCCTCCAGTTCTGTACAAAGAACCGGTGATGTGATAGAAGGTGCATTCGCTTTCAGGTATTCCAGATCCAGCTTGAGCATCGGATCACCCTTCTTGACTGTCTGACCGCTTTCTACCAGTGCTTCAAATCCCTCGCCGTTCAGTTTTACAGTATCGATTCCCACATGGATCAGCAGACTGATTCCTGAGTCTGTCACGAATCCAATGGCATGTTTTGTGTCAAAAACAAATGCAACTTCGCCGTCTTCCGGAGCACGTACAAACGGATCTTCCGGTGTTACAACGGCACCATCGCCCATCATTTTCTGAGCAAAAGCCTCATCCGGTGCAGTAGCAAGATCTGCTGCCAGTCCTGTGATCGGGCTGGAGATCACGATTCTCTCTACGACCTTCTGTTCTTTTGCTTCCTGCGTCTTGTCTGCTGTTTCCTGAACGCTCTCTGTAGTTTCTGCTTCCGCATAAGTATCCGGTGCAGTTTCCAGATAGTCTTCAAGGTTTGACTTAATTACTGTTACGTTTGGCCCATAGATGACCTGAACGCCCTGTCCTTTGTGTACCACGCCTGATGCTCCTGTTGCCTTGAGGATTCCGTCGTTTACTCTGGAAGCATCTTTGACTGTACAACGAAGTCTGGTTGCACAGCAGTCGACATCACTGATATTTTTCTTACCGCCAAGACCTCTTGTGATCGCTTCGCTGACAGCGTCTTCAGAAGCTGCTGCTCCTGCCTGTCCTGCTTCTCTGCGGGCATTTACATCGGCCTTTGTGTAAAGTTTTGTTTCTGTGTCATCATCTTCACGACCAGGAGTCTTGAAGTTGAACTTCTTGATCATGAATTTGAAAATAAAATAATATAAGAAGAAATAAATAATACCAACCGGGATTACTCTCATCCAGCTTGTCTTGGCATTTCCCTGAAGGATACCAAACAGGAAGAAGTCGAGCAGTCCGCCTGAGAATGTAAGTCCTACCGCAATGTTCAGTATATGTGCGATCATATATGCAGTTCCGGCAAGAACCACCTGTACTGCAAACAGTGCCGGAGCAACAAACAGGAAGGAGAATTCCAGAGGCTCGGTGATACCTGTTGCCATACATGCAAGTGCCGCGGAAAGAAGAAGACCGCCGGCAGCTTTTTTCTTCTCAGGTTTTGCACACTGATACATAGCCAGAGCTGCTCCCGGGAGACCAAAGATCATAAAGATAAACTCACCAGAGAAATACCTGGTTGCATCTGCGCTGAAATGTGCAATATTTGCAGAATCAGCAAGCTGTGCAAAGAAAATATTCTGTCCACCCTGAACCATCTGTCCGGCAACTTCCATCGTACCGCCTACGGCTGTCTGCCAGAAAGGCATGTAGAATACATGGTGCAGACCAAATGGGATCAGCGCTCTCTTAATAAGTCCAAAGATCAGAGTTCCTACATATCCGGAACCTGTTACCAGTCCGCCCAGTGCGTAAATTCCGTTCTGGACAACCGGCCATACAAAGTAAAGAAGAATTCCCACAAACATATATACAATTGTGGAAATGATCGGTACAAATCTTGTGCCTCCGAAGAATGACAGTGCATTCGGAAGCTGAATCCTGTAAAACTTATTGTGGAGTGCTGCCACACCAAGTCCTACGATAATACCGCCAAACACACCCATCTGTAAGGACTGGATGCCACATACAGAAGTGATGGTTCCCTCCAGTACAGACTCAGCGATCTCACCATTGTCAAGAATCTGTCCTGTGATAGTCAGCATTGCGTTGATCGCTGTATTCATTACGAAATACGCGATAACTGCTGATAAAGCGGATACTTCTTTTTCTTTTTTTGCCATACCGATCGCAACACCTACAGCAAAGATCAAGGGGAGGTTATCAAATACTGCACTTCCTACCTTGTTCATGATCATCAGGAGGGCGTTCAGAATCGTTCCCTCACCGAGAATACTTGTCAGGTGATACGTTTCGATCGTGGTTGCATTGGTAAATGAGCTTCCGATTCCGAGAAGAAGACCGGCTACCGGAAGGATTGCGATCGGGAGCATAAAGCTTCGTCCCACTCGCTGCAGAACACTGAAAATCTTGTCCTTCATTTCACATACTCCTTTTTCCTGTGCCTTTGGCACATCCCTAAATTTATTGTTAAGAAGTGAGTATGTGTATTATGTAGGTGTTTTTATACAAAAAAAAGGCACTAATACACATAAACACTCCTTGTTATGTATAGTTAATGCCTCCTAAATCGAGTTACACACTACAACCAAACAAAATATAACATGGTCATAAACGCTTTGTCAAGCTACTCTTTTTATTATTTTTTAATTTTATCTGAGGAAGGCGAAAGGCTCCTCGTCCTTCAGAAAATGCATCAGCATGTAAGCACACATGATGGCAACATTTTCTTCCTTAAGGATCCTTCTGACCTCGTCGCGGTCAGCGAGAACGACCTCGATCTCCTCAGTGTCCTCCTGGGCTGCCTTGCTGATCTCGCCGCTGGCATAGCCATAAACGGTTGCACAGGATTCGTCTGTCATGCCAATCGTGGTAAAGTATGGCTTCTCATATGCCGAATCTACCTTGAGCGGTTCGAGCTTCAGACCTGTCTCCTCATACATCTCGCGGACAGCACCCTCGTGAAACTCCTCGTTCGGCTCTACAAGCCCTGCCGGGAATTCATAGATGTAACCGCCCAGCGCATAGCGGTACTGGCGGATCAGAACAACCTTATCCTTCTTCTCGCCGTAAACACTGTAAATGATCACTCCGTCCGGATCATTGCGTCCGGTCTTCATCTTGAGGGATGGAATGTCCTTTGCTCTGGATGCCACGTAATAAGATACCGGTGTATTATGTACGCTGGTCGCATCTACATGGTAGAGATTGACGAAACGGTTGTCTGTAAGTTTTTGTACATCATGAATTTTTCCCATATTATAGAGAACCTTCTTTCCTGCACGAATCTACCGTGCAATATTATACTGTGTGTTCTCCGGTGTGAATGAATCAGTCACCCTTGAGAACTACGCGGATTCGTTTGTAAATAAAGAACACGATCACTGACATCAGGATATATTTGAATAAGTTAAATGGAACAATGATCAGTGCAACGAAACCAAGAAGACTGTTTACGGAATGATTTACTGCTGCTCCCATTTCGATGAAAGCTTCGATTGGCATACCAAATGCTTTACCATATGCCGGAAGAAGAACAAATGCATTCATCAGGCAGGCTGCTGCTGTTGTCAGTACTGTACCTGCTGCCATTCCCATAACTGCATGCTTACGGCTCTTTACATTGTGGAGTCTGTAGATCAGTCCTGCCGGTACTACAAATGTACATCCAAAAAGGAAGTTTGCAAAATCACCAACACCTGCTGTTACAGTTCCCATTGTCACCAGATGCACCAGAATCTTGACAAGCTCGATAAAAATACCTGCTACCGGTCCCATCGCAAAAGCTCCTACCAGTACCGGGATTTCTGAGAAATCCAGCTGATAGAAAGACGGCGCCAGGAACGGAATTGGAAATTCAAAATTCATCAGGATACCTGCAAGGGCTCCCAGCATCGCAACCTGTGTGATCGTCCGGGTACGGCTCCTCTGCATTACATTTCCATTTCTTAAAACCTGTTCACTCATACTTCTCTCTCCTTTGAATTATCTTTTTTTAAAAGAAAATTCTACGCTATGCTGTGGCAAACGACTCTTATTTGTAAAAAGAAATCGATTTTGCAGCATAAAAAATCCCCGGAATCATCTTCCCGGGGTACTGAGCACGTATGAATTATTCGTGTTCTTCTCTCATCCAGACTTTACTGTCGGTTCCGGAATTCTGACTCTCTGTAAGCCAGTCACCAGATCAGCCGCATTACGCGGGTCGCGGACTATACCGCCGGTAGGGAATTCCGATCTTCTGTAAATCAGTCACCCTGCCCCGAAGAATTTTCTTTTATCTGAGAGATATTATACAACTAACTTTCTTACAATGCAATAGAAAATAATAAAGACACTGACAATTTTGAAAAACATTTTCAAAAATATATCAGTGTCTCTATGAATTTAATACTATATTCTTATCGTTCTTCGCGGAAATACGGAAGTCCCAGTGCAGCCGGCGGCTGATGTTCTTTCTTCTTTCGGAAGCTTGTGAATACCAGAACGATGATGGTTACGACATATGGAAGAGCCTTGAATACTTCCTGCATGCTTCTTCCGAGTCCCGGAATATACAGGTACAGGATGTAAAGTGCCCCAAAGAGGAATGCTCCCCAGATCGCATTGAGCGGTTTCCACAGCGCAAAGATAACCAGTGCGACTGCAAGCCATCCACGGTCACCAAAGCCGTTATCTGTCCAGGTTCCACCGGAGTATTCCATTACGAAATACAGACCGCCAAGTCCTGCCAGGCCTGCACCGATACAGGTTGACAGATATTTGTATTTGATAACGTTGATACCGGCTGCATCTGCAGTTCCCGGGTTCTCACCGATCGCACGGAGGTTCAGTCCCATTCTCGTTTTAAATAAGAAGAATGACAGTGCGATCGCTGCGATCACACAGAGATAAGTCATAAATCCGTAGTTAAATAAGATCGGTCCGATTACAGGGATCTTGGATAAGCCAGGGATTTTTGCCGTATAGGCACTTCCTGTTACCTTAACAGAAATCTGTCCGACACCACCGGCAAGTTTGGAGATGGAACCACCAAAGAAGTTACCAAATCCAGTACCAAAGATGGTAAGGGCAAGACCTGTTACGTTCTGGTTTACACGAAGTGTGATCGTCAGGATACTGTAGATCAGTCCACCGATCATTGCACATGCAAATGCACATACAAACGATATCAGAACTCCGACAAAAGCATTCGGGTTCGGATTGTCTTTTTCATAAAGGAAGGCTCCCATCAGTCCGGCGATACCTCCCATGTACATGATTCCCGGGATACCAAGGTTCAGGTTACCCGATTTTTCTGTCATGATCTCTCCAAGCGCACCATACAGAATACAGATGCCCTGGACAATTGCTTTTTGAATAAAAATGGTCAGTACACTCATTGCATCTTCCTCCTATTTCTTTGCACGCTTTACTCTGTAATTGATAAAAAATTCTGCTCCGATCAGGAAAAACAGAATGATTCCAAGAATTACATCAGATGCATTCTCGTTCAGTCCATACTGTGTCGCGATCTGAACAGCACCCTGATCCATGAATACGATACCAAAAGAAACAGCTACCATAATAAAGGTATTGAATTTTGAAAGCCACGCAACGATGATCGCTGTAAATCCGCGGCCACCTGCTGTCGCGGTAGAGATCGTATGGCTCGCGCCGCTGACAATTATAAATCCTGCGATACCGCAGATCGCACCGGAAATTGCCATGGTACGGATGATGACTTTCTTTACATGGATACCTGCATATCTGGCGGTATTTTCACTCTCACCGACTACAGCGATCTCATAACCCTGTTTGCAGTATTTCAGGTAGATGAACATACCGACTGTCAGGATCAGGACGATCAGCACATTCCATCCATATTTCTGTCCAAAGAGTTCTGGCAGCCATCCTGCCTGTGTTGCCTGATTGATGATACCGACTGTATTGGATCCTTTTGGATTTTCCCAGAAAACAATGCAATAGGTAACGACCTGCATCGCAACGTAGTTCAGCATCAGTGTGAACAGTGTCTCATTGGTATTCCAGTATGCCTTGAATACTGCCGGGATCATTCCCCAGATCATGCCGCCAATGGCACTTGCAATAAACATTACGATCAGAAGCAGAATCGGTGACATTTTGTCCCCTGCATAGATCATTACTGCTGCAGAGCATGCTCCACCGATCAGGATCTGGCCTTCTGCACCGATGTTCCAGAATTTCATCTTGAATGCCGGTGCAAGACCGATCGCGATACACAGAAGGATCATCGTATCACGGATCGTCTGCCAGATACGGCGCTCGGAGCCCATGGCTCCATCCCAGATTGCCTTGTATACATCTACCGGATTCATTTTGACAAGTGCCACGATCACTGCACCACACACGATCAGTGCAAGGATCAGTGCGATAAAACGGATCAGAAGTCTTTCCTGCCATCCGGCTTTGTTTCTTCGTTTACTTACCTGTAAGAAAGGTTCTTTATTCATTGACAGCCCCTCCTTTTTCGTGCTTCGTCATGAGAAGACCGATTCCTTCTTTGGTCGCTGTTCTTCCGTCAACCACTCCGCTGATCCTGCCGCCACAGAGAACTGCGATACGGTCACAGAGTTCCAGTACAACGTCCAGATCCTCAATGACGCAGACAACTGCAACGCCTTTTTTCTTCTGTTCGTTCAGAAGCTGATAGATAACATGAGAAGTGTTGATATCCACGCCTCGTGTCGGGAAAGCGACAAGGAGAACTTTCGGGTTCTGTGCGATCTCACGTCCAACCAGAACTTTCTGGACATTTCCACCGGACATCTGGCGGACCGGAGCGGAAATACTCGGTGTCATGACTTCAAGCTGATCTTTGATCTTCTGTGCAAGGGCTCTCGGACCTTTACGGTCGAGGAAAGGACTTTTGCCGTTGCGGTAGCTTCTAAGCATCATATTATCGGTCATATCCATGTCTCCGACGAGTCCCATACCGATACGGTCCTCAGGAACGAAAGCAAGACTGATTCCTGCTTCATTGATAGAAATGGAATCCATTCCGGAAAGTTCCATTCCGCTTCCATTGTCATCCAGAAGTCGGATGGAACCACTTTCTACATCCTGCAGACCGGCGATCGCCTCCAGAAGTTCCTTCTGGCCGCTTCCGGAAATACCGGCAATACCAAGGATCTCACCTGTGTTTACTGTCAGATCTACATCATCCAGAGTTTTGACATCGTCTTTGTCCTTACAGTTTACGCCTTCAATGACCAGACGCGGCTTTATATTCTCCGGCTTCGGACGCTCGATATTCAGGTCAACTCTTGCGCCAACCATCATTTCAGAAAGGCTCTGCACATTTGCCTGGGCAGTTTCCACAGTGTCAATATACTGGCCTTTACGGAGGATCGCCACGCGGTCAGACAGTGCAAGAACCTCCTGCAGTTTATGCGTGATAATGATGATCGCACATCCGTCATCTCTCATGTTACGAAGGATATCAAATAATCGGTCGGCTTCCTGCGGTGTCAGCACGGCTGTCGGCTCATCCAGTATCAGGATCCTGGCACCACGATAAAGCATCTTTACGATTTCGACGGTCTGTTTCTCGGAAACGGACATTTCGTAGATTTTCTTTGAAAGATCCAGGTCAAATCCGTACTTGTTGACCAGTTTCTGGATATCCTCTGTGATCTTTTTCATATTGAGTCTTGCCTTGCCTGGCAGACCCAGGACGATATTTTCGGCTGCTGTCAGTACATCTACCAGTTTGAAATGCTGATGTACCATACCGATTCCAAGTTCGTAGGAATCCTTCGGCGAACAGATCGTTACCTCCTTGCCATTTACAAAAATATGTCCTTCATCCGGATAATAAATTCCGTAGATCATATTCATGAGAGTTGTCTTGCCGCTTCCGTTTTCACCCAGGATCGCAAGAATCTCTGATTTTCTCAGCGTGAGATTTACATGGTCATTCGCCTGGACGGATCCAAAACGCTTGGAAATATCCTTAAGTTCAAGTGCATAAGTTTCTCCCACTGTCATTCCCTCCTTTTTTCTGTCTATAGACAAGAAAAAAGCAGAGCTGCTGACGAGCAGCCCTGCCTGTTTCAAATCTTATTCTGTAATAGAAGTGATTCCGTCGATCGCTACATCGAATGCCGGTGCAGAACCATATTCGGATTCATGGAAGTATCCGTCAGAAACGTATTCTGTGTCGCTGCCGTCTTTCTTATAGGTAGTAAGTTCTTTGCCATCTACTGTAAATGTAGAGGTATCAAATACATGAAGAGATCCGTCTGCAAGTGCGTCTTCTACTTCTTTTACTTTCTCATCTGTTCCTTCTGCTACAACGTTCTCGTTGAGTGGTGTGATCTTGTCTGCACCATCGGAGAAGCCTTTGCACCAGTCAGTATCGATTGCTGTGCCATCAAGCATGCACTGTACTGCGTATGTGTAATATACACCCCAGTCCATGGATGCGGATGTAAGTGCTGTGTTAGGAGCAACAGATGTCATATCAATGTTGTATCCAACGCAAGGAACGCCTGCTGCTTCACATGCTGTAGGAGCACCTGTTGTATCTGCATGCTGGCTGATCAGAACACATCCGTCAGAGATCAGGGCATCTGCACATTCTTTCTCAAGGTCGAAGCTTGCCCAGCTGTTTGTGTATTTAACTTCCATTGTTACGGACGGGCATACGCTCTTAGCTCCAAGGTAGAAGGAAGTGTATCCGGAAATAACCTCTGCGTACGGGAATGCACCTACATAACCCATTTTGCAGTTATCCTCTGTAATAGTGCCGTCCTCGATCATCTGATTCAGTTTCAGACCTGCTACTACACCTGATACATAACGTGCTTCATAAATATTTGTGAAGTAGTTGTGCATGTTGGAAAGTCCGCTTGATGCTGCCTGAGTTCCTGTTGCATGACAGAACTGAACGTCCGGATATTCTCCTGCTGCTTCAAGGATATAAGTTTCATGTCCAAAGCTGTTTGCAAAGATGATCTGACATCCCTGGTCTGCAAGGTCTGCTGCTGCATCGTAGCATCCTTCGTCTTCACCGATCAGAGTTTTCTCGATGACCTGTGAATCATCCAGTCCAAGGTTCTCTACCATTTCGTCGATACCAGCCATATGAGCTGCTGTATAGCCTTCGTTCTCATCTCCGATATAGATCGCACCGATCTTGATGTCTTCCTTTGCGATTCCTGCGCCACTTTCGCTGTCATCACTTGCATATACAGGTGCTGTCATAGAAACTGCCATTGCTGCTGCAAGTCCGATTGCCAATGCTTTTTTCATTCTTCTTTCCTCCATTTTCTCTTTTTACTCCTCTACCTACAGTTCACCGAACAAAAGAGGCACAACACTTTCTGTTACGCCTCTTTGCAAGTGCTTTTACTATACATTCCGATCTGCAAATTGTCAATAAATTCGAACAAAAACGCATTATTTATTTGACACCCTAATTTTTTTTGTATTTTATTTCGCATAATCTTAAATAGGAAATCTTTGGCGGTTTTGTTCGAAGTCTCAGCATTTCTCCTTGACTTTTTCGCGTTAAAGCGTTATACTTTAAAAAGTTAATTCGATTCAAATGTGAATCAACAAAACAGGAGGACTTGAAATATGAAAAAGCAGATTTTAGCAGGTGTTCTTTCTGCAACAATGGTAGTTGGCATGGGCGGTGTCAGCGTATTCGCAGCAGATAATGCAGATGATAAAACTTACAACATCGGTATTTGCCAGCTTGTACAGCATGAGGCACTTGACGCAGCAACACAGGGATTCAAGGATGCCATCACAGAAGAACTTGGCGACAAAGTTACATTTGATGAGCAGAACGCACAGGGTGATTCCAATACCTGTTCTACTATCATCACAGACTTCGTTTCTGACGGTGTAGACCTGATCCTTGCAAACGCAACTCCTGCACTTCAGGCAGCTGCAGCTGGTACAGCAGATATCCCGATCCTTGGTACTGCAGTTACCGAATATGGTGTTGCACTTGACCTTGACGATTTCGACGGAACTGTTGGAACCAACATTTCCGGTACATCTGACCTTGCTCCACTGGATCAGCAGGCAGCAATGCTCAACGAACTGTTCCCGGATGCAAAGAACGTCGGACTTGTTTACTGCTCCGCAGAAGCAAACTCCCAGTATCAGGTAGATACAGTAAAGGATGCCCTTGAAAAATTAGGATACACCTGCACTTACTACGCATTCTCAGATTCCAACGACCTTTCTTCCGTAGCTACTACAGCTGCTACAGAAAGCGATGTGATCTACGTACCAACAGATAACACAGTTGCTTCCAACACAGAGATCATCAACAACATCTGCCTTCCGGAGAAAGTTCCGGTAATCGCCGGTGAAGAAGGTATCTGCCAGGGATGCGGTGTTGCTACTCTTTCCATCAGCTACTATGACCTTGGTGTTGCTACAGGTAAAATGGCACTCAAAGTTCTCGTTGACGGAGAAGACATTTCCACAATGCCAATCGAATATGCTCCACAGTTCACCAAAGAATACAACCCGGAGATCTGTGACGAACTTGGAATCACAGTTCCGGATGACTATGTAGCAATCGGTGCTGACGATGCAGCAGACGAAGAAGAAACATCCGAGGATGCTGATGCAGAAGCAGCAGACGACACAGCAGAGGAAGATACTGCTGAAGAAGCTGAATAATTCTGACAATTAATCTAAAATCACAAATTCACACTGACAGCGGGAGAGGAATAACCTTTCTCGCTTTCTGTGTCATCAGGAGGAACTATAAAAATGAACATTATGAGCTTAATCAATGCACTTCCGGGTGCTTCTGCCCAGGGTCTGATATGGGGGATCATGGCAATCGGTGTCTATCTTACTTTCCGTATTCTGGACGTAGCCGACCTTACTGTTGATGGTACCATGTGTACCGGAGGTGCTGTCTGCGTTATGATGCTTATGAGCGGTCATAACATCTGGGTATCCATGCTTGCTGCAACCGGCGCAGGAATGCTTGCCGGTCTTGCAACAGGAATCTTCCACACTTTCATGGGAATCCCGGCGATCCTTGCCGGAATCCTGACACAGCTTGGTCTTTACTCTGCCAACCTCAAGATCATGGGCAAAGCAAACCAGGCAGTCAATGGAAACAAATACAACCTTCTTGTTTCCCTTCGAAATGTCAAAAATGTTCCATTTTATCAGAATACAATTCTGATCGTTGCAATCTTTATCGTTGTTCTGATCGCGATCCTGTACTGGTTCTTCGGTACTGAACTCGGATGTTCTCTCCGTGCTACCGGATGTAACCCGAATATGTCCCGTGCACAGGGTATCAACACAGATGTATGCAAGGTACTCGGACTTATGATCTCCAACGGACTGGTTGCTCTTTCCAGTGCACTTCTTGCACAGTATCAGGGATTCGCTGATGTCAACATGGGACGTGGTGCGATCGTTATCGGTCTTGCTGCTGTTATCATCGGCGAGGCGATCTTCGGAAAGATCTTCCGCAACTTTGCTCTTCGTCTTCTGAGCGTTGCATTTGGTTCTATCCTCTACTATCTGGTACTCCAGACTGTTATCTGGCTCGGAATCGATACAGACCTTCTGAAGATGCTGTCTGCACTTGTAGTAGCGATCTTCCTTGCTGTACCTTACTGGAAAGCAAAATATTTTTCAAAACCTACGAAACGTGGAGGTAACAACTGATGCTTGAGCTGAAAAACATTTACAAAACTTTTAATCCTGGAACTATCAATGAAAAAGTGGCTCTGAACGGTCTGAACCTCACTCTGAATGAAGGAGATTTTGTTACAGTTATCGGTGGAAATGGTGCCGGTAAATCTACCATGCTGAATGCAGTTGCGGGTACATGGATGGTCGATGAAGGACAGATCATCATTGATGGTGTTGATGTTACGAAATTATCAGAACATAAGAGAGCAGCCTACCTGGGACGTGTTTTCCAGGACCCTATGACTGGTACTGCTGCTACAATGGGTATCGAAGAAAATCTTGCACTGGCGAAACGTCGTGGAAAACTTCGTCTGCTGAAACCCGGTATCACAAAGGCAGAACGTGCAGAATATAAAGAATTACTTAAGATCCTTGGTCTGGGACTTGAGGACCGTCTTACTTCCAAGGTCGGACTTCTTTCCGGTGGACAGAGACAGGCGCTGACACTGCTTATGGCTACGCTTCAGAAGCCGAAGCTGCTTCTGCTGGACGAACATACCGCAGCACTCGACCCAAAGACAGCGGCGAAGGTACTTGAGATCACAGAAATGATCGTAAACCGGGATCACTTGACTACAATGATGATCACTCATAATATGCAGGACGCGATCATCCATGGAAATCGTCTGATCATGATGATGGAAGGCAAGATCATCCTGGATATCCAGGGTAAAGAAAAAAAGAAACTGACCGTACGCGACCTCCTCGACCAATTCGAAAAGGCCAGCGGCCAGGAATTCAGTAATGACTCCGCTCTGCTGAGTTGAAAATTCCCACCATCACCTCCATACTCCAAACATCCCAGCGCTACATAACGGCCTACGGCCGTTCGCGTACCGCGTCCCCCTTCATCCCCATTCCGGTATTATGGTGCGTCTTGAGGGGCGGAGCGGAGGGGCTGGGCGTTTGAGCTGGGGAGCATCTGCAGGAGCCGTAGAAACAGTTAGGCGTGGAAAATATGCGTTATACAGAAAAGACCGCTCTGTCTGAGCGACAGCGAGTTTGCGGGCTTTTCTGTATGGTTTTAGCATATTTTCCACGCCTTAGTGTTTCTAGGTGACGAAGCCGTTCCCCGGAGCAAACGCCCAGCCCCGGAGCGGTCTTCCCCACACGACCACGCATATACCGTCTCCTACTTCGTTCCCTTCATAGAAAGACTGATTCTTTTTTTCTTGAGGTCTACGCCGATCACGCGCACATCCACAACATCTCCAACAGACACTGCCTCAAGCGGATGTTTGATATATTTCTCACTCATCTCAGAAATATGCACCAGTCCATCCTGATGCACTCCGATATCTACGAAAGCTCCAAAATCAATCACATTTCGCACTGTACCCTTAAGGATCATACCCTCTTTCAGATCCTTCATATCAAGTACATCCGTCCTCAGAACCGGTTTCGGCATCTCATCTCGTGGGTCTCTTGCCGGTTTTTCCAGCTCTTTAACGATGTCACGAAGTGTCGGCTCTCCTACGCCAAGCTCCTCTGCGAGCTTCTTGTAATTTTTGATCTGCTTTGAGATTCCGCTCAGCTTGCCAACCGTGATATCCTCCGGTGCATAGCCAAGTTTTTCCAGAAGCTTCTGCGCTGCCTCATAACTCTCCGGATGCACACTCGTTGCATCCAGTGGATTCTTGCCGCCTGTGATACGCGCGAATCCTGCACACTGCTCAAACGCCTTCGGTCCGAGCTTCGCAACCTTGAGAAGCTCACGACGGCTCTCAAACCTGCCGTTCTCCTCACGATACGCAACGATATTTTTCGCGATCGCCTTGCTGATACCGGAAATATACTCCAGAAGCGATGCAGACGCCGTATTCAGATCCACACCAACCTTATTTACACAGTCCTCAACAACTCCACTCAGTGCCTCACCAAGCTTCTTCTGGTTCATATCATGCTGATACTGTCCGACACCGATCGACTGCGGTGTGATCTTAACGAGCTCTGCAAGCGGATCCTGAAGACGTCTTGCGATGGAAGCCGCACTTCTCTGTCCCACATCAAAATTCGGGAACTCCTCTGTTGCCAGCTTGCTCGCGGAATATACAGAAGCACCAGCCTCATTCGTGATCACATACTGAACTTTCTCCGGGATTTCCTTAAGCAGTTCCACAATGATCTGCTCAGACTCCCTGGACGCTGTTCCATTTCCAAGAGAAATAAGAGAAACATTGTATTTCCTGATCAGTTTCTTAAGTGTATCTTTTGCCGCCTGGATCTTCTTCTCATTAGTCGGTGCTGTCGGATAGATCACAGTCGTATCCAGCACTTTTCCGGTAGGATCTACGACTGCCAGCTTGCATCCTGTACGGAATGCCGGGTCCCAGCCGAGGACAACTTTGCCTACGATCGGAGGCTGCATCAGAAGCTGCTCAAGGTTTTTTCCAAAGACATGGATCGCACCGTCCTCAGCGTTTTCTGTCAGGCTACTGCGGATCTCCCTCTCGATCGCCGGGGCGATCAGACGCTTGTAGCTGTCCTCCACTACTTCACGGAGAACCGGTGTTGTAATCGGATTATCCTTTGCCAGGACCTGCTTCTGCAGCCAGCCAAGGATTTCTTTCTCCGGTGCATTTACCTTGACTGTGAGGATTTTTTCCTTCTCACCACGGTTCAGGGCGAGCACACGATGTCCGGCAAGCTTCTTGATCGGCTCCTCAAATTCATAGTACATCTCATATACAGAAGACTCTTCCGGTTTCTTCGCTGCAGATGCAACAGAACCTTTTTTCATGGTAAGGTCACGGATATAGATTCGATAATCTGCCTCATCAGAAATCGTCTCTGCCAGAATATCCTTCGCTCCGTTCAGCGCGTCCTCTACGGTCTCTACGCCTTTTTCCTCAGAAAGAAAAGCTTTAGCTTCCTCTTCCAGCGGTTTCTTTGTCATCTGAAGCATGATGATATTCGCCAGCGGCTCAAGTCCTTTTTCCTTCGCAATGATCGCTCTTGTACGTCTCTTCGGACGGTATGGACGATAAAGGTCCTCTACTACTACGAGGGTTTTGGCATCCAGAATCTGCTTCTTCAGTTCCGGTGTCAGTTTGCCCTGCTCTTCAATGCTTGTAAGTACCTGATTTTTCTTATCTTCCAAATTTCTCAGGTAAAGAAGTCTTTCGTGCAGGGTACGGAGCTGCTCATCGTTCAGAGAGCCTGTCGCTTCTTTACGATAACGGGAAATAAACGGGATCGTACATCCCTCATCGATCAGCTTTACAGCAGCCTCTACCTGCCATTTCTGTACTTTAAGTTCGTCGGTTATCACCTGAATAATATCCATAAATAAAAATCTCCTTTTGTGCCCGTAAATAAATCTGCTTAATAACTATGCTTCTGCATTATAATCGTCTGATGCCGTATTTTTGTAAAAAGACTCTTCCTTCTTCTCCGGCTCATCAAACTCTCCCAGAATATCTCTGTAAAAAGCCGTTTCAGACGCTTCCATATACGGAAGTACCCACAGAAGCGGAATCCCCATGAATAGAAGCGACACGATCAGCAGCGGTGCAAAGCTTAGCTGCAGCATAAGATACTGCCAGATATGTCCCTTCATCAAACGCATGCTCTGTTTCAGGGACTCTACTCCTCCCATCTCCGGATTATCTGCCAGAAGATAAAAACTGAGCGCAAGCGGTACTGTGATAAGTACATTCAGTACTACACTCAGGATCATGATTCCCATGATCATCTGCATCCAGTTCATCTGCGCTTCGATCGTGCTTCCTGGATCGGTCAGATATACCGCAAAATAGATCGGAAGCTGTGAAACTGTGTTCAGAAGTGCCATTACAAATGCCGCGATCAGCACTCTGTCCGGCTGATTATGAAACATATACAGAAGATTTCCAAGGCTGAACTCCCTGCCTCTGCTCATATTCAACATCATATAGCTGTATCCTGTACCGAATACCATCGCGATCAGCGACACAACAAATACAAAAATCTGCCCGGCTGCGATCTCCAGCATAGAATTTCCCGGAAAAAGCTCCAGCGAAAGGACATTTCCCAGAAAGTTCACCGCCATATAAGCCAGCATTCCCGCGATCGCGATGATCCAGTTTCCTCTGAGAGCTGCCTTGGCACTTGTTTTCCAGTATTTTCGGTTTCTTTTCATTTTTGACTCCTGTTTTCTGTAAACAACGAAGGAATTCCACCCCTGAAACCACAGAGATGAAATTCCTTCCATTTTATTTAATCTGCCAGGTTAAATGCGTCATGTACTGCGTTCATCGCTCTTACACCGTCTTTTTCGTTGATAAGAACTGTCACGCGGATCTCTGATGTGGAGATCATGTTAATGTTGACGCCCTCATTATAAAGACTCTCAAACATCTTTGCCGCAACACCAGGATTACTCATCATTCCGGCTCCGACAATAGAAAGTTTGGCAATATTTCTCTCAGAATGAAGTTCCTGGTATCCAAGTCTTGCTTTGTTTTCATCAAGGACTGCCATTGCATCATCCAGATCCTTGTCATCTACGGTGAAGGAAATATCCTTGGTTCCCGCACGTCCGATAGACTGAAGGATCACATCTACGTTGATGTTTTTCTTTGCCAGTACATCAAATAATCTGAACGCCACGCCCGGGGTATCCTTCAGACCGATCACGGCGATTCTTACTGCATCTGTATCAAGCGCAACTCCGCTGATCAGCATTCTTTCCACTGTTACTTCCTCCTTTACAACAGTTCCTTCGCTTGTATTCAAACTGGAACGTACCACGAGCGGTACGCCGTATTTCTTTGCCATTTCCACAGAACGATTGTGGAGTACTCCGGCACCAAGTGTTGCCAGATCCAGCATCTCATCGTAAGTGATCTCCTTGAGCTTGCGGGCTGTCGGAACTTTACGCGGATCTGCTGTATATACGCCGTCTACGTCAGTGTAGATCTCGCAGGCATCTGCATGAAGTGCCGCTGCCAGAGCAACTGCTGTCGTATCGGAGCCGCCTCTTCCAAGCGTTGTATAATCATCGTATTTATTGACTCCCTGGAAACCTGTCACAACAACGATCTTGTGGTTTTCCAGTTCTCTCTTGATTCTTTCGGTATCAATCCTCTTGAGTCTTGCATTTCCGTGAACGCTTGTAGTATGCATTGCGACCTGGAATGCGTTCAGAGAAACAGACGGAACGCCCAGTTTATCGAATGCCATGGACATCAGTGCCACGGACATCTGCTCTCCGATCGTAAAAAGCATATCCATCTCACGCTTCGGCGGTTTCTCATTGATATCCTTTGCCATAGTGATGAGTTCATCTGTGTATTTACCCATTGCAGAAAGAACTACCACCACATCATTGCCTTTTTTGTATTCTTCTATGCATCTTCCGGCGACATTAAAGATACGCTCTTTGTTTGCAACTGAAGTGCCGCCGAATTTTTTTACTATTAACATAGTTTCTCCCCCGAAAAAAATGTCAGTCTTTGACACGGATCATAGTGACCACACTGCCATTTAATTTCTGAACTTTTTCTTTATATTCTCCCTGTTTCATCTTGGTGGTGATAAATCCAAATTCACCAGGGAGGTTCTTGAGATTTACGATCTCAACGTCGTCAAAAACAGCTTCTACCTGGTCTACGGTTGTGCCTTCGACTCTTACAAAAAATCTTCCCTCAACTTCATCCATCGGAATCAGTTCAAGCGGTTTGCTGGACCAGTTTGTCATAATGTTCTTGTGGAGGTGCTTTGCTTCGTCTACTACGTCAGCAACTACTGCGCTTGCTGTCGGAAGTTTGCCTGCGCCGCTTCCATAGAACATTGCATCACCAAGGACATTGCCATGGACAAATACTGCATTGAATACGTCATTTACGCTGTAAAGCGGGCTGCTCTTACCTACCAGGAACGGTGCTACCATTGCGTAGAAAGAATCGTCTCCGATCTTGCGGCTGGTACCGAGAAGTTTGATCGTCATGTCAAGTTCTTCTGCGTACTGCATATCCTCTGGTGTGATCTTGGTGATTCCTTCGGTATAAATATCCTCGTAATTCAGGAATTTACCGTATGCCAGAGAAGAAAGGATCGCGATCTTACGGCATGCATCATATCCCTCTACATCGGCTGTCGGGTCTGCCTCGGCGTATCCCTTTGCCTGAGCTTCCTTGAGAACTGTATCAAATTCGCAGCCTTCTGTGCTCATCTTGTACATCATGTAGTTGGTGGTTCCGTTGAGGATACCTGTGATCTCATCGATCTCATCTGCTGTCAGAGAAGAGTTCAGTGCACGGATGATCGGGATTCCACCACCGCAGCTTGCTTCAAACAGGAAGTTGATGTTTTTCTCGCGTGCGATCTCCATAAGTTCCGGGCCGTGTTTGGCTACCAGGGCTTTGTTGGAGGTGCAGACGCTTTTGCCGGATTCGAGGGCACGTTTTACAAAGGTGTATGCCGGCTCGATTCCTCCCATAACTTCTACTACGATGTCTATCTCCGGATCGTTTGCGATCACGTCATAGTCGTGAACAAGGACTTTCTCTACCGGATCTCCCGGGAAATCTCTCAGATCCAGTACATATTTGATGTTGATCTCTGCGCCGGCTCTCTTATTGATGCTGTTATGGTTGGTGTTGATAACCTCTACCACACCGCTTCCTACTGTACCGTATCCTAATACTGCAATATTTACCATAGCTTGGTTTCCTCCTGCGTTCTTTCTTATAGTTATTCTCTTCCGAGGATCTTCAGATAATGGATTCCATCTCTCTGTTCGATCTCATCCACCATAGCCTCTGCGTCTCCCTCACCCGGCAGGATATCCACGCTGAGTGTGAGGGTTGCCACTCCATTGATCGGAATACTCTGATGGATCGTCAGGATATTTCCATGGAAACGTGCAATGGTCTGAAGCACAACAGACAAGATTCCCGGTTCATCATCCATCTGAATGATGAAAGTGATCGTCTTTCCTCTGGCTTCTTCGTGAAAAGGAAAAATATCATCCTTATATTTATAAAAGGAGCTTCTGCTGATACCGGTCTGCTCTGCTGCTTCCTGCACAGTGCTCACTTTCTCTGAATCGAGTAATTTCTTTGCCTGTACCACTTTCAACAAAACTTCCGGAACCGCTCGCTCCCTGACTACAAAATACTTCTTTTTTTCTGTTGTTTTTCCCATTATGACCTTCCTGTCTCTGCTGACTTTATCGTTACTGTTCACAGCAACTCTTTATCCATTTGATGAAACACATATCCCTCTCAGGAGATGTCCGTTTTCAAAAGACAACTGTTTTCCTATGAGGGATATGTTATCACACCTCTGCAAAGTCTGCAAGGCTTTTTTGCCTTATGATTCAGCCGGTTTCTTGGCTAATGCGATCCATTTCAGGTAGGCGTTGATGAACGGATCGATGTCTCCGTCAAGAACTGCGTCTACATTTCCGGTTTCTTCGCTTGTTCTGTGATCCTTGACCATGGTGTATGGCTGCATAACATAGGATCTGATCTGATTTCCCCAGCCGATATCGGTTACTTCACCACGGATACCGGAAAGTTTCGCTTCTGCTTCCTGCTGCTTGAGGAGGAAAAGTTTGGCTTTCAGCATCTGCATGGCTTTGTCCTTGTTCATGTGCTGAGAACGTTCATTCTGACACTGTACTACGATTCCTGTCGGGAAATGTGTAATACGGATCGCGGATGATGTCTTGTTGATATGCTGTCCACCGGCACCGCTGCTTCGGTAGGTATCGATACGGATGTCGTCATCGTTGATCTCTACATCCAGGTCTTTCTTGATATCCGGCATAACATCGCAGGATACGAAGGAAGTCTGGCGTTTGCCTGCTGCATTGAACGGAGAAATACGGACAAGACGGTGTACACCTTTCTCGGATTTGAGATAGCCGTAAGCATTCTCTCCGTTGACCTGGAAGGTAACGGATTTGACACCGGCTTCATCGCCGTCGAGGTAATCAAGCACTTCCATACTGAATCCCTTGCGGTCTACCCAGCGGCTGTACATACGATAAAGCATTCCACACCAGTCACAGGCTTCTGTTCCACCTGCTCCGGCATTGAGCTTGATGATCGCATTTTCGCTGTCATATTCTCCTGACAGTAATGTTTTAACACGGATGCTGTCGAAATCCTTCTGGAATTCGTCGAGCATCTCCTGAATCTCCGGAATGATCTCCGGATCATTTTCTTCATATCCCATCTCGATCATGGTTTCCATATCTTCCAACTGGGTCTCCAGATTGTGGTATGTCTCCATGTCGTCCTTCATGCTCTTGAGTTCTTTCATCTTCTGCTGTGAAACCTCTGCATCATCCCAGAAGTCCGGTGCTTCCATTTCACGCTCTAATTCTTCAACCCTCTGCTCTTTGTTAGCGAGGTCAAAGTGAATCCCTCACTTCCACTAATGGTTCTGTGTATGTTGCAAGAATACTCTTGAACTGATCTAATTCAACCACAGCTTCACCTTCTTTCTATATATTCATATACTGTAATACCATACCATAGATTAGGGGAAACTGCAAGATTTGCAGTGTGAAAAGCCACGAATCCATTTTTTATTTTTGTATTTTTAACTCATCATTTTTATTGACATTGTATATAATATTACATACAATATAAGTATCAAAATTTGTATAAAGGAGGGAATTTCAATGGCTCAGACAAATGTAAATATCCGTATGGATGCAGAACTTAAGAAACAGTTTGAAGCCTTTTGTTCTGACATTGGCATGAGTATGACAACAGCATTCTGTGTCTTCGCCAAAAAAGCAGTTCGTGAACGCAGAATCCCATTCGAGATCACCGCTGACAGCGATCCATTCTACAGTCCTGCAAATATTGCACGACTTAAGAAGTCAATAGAGCAACTTGAAACCACCGGCGGTACAATACATGAGGTAAATATGGATGATAAAAGCATGGTCTGATGAAGCATAGCAGGATTTTGCATAAATAATCTAATTTTGATTGCTCAGTGTGGTTCGCATTATAGAGATAAATAAAGCAAGTCCCCATCATACATGAAACTTTCCAATGTTTATATGCATGATGGGGATTTATATGTACTATAATTAACAGATTATAATTCTATTCTCTCCAGATCCTCCGGGACGAAGAGATTTCCGTGGAAGTATTTCTTTCCTTCTTCTGTGTAGAGTTCTTTGCGGCGGGCGATGTTCTTGTCCTCGGTGTGGTAGAGGATCAGGTTCTGTACGCCAAGTTGTTCTGCCAGTTCGCTGGCGTCTTTGGCTGTGGAGTGATGTTTCTCGTATGGGTGGAATCTGTCTGCCTGGTCGAAGAGACAGAATGCTTCGTGAAGGAGCCATTTGCTGTTTTCGGCGTATTTTTTCTCGCAATCGTTGTATGGCTCATCGCCACAACAGGTGAATTTGTCGCCATTGCCCATGTCCATGCAGAAGCCAAACTGTTTCGCTTTGGTGGACTGGATGTCGAAGAAAGTCGTCTTATGTCCCATGATGGTTCTTTCTTCTCCGTCTTCTACGACTACCAGATGCAGGCGGTCTCCAATATAGCAGGTCTGTTTCTTAGGATAAAGCATCTCTGCCATTTGCTTGAGGATGCGGATGACCTCTTCGTGTCCGTAAATTGTTGCCTCACCTTCGTACTGTCCCTGTTTCATATGCTGGCAGATCATACGGATCATCCAGACAACACCCATGATGTGATCTACATGTTTGTGTGTCACGAAGATCTCGCGCATGTCCATCCAGTCAAATCCGGCATGTTTGAGCTGTGCCAGCAGTGTATTTCCACCACCGCCGTCAACCAGCAGATGCTTATCCCCATCTCTCAGCACAAAACATGTATTGTAACACTCAGTTACCATTGCATTTCCTGTTCCCAGCATTGTAATATCCATAAAAGCGTGAACCTCTCTTTCGTATCGGTGAATATTTTTCGGATATATCTTATCATAAGTGCAAAAGAAAGGAAACAGCATTTGCCGTTTCCTTTCGTGATTTGTTTATGAGAAAAAGCTCTCCGCCACGCTCATATCCGCAACGTATCCCACACTTCCGGTCATGTAGATGGTGCCGTCTTTGTGGATGTCAATCTGGATCATGCCGCCTGGCTGGTTGATGTTGATGCGGTTTTCGGTGAAACCGAGTTTGTATGCAGCCATTGCTGCGGCGCAACTTCCTGTACCGGAAGCTTTGGTGTAGCCGGAGCCGCGTTCCCAGATCTCGATGTCGAGATTGCCGGTGTCAATCTTACGGCAGATCTGGAGGTTCATCCTCTCCGGAAATTCATCGGCGTTTTCCACATATGGTCCAAGTTTTCTGGCTGCTTTTTCACTTACCTCATCCATAAAGATGATACAATGTGGATTACCGATCGTCAGACAGGTTGCCTTGTAATCTTTGTTGTTGAAGGTAAAGTCCTCATTGATAACCTCACGCACCTCGCCAGTCACTGGAATCTCTCTGGAAAGGAAGGATGCCTTTCCCATGTTTACACGAAATTCTGTGGCACGGCTGTTCAGGCACTCCACTTCAATAGAACCGGACAAAGTTTCGATCTCAAATTTTTTCTCTTTGACATATTCATGGTCAAGAAGGTATTTTGCAAAAATACAGACACCATTTCCGCTGATCGCCGCTTCGCTTCCGTCAGAGTTGTAGATATGCACGCCCATTTTTCCATTGATGTCCACCGGTCCGTACAGAACGCCGTCTGCACCGAGTCCAAAACCTCTCTGACACATCAGAGCAATCTTTTTGCCCTGAAGCTGTACACGGTTCTTGTTCGGATCCAGTACCAGATAATCATTTCCAAGTCCCTGATATTTTATCATTGTAATGCAGTCTGTCATTGCTATGCCCTCCCGCTTGATTTGCTTATATTATGGATTTATCGTTACCCGCAATTCATTTAACCATTCGATAGTTCCAGTATATAAGCTATTTTTTACAATGTATATAGAATAAACTGCTCTATACCTTGCAAAAAATGCGGTCATGCTATTGTTTGACCCGTTCACAGCCTCCTGATCATGCCCATTTAATTGTTCCATAACTGGATTTCATTGTATACACCCTATCACATCTCAGGCGAAATGGATACTGTTTTCTCGTGACCAGACATAAATTCTTGTTTGTGTGTGCCCGCTGCATACTACAGTCAAGCATTTTCCATGCATTTCCATATTTTACCTCGCACCATCCATGTGGAGACAATGCGGCATATGGTCCTCTTGCAGTAACTGCACCACACGCCACACGCGCATCATAGCCCAGAACTCTTGCAATATATGCCATTGTAGAGGCATAATAATAGCAGTCACCTCTTCTGTAAGTAAACATGTAACCTGCACAGGAAGCAATCTGATTTGCCCGTAGTGCGTGATCTGTCATATTATAATAAGGATAATTAAGCAGTGTACGGAAACAGGTTCTAAGACGTTTAGAAGGCAGATCTGTTGCCTTTGAGTATCTCATGACAAAAGCAACTGCCTGACGGATTTCTTTCGTTGTAACCCTTACACCCGTTTTGTCCACATAAAAGTATCCAGTCGTTTTTGAGCCGACAATGTGATTCGTGATAAGCCTGCTGTTTCGGTCAAAATAATAATATTTATTCGAAATTTTCTTCCATCCCTTTGCTCTTATTCCTTTTACAGAATAATACTTTCCATTATTCTGGCTGAACCATCCGGTATACACTTTATTATTCTGATATACTTTGCCTTGTCGAATCGTAATCCCGGATGCGGCAGATACATTTATACCTCCCGCCATAAGTGCCAGCGCTATTATCAATACAGCTATTACATTTTTCCATGCTTTCTCCTTCATTGTTCTCTCCCTGTGTAAAATGATATTTTTTATTATACACCACTTCTTTTCCAGTGAATACTTCTTTATAATAGAAAGCAAACAAATCAGGAGGGCTTCCCATGGACTATTCGCAGTATTCCCTTGCAAAAACCGGCTATCTCAAGGAGGATTTCCGGCTGTTTCATATCAATGACCGTACAGACCGGGAGTTTGAGTGGCATTATCATGATTTTCACAAGATCATCGTCTTTGTCTCTGGCAAAGTTACTTATCATATAGAAGGAAAAGCTTACCACCTCAAACCTCAGGACATTCTTCTGGTCAGCCAGGGTGCGATCCACAAGCCGGAGATCGACCCGGCGGTGCCATATGAACGCTATATTTTCTGGCTTCGTGAAGATCTGTCACGTCCGGAGCTCAACACCTGTTTCCAGAAAGCCAACGACCGCAGCTTCAACCTTGTCCGTCTGGATTCTGCCCTCCAGGAACGTCTCAAAGACCTGCTGCCCGAGATCGAGCAGTCCCTGCGTGGTGACCAGTTTGGGGATAATTTCTTAAGTGAGGCACTTTTTACACAGTTTATGGTCTACATCAACCGGATTTTCCTCAAAAGCAGTACTGCTCCAGACCGGAAATCCTATTCTTCGGACTCCCAGGTGGAGCAGCTTCTGAAATATATCAATCGAAATCTGTCGGAAGACCTCTCGATCGACAGTCTCGCCGGGAAGTTCTTCTTCAGCAAATATCATATGATGCGGAAATTCAAAGAAGAAACAGGCTATACGATTCACAATTACATTGTCAGCAAACGCCTGCTTCACGCCCGCTCCCTGATCTCCCAGGGAATGCCCATAATGAAAGCCGCCCAGATGAGCGGCTTTCGGGATTACACTACGTTTGTCCGTGCTTACAAAAAGCAGTTCGGAACAGTGCCAACACAGCGATGATCATTTTTCTTTTTCATAGAGGAATTCTTCTGGCAGGCTTACGTGGAAGTCTTTTGCCAGAGCACGGAAGTTATCCGGTGTGATAGTCTGGAGCTTGTTTGGTGACATGGAGAGGATCTTGACCAGGATCTCTGCAGATTTCTCTACTGTGTGGAGCAGACCGAATGTCAGGTCAAAATCTTCTCCGGAACAGAACATTCCGTGATGTGCCCAGATGACAACATCGTATTTTTTCATCAGTTCTGCTGTTTTGATAGCAATTTCTCTTCCGCCCGGAACCATCCAGCCGATCACTCCGACACCATCAGGGAACACAACCGGACACTCTGTTGCGGATTCCCACAGTTCTCTTGTGAATACCTTGTCTTCCAGTGGAAGTACGAAAGTCAGCGCGATCGTATTTGTGGTATGTGCATGGTAGATAACACGATGTCTTCCGTTTGTCAGTTTCTTCTTCACTTCATGGTTCATCAGATGAGTCGGAAGCTCACTGGTCGGTCTGCCGCCCTCGACAAGTCCCCAGCGGATCCTGTACTTCGTTCCTGTCTCATCCAGCTCGATGATCGCAAGACATACTTCCGGATCCACGATGATGTTTCGGAAATATTTACCGCTTCCTGTCACAAGGAAAAACTCTCCTGCCAGACCCGGAACTTCCACTCCGATCTCTTCCCATTCTCCCGGTGCATTCAGTCGCGGTTTGATCATCTCTACTTCTTCCGGTTTCAGACGATAGCTTAAGTTTCCACCGTTTCTCTCATGCCATCCCTGCTGATAACCGTCATCTGCCATTTTGATAAAGCCTTTTACGAATTTAGATTCAAGAATTTTCATTTTAATACTCTCCTGTCTGTTTTTGTTGTTTTTGTATCTTTGTGGTTTTGTGTCTGTTTTATTTTAATTTTATGTGGTTTCTTTTTGTTTATGTCTGCATTATATATTGTTTTATGTGGTTTGTAAAGAGGTTTTTTCAAAAAATAGTCACAAATCACATGTGGTTTTCACAGTTCTTTCTGCAATACTACACAAAACCACAAAAACAAAGCACCAAATTCATCAAGAAACATCACTTCAAAAGAAATGTTTCTTGATAGATTCAGTGCTTTTGTTTACAAGCATTTTATAACGTCAGGATCCTGTTTTTTGGTTTATTTCTGCGCCCATGGCTGTGTCTGAGTCTCTACTACAGTCACCGGATGTTCCAGAGCTTCATCCATCTTGAGGCAGATATACATATCCTGCAGTGCATCTGCCATTCCATAAAATTCTTCACCGCCGTTGATATACTCATGCATTTTTACCATACAGGAAGCAACTGCGATCTCGTCATCGTTGAATCTCGCATTGATAAACGGTGTACGGAACAAAAATTCCTCGCCCAGCATAACCGCATAATGTGACCATTCCTGATTTCCATATACGCCAAGATCAATCCTCCGAAGATCCTGTGTGACCGGAATATTCTGCGCATTCAGATAGCGAATAGTAAGATCATCGATCTCACCTCGTGTTCCCTGCACGGTAAGCTGTCTGGTGCGGATAAAAGAGTGATACTGCGCCGGGTCAGAAAAGTCGAAATATGCCACTTTGCCATTGTCGAATTCCATCGTCAGACGATCTCTGGAGCATTTGACAACCTCTCCATCAAAAACCATGCCCTCTCTTCCATATGTTTCCGTCACATCAAACCAGTAACGTTTTCCGTAAATCCTGCAGTTCTCAAATCTTGTTCTAAGGAACTGCCGGATGATACTCGCAGCGTGATAACCGTGGAGTGAAGAAATATTGATATTTTCTACCTCACCAAGCTTTCCATCACAGATTGCCTTGTACCAGGATGCATAGAGCGGCTGCAGGAAATACTGTTCTGCCACCTGCACTTTTGGCTGATATTTCTGATAAGCATCCCAGAGCTGATGCAGTGCTTCCACGTCTTCTCCCGGAGGTGTTTCCGTCAGCACCGGGATCCCTCTCTCAAATAAAGTGATCAGATTTTCTGTGACGATTCCTCTTTTGATTGCCATTACGACAAACTCCGGCTCTTTTTCCACAAGTTCATCCAGTGTATTGACTACTTTTACACTGAATTTTGCAGAAAAAGCCTCACCTTTTTCTTTACTTCTTATCATCACTGCTGCCAGATCAAACATTTCCGGCAGGGCTTTGGCAATGCGAATATAAAATTCTGCTCTCCAGCCGGAACCGATCAGTCCAAAACGAATTTTACTCACGTTTCTGTCCTCCCAAGATCATTTATGTCAACTAATTTTCATCACGGTACAGCGTATCCTCTGGATGCTTCCAGAATCTGATACCACTCATCATAAGAAAGTTCCAGTTCTGTCGCATCCACGGCTTTCTGGATTCTGTCTGCATTCATAGTTCCTGTGATCGCCGCAATTCTTACCGGATGAACAAACAGCCATGCGTAGATCACTGCGTCGATCGTAGTCTTATGCTCTTCTGCGATTGCCGTAAGTACAGTACGCAGACGTACAAATTTTTCATCGGTACTCTTAAATACATCACCACCTCCAAGCGGAGACCATGCCATCAGAGGGATTCTTCTTGTAAATGCATCGTCAACTACTCCATTAAAGAAGTTCTCAGTGTTTTTGACAGAAAGCTCCATCTGGTTCGTCACAAGCGGAATGTTCAGATAACTCTGAAGCATCGTCATCTGGGACGGCAAAAAGTTTGAAACACCAACATTCAGGGCTTTTCCCTGCTTTACAACAGTTTCCAATGCATCTGCAGTTTCTGCCGGATCAGCCAGCGGGTCAGGTCTGTGGATCAGTAGAAGATCTACATGATCTGTTCCCAGTTTTTCCAGAGATTCGTCCATTTCTTTCAGAATCTCTTCTTTTGTACTTTTATAGTAAATGGTCTTGTTTCCATAATGTCCCGGGCATACGATACCAGCTTTTGTGATAAGCTGCATCTTGTCCCTCAGTTCCGGACGTTTCCGAAGTACCGCATCTCCAAAGATTTTTTCACAGGTATAGCCGCCGTATACCGGTGCATGGTCAATGGAGGTCACTCCCATATCCAGACATTTTTCTACAAGATCCAAAAGTTCATTTTCGGTAAGATTGGAATCTGCGATTCTCATGCATCCCATAACTACCTGAGATAATTCCAGATTTTCTGATAATTTGATTTTTTTCATAATGCTCACTCCTGATGTTTATTATTTGTAACTGTTCAGTACCCTCACAGCTACTATTATTCTTTTACACCGCCGGTGGTCAGACCTGCGATGATCTTTTTCTGGAAAATAAGTACCAGAATGATAAGCGGAACGGTTACTACAACAGTCGCTGCCGCAATGTCGCCCCACGGAAGCTCGTAATTGCTCGGGAAAAGTGCAATACCTACCGGTACTGTCCTCATATTGTCATTTGTCATAAAAGTCAGTGCATACAGATACTCATTCCATGCATTGATAAAGACGATCAGTGCCACAGAAAAAGTTGCCGGTTTGATCAGAGGAAGCATGATCGTGAAGAAAATCTTACCTCTGGAACAGCCATCGATCGCTGCAGCCTCCTCAAATCCCTTCGGAAGCTGTGCAAAAAAGTTCGTCAGAAGCCAGATCGACAGGGGCAGGGCAAAGGTGATGTACGGAATGATCAGACCTGCATATGTATTGAGAAGCTTCAGGTTTTTCAGAAGAAGATAGATCGGGCTTAAGGTTGCGATCGTCGGGAACATGGAAATACTTAAGATCGCCATGAGCATGATCTTTTTACCTTTAAAGCGAAGTCTCGCAAGTGCATATGCTGCGGAAGCACCGATTAGAATGCTGAGTACCGTTGTGGAAAGTGCCACGATAAAACTGTTCAGCAGATATCTTCCAAATGGATGTTTCGTAAATACATTTTTGTAAAAGTCCCAGTGGACCTTGCTCGGGATCCACTTCGCCGGAATTGCTGAGATCTCCGACAGAGGTTTGATCGAAGTCATAAACTGCCAGAAGAAAGGAAGGACAATGATTCCGACAAAAACGATCACAAACACTGCGAATAAGATTTTTCCTGCTATGCTCTTTGATTTCTGCACAATGTCCACCTCCTACATCTCTGTCAGACGGTTTCCCATAAATTTCATATAGATCACGCTGATCAGGAATACAACTACAAAGATCAGCACTGCCAGGGAAGAACCATATCCAAAATCAAGGAATTTCATCAGGTTATTGTATGCGTACACAGACACGCTCTCCGTTCCGTTCGCGCCTCCTGTCATAACGGAGATCAGGTCAAATACCCGGAAAGCATCCAGGGTACGGAACAGCATTGCCACGAGGACAGTCGTTTTGACGTTTGGAAGCGTGACATAAATGAAACGCTGAATTACATTTGCACCGTCAATCTTTGCCGCTTCATAGAGATCATCCGGAACCATCTGCAGCCCTGCAAGGATCAGAAGTGCCATATACGGCGCTGTTTTCCAGATATCCGTGATGACCAGCGCCATAAAGGAACCACTTGAAGTACTGAGCCATGCTTTGTAACCATCGATCACCCCAAGGCGGCACAATACATCATTAAAAAGTCCATACTGATCGTTGTAGATAAATTTCCACATCATTGCAGAAACAGAGGTCGGAATCGCCCACGGAATCAGGATTGCTGCCCGGACGAAGCCTTTTGCCTTGAATCCCTGATTCATGATCATCGCAGAAATAAAGCCGAGAATCGTCTCAAAAAATACTGTCACAACAGTAAATTTCAGTGTAAATACAAGTGCCGTCAATGCTCTGGAATCCTGAAAAATCTTTATATAATTTCCCAGTCCGACGAACGGATACCCGCTCGTCGGATCAGTCAGGACCATCTCATGGAGACTCAGCCAGAATGTACGAAGTATCGGATAAACCGCCACGATCGTCAGAACAATAAGAGCCGGTGTCATCATAATCCATGCATCCCTGGATTCTGTTTTTTCCAGTGAACCACGTCCCTTTTTCATTGTGCTCATTCCTCTCCCTTAAAATTTTATTATTTTGTAAGCTCTTCCAGTTCGCTCTGGAGTGTATCAAGTGCATCTTTGACTTCCATCTCGCCGGTGAGTGCCTGGTGTACATTTCTCTGGATCGCATCGGAAACTTTTGCATATTTTGGTGTCTGCGGTCTGGATTTTCCTGTTGCGATGATGTCTGCAAAATCAGAGTAGAATGGGATTGCTTCCAGGATATCAGCATCTTCATAAACAGATTTTACAACTGGCGGCTGAGAAGAGATCAGAGTCATTTCTTTCTGTGTATCTGCACTTGCCATGTAGGAAATGAAATCAGCTGCTGCCTCTTTGTGTGCATCGTCAACGTTGTTGTTGATCACAAGATCAAGTCCACCGAGACAGGTGTGAGAATCTTCACCACTTGGTCCGACCGGAAGTGTAGTTGCGCCAATTTTTCCTGTCACCTTGGAACCTTCATCCTGTCCGCTTGACCAGAATCCTGACCAGTCACGTATGAAGAGGCATTTGCCTTCTTTGAATACCTGCTCACTCTCTGTTTCGGAATAAGTTGTGATTCCTTCCGGTGCATAATCATCAACAAGTTTCTTCATGATCTCTGTTGCTTCTACATTATTGTCGGAGTTTGCAACAGGAGTTCCGTTCTCGTCCAGAATATCTCCGCCATTGCCCCATACATATTCCACCCAGTTGCATACAAGAGATTCGGACTGTGCTGCCTGGAAATCAGCTCCATATTCCACGCCATCTACACCTTTTGCCTTGTCTGCCAGCTCCATCCAGCCTTCCCAGGTATCCGGAGCTTCTGCACCCAGATCTTCAAGGACATCCGTACGATAGAAAAGGACACTTGAGTTTGTGAACCATGGCATTGCTACAAGTTTGCCATCAATCGTTGCACCTTCTACCGGACCTGTGAGCATTCCCTCTGTCAGAGAAGGATCTACCAGATCAGAGAGATCTGCCAGCCATCCTGCAGAACCAAACTCGCTGATATAAGTTACATCAAGTCCCATTACATCTACACTGGTATCTCCGGAAGCAAGCTTGTTTACAAAATCATCGTGAACTGTGTTTGCATCCTGCGGGAGAATGACAGTCTGTACTTCCACTTTGTCCTGGCTTTCGTTGTAGGCATCTACCATCTTCTGGGTTGCCTCGCCAACGCCCTGGTCAAAGGAAAATGAAATCGTTACCTTATCGTCTGCCTTTACTGCCAATGGTGCCGCAAAGATAGATGCGGTCATTGCTCCTGCTGACATAAGTGCTGCTGCTTTTTTCCACTGTTTTGTTTTCATGTTGTTTCCTCCTTCATGAATGAAAATATATATTGTGTTTTTTATAGATCTCTTAATTTAAGAATGTCTCTGAACTGTCGGAATGATATTTATGCTTTTAGGAAAACGTTTACATTTAGTTGTAAAAAAATAATGTTTCATCGTTTTTCCGTTTGTTATAATCACTAATATTTGTGATTTTCTTTTGTATAATCTGCATAATCTTTAGGGAAATCGCTTTCCTATTCGTTCAAAAGTAAGAGCTGCTCCTATACAGCTCTTCTTTCCTGTATTCAGTTCAGATTCTTTGTCGTGCTCCTTCGGATAATCTTGTGGGGCACATACTCCTTCATTGGTGCTTCTGTGCTGCCATCCATCAGTTCCCTGAGCATCTCCGCCGCCTTGACTCCCTCATCATAGTAAGAGATCCGCACGGTTGACAGCTCCGGCTTGATGTAAGTTGCAAATTCAGAATCATCAAATCCCATGATGGAAATATCATCTGGAATCTTCACTCTCATGTTGTCAAGATACTGGATTGCTCCTACTGCGATCACATCACTTCCGGTGACTACTGCCGTCGGGAGCTTACTGTTCTCCTCATAGAGCTTCTTCATTCCCTGATATCCCGCTTCAAAAGAAAAATCTCCCTGGGCAATGTAGGAATCCTTCACTTCTATTCCTGCTTCTTCCAGTGCTTTCTTATAGCCAATGACACGCTTCTTGCCAGATGAAAAGTCATTCTTCGGTCCGCCGAGATAGGCGATCCGCTCATGGCCATTGTCCAGAAGGAACTTCACCGCATCGTACATCGCCTCCACATTATTGTGGATCACAGTGTGCACTGCTTCCTCATCCTCCGAAGCTTCCTGTGTCACCAGGACTACCGGATAATTTCTCTTGCGCATGCGCTCTACCAGAGTGTGGTTTACATCAACTCCGGCAAAAAGCAGGCCTTCGATCTGCTTCTCCTCCAGAATTCCCAGTAATTTCAGTTCTTTCTCAAGTTCACCCTGTGATTCACAGAGGACAACAGTATAGCCTTCCTGTGCAAAAACACTGTTGATTCCCTTGGTGAGTTTACCAAAAACTGCATTGGAAATGTCCGGTACGATAATACCGATCGTATTGGTCTTCTTTGTGATCAATCCCTGTGCAAGGCTGTTGGGCTTGAAATGATTCTTCTCGATCACTTCGTAGACTCTGTCACGGAGTTCTGCACTTACCGGCTTCGTCTTATTGATCACCCTGGATACAGTCGCAATCGATACACCGGCTTCCCGGGCAATATCTTCTATCGTAACTGCCATTCTGATTCTCCTTGCTGGTTTGTTAGGAAAAGGTTTTCCTTACATGTGTCATAGTAGCACTCTCTTAAGTGAACGTCAATTGCTTTTTGGAAAAAAACACAACTTTGTATAGATTATATAAGTTATTCTTTTGGTTTTTGTGAATTGTGCATACATAAACTTCTCATTGAATCCCCTTTATCGCTATGTTAAAATGACGTTGTATAAAGTTATCACATCAAGGAGGACTCACCATGGAATTTCAGAAATTAATAGAAACCAGAAGAACTGTCCGCAAATATGCGGCTGACAGTAAAGTGACCAGAGAACAGATGGAAGCTCTGATCCGTGCCGCGCAGGAGGCTCCGTCCTGGAAAAACTCTCAGACAGGACGTTACTACTGTGTTCTTTCCAGAGAAATAGTCGACAAGATCCGTGCAACCTGCCTTCCGGGTGCGGGAAATGCGGGTAAATCCGAGAATGCTGCGCTGATCGTAACAACCTTCGTACATGACCGCGCCGGTTTCCAGAAAGATGGTACCGCCGACAATGAACTTGGAAACGGATGGGGATGCTATGATCTTGGTCTGCAGAATGAAAACCTGATCCTCAAAGCGGCAGATCTGGGACTTTCTACTCTGATCATGGGACTCCGTGAATCTGATAAACTCCGCGAACTCCTTGATATTCCAGAGACAGAAACTGTTGTGTCTGTTATTGCAGTCGGCAAGGCAGCCGAATCTCCGGCACGTCCGCCGCGCAAGGAACTGGATACGATCGCGAAGTTCTTCTAATTCGTTGTCATAGACAACAAATACAAATTTAGCCAATTTTTGACTCTGTATTGTATCTTTTTTGTACATATGATACAATGAATTGTCAGGTGATGGCGATGAAGGCATTGCGTTTATTTGCGATGCCTTTTTTTATACCCGAAACCTGTACAAAAGGGAAAGAAAGAGAGGAACTATTAATGAAAGAAAAGAAAAAAATGTCCCTGGCCATGCAGATTTTTATTGCACTGGTCCTGGCGATCATTGCTGGTCTTCTGATGCAGAGTCATGCCAGCTTCGCCGAATCTTACATCAAACCATTTGGAACGATTTTCCTGAACCTGATCAAGTTTATCGTCGTTCCGATCGTACTGTTTTCCATCATGTGCGGTATCATTTCCATGAGTGATATCAAGAAAGTTGGATCTATCGGTCTCAAAACAGTTATTTTTTATCTGTGCACAACTGCTTTTGCCGTTACAATCGGTCTAACCGGTGGAAACCTGTTCAAAGGACTGTTTCCTGTAGTTGCTACCACAGACCTGACCTATGAGGCTGCTGAGGCAACTTCCTTCATGGATACGCTGGTAAATATTTTTCCATCCAACTTCGTTTCACCGATGGTAGAAGCAAACATGCTGCAGGTTATCGTAATGGCGATCATCCTTGGTTTCGCGATCATCCTCGTCGGTGAGAAAAACGTCCGCGTTGTAAACGCATTCAATGATCTGAATGAGATCTTTATGAAATGTATGGAAATGATCCTGAAACTGTCCCCGATCGGTGTCTTCTGCCTGCTGTGTCCGGTTATCGCAGCCAACGGTCCGGCAATCATCGGTTCCCTGGCTATGGTACTTCTCGCAGCTTATATCTGCTATGTTGTACATGCTGTAGTTGTTTATTCACTGACTGTCGGAACACTCGGTGGAATGAGCCCGCTGAAATTCTTCAAGGGCATGCTTCCGGCGATCATGTTTGCATTCTCCAGTGCTTCTTCCGTAGGAACCCTGCCGATCAACCTGGAATGTACTGAGAAACTTGGTGCCAAACGTGAGATCGCATCCTTCGTACTTCCACTCGGTGCTACCATCAATATGGACGGTACTGCGATCTATCAGGGCGTCTGTGCGATCTTTATCGCATCCTGCTACGGAATCCATTTGACACTTTCTCAGATGCTGACTATCGTGCTCACAGCAACTCTCGCTTCTATCGGAACTGCTGGTGTGCCTGGTGCCGGTATGGTCATGCTTGCGATGGTGCTTACTTCTGTAGGTCTTCCGGTCGACGGTATCGCACTTGTTGCCGGTGTTGACCGTATCTTTGATATGGGACGTACCACTGTCAACATCACCGGTGATGCTGCCTGCACTATGGTCGTTTCCAACCTGGAATCAAAGAAAGATACCCGCAGAGCAAAAGCTGGGAAATAAACTCTCTGATATTAAAAAATCAAATATCACCTATGCAAAAAGCTGCATCCTCATCGGAATCACTCCAACGGGGATGCAGCTTCTTTATTATCTGCTCTATTATGCTTTCATTAATTTACGTCCGCAGCACTGTTTGTATTTCTTGCCGCTTCCGCACGGGCATGGATCGTTCGGATAAATTTTGTCTTCTTTACGCTGAACAGGAGCTTTTGCGGAGGAATCATCCTTGTTGGTTCCTGTAACTTTGGCAACCTGCTCACGCTCTGCCTTCTGCTCTACATTTACATGATACAGCATACGGACAGTATCTTCCTGGATCGCACTGATCATGTTGTTGAACATCTCGTAAGCGCTCATCTTGTACTCAACAACCGGATCTCTCTGGCCATATCCTACAAGGCCGATTCCCTGACGGAGAATCTCCATGTCGTCGATGTGATCCATCCACTTGCTGTCGATGCATTTCAGGAGAACGACACGTTCCAGTTCACGAAGCTGCTCTGCTTCCGGGAACTCTGCTTCTTTGGCTTCGTAGAGTTTGACAGCCTTTTCTTTGATCTCGTGCTTGATCTCGTCTTTCTTCTTGCCTTTGACAGCTTCCTTAGTTAAAGCCTTGATCGGGATGATCGGGAGCAGTGCTGTGTTGAACTCATCCAGATCCCACTCTTCGGAATCTACATCATCGGAGAAGCACATATCTACAGTACTGTCTACGATATCTGTGATCATCTTGTAGATGGCATCGCGCATGTTCTCTCCATCCAGTACCTGACGGCGCTCTGCATAAATGATCTCACGCTGCTCGTTATTTACCTGGTCGTAATCGAGAAGGTTTTTACGGATACCGAAGTTGTTGAACTCGATCTTCTCCTGTGCCTTCTGGATCGCGTTGGAAAGCATCTTGTGTTCGATCTGCTCATTCTCTGCAACACCGAGGGATGTAAATACTTTCATCAGTCGCTCAGAACCGAACAGACGCATCAGGTCATCCTCAAGAGAGATATAGAAACGAGATTCACCCGGATCTCCCTGACGACCGGAACGTCCACGGAGCTGGTTATCAATACGTCTGGATTCATGACGCTCTGTACCGATGATCTTGAGACCGCCGGCTTCTCTTGCAACGTCATCGAGCTTGATATCGGTACCACGACCTGCCATGTTGGTCGCGATGGTAACAGCACCGGACTGACCTGCCTGTGCAACGATCTCTGCCTCAAGTTCATGGAACTTCGCATTCAGGACTTTATGCGGGATTCCCTCGCGGCGGAGCATCTTGCTGATGAGCTCGGAAGTCTCGATGGTGATCGTACCAACCAGTACCGGCTGTTTCTTTGCATATGCTTCCTTAACAGCCTCTACGACTGCGTTGAATTTCTCTTTCTTGGTCATGTATACGGCATCTTCGAGGTCTTTACGCTGTACCGGTCTGTTGGTCGGGATCTCTACAACGTCCATTCCGTAGATATCACGGAATTCTTTCTCCTCGGTAAGTGCTGTACCGGTCATACCGCCCTTCTTGTCATATTTGTTGAAGAAGTTCTGGAATGTGATAGTAGCAAGAGTCTTGCTCTCTCTCTTGACCTTGACATGCTCTTTTGCTTCGATCGCCTGATGAAGTCCGTCAGAATAACGGCGACCCGGCATGATACGTCCGGTAAACTCATCTACGATCAGGATCTCGTCATCCTTAACTACGTAATCCTGGTCCTTATGCATCAGGTTGTGTGCACGGAGTGCAAGGATGATATTGTGCTGGATCTCCAGGTTCTCCGGATCTGCCAGGTTCTCGATATTGAAGAATTTCTCAACCTTCTTGACACCCTGCTCGGTGAGGTTGACGATCTTGTCCTTCTCATTGACAACGAAATCACCAGTCTCGACAACTTCCTCGCCCATGATAGCTGCCATCTTGGTCATCTCATGGCTGGCTTCACCACGCTCAAGCTGCTGTGCCAGGATATCGCATACTTCGTAAAGTTTGGTGGATTTGCCGCTCTGTCCGGAAATGATAAGAGGTGTACGTGCCTCGTCGATCAGGACGGAGTCGATCTCATCGATGATGCAATAGTGCAGATCTCTCTGTACAAGCTGCTCTTTGTAGATAACCATGTTGTCACGAAGATAATCGAATCCAAGTTCGTTGTTTGTTACATAAGTAATGTCGCATCCGTATGCTGCACGGCGCTCTTCCGGTTTCATGTCGTTGAGGACAACGCCTACAGTCAGTCCGAGGAATTCATGGACTTTACCCATCCACTCAGCATCTCGTTTTGCCAGGTAGTCGTTGACAGTTACGATATGGACACCCTTGCCTTCGAGAGCATTCAGGTATGCAGGAAGGGTAGACACGAGGGTCTTACCTTCACCAGTCTTCATCTCAGCGATACGACCCTGATGGAGAATGACACCACCGATGATCTGTACACGGTAATGCTCCATGCCAAGAACTCGTTTCGCACCTTCACGAACAACTGCAAAAGCCTCCGGAAGAAGATCATCCAGTGTCTCTCCCTCGTCCAGACGTTTACGGAATTCTCTGGTCTTGTCTCTCAGCTGTTCATCTGTTAATTTCTGCATTTCCGGGCGAAGAGATTCTGTTTTCTCTACCAGTGGCATGATTCTCTTTACCTCATGCTCACTACGTGTCCCGAATACTTTTGAAAATATATTCATACTTTACTCCTGTTTGTCTTTATTCTTGTTTGTTCTTCTTATTTCCCATTCTACAACTCCTGCCCACGGTTTCATGACCGCCCGGCAGTTACTCGTTATGGCTTACTTAACACCTTAACGTCACATCTTCTCTATTTTACCACTTTCATAGAGGGAAAACAATGAATTTTTAATAAACAAAATGTGTCCAGATTTTTGGTAAATCCGCTCCTGTTCGTTATTACTAACTTTTTCTTGTCATACACAGACAGATATGCTATGATTGATTCTATATGGGAACCTGTAAACCGTAACAAACTAACATTTATCTAAGACAGAGGTTTATTTATTTGAAGAAAAAAGAACTGACATTTATCATTGGTATCGTAGTTTTTGCCCTGATCCTGTGGGGCGGGATGTATCTGGTGCGTCAGGGGCATTACGGTTCGATCCGGATCACGGTAGATGGTGAAGAATATGGCACGTATTCTCTTTCAAAGGATCAGGTGATCTCCATCGGAGATACCAATGTATGCGAAATAAAAAACGGCGAGGTCAAAATGATCGAGGCCGACTGTCCGGACCATCTCTGCCTGAAACAGAAAGCCGTTGACAGCACCGGCGGAACGATCGTCTGCCTGCCGAACAAAGTTGTGATCGAGGGGGAAAAGGGTTCCGGTTCCGATGAAACCTCACCGGAATTTGACACTGTTGTCTGACCCTTATTCTACTTTACAAAGGAAAACATTATGAACCAGAAAAAAATCGCCAATCTAGGACTGTTTGCCGCAGTTGCGATCATCTTTGGCTATGTAGAATCGCTGATCCCGTTTTTTGCGGGGATTCCGGGAATGAAACTTGGACTTGCAAACCTTGCGGTACTTTTTATCCTTGAGAAATATACATGGAAGGAAGCGGCACTTGTCTCCGCTGTGAGGATCGTTGTGATCGGGTTTATGTTTGGAAATCTGTTCAGTATCCTCTACAGCCTCGCCGGGGCTGCACTCAGTCTTACCGTTATGACTCTTATGAAGAAAAAATCTGGCTTCAGCATTCTTGGAATCAGCGTCGCCGGGGGCGTGTCACATAATATCGGGCAGCTTATTATTGCGAGTCTGATCACGATGACGTCCGGGCTGATTTATTATGCGCCGGCGCTGTTGATCTCCGGGGTGATCACCGGATTGCTGATCGGGACTCTGACAAGTGAGGTTTTGAAACGTATTCGGTTCTAGGAAAAACCAAAGGGGACGGGTACAATGGCACTAAATCGCCACTGTACCCGTCCCCTTGGTCTTATGCATCATTTTTAAAGTATAATTCATTTCTCGATGCCTGAAATTATTGCACAGCCTTTACGGTGTAGGTGTTCTTCATTAACTCAAATCGTTCTTTCATCCCGTCCGTCAAATAGATATTCTTGTCTTCATCCACAAACATTGCATCTGCATCATATTTCTCCAGCAGTTCCATTGCATCATCCATTCCAAGAACGAAACATGCGGTGGAGAGTCCGTCTGCCAGAAGTCCATTGTCGCAGACGATCGTCACGGAATCTAATCCGTTCCATACCGGATAGCCCGTCTTCGGGTCCAGGATGTGGTGGTAGCGTTTGCCGTCTTCCATGAAATATTTCTCGTAATCACCGGAGGTAGAAAGGAACTCGCCGCCTTTGATCGTGATCGCGCCGAGATAATCACCTTCTGTGTCTCTCGGGTCTGTGACTGCTACTTTCCATGGGGAATCGTCTGGTTTCTGTCCATAAGCCATGACACTGCTGCCGCCCAGGTTCAGGATCATTCCCTCGACTTCTTTCTGGTCTTTGAGAAATTCTGAGATCACATCGCAACCAATCCCCTTGCCGGTCGCACCCAGATCCAGAGTGGTATCTTCTGCCAGAGTGACTTTGTTCCCATCCAGAGTCACGTTCTGATAGCCAACATCCTTAAGAAGTGCTTCAAGCTCGGACTGCTCCGGCACATGCGGGTCCTCGCCGTCGATATCCCACAGACGGATCACCTTGCCAAGTGTCGGATCGAAAGCTCCACCTGAATCATCAGCAAGCTGCTCGATCTGTGCAAGATACCCGGCAAGCTCATCGGAAACTTCTGTCGTCTCCCCCGCTGCCGCATTCAGCTTCGAAATCTGTGAGTCCTCGTCCGTCCAGGACAGAAGTCCGCTTTCGATCTCCCGGAGCTTGTTTCCGATCTCTGCGTTCAGGTCATCTCCTGTTGTATACAGCGTCTCAGAAACTACCGTATCCATCGCAAAATCTGTATTTGTATATTTCTCCGCATCTTTCGCCAGAACCGGCACTGCTCCCATAAGCGTGCCACAAAGCATCACACCTGTCAGTGTACAGGCGATTTTTTTATGAAAATTACGCATATATTTCTCCTTTATAACCGAAATACGCATCCGCTGTGACATACAACGAATGCGTTTTAATTTTTCGGTTATATCTTACCACAGTTTTGTTTTTGCGGCAAGTTATATATTATTAACTTGTTACTATTCGCAGTAACTTCACCATTATTTTGAAACAGCTGCACTTTTCTCTCGCTTCACTGGTGTTTTTGAAACTGCTGCTTCTTCTTTCAGTTCCTCCACTTCCTGTCCGATCTGGATATTCTTACGCGGGCAGGTTGCCTCACACGCATGACAGCAGATACATTCACCGGAAAGAGGGGTATCTCCGTCAATATCAAGATGTGCAGGGCAGCGTTTTTTGCAGAGACCACATTTGGCAGGGCATTTGGAACGGTCTCTTTTGAATAACGCTGACGGCAGGATCGGCATCAGCGCAAAAACAGCTCCCATCGGGCACAGGAACTGGCAGAAGAAACGCTCCTGTGTACACATGCCGATCAGGATCAGAACAAGTAAGATGATTCCGATCTTGTAAGAGGCATTTGGAAGTTTCCGCGCTGTCAGCATGGAAAATACATCCCACGGGCTCATTCCCTGGAGGTTTGCATACCATCCGGTGAAAATGGAAAGGAGGATAAATGCCAGAAGGATATATTTCACTTTCTGCAGACAGCGAACCACTTTTTCCGGATATCCATGTCTGCCTTTCTTATGAAAAACTTTCTGACGGATAAATAAGGTCAGCTCGTACATGGCATCTCCCAGAGAACCAAAGGCACACGCATATCCGCAGAAATGTCTTCCGAACAGTACCGTGATCAGAAGCAGTGCGCCTGTAACATCGAGGAAGGAATTCCATGTCACCGGCTGTCCTGCCGCGATCGCCTGAAAGATCGACTTAACTCCCGCAAACGCGGTGGAAAAAAGTGCCGGTGCCACAATAAAAAATACAAGCTGTATGGCAGCCCGGATCAGACGGACTTTTCTCTGCCTTTTTTTCATCAGTTTTCCGCCTTTCCTAATGCATCTACAACTGCATTGATGATTCCGGTAGAGCTGAAGGTTGCTCCGGAAATGGTATCAACATCTGTACTCTGTGCGGAGAGAATGGAACTGATAACGCCCTCTCCCTGTGAGAGATAAGCAGAATCCTCGCCCGGTGCGCTTGTCACCTGGATGTCGGTGATCTCATCGCTGGCAAGTGTTACCTGAACCTGAATGGTTCCACCAAATCCCTGTGCTTCACCTGTGTAGGTTCCGTCTTTGTATACATTATCAGCATCAGATGTGTCTGCATTGCTGCTGTCCGCAGCTGTGATATCACCTGCTGTCTCCTTTGAAGAAGCGTTTGCGGCTGCAGCCTTGGCTTCTTCCTGCGCTTTTGCCGCATCTTCGAGGGCAGTCAGCATTTCCTGCTGCTGTTCTTCCAGCGCACTCACGCGGTCTGTAAGCTCTGTGATCTCCTGTGCCTGTGTATCATTTTTCTGCATAAAATTATAGCCCAGGACTGCGCCGATGATCAGGATCAGGCACAGAACTCGCATATAAAAACTATGGTATTTCATTTTTTCTCGTTACTCCTGTTGATTATTTTTTAATATGTGTTAATTCTGAGCCTGACTCAGTGCATTCTGAAATGCCTGAATAATGCCCTGTGAGGAAAAAGTTGCCCCAGATACAGCATCCAGACCGTCAGCTGACTGACTTCCCATTACCTGATTATAAATAGAATTCCATGCTTCATCAAAATACTCTTCATCATCAAGTGTACTGTAGGATGCTTCAACAATCTGTCCTCCGGAGATAGTAACTGTTACTGTTACGCTTCCTGCTCCATAATTTCCGGCTCCGCTTCCCGTGTAAGTTCCATCTCTGTATCTTCCTGCCGGTTCTTCAGTCGGTTCCGGTGTTGGAGTCTCTGTCGGAACAGCAGTCGGTTCCGGTGTTGGAGTTGCTTCTGGTATTACCGTTGGAGTTGGTGTAACAGTAATTTCCGGTGTCACTGTTGGAACTGGGGTTTCTGTTGGGGTTGGCGTAATTTTTGCACCTTCCAGTGCTTTCTGGGTTCCACCAAGAATTCCATTCGAAGAATACGTTGCTCCGCTTACGGTATCAATTCCATCTACAGACTGTTTTTCCAGAATTGCAGGCTGTAATACTTTCCATGCTTTCTTAAAGAAAGAATCTGTGTCTGTGTTCGTATTCATCAGTTCTATAATTTTTCCATCCTTAATAGTTACTGTAATATAGACAAATCCAGAATACCCTCTTGCTCTCCCTGTGTAAGTACCATCCTGATATTCAGAAGTCGGTGTATCTGGTTCTGGGATATCTGGTTCTGCTGTCGGAGTAGGCGTAGCTGTTGGTTTCACAGTCGGTTTGGCAGTTGTTGTCTCTGCTTTCGCCAGTGCTTTCTGAGCAGCTTCCAGAATACCATTGGATGAGAAAGTTGCTCCACTTACGGTATCTACGCCATATACGCCCTGCTTCTTGAGAATTGCAGGCTGAATCTTAGACCATGCTTTGCTGAAATATTCCTTCGTATCTGTATTTGTATTTGTGATTTTTGTGATTTTTCCGTTTTTGATGGTAATTGTCACTTTAACCGGTCCGTCAAAGCCTTCTGCTTCTGCGCTGTATGTTCCGTCTTTATAGGTCACATTTTCTGCCGGTTTCGGAATAGATGTCGGTTTTGGTGTTGGTTTTGCTGTTACGACCGGCTTCACGGTTGGTGTCGGTGTTGTCTTTGCATCTGTATTCGCTGCTTTTGACAGAGCATCCTGTACTGCCTGAATGATTCCATTGGAGGAATAGGTTGCTCCACTGACAGCATCAACATTCGGAGTCTGACCGGAGATCATCCTGCTGATCACTCCCTGTGCAGAGGCAAAATAAGAAGGAGTTTCGCCGGAGGCACTCAGAACATCAATCGAAGTAATTTTTCCACCGGAAATCGTTACCTGAACACTGACCGTGCCTCCAAATCCTGTGCCGCTTCCCTGATAAGTACCATCCTTATATCCGCCTTCCGGAACGGATACAGTCGGAGTAGATGTAGTTCCCTGTCCTGTCGCAGAAGTTTTCTGAGATTCATCCGGAAGTGTTTTTGCCGTTCCTTTTTTGATTCCGGCTTTTGCCTTTTTGGAAGCAGTTTTGCCTGTTTTTGCTGAAGAAGAAGTTCCATCTGAAAAATCCTCATAGGAATATGCTGTTGTAATCAGCCCGGTCAGTTCTTCTGCATCCTTAACATCGGCACTCTCTGACTGTACTTTCTGCGTACTTCCGGCCTTTCCCTGAACACCAGTCACCGCCACTGCCGCGATCACTGCCGCTGCCGGAAGAAGCTTGATATAATTTTTTCTGTCCGGAAAATCCTTTTTGTCCTGTTTTTTCATAGTGTCTCCTGTATTATCTCAAAACGTACAAAAGCAGGGGCTGTTAAAAAACGGCCCCCGTCTTTTGTGCTGACTTTATAACTTTTTATTTTACAGTTACTTTAAATTTTGCTGTCATGCCGCTGCATTTCACAGTGATAACTACTGTACCTTTCTTAACGCCTTTTACAACGCCCTTGGAAGTTACAGTTGCAACGCCTTTGTTGCTGCTTGTGTAAGTAACTTTTCCAGTTGGAACTGCACTTACTTTGATGGTAGTTGTTTTGCCTCTGTTGATTGTTGCTGCTGTTCTTGAAAGTTTCAGAGATGCATTTTTAACAGATACCGTTACTACCTTTTTCAGCTTTCCTACCTGAACTGTGATCTTAGCGGTTCCGGCTTTTTTCGCTCTTACAACACCTTTGGAATCTACGGTTGCAATGTTCTTGTTGCTGCTTGTAAATTTCGCAGTTCCGGAAACACCGCTCTTGGTCACTGCGATTGTTGTAGAAGTCTGACCTTTTGTATAAATAGTTGTTTTTGCTGCTTTTGCTGCAATGCTCGGATTCTTAACAGTTACTTTGCAGGTGATCTTTGCTTTTCCGGCTGTAGCTGTGATTACTGCTGTACCTGCTTTCTTTGCTGTTACAACACCTTTGGAGCTTACAGTTGCAACGCTCTTGTTGCTTGTTGCATATTTTACTGTTCCACCGATTGCAGATGTTGCTTTCAGTGTATAGGAAGCAGGTGTTCCTCCAACATAAACTGTGACAGCTGTTTTGTTGATGGACATTGCATTCTTGACAGTTACTTTATAAGTTGCTGTTTTTCCATTCAGAGTAGCAGTGATGTTTGCTGTACCTGCTGCTTTGGCTGTTACAACACCCTTGGAGTCTACAGTTGCAACTTTTGTATTGCTGGATTTCCATGTTACAGTTCCTGCCAGGTTGGTTGTTACCTTGAGGGTTGTAGATGTTTTATCCTGAGTATAAAGTGTTCCTGAAGCAGCGTTAAGTTTGAACTCAGCTTTTACAAGTGAATCAATTGCTTCTCTCAGATGTGTAATCTGCTCATCAACGCCATTCTGTGTCTGTTTGTCAATATTTGCAAGCATTTCTTCGCACTCTTCAAGTTCGTTTGCAACATTTACCCAGCTTGCCGGAGTATAGTCACTTTCTTTCAGTGCTTTTGCTTCTGCGATCACTGCCTCAAGTGCAGTTGTATCCACTTCTTTTTTTGCTGGTTTTACAATATTTGCATCTGTTGCCTGGAACTGTACAGTAAAGTCTTCGTATCCAAGAGCATATACGGTCAGTGTCCAGTATCCTGTTCCGTCGTATCCTTCTGGAAGCTGGCAGCGCAGGGATTTTGTAAGGCCAAGCTGAATACCCATAGATTTGTGCATCCAGTTATCTGCTGCAAATTTTGTTCCGTAAGTCTGAAGTGCATTTGTGCAAGTGCTGTCGTTTCCATAGTATGTCCATTTAACAGCCTGCATTGCAGCACCAAGATCTCCGTATCCATCTCCTGTAAGGTCAACTCTCAGGAACTCACCATAGTTGCCACTTGCTTCTTTTACAGTTGTGGTAATATTTTCTGCTTTTTTGAGGGCTGCATCTTTAACACCTGAATCTGTTCCATTTGCTCTTGCACTGAAGCTGAATGTACCATCTTCATTCTTTGTAGCTGTCTTAAGACCATTTGTATTTGCCGTAACATCTGCTGTCAGATTATAAGACTGGAGCTTATATTCTCCGTATCCACCAACCAGTGTTCCATCATTTTCTACTACTGCATAAGCCTTTTTGAAATCTTCATAATCTGAAGTTTTTACTTTAACCGGTACATATTTCAGACCACTTACTTCATAGTCAAGCATTTCATCTGTTGTACCATCTTCAAATGTAAGAGTTCCCCTGCTATATGTGGCTTTTGTTCCGTCTGTGAATACAACTGTTGACTGTCCTTCCCAGTAAGAAACGGCATAAGAACCTTTCTCACCTTTAATAACTGCAGTTGTCTGGAAGCTTCCTCTGTGAAGACCGTGGTTTGTAGTTGCTCTTGTTACAGCATCAAATGCTCCAAGGTCTGCCTCACCTTTTGTATCTTTGTCTGTAGAAGCAGTTGCATCACCTGCTGCATAGACGCCTTCTGCTGCCCAGTACTGAGCCCAGGTAAGTCCTGCATATACATATTTATATTCTGCAACTTCATAATCGAACGCAAAATCATCATATCCGCTGGAAGTTACAACAAATTTAGTTCCGTTTGTTACTTCAATACCTGTAAGATCCAGTGTTCCGTCTTCTTTGACGATCACTTTTGAACCTTTTCCGGTGGCCTGATAAGTCTTATCTCCTACTGTTACAGCAGTGATTGTCTTGATGTAAGCTGTCAGCTGCTCTTCTGTAGAGCCTTCTGCCGGTACAAGTTTACTGTTTTCAGCATCGTAAGCTGCCGGTACAGCTGCCTCTTTTGCATAGAAAGAAGCCTGGATCGGTGCATATTCGCCATTTTCATCGCTGATAACCAGAGTATGGGAACCTGCTGCCAGTGTTCCGGTTGTGATCTTGCCATCTGCATATGCAACTTCTGTTCCGTCAACAGTATATTTTGCTGCAAAACCTTCCGGAAGAGTGCCATCCAGAGTGACTGCTGCTTCTGTATCTGTTGTATGAATGTTTGCAACTGTTGCTTTTACGCCTGTTTTTGTCAGAACCTTTTCATCATTAACATCAAATGTGATGATTCCCTTGTCAGTGTAATAAGTAACACTGTCAATGGTTTTTCCCATCATGGATTTATAATGTTCAGATGATGTCGGGCATCCATGAACACTTGTAGTAAAACCTGTGCACCATGCCAGTTCATAGCCTTTCCAGATATTTTCCAGATGACGCATACCGTACTCTGTACCATCTGTTGTATTAACCGTTGCACCATAGATTTTATCCGTGCTTGTACTGATCAGGGAAGAGAAGGTTTCATTATTGATCTTCAGCTGATAATCTCCATATTTGCTCTGTGTTTTCAGTTCTGCTGTTGCTTCAACTGTTTTCTCCTGTGCACCCTTAACATCACTGAAGGTAAAGCTTCCATCTTCATTTACTGTCAGTTCTTTATAATAACCCGGAACTTCTGACAGTACATAATAAGAGTAGGAAGCATTCTCGATCAGAGAATCTTTTCCTGTATAAGTATTGCTTGCTGTCTGTCCTTTGTTTGTGACTGTGATCGTTACGGAATCATCGTCTGTCACCTTTTTCTGATCCTTCAGAAGTGCAAGATCACTTACTTTAACAGGGAAGGTGACACCTGCCAGATTTGTTCCTTCTACATCTGTATGATAAGCTGAATTTCCATTCATCATACCCGCTGTTCTGGATTTGTTCAATGTGGCAGAGGTAAATGCATCGACTTTGACATCGTTATTCTTTAATTCTGCCTTATAGAAATCGTCATAAGGAATGTTCATGAGAACGTATGCTTCACCTGTTGTCTGGTCATCGCCTGCCTGATCAGAAAACTCGTCCTCTGTTAACTCGGAGCTGAACAGATCTTCCTCAGAATCAGTTTCTGCTGTGTCTGCATCCTCATCTTCTACCACATCTACATCTGCAGTATCATCAGCAACTTCTTCTGTATCTACCTCTACTTCTGTCTCAGTCTCCGCATCCGGTGTTTCTTCTACTTCTACAGCATCTGAAACTACATCACTGTCTGAAAAATCAGCCGCCATTGCAACTGTCGGCATACTTGTCATTGCCATAGCTGCACTGAGCACTACCGGAGCTACTTTCTTTAACAATTTCTGATTTGCCATCTTCTTCCTCCTCTTTCTTTCCGTTAGGTATTTCTAACTATTATTTTATACCACAAACCTATATTCCTGTCTATATTTCAGTTAGAATTTTCTAACCTGCGAATTGACTTTTTTTCTCATTTAACATCTTATTGATAATTCTTTTTCAATAAAAGTATAACAAAATACACCTGTTATACCAGGTAAACATTCCCGATACAGCAGGTGCATATTATTTGTCATTTATTCAGTTTTACTTTTGTGGTTCCTTCTGCCGAACTGTCTCTCAGTCTCTCAAAAGCTTCTTTGCTTTCTTTCCACGCTTTCGGTGTGCCGCCGATGATCGAGCAGCCTTCGTGGAGTGTGATCGGACTTCCGTCGATCTGTGTGATCACGCCACCGGCTTCTTCCAGGATCACGGATGCCGCCGCATAATCGTATGGCTGGAGTTTCAGTTCCAGATAGACCGTATTGCTTCCAGATGCCGCACGGCAGAGTCCCAATGCCGCTGAACCGCCACAACGGATGGAAAGGCTGTTCTGGAACATATCTTTGACCACACGGAACAAACAGTCGATTCCGGCTTCGTTGTATCTTGCACAGCCGAACTCCACGATTCCCTCCGTGACGGATTTATCCGCAAGCTGGATCCGTTTGCCATTAAGGTAACTTCCCTTGCCGCGGATCGCAATATACATATCATTAATGTACGGATGATAGACAAAACCAGCGATCATCTGATCCTTATGTGCAAGCCCGACAGAAATACAGCTGTGATGATAATCAAACATAAAATTCGTCGTGCCATCGATCGGATCAATATAAAAGGTAAACTCGCCATCTGCCTGTGCACCGGCATTTCCCTCGGTATCTTCTTCTCCGAAGAAAGCTGCTCCCGGAAGGATCTCGCTGAATCCTTTGATCAGGAACCTCTGGATCTCCATATCGTAATCGGTACAGAAGTTCGCAAGCCCCTCTTTCTGATGGATCATTGCATCGGATGGTCTGGCCTTGACCATCTTTTTGCCGGCTTCGCGGATCAGACGCTCGATCGCACGGTATCTGGAATCCATTCGTTCCTTCGGATCTTCTTTGATCTCAGGTGTGGCATTTTCTTCCATTGCTTCTGAAACAGAGCGGTCCATGGATGGATTCTCCGTCATTGCATATGTGCCGGAAGATTTCTGCTCCTCATCCGCGGATCTCCATGGTGTCACATCCCAGCCGCCAAATCTGCGAATCGCACTCTCAATCTTTCTGCGGCTTCTGTCAAATCCCCAGTACCAGATTCCACCGAGAAGTCCGCCCACTGTATTAAAGAACAGGTCTGCAAGCTGGAAGGTTCCCAGTTTGAAAAACAACTGACAGAACTCGATGCCGAGCGAAAACAGGAAACTGATCTTGAAACTTAAGATCAGGACATCCTGAATACTTTTTTCCTTATAATGGTCTCTTTCTTCCTGTGCCCAGAACAAAAGGACGATGAACGGAAGAAACAGGATCAGGTTTTCAAAATTCTCTGTGTAAAGCTCTCCATTATTATGTAAACTCCAGATGCCGAGCACATGATCCAGAGGATTTCCCCAGATTGTCCGGCACAAAAGTGTCCGAAACAGCATCATACTTACATAAAATACCAGGAAAAAATGTTTCCTGAACCAGCCGCTTGTGCGGAACTGACGGATCCATGCCCGAACCACTGGACCGGCTCCCTGTTTCCTGCCAAGCATATAGACGCACATGACAAGTGCCGCCAGCAGAAGGGATGCTCCCGCTGTCTGGTAGAGCGCTGCCAGAACATCTGCGATGATTTTTACAACATATTCCATAGTCTGTCTCCTCATTTCGTGCGGTGAATATCCGCCGCACCAGTCAGTTCATAATAAAAAATATACTGCTGCATGATTCCCCGAAGTCCGTGATATCTGCGGTTCGGGAATCCTCTTTTGTAGTGTATGTCCAGAACCTGGCGGATATGTGTGTCGATCGGGAATGCATCCATGTGGTGAAGTGCAAACAGACAGATGCAGTCAGCAACCTTCTCTCCCACGCCGCTGAATTTCATCAATTCCTGTCTTGCCCTGCGATAATAACGCATGCGGTAAAGTTTCTCCAGCGAGACCTCTCCGCTCAGAATACTTCGTGTCGTTTCCACCAGATATTTCGCGCGATAGCCCATTCCGAGTGCCCGGAGTTCTTCCTCCGTCGCCGTTCCCAGCTGTTCCGCTGTCGGGAAAGTCCAGTATTCCACGCCTTCCTCGGAATATTTCTGCTCACCGTATCGTTTACATAATCTGTCAATGCATCCACGGATTCTGGAAATATTATTCTGCTGTGAGATCAGAAACGTAATGATCATCTCCCACAGATCCTGACGCAAGATCCGGATGCCGCTCCCGCACTCTGCCGCCGCACTCAGGTAATGGTCACGTGGATTGATCTTCTCGATATAGCCTGCATAATCCGCATCAATATCAAAGTACGGAACCCAGTAACAGAGAAATTCCACATCACTGCAATGAAAAGTTACGATCGTCCCTTCCTGTGTAAGTTTGAGATACTGATCTCCTGCGATCAGTTCATACGTGTTTTCTTCTGTCTCTCTCATCCGGAAACACTGACCGGACTGACAGATCTGTTTCAGGCTGAAATTATCCAGCTCTACTGTAATCATATTTTTCTCCGTCCCCTACATCTGATGCCGAACTACTCTGTATTCATCTCCATTGCGATAATACGGGCATTCTTTATATTCTGTGCTGATAAAACGGTAATACTCGTCCTCGTCCAGATTTACATCGCAGTAATAACTTTCACTTTCTTCGTCATATACATAATTCGCGCAGTAATCGCAGCTTGTTGCTTTCATCTATTATTTCCTCTTTTCTATTCCCAGATCTTCCACGGTGCATTTCCGCTCTGCCAGAGACTTTCCAGGAGATTTTTTTCACGAAGGGTGTCCATGCACTGCCAGAAGCCCTTGTGGCGGTAGGCATTTAACTGTCCCATGCGGGCAGCCTCTGCCAGAGGATATTTCTCAAACACAGTATCATCCCCTTCAATTAGATCCATGATCGAAGGCTCCAGGACCATGAATCCGGCATTGATCCAACCGCCGTCTTCTTTTTTCTTTTCTTTGAAGTTGGTGATCGTTCCATCGTTTTCAATATCAAGGATACCGAAACGTCCTCCCGGCTGTGCCGCTGTGATCGTCGCCATTTTGCCGTGGGAGCGGTGATACTCGAGAAGTTCTTTGATGTTGACATCAGCCACGCCATCCCCGTAGGTCAGCATGAACGTATTTCCATCGAGATATTCCTTCACACGTTTGATACGTCCGCCGGTCATGGTATTGAGTCCTGTATCGACCAGGGTGACTTTCCACGGTTCCAGGACATTGTTGTGCACGATCATCTTATTTTCCTGGGTAAAATCAAAAGTGATGTTGCTGTTGTGAAGATAATAGTCTGCAAACCATTCTTTGATCACATGCTGTTTGTATCCACAGCAGATAACAAATTCATTAAATCCATAAGCAGAATACATTTTCATAATATGCCAGAGGATCGGCTTCTCCCCGATCTCGATCATCGGCTTCGGCTTCAGATGGCTCTCCTCGCTGATACGGGTACCAAAACCGCCTGCTAAAATTACAACTTTCATATTTATTCTCCAATCCGTTTTATCTGTTTTGCGTATGATATCCTATATTCTAATACAATCCCCGCAAAAAAGAAAGCATTCCGCCTGACATTTATAAGTAAAAAACCGCCTTCTCACATCCCTGGTCTCAGGAATACAAGAAGACGGTTTGCAGATTTTTATTTTATTGAGGTGCAGATTATTTTGCTACGGCTTTCGCTGCCTTTGCTGCTTTTTCTTCCTCCCACAGTTTGTCTGCTACAGGAGCCCATTCTTCTGCATAATGTACGCATTTGCTGCAGAGATGTTCCGGTGTTTCCTGAGACTGGAGGTCCGTGGAATGTGCGCCGGATTCCTTGACGATACGCTGCAGGATCTCCGGATTCTCCAGCATCGGGCATGGACGGAGCATGTTGTCATTGAATGGCTGGTTATCATGGTAAGCCATGAACAGCGGCTGTTTCAGGATCTCGAGAATTGTATTCTCGTGAATATTTCCATTAGAGTAATGAATAAATACGCATGGTTCTGCATCACCGTTTGCATTAATATGGAAGTAGTTTCTTCCACCTGCGATACATCCTCCTACGAATTCACCATCGTTCTGGAAGTCCATGGTAAAAATTCCAGAGCCGTGTTCCATATTACGGATCTCTCTTACACGATTTTTCACATAAACACGCTGTTCCGGATTCAGAAGCAGATCAACGGAAGCCGCGTTTCCAACCGGCATATAGTGGAAATACAGAGCGTAACGGCATCCTTTGTCGATGAGCATCTGGATGAACTCTTCACTGGTAACACTCTTGTAGTTTGCGCTTGTGTAGCAGATAGAGGTACCAAATACAAGCCCGTGCTCTTTGAGCAGGTCCATCGCATGCATAACTTTGTTGTATACACCGTTTCCACGACGCATGTCGTTTACGTCCGGCTCACCCTCTACGCTTAAACCAAGGAACAGGTTTCCGACTTCCTGCATCTGTTTGCAGAGTGCTTCGTCAACCAGTGTACCGTTGGTATATGCAAAGAAGACACAGTCGTTATGTTTTCTGCAAAGTTCGATGATATCTTTCTTTCTTACCATCGGCTCTCCGCCTGTCATCATGTAGAAATAAACGCCCAGTTCTTTACCCTGTGTTACGATAGAATCCATATCCTCAAAAGAAAGATTCAGTTTATTTCCGTATTCTGCTGCCCAGCATCCTGTACAATGCAGGTTACATGCGCTGGTCGGGTCCATCAGAATGATCCACGGAATGTTGCAGTTATGGATCTTTCTCATCTCACGGATGGTTTTGGTTCCATTGTAAAGAGCCTCAAATCCAAGATTCATCAGTGTGGTCTTGAGTACATTCGGGTGGAGATCCTTTACGATCGATGTCACGTAACGGTTCAGTGTGTATTCCGGATTACAGGCAACTCGTCTCAGATAATCCCAGTTTACTCCTGTCTGAAAATCTTTCATATGTTTCTCTGCAGTGTCAATGATCTTTTCGTATGCTTCCTCCGGGTTCTTGTTTACCTGTCCAATTGCATAATCAACTACTCCTGAAAAAACGGTCTTGGCAGCTGCATGTGTAAGCTTATTCATTACAATTTCCTCCTCTGTTCCATCTTCCCTATTACTTTATCCGATTTACTGGATCCGCATTCCTCAAAATGGAAGAAAGCCCTCAGGTGCTTGTTATTTTTTATTTCTTATATTATATTCGCGGATTCTTTCCTTTTTCAATGGACAAAAAGAGGTCGATGGTAAATTATCTTACCACCGACCTGATCTGTAAGGTATTGTATTTTCTTTGTTATTCTACGTAATAAACATAAGAAGCTTTTCTTGGTGCGGCCTTCGGAGCATCACCGTCTGCATAACCGAGGATGCAATGTCCGATTCCTTCATAATCGCCCTCGATTCCAAGAGATCTGAGGAGTTCTTTGCCTTCTTCACTCTCGAATTCTTCTTTGGCTCTGTGGATCCAGCAGCTTCCGATTCCCTGTGCTTCTGCTTCCAGCATCAGATTTCCCATAACGAGGCTTCCGTCATAAATGTATGTCGGACGTGCCTTGTCAGCCAGCACGATCAGAACGACCGGTGCGCCGTAGAACGGATCGATCTCAACTCCCATGATCTTTGCATTCATGGCAGAAAGTTTATCGCGGAGCTCCTTGTTTGTCACAGCAATGATGATCGGGGACTGTTTACCCATTCCTGTTGCCGCGTAGGTTCCTGCTTCGATGATCTTCTCAAGTTTGTCCTGCGGGATCATGTCGCTTTTGTATTTGCGGATGCTTCTTCTGCTTTTGATCGTTTCAAGTACGTCACTCATGTTTTTTACCTCCTATTTCTTGCTGCGGTATGCTTCTGCTTCCCAGTGTGTAATGAAATATGTAATGTCATCTGTCATCTGCAGTGCTCCGCCAAAGCTCTCTGCATATACTGCAAGTTTGATGGCATCTTTGACCAGGAGCTGTGCTTTTGCAGCTTTTCCCTTGTCATCTTCCATGATAAAGCCGCCAACGCCCTGTACCAGAATGAGGCGTGGTTCTTTGTCATTCTCTTTCATAAATGCGTCCAGTGCTTCTTTTGCCTGATCGATATTCTCTACAAATAACGGATATGGTCCGCAGTACACAATATGATCCGGAGTAAATGGTTTCAGAAGCGGTGCTGCTGATGCTTTGTCCTTTACGAAATTGTCCATTTCTGCTGCCGGCACAACTTCCACCGCATGTCCCAGTAATTCGGAAAGTTTCTGCGCAGCCTGCTCTTTCTCCGGTGTGACAGCTTCGCTTACGTCAGCGGTTCTTTTAACCTGTTTCTCTAACTTACTGATGACGCCGTCAAATAAAACGCCAATCTCCTCCACAGTATCTGCCGCAACAAAAATGCCGTGATTCTGAAGCAGAAGAACCTGAACATCCTTTCCGGTTTCTTCTTTGTAGGCGTTCATTTTCTCGTAACAGATGCGTGCAAGTGTATATCCCGGTTTGCAGATATCGATCCAGAGAACATCTTTGCCCAGAAGTTCCTCGCAAAGTGCCTGTGCGCCCTTTCCGCAGGTCAGGCCGTTGACAAGAGTCGGGTGAACATGCAGTACATAAGTATAGGCAAATAAATTGTGGAGCAGTGCTTCTACGCTTGGACGTTTGGTCTTGTCATCGTCTGTCACCGCCGCCATGACATCAGCAAGGTATGCAGATTCACGTTTCACGTCATCGGACGGATACTCTGTTTTCATGATTTCATTCAGGCGTGCTCTGCTCATCTCAACAAATTCTTCTGCCTTGATTGTGGCAAGCTGTGTGCCTGAGCCCTTAACATAAAGTGTTGTGTCATCCTTGACAGAAGTATTTCCCCCACCAGCCAGAACATAAGCCGGATTACTTCCGTATGTGTTGGACATTTTTACTAAAGTTGAAAGATCCATAATTGAAATTCCTCCGTTTTTTTATTAATAATTATAAACACTTTGGGAGGGGAAAACAATCCTTTTCTTGGAGTTGGGGAAAGTCTGTATTATACTGGTTACTTATGTTATACTGTAGCTATGTTACAAACTTTTGAAGGAGGCATTTTCGTGTACGAAAAATTAATTATTCTTAACACCCTGGTCTATTCTGTCTGGTGTTTTTACTTCAGCCGGCAGATTCTGAAAGAACGATTCACGCCAGTTAAAACAGCCGTCATTATTCTTCTCACCCATGTAGTCATTATCCTTGGTGGACGCCGGCTTTTTCCTAACGGTATACCATTTATCCTTGTTCATACAGCCAGCATCCTGTCCATATTTCTCTGGCATTACGGATCTGTAAAAAGGAAATTACTCACTTATTGCCTCTACACAAGCATGACAATGCTATTGGAAGTGCTGATCATGTCTTTTTTTTCCTTTGTTCAGAGACTGCTCTATCACCGTCTTTCCTCTATGATTGGCGAGATTTCTGTCCAGACCTCTACCGACCTGATTATTATATCCATAACCTTCCTTATCATCGGAAACCCTATGTGCAAAATAATCGCAGACTTCACCGGTGCCGTCAGCAAATTTTCCAGTATCGTACCTATAGTACAGATTATCTTTCCCTATTACTGGTTCTGTATCGTATTATCTATGATCTACGCCTTCAATGTTCCTTTCGGATCGTTCCTGTTTCTTTTTGCTGCTATAACAGTTCCGGTCGTTCCGATCTTTATTTCAGGTATCAGGAATCTTTATATTCAGGAAAAAAATCGTATTCTCCGGGAAAAGCAGGTCAGTCTTAAGAAAGAACAGCTGGAACTTATGAACAGCCTGGAGCTGGAATATCAGGATCTGCGCAAATGGAATCATGACATCGAAAATCATCTGCTTTCCATGAACTATCTGATGAAAACTGAAAAATATAACGAAGCCAGACAATATCTGGACAGTATTTCCAAATAAGGAGCATCTTATGAACAACAGAATTATCCGAAAAGCTATTTTTATTCTTCTTCCAGTAACTGTATGTATCTGTTTTTACTGTATTTTTCACGACGAATTGTCCGCAGGTGTCACTCCCGTTTTTACGCTTCTTATTTCCTTTGCTTCTGTTCTGTCTATCGCCGGACTCTTTTATCTGCTTTACTCAATCACCAACGATACTCTGAAAGATGCACGCCAGGAAGCCGAACTTCTTGCACTGAACCAGCAGCAGAAACTGAAGGAACAACAGAGCCAGACTCTTGCCAGCCGCCGACAGCAGACACTTTCTTTGCAGGAAAATGTACAGAGGGATCTCCATACATATGAAACGCTGATGGATAACGGACAGTATGAGGAAGCAGCTCGCTGTCTTGAAGAATTAACTTCCACCTTCCAGAAGGAGCGTTTCCATCCCATCTGCGGCGACAATCTGATCAATGCCATTTTCGACAGCAAACGTCAGACCGCTTCGCAGTACAATATCCGGACTTCCTTTCAGCTTCTGCTCCCGGAAAAAATGAAGATTGAAACCAGCGATCTCAGCAGCATCTTCTTCAACTTGATGGATAACGGCATCGAATCCTGTCAGAACTCGCATTCTTCTGATCCGTTCATCCAGATTACCGCAAGCCGGAACGCAAACTTCCTCACCATCCATATGATCAACAGCAAGGATCCGTCTTATAAATTTAACCACAAAACAAACAAGACCGACTCCTGGGCTCATGGATTCGGTCTTGCGATCATTGAAGAAATTGCTTCAAAGTACGATGGAAGCTGTCAGTGGATTGATGGTGGGGATGTGTTTGAGTCGGTGGTGATGGTGGAGGTGGAGTAAAGGGAAACTTATCCTTTCACCTGTTACCTTCGCTTACTTTTCAGTTATATTGTTGCGGATCATTTTCCAGTGCAAATCCTGTCAGCCTGCCATCCTGATCAAATCCAAAAGAAACTCCGACTCCAAATTCTTTCCAATATCCCAGGCTATTACCTCCAAAGCCTCTATATACGTCATAAGAGTCTTCTCCATACGCTTTTTTAACATCTTCTCTTGTTGACTGTCCCAAAACAATTCCTCCCGGAAATTCTGCCTGAAGTTTTTCATTACAAATTTTATCACCAAAAAATCCAACAACATATTTATTTCCATCTACCCCGTCTCTGAGCTGACACTTCATTTCCGACCCGTTACTCCAGGCACTGAAATCTACCAATGATTCCGTAGTATAAACATCTATGTCATCATCGTCATCCACATCATCCAGATTCACGCTCCAGTCTCCCTGTTCAAATACATAGCATAATACCGGCAATGTGCAGGATTCTCCATTTATCTTGATCGTATAATCTGTTAATAATTCTTTCAGGTTCTCCGTCTGAATTTTTACTGGTTTCCAGTCAGAGCCGACAGCTTCTATCCAGGCATCCTTCTCTGGCATTGTAATTTCTGTCGTAGTGGCATAAGGATCATCCAGAATTCCCTCAACATTACTGCTCCATTTATGAAAATATGTATAGTCCCCCAAATATCCATTATATTCTATCTCAACCTTCTGACCAGGCACATAATATCCACTGCCATATGCCGGTGTTACATCCAGAAAATATCGATCATCTGGCGTTACATTTGACACTTCTGATTTTTTCACATAAGCTTTTTGGTCATTTTTATATTCTATACACACCCAGTCATCTGCATTATCATCAGAGTAAGAAACCTGCTGTCCATCTGCCAGTTCACCCAGGCATTTTGAATTCGTATCTGCCTCTGAATATACTTTTATTTTTCCTTTTGCATAATAATGTTTGGAATCTTTTTTACTTTTGTGTGTTTTACCTGGTTTTTCAGCTTTTGCTCCAATATTTCTGCTATCATAAGACATAATATAAAATCCAGCTGCTTCAGTTATTGTTACTGTAACTGTAATAATAAAAACGATCAGTACCCATTTCTTACTGAAAATCTTCTTTTTAATGATCTGTTTCTTTTCAAGAATAAAAATCTGAAGCAGGCATCCAACAGCGGTAAGTACAATCTCTATGCCCAGCATCAAAAAGAACATCTTTGATGGATCATCATCCAGATTATAAAGAAAAAACCAACCACACAGCAACCCACATACCGCTGCTCCCAGAAACGAACTCGGCAAAATTGTTGAATATTCATCTGCCTGATATACTATAAGAGCGGCTATTACAGCCAACGCCAGACAGACCAACGCCGCAATTGAAGCCATGGTATTCTGCGACTTTGCAATCAGGATGCCACTTTCTGCAATTGAAATCCATATGAGCATCAAAATATTAAGTGCATCAGCCAATCTTCTTTGATGTTCATACAAAATAAGAATACATACCAGAAGTATGACTGCTATTATCAGCATAATTCCAAATATACCAGTATCGTCCACCGATGATCCTATAAATAATATCAATATGCCCAAAGCTTCCCACAGGGTCACACATATATAATATATTTTCCGAAAATATGATCCGGCAATCCAGCATAAAAATGTCCCTGCCCCAAATGCTATCACTATTATTCCTATAATAATTGCTTCTGTTATATCCGTCCCGTTCATCGCTGTATTCTCTTTCTTTTTTATAACTTTATAGCTTCTTAATCCGCATATCGCAAGTTATCAAACGTATCAAATCTGTCGTCTGTATCCCAGCCTGCTACACAGAGCCAGCCACCCTGTCCTGTTTCTCCCTGAACATAGACCCAGTTTTCGGAATCTGTATATGGAAAGCGTACTTTCTGTGCTTCCAGCACAGTTTCTTCAGAATCTTCATCCATATCAGAATATACGATTATCTCATCCTTAAGATATGCAAAATAATCATCTTCTTTTCCCGGATATGAAAAGTCCAAACTGTATTCATACATAGCCTGAGGTACTTCTTCCATAAAACCAGAGTCATCTACTGCCCAGTTCGTTTGGATAGCCGCTGTCCCCATGATATTGCATCTGGTTTTTGTTTTTATCTCTCCATTTTCGACTTTCATGTTCTCCGGATAAGTAGCAATCTGTCCAATATTTTTCAGCGTATTGCCCTCATATCTAAAAAACGTAGTCAGTGGATCATCACTTGGTCCGTATTCATATACCATAACTAATATGTCTTTTCCATTCAGGCTGACTCCATACAGGTCTTCTTTTACATTTTCGCCTTTGTCTGTCAGTGCTTCTGAACCAACAGTCAATGTATAGGTATCCTGATATTCTGTTTTAGTCACCGTAATATGAAGCCCGTCTTCATTTCCATCCTGATTCAGATCCAGCATATAGTCAGGTCCCAGTTCTACAATTTCTCCGTTCAGCATCTTTTTTGCCGCTGCATCATCAATGGCTGTATGCACATCTGAGGATCCAGTCGTAGTTCCGGTCGCAGTTCCCTCTCTTATTGAACTGAGCAGGTCTACATTGCTTTTTTCATAAGTATTAAAGACATCTTCTGAAAAATCATCCGCACTTACAGTTCCGTTATACCAGCTTTTTGAATTGAAATAATTCTGCAGGTCCGCTGCATCAAAAATTCTTCCATGCCTTGCATATATCTCATTTATGGCAAGCCTGAGTTCATCCTGAGACAGATTCGAAAGCTCATCATATGTATACGCCCTGCTGTCACTGTCAGGCAGAATATAATCATTTTCCGCCGCATAAACCACATTACTTTCAGCTGCCACAACCGGGCTCACACTTAAAACAGATGCCGTTAATAATACTTTTAGTAAGGTCTTTTTCATTGTATTTCTCATATTCCTTTTCTCCCTCTGCCGATAAATATGTTTCATGGCTTTTGCTTTTTGCTAACTGTTATTGTATGAGATTAGAATAACATAACTCTGCTACATATTTGTCCAATTTTTTCTTTTTTATTTAATTTATATTTCAGGAAACTGTCGATCCAGCTTATAAGTTTAACCACAAAGCAAACAAGACCGAATTCCTGGGCTTGTGGATTCGGTCTTGCGATTGTTGAAAAGATTGCTTCAAAGTATGATGGAAGCTGTCAGTGGATTAATGGCGGGGATGTATTTAAGTCAGTGGGCTCCAACACAATTTGAAAGAACATCAACTAAAATAGTATAATACTGTTCTTCAGCCTGAAGTTTAGCATTTGCACCGCCAAAGAAGCCACCAATCTTCGTAAGAGTTCCACGTGCGCCACCTGCAGCAGCTATATTAGAATTCCGATAATTCTTACTTCCACCCATGTTATAAACATGCATAAATGCATACTTGCCCATATGCTGAACACGAATAACAAATCGCAGATAATCATTTGCATGTTCCGGATTGTACATAACTAAAACATCTTCTATCTGCTTATTAAAAAGACCACCTGATTTGAGCTGATCCTCTTTGAATGCGACAGGAATGCCATTTGCATCAGCCTCATTTTGAATCGCCTCACGAAGAGTCATAAGGTTGACATTATTTCCATCAGGAAATCTCACCTGTGGTATCCATTCTGTAGTTAAATCTTTTTCTGAGTAAGCCATAATTCTTTCCTCCTGTAATTTGTTATTATATTCTTTATAATCAATGAAGCCCCGTAGAACGTGTATCTGCATTACTGACTTCATAATTATACTGGTATCCCGGTTTACTCATTTTAAAGAAACCGCCGCCTTTAGAACTCTCTGCATCAACTACAATTTTAACAACATCTTCCAAAAGCTTTGTGCATCTGTCATCATTTTTAGGTACGATAACAGACATAACCTTTAAAAGATCATTGACATAATCTAACTGTATTTTACTAATAATTAAATGTTTTCCAGATGATCGATTATACGCCATTGCGTTCATTGCATCTTCATGAAGTGCTATAAAATATTCAAACCTGACCTGCTCATCCTTTGGATTCATTGAATACGCAATTTTAGCTTCGACGATAGCATCTTTAAGCATTCCCATAATGCGAAGGCAATTGGCCGCAAGATAATGATATTCAAAATCTCCCGGATCAATTTGAGCTGCTGTCTTAAAAGCTCTATATGCATCCCCATGCTGATTACATTCCATATATGCAAAACCTAGCTGGCGATAAATTCCCGCGTCATTATCAACCAGTAAACTTGCTCGCTTAAGAGCATCAATTCCCTGGGTAAGATCTCCAGCACGTCGAAGTGCCTCTCCATACAAAAACCATGCCCGACCATTTCTTTCATGTAAACGAATTTCCTGTTGTGCAATCTGTGCCGCATAATCATTCATATCCCGATCATATGCTCGAAAAAATTCTTCCTCCCAATTAAAATTATCATCCGTTGGCTGATTCGTAACCTCTGCTTCCGGTTCCTCTCTTAACTGCACATCATATTCCTGACGCTTACCTGCATCAAGTAGAATTTTCTCCGCCTCGGCAATCTCTTTTACATGAAGTTCTGCTTCAGCACGTATTGCTGCATCCGGATTATTTGCGCGATTATTCCAAATACGCCTGGTCTTACGAATAGCTTGTTCAATTGTTGTTTTGTCTGCATTTTGAGATATTTCCAGCAGTTCATAGTAATTCACCATTATATTATCACTCCTACCTTTCAGCGAATAAATCTTTTAAAGTGTTTTTGCCCATTCAAAAAAAGAAGGGAATAACTGTTTATAAAAATCAAATAACATATTTCCTGAAATTACTCTTAACGTTTCCAGATAATTTTGTACCACCTGGGCATCAACATTTTTTTCCAATTGATACATATCTCTTACTTCAGGAAATAAATCCATGTACAATGTGCGTGCCTTCCGTATTAATTCTTCATTTTCAAATTTTTCCGGATATAAATGTTTCTGAAATCTCTCAGAAATTTTATCATTAATATACGCAGTTTTTTCTTTTTCACTGTATATACCAAATATGCATATTGGAGCCCCGATCAACAAACCATCATCCGACCTTGAATAAATCGCATAATTATCGATTAGATTTCCATGAGTATCCTTACTCATAATTGGTTCTGAACAATATAAGCCAGAAAAAATATAATCTGCACAATTTGTCTTACTTATTACATTTTTCACCTGATATACATTCATTTTCCACCTCACCTAATAATCTGACTGGTAACATTTATCCCCACAAAATTACGCAACATTTCCTGAATTTCCCACGAGTTATATCTCACAGTTCCACGATTTGAATCGAGAATATAAAATCCAGTAACATCTCCATATTTGTTCTTTTCAACACTGGTTACTGTAACTGCATGACCCTTGTTCTTTTCAACACTGGTTATTGTAACTGCATGACCCCTTCCATAATCTTTCGGTCTGTTGTAAAATAATCCTGCATCAACATCAACTATTACCCCTCTTCCTTCTGATATCCATTTTGCTATATCATTAATCGTTTCGATGCTGACTTTTCCATCCGGATAAATCTTCACAGCCTCAATGCTGCTACTTATACCAAAATGATTTAAAATTTGCTGACGTTGCATGGGAGTTGTTCCTCCACTTTCATATGGATTAAACGGATTGACATAACACAGTTTTTTTGAGAAAAAACCTCCTTGTTGATTTGCCGCATAGTCAATCATTTCTTTTTCTCCATAATCAACACCTGCTAAACGAAGCACATTTGCACATGAACAAAGTCCACATGTTCCTTTAAAATTAGTATAGGCACTGCCTTGCTTTGCATAAAGATAACGATCAACTTCTAAAGGTGAATCGTATATCTCCATTCCGTTCGGTTTTCTAGAAAAACCATACTGTGATACAGAAAGATCTCGTGGCGTTTTTCTTGTCGGTTTAAGTAAATCTTCATTTGTCTGAGAATCCATAGATACAAAAGAATTATCGGAACTATAAACTGCATCAGCTTTCGTCCCACTATTTGAAATATGTTCACTCATCCATTCCTTGCCACTTTTTGAAATACTCGCAAGACAGTCGGCTGCATAATCAAGCTTTTTTTGTGAAACTAACAGCTGCGTCATTAAATCATGATGCCCTTGCTGGTTTGTTCCTTTCATTGCATTATTTATAAAAACCAGCATTTCATTCATTTGTTTAGAATAATGCCTCACTTGAACAGCAGTATCTTCTGCATCTGTAATCAGATTTGATATATGTTGTGCAATTATTTGCAAATCACTCAAAAATGCATCCTCCGTTCAACACGTAATCTTTTTATTTTGTCAAGATTATTTGTTCGTAATCCAACATCTTACGCCTTTGCTGCCCAATCCTTTGCAGCCTTCGCCGCTGCCTGAAGAGATGTTGATGCATTTTTTACTGCCTGACCTGCCTGCTGAAAAGATGCAATCATCGTCTTATCTTCTCCTGAAGAAGTACCACCAATTGCACTGTTGATAGCAGTAGTATTTTTTTCAAGGTTTTTAGCCAATTGTGCCAACTGTACTGCCAGTGAAGTAGCCTGCTGTCCTATTTGATTAACCTGTTGTTTGATTTGTGAAATTGACGATGCCATAATATTTCCTCCTGTTTCTAAATTTTTCCTCTATACTTACGTTTCATTTGTTCCAGCAGATCGGCTCCATGCGCTTCTTCTAATAAAGCAGCTTCTTCTTTCCGTTTTCGTTCAGCTTCTGCTGCTGCCAAAGCACAGGATGCTTTTCTCTTCTCTTCTTGCTGCAATTTTCTCCTTTTTTCATCCACTGCTTGTTGCGTTTTTCTCTCAATCCAATTCTGAATTTCTTTCGCTGCCTGTTCCTGAATTCTTATACATTCTTTCCAGTCTTTATCAATATATGATGAATGCTGTTCTTCCGGTCTTCGCAAGCCTGCATTTAAAGCACAGCTTTCTCTGACACTCCTATACTGATCAGTAATCGTTTGTTTTGCTCTTTGTAATTCTAACGAAATTTGAGAATATTCATTCTCTATCCCAGCAACACTATTTCGCTCTTCCTGTGCAATATTGTTCCACAAATTATTTTCAGAGTGAACTAATCTCACCAAATCCGAAATATACTTTTGGTATTGCTTAAAAAGTTCGTCTTTTTTCAAATTACCAAACCTCCGACTCTACAATTCCACAAATGCGGTTATTCATAGGCATCAGCGGTATAACAGTCTCATTCGATGCTAATTCGGTCTGATCATGGATATACGCACGATTTTCCCGCACACCCCATGTAACAAATGGTCCCAGTATATCTCTTGATGTATCTGTATCCATTCGAAGCAACACTTTTATTCCAAAATATCCATCATTTCCAAATCCCAAATGACTTCTATATGTGCTCACATTTGACCACCAGCAAATAAAATGAACTCCTTTGGTTCCACACTTTATCAATTGCTGGAATACATCAGCTCCAGATTCTCCAGACAAATTCATTTCTGAAAAATCTGAATAGCGATCCATTCCAACGCAACAAATGTATGTATCTTCATCGCATCCAAAAGTATCCATCTCCTGCCGAAACTCCAAAAGCCAGTTCACTGCCTCTGTAGCAGCAACAAATTCTACCGGAAATCCAAAACGTTCCATCAACTGTGCCCATCTGTGCATATTACTGTTTCGATCCACATCTTTGCTTAATCCATCAATAAGTACAAAACGTGCATTTCCCTCCGGATGTTGTAATGCAATCGCAAGACAAATACTCTGTATCATTCCAATCGCTATATTATTTTTACCTGGAATTACTCCATTTTTTTGTAGATTCTCAGCAGAACCAAGAATAGCTATGTTCCTTCCTGAGTCATTCCTGAATGGTAACGAAATAATATCTTTCTTTACAGAAAGTCTTACTCCCATTGGAAGACGAACAATACCAGATTTTCCAACATCATTCCGCCACTTTTTCACTCCAGATAAAACCATGGAAAAATCCATATGATCTCGACGGGAAAAAATCACCGGATAATTCTCTTCATATTTCCTGCAGAAATCTTGTCTTATTCGCTTTGTTTCTTCTGGGTCTGCATAAGCAACTGTAAAATTTTGATTCGATTTCACATCTCCATAATTTTGGTTTATTACCGCCTCTCCTCTTATTCTTAGCCTTGCAGCAGCATCGTTACCAGTTCCAAGCAGGGCATATGATTCTGATATCGTATTTTGAAGGGCAATTCTTACTGGAAACTGTGCATATATTCGTTCTTCTTTTCCTAATAATCCTGCTGCACCATTTATTGACTGAGATGCAAGGATAACATGAATCGCACATGCACGTCCCTGTCGAACAAGATTCTCCAATAGCATAGCTGCTTCTTCAGAAATATCATCGTTTATTTCAAAAAGTTTCTGATATTCATCAATAACAAGTACAATCCTTGGGATCACATTCTGAGGATACTTTTTTCGATAGTCTTCATATCCCTTTGCTCCACCTCCTGGAGCATCCCCAAACATTTCAGCCCTACTAAGCCTTTCATTTTCCAAATCTCTCAAAATAGCCAAACCAACATCCCGGTCACTTTCAAGCCCCAGCATTCTTGCATGTGGAAGCCATGACTTTTCTTCTTTATCGGCATATGGTTTAAATGTTAATCCATCTTTGAAATCCAAAAGATACAATTCCAGTTCTTCAGGGCTATAACGCCAACAAAGGCTATGAATCATTACTTCAAGAAGATTTGACTTTCCCTTACCAACTGCACCTGAAATAAGAATGTTATGATATTGCGTCACCTTATCGCCAATACATACAGAAACTGTATCAAGACCACTTTTTCCAAGATTGAAGATAATATTTTCCGTAGAATCTTCAGTCCACATTTGATTCATACCTTCAATTTGCCTGAAAGGAATCGTAACAGCTGAAGACTTTTTCGCTGCTTCAATTATCTCTGACACCACTTTTAAAATATATTCTTCCGCCCTAACTGGAAATTCATATAAAAACTTCTCATGCCCCGGCAATTGAGAACACCATTGATTTCCCCAGGATTTGAAAATACTAAAATCAGGAAGATCTGCAATTGATTTTCTAATCCTGCCATCAATCGTCTTATTTTTACCTGCCAAAAATAGAATGGCAATTCCTGCCCTTGGTGCGCCTTTCAAAATTCTGAACAACTGATTATTAAACTCACTGTCAGACATTTGTGGCAAATCCTGAATCACGATTACTCTAAGCCTTTCAACTGGCTGCTGTACTGATTTTCTTAATTCGACAAGAGAATCGTATCGTTTTTGAAGCAAAGAATCTATCTTAACCAATTCCTCTGTAATATTGGCAAAAAATCTCTTTATCTCATTGGTTTCAATGAGCATCTGAAACTCCGGTAATCGTGTAAATACCGAAAACTCCGGTCTCAATTCAGGATTTATAACCGTAATTGATAACTGCCCTGGTGCGGTCTGTTGCAATGCCTGTAACACAAACTGAGTTCCAACTGTATAACACTCATCACCGTTACTTTCGAGCATAATGTTTCCATGTCCTATAAATGGAATAATACAAGGAATTGATGTATCTGATAAACTCATTCTTTTCAAATCTCTAACATATGTTTTTCCATATATCAAGTATTCAGCAGCACGAATAACCGTATCTTCACTTTTGTTCATCTGTACACATACTTCATTAAGCTTATAAAGAATATTTTTCAAATCATTTTTCGTCGAATTTTCAAATTTACTTCGTTCACATTCATATTTTTTCTTTACATTAGCACGAGCCTGCAAACGCTTACTATTTGCGCTAAATTCTGCTTGCTCAATTGCATAAAGGCTATGCTGATATGCAACAGCAAATGTATCAAATAATTGGTTGATACCGTTCATATGCATATTCCCCCTTTAGGCAATAAACTTGTATTCCTACTTAATTTTCTTCACTTACCGTCTGAACCGCAACTATTACATCTGCCGGTCTAAATACCTGATCACGAAAGAAATAGCCTTTTCGTACAACCTTTATAATACTCTTGTCAGGGTATTCTTCAGTTGCAGGTTCTGTCCCAACTGCATTATGATATCTGGGATCAAAGGTAACTGGGTGTTCCATCTGACTAATTTCACGTCTTGCAAGTAACTCCAGTATTTCTTCTTCCACGGAATCAGCAAGCTCATCTGGCTCTTCCTGACATTCAATCCTGTCACAAACCATTAATAATTCTCTGGCAAAAGAAAACAGATTTTTTTCATCTAAGCTCTTTTGAAGCAATTCATTCTGTTCTCTTAACTGAGAAATTGCTGCCATTTTCACTTTATCATCCATCAATCTACGCAAAAACAAATCTTTTAAAGCAACAACCTCTTCATATGTTTTACTCAGCATTTCTTCATTCATTTTGCTATCCCCAATTATTGAATATCCATTTTTTCTATTCGTTGTGCAGCATTTTGTACTTCTTCTTCATCCATATTCATAAGACGGTCTATTTCAAACTTTCCAACAACAACACCTTTTGTATCATCAAACAATTCTACATATACCGTCTGATCAATATCATACGCATATGAAACCGTAAATGGAGCTCCTTTTGGATACGGTGGCACCGGAATTTCTTTTGATCCAATTTCTGTAACATAACGAACTTCTCGATCTTCTCCCTGAGTCACACGAACACGAATAGATGTTTGTTGCTCCACAACGGTTCTCGCATGTTGCTCTCCCTTAGTAGGAATTTTAGTATTCTTTGGAATGACTATAAAATTTTCCTCCTGATCGCTATCATTCAATAGAATTACTCCAAGTGCCTGAGAAGTAACGTCAGACACATTAATCGTGATCAATTCGCCACCAATTACCGCAGGAACTCCATTGCCTTGCTCAATATCATTTGATTCATTTGCACTGATATATGCCTGAATAGCTGCACCTAAAGCAACCGCCTCGTCAGGATTAACATTCAGTTCCGGATTTTTTCCCGAAAGACTGCTCATCATTTTTCGTACCATTGGCATACGTGTAGAACCACCAATTAATAATAAATGATCAATATCGCTCCAGCTTTTTCCTGCATTCTCCATTGCATCTTCAACTAATTCTTTTGTCGTATTCAAAAGATCTTCTGTTCTGCTTTCAAACTCATCCCGCGTCATCTTTATACGAATATGTTTACCATCAACTGTAAGCATGATTGATGTTTGCGCCACTGTCGTGAGACTTTTCTTTGCAATTTCTGCTTTTTCACGAATTTCAGCCACAAGAAGGTCATCTGTTCTTATATCTCTGGTTACTCCCTGTTCTTTTATCTGTTCAAAAACATATTCTGCAATTCGATTATCAAAATCAAAACCGCCAAGATTTCTATTACCGTCTGTTGCAAGAACATCAAAATCACCATTATTAATATCCATTATTGTTACATCAAAAGTTCCTCCGCCTAAATCATAAACCAGAACTGTACCATTTTTATCTTGTTCAAGTCCATAAGACATAGCCGCTGCTGTAGGTTCATTAAGAACTCGTAAAACATTCATCCCAGCAATTTGCCCAGCTTGCCTGGTCGCTGTTCGTCTTGCATCATCAAAATAAGCCGGAACAGTAATTACTACATCTGTCACAGACTTTCCAAGTGCAATTTCAGCATCATTTTTTAATTTTTTCAAAATAACTGCTGAAATTTCTTCTGCACTATATGAATGTCCGTTTGCCGATTCAAAACGCCAGTTCGGATCTCCTATCTGTCTTTTTACAAATTGAACAACATCCAACGGAGCAGTTGAAGCTGAATGCTTTGCCATCTCTCCAACAAGCGGTTCTTCATTTGCATCCGTCGGTGGAAATAAAACAACAGAGGGGGTAATATTCTGTCCTTCAATATTCGGAAGAATCGTCGGTTTTCCGTCCTGCATAATAGCAATAGCAGAATATGTTGTTCCCAAATCTATTCCAATAGCCGTCTTCATATTTATATCCTCCTAACTGTTCCTGTGTAAGTAAAAAACTCCGCCATATGTCAGCATATCGCTTATCATCTGACCCAAAATACATGGCATATTTTATCAGTGCTCCTGTGATACTGAATGCAATAATCGGTATGAGCACCAGATATTTCTTATATGTACAAAGGCTTTCCATTCCTGCTTTCTTTCCTGTATTAAGTTACAGAAAACTTTTCCTGCATATTCCTTCTACCTTCCAAACAGCCGTTTCCAGAATGGTTTTTTCTCTGGCACGGAATCCTTTTGTTTTACTGTTTCCTCTGGCGTTGGTTCCTTTGTTTCTGTTTTTGAAGGATTTTCTTCTGGCGTCAGTTCTTCTGCAACTTCATTTGTTGATGTTTCTCTTACAGAAAGCCATGGATATAACTGTGTAATCAGCATTTCCCATTGAAAAAGTCCCTTTTTTCCGCCCATTGGGACCTGTAATTCCAGTGTCCATTTCGGCTGCAGCATATTAATTGATCCGTCCAGTTTTTCCATTCTGTTCAACATATTAAAAATTGTACATCCCAGAAACTTCTGGATCTTTGGGGTGAAACGGACATATATCGTTGCAGATTTAATATCCATATCTACCTGTCCTATACTCATGTCAGAAAGAGCTCTGATTACAGTTTCTCTGTCATTATCGCTCAGTCCGTCAAACTGATCCGGTGTAACGTGACCGCCTGCCTTAGTTGTTAACAGTCCACAGTTATTTTTTGCCTCGGAAAGTGCAAGTCTCTCCAGTTCTTCAAGTGCTTTTTCAAATGATTCTTTCTCCATGACTTTTTCATATACGAGTTCCATCTCATCAAATGCACCTGTTTGCCACCTAATGTTTCTATTCATATTTTCTCCTCCTTACCTGGCTCTGACAATATTTTCTCCCTACAATTCAAGGGCTTTTAATACCTTCTGTTCTTTCGCAGCCATGCAAGTCCCAGAACTGTGCCTGCAATTCCGATCCATCTGAGGAATGTATTCTTATCAATTATGAATCCCCAATAACCCGAAATTACAAACTCACTTATTAACGGAAACCATACAATTGATGCTACTGTTATTACTGTGATTTTCAGCATCTCACTGTGTAAAACACGATCCAGTCCTACAAAAATAAGCCATGGAATATAATATGCAAGAATATTTCTCAGCAAAGGTCCAATGCCAACATAACTGTATTGTATGAGTACAATAATCTGAAATGGCAGCCAGAGCAGATAAAGCATCTGGTAAATTGCGGCAACTTTAAATTCATAATAGATAATGAAATAAATCACGCATCCGACAAACATGCCTTCCAGAATTATCATTAAAGCATTTCTCAACATCCATGTGCTGTTGAAAAAATCTATGGTTGCATCGGAAATATTATACAGATACATCGTCACTATTTTATGCACGAAAAATGCCATAATCGGTATGATCACCAGACATTTCTCATATGTACAAAGACTCTCCATTCCCGCTTTCTGCACATCCCCGCTTGAAAACAATGGGGAACCTGAAGATCTGTGAATAGTTGGTCGTGTCCCTGAACCATTTCTTTTCGGAATATTAATACGGCTTCCTGTTGTTCCACCTTCCATTTTTCTGAGCCACATTGACTGAACTTTGATTCCGGCAGCGGCAACGGCGATTGTAAGAAGTACAGAAAATACATTGAGTTCGTCCGGACCATGGATGAGCCAGACATGATTGATCATAATTGATCCTACAACGGCAGTCTCACAGATAAATGCATATCGATAGTACATCCATAACAGATATCCCATAACAGCAGAAATAATCAGGCTCAGGATAATTGCAATTGCTGCACCGTCATTTCCCAGAAGTGCTCCCAAAATAACCATGCAGATCAGAAAACTCAACAGCACACCCTGGACCATGACCAGCAGCCGCTCCAGTTTTACTGCCAGAACTGCCATCAAAATTCCAACTGCCAGAACGATTAAAATCGCTATTGCCTCATTACTGTCATCAAGCATTCCACCTACTGCAAGTCCGCTGATAAGCAGAAATGCAATGACTGCTCCCCACGCAAATCCCATAATGATCTGTGTAACTCTTTTGAGATAAATCCCGAAAAAGCAAAGCACAATACCCACCAGAATAATTAAAATATTCCCTGCGTTAATCTCCATATTTTTCTCTCTCCTTTACCTTGTATTGATCTTACACTTACGATTTTATAATAACCTCTTTACATATTTGTTCCGTTTTTTTATTTCTGCATATTTTCCTGATTTTTTTATTTTCATTTGTCAGATGAATGGATAGATTTTTGCTTTTATATCTACAATTTTACAAAATTTGTGTTTTTCTTTCAATATTTCTGCATGAACAGCACGTTTTCTGTATCGAACAGCATATTATTCGTTGTAATCCTGACCCTTCCCTTGACTTTTCTCTGACAAACAGTTAATAATACTAGTGTGCTGTCTCATTGACTTTCAGTTAAATAACGCAGAATGTTTTTTCATCGACAAGGCGACTGAACGAAGCGATGCGGTGGCATCGTTGAGCGAAGTCAACGCAGTTCGATGGGAAAACAGGCAAGTTATTTAGCGAAATGTCAATGATACAGTACACTAGAGAGACTGCAAAACACTTTTCCTGTTTTTGCCTGATTTTCTGTCTAAAATATATAAATGGGGGAAACTCATGTTAAAAATTGCGATCTGTGATGATAATGAAATACAACTCACCATCATCCAGGAAGAATTAGAGAAGAATATAAAAGAAGATATTTCTTATACAATAGATAAATTTAACAGTGACACAGCTTTTGTCCAGATGCTGCAGTCCGGGAACTGTCCTTATGATATTATTTTTATGGATATCGTTCTGGGAGACAGTTCTGCATCCGGGATCGACCTGGTACATAAAGTCAATTTTCTGAATCCATCATGTCAGATCATTTATATCAGCCAGTATCTGAAATTTGCTTCTGATGTTTATGACACACAGCACGTATATTTCGTAAATAAAGAACGGTTATCTGAATTTCTTGGCAAAGCCCTGGATTCTGCAATAAAAAATATCGCCTGTACAGACGATACAAATTACTTATATTTTACCATTCGCAAAAAGCAGCACAAAATCCCGCAAAACAATATCTTATATATGGAGCGTAACCTGCGGGAAACTACTATTGTAACGCGAACAGAGGAATTCAAAGTATCCGAAAGAATCGACCAGCTACTTGAACGTCTTCCGTCCTGGTTTGTTGTCTGTCACAGAAGCTATGCCGTAAATCTCAGACTTGCCAGTTCTATCAAGCAATACTCTGTGTCCTTTCCCAATGGAAAAACAGTTCCCATTGGGCGCACACACTATGCAGCTGTAAAAAAATCCTTTGCACTTATGAACAGCTATCTTATTTCTGAGTAACCAATCACAATACTTTAAGTGTCTCAAACGGGATCGTCCCACCAAACAGATCCAGCGCGCTGCCGACGGTCACGTCGAGTCTGCCTTTGCCGTGGAGTTTCAGGAGTTCGATGTCTTTCATGCTTCCTACGCCACCTGCATAGGTAATCGGGCATTTCTGGTAGGCAGATAAAAGGTCTGCGAGTTCTGTCTCGATGCCGTTTGCTTTGCCTTCTACGTCTACAGCATGGACAAGGAATTCATCACAGTGGCTTCCGAGTTCTTCCATTACTTCGAGAGTTACCGGTACATCGGTGAATTTCTGCCAGCGGTCTGTGACAATGAAATACTGGTTATCTTTTTTGCGGCAGCTGAGATCAAGTACGAGATGTTCTTTTCCTGCTGCCTGCTCCATCTTTGCAAGATTTTCCCAGGAAAGTTTTCCATCTTTAAACACATAGGAAGTAACAATGACATGGCTTGCGCCGGCATTCAGATAATCCTCTACATTTTCCGGGCAGGCACCGCCGCCGATCTGAAGCCCTCCCGGGTATGCCCTAAGTGCTTCGAGTGCCTGGTTTCTGGTGGCTTCGTAGTATTCAGAGTCTTTTCCATTCAGAAGAATGACATGTCCGCCTTTCAGTCCGGCGTTTTTGTATAATTCTGCATAAAAAGCCGCATCCTGTCCAGATACGAAGTTTTCCTTTGCCTGATCTCCGGCATCTTTGAGGCTGCCACCTACGATCTGTTTTACTTTTCCATTATGTATGTCGATGCATGGACGAAATTTCATAAGCTGTTTCTCCTTTGTTAATCAGTAAATGTGCCACTGGTAACTCTTCAATATACAATGCCAAAACCCCTGGATTCTGATAAGTCCAGGGGTTTTGCATAATCCTGTTCAGGTTTTCCTGAGGATATCATAATATGGTTTTCTGTTTCGTGCAAGCACTTTTACTTTATCGTATTAAATTAATAAAACAGGAAGGGTAAGATCTTATCGTCCTTCTACCGCATTTCCAACAGCATCACCGACATCTTCTACCGCGTCACCGACACCGTCACCGAGATCTTTGACACCGTTTCCAAGTGCACCGGATACGGTATCGTCGTTATTGTCTGTGTTATTATTCGTATTTTCTGCATTGTTTTCTGCTGTTCCGCTGCCGTTTTCTGTCACAGTTCCATTGTCTCCGGTTCCCTCTGACATGGTATCGCCATTATCCAGAGCGGCATCGTCTGCGCCGGAGTTTGCATCTGCATTATTTTCATTAGCAGTGGCATTTGCCGCATCATCGTTGACATTGTCATCTGCATTGTCGCCCATCATATCATTTTCTTCCGTCACAGTTCCAGTCTCATCGGCTGCATTATTATTGTTTCCACAGGCAGTCAGCATTCCAAGCGTCATGATAAGCAATGTACCTGTCAGGATCCCTTTGAATTTTTTCATTGTCATTCTCCTTTACCATGGATTTTATCTTGTGGTAATAATATGTACCAGATTTCAAAATCCTATTCTGGAAGAAAACGGAAACAGCAGACATAATACTGAACACAAAAAGGTGTAAACACCACCCGATGTTTACACCTTTACTGATTCTGTCGTTATTTGATTAATGAGTTTATTTATCCCTCGATCACATCAGCCATATCATATCTTCCTGCCGGTTTGCCTGCGAGGAATTTGGCTGCCTCTACTGCGCCTTTGCCAAAAACAGCTTTGGAATATGCAGTGTGCTTGAATTCGATCACTTCATCCGGACCTGCGAAGATCACTTCGTGGTCACCTACGATAGTTCCGCCACGGACTGCGGAGATACCGATCTCCTTATCGTCACGCATCTCGCGCTTCTGGCTTCTGTCATAGACATAGTGATACTGGTTATCCATAGCTTCGTTAAGGCTGTCTGCAAGTGCCAGAGCTGTACCGCTCGGTGCATCTACTTTAAGACGGTGATGACGTTCTACGATCTCCATGTCAAATCCTGCTGTTGCAAGAACTTTGGCAGCATCCTGAATCAGTTTGAGCAGGGTGTTGATGCCAAGGGACATATTTGCGGATTTGAGGACAGGGATCTTCTTTGCCGTCTCCTCTACTTTGGCAAGCTGTTCTTCAGAAAGTCCTGTTGTGCAGAGTACAACAGGAAGGTTACGCTCTACGCAGAAATCCAGCAGTGCATCTGCTGCCTTGGCTGAAGAAAAGTCGATCACTACATCTGCCTCTGTCTGACATGCTTTGATTTCTGTGAATACCGGATATGTGGTGTTTCCTTTGTCTGCAATATCGATTCCGGCAACGATCTCTGCATTTGCATCCTTCGCAACCAGATCAGAGATCACCTGACCCATATGTCCACAGCATCCGTGCATAATAATTTTTACCATAATCTTAGTTTCCTCCGGGGTATCTTAAGCAAGTTTGATTCCAAAATCTTTCATTGCTTTGATCAGTGTTTCCTTGTTTGCTTCTTCCATCTCGCAAAGCGGCATACGAAGCGGTCCTACGTTCATTCCCATAAGGTTCAGAGCAGTCTTGACCGGAATCGGGTTTACTTCGCAGAAAAGTGCATTGATCAGCGGGATCGCATCGATCTGGATCTTGGCAGCTCCTTTGGTGTCTCCCTCAAAGAATTTCATTACCATATCATGAGTTTCCTTCGGTGCAACGTTGGAAAGTACGGAGATAACACCCAGTCCGCCCAGTGAAAGGATCGGAAGTACCTGATCGTCGTTTCCGGAATACAGTTCCAGGTCTTCGCCAGCCAGAGAAACTGTCTTGGCGATCTGGGAAAGGTCTCCGCTTGCAGCCTTAAGACCTACGATGTTCTTGACATTCTTAACAAGAGTGGCAACAGTTGTCGGCTGAAGATTACATCCTGTACGGCTCGGAACGTTGTACATAATGATCGGTGTCTCCGGTACTGCGTTTGCTACTGCAGTATAGTGAGCGATGAGTCCCTTCTGAGTTGCCTTATTATAATAAGGAGTTACTACCAGCAGAGCGTCTGCTCCGTAGGATGCTGCTTCCTTGGACATCATGATCGCAGTTTCTGTGCAATTAGAACCTGTTCCTGCGATAACCGGAACACGTTTGTTTACTTTGTCAATTGCAAATTTGATAGTTTTGAGATGCTCTCCATGTGTCATGGTTGCAGACTCACCTGTGGTACCGCAGATGATGATCGCATCTGTGCTGTTGGCAATCTGATACTCGAGCAGTTCTTCCAGTTTGTCGTAGTTCACCTTTCCGTCTTCATACATAGGGGTAACGATCGCTACACCTGCACCTTTAAAAATTGCCATTTGAACTCCTCCTTTATTCTTCTGTAATTTAATATATTCTGATAATCTGCCGGATGCTCACTGCTGTTCGCAGGAGTGATGGACTTCCTCGGAATTCAGTGTGGTTATCGTATCCACATATGGCTTAAGTTCCTCCGGAAAATTCCAGCCGGTCATTACTATATGCATGGACTCGTCCTTCTGTTTCAGAATGTCTATAATGGCATCTACCGTGACGATCCCACGATCCAGAAGTCCCAGAATCTCATCAAGCAAAAGAAAATCGCATTCCTGTGTCACAACAACCTTGCGGGCAAAATTCAATCCGTTGAGGATATTGGATCTCTCCTCCGCTTTCTCTTCCTCAGTGAGCTGTTCATAACAGCAGTCCCTCTTTTCAAAACGGAAAATCTTGAAATCCAGATTGTCCAGATCCTCCAGAAAATCCAGTGAACGCTTCTCACATCCCTTCAGGAACTGGATAACGATCACACTCTTGCCCTGCACCGCTTCACGGATGCTCTGTCCGATCGCGAGTGCGGTCTTGCCCTTTCCGTTTCCACAGTATACTTCTGTTAATTCTCTTTCCATAACTACTTCCTCTTAACGTTGGTAAAACTAATCCTTGCATTAATGGTTTTATCTTACCTCAGTTCCGGCAAAAAAGCAAGCTGTATCTGTCCTCCGGACGTTTCCCAGATATTTCCTAATCTACGTACTCCAACTTGCTCACGGATACTTCATACGCTATGCGCTTCTCGGACTGATTCTCACCGATACGCTTCATATATTCCCTGCTCTGGATCCTGCCCCACAGAAGTACATGTCCGCCTACTGCAAACGCCGAAGCATATCGCGCATTTCTGCCCCAGCAGATGCATGGTATGTAATCTGATTTTCCGTAAGGCCGGTTCACTGCCAGCAGGATATCTGCAATTTCTCTTCCAAGAGGAGTCTTGCGGTAAACCGGCGGTTTGCATATAAAGCCATCCATAAAGATCTGGTTGACCGGAACATTTTCATCGTCCTCCTCCACAAACTTCACTTCACGCGCAAAGACAGAGAGCACCAGTCGATTGTGCTTCTCCTCATGGCGGTTATAGGAACGAAACTGTCCATGGATTTCAATATACTCTCCTATATAATCCTGTGTGACATCGATCAGACGCTCTGACACCATGACCGGGATCCTGTCCTCAGAATCACTCAGACGCTTGACGATCAGCTCCATTGTATAAAAGCCCTCTCCAAACACCAGATGACTGAATGTAAAGCCTGTATCAATTTTTCCCATGATCGATACCTGATTGTTTTCAATGATTTTGTCTGCCATAAATAGTTCTCCTTCCTCTTTGGGTATTTTGTTTTTTATAGAACTATGAATATGAAGGCTTATGCAGATTTAGAACTACTTTTAAAAAAAATTTTTCTCAACACCTTGTAATCTGCGAAAAATGTGGTAAACTGAAATGTCGTATCATGGAAAAAACACATTAATATAGAAGAAAAAAGAAAGGATTTCGATTTTTATGAATATCAAACGCGAAGATGTACGCAACGTAGCCATTATCGCCCATGTCGATCACGGCAAAACCACCCTGGTAGACCAGCTTTTGAAGCAGAGCGGTGTATTCCGTGAAAACCAGGAAGTTCAGGAACGTGTCATGGACTCCAATGACATTGAGCGTGAGCGCGGAATTACTATTTTGTCCAAGAACACTGCTGTCCACTACAAAGGAGTAAAAATCAACATCATCGATACCCCAGGCCATGCAGACTTCGGCGGCGAAGTAGAGCGTGTACTGAAAATGGTCGATGGCGTTATTCTTCTGGTAGATGCTTTTGAGGGTGCTATGCCTCAGACTAAATTTGTTCTGAAGAAAGCTCTGGAGCTGAACCTGCACGTTATCGTCTGCATCAACAAGATCGACCGTCCGGAAGCACGTCCTGATGAAGTTATCGATGAAGTTCTGGAACTTCTTATGGACCTTGAAGCTTCTGACGAGCAGCTTGACTGCCCGTTCCTGTATGCTTCTGCAAAAGCAGGCCATGCAGTTCTTGACCTCGCAGATACACCGGAGAATATGGCTCCGCTGTTTGAGACAATCCTGAAATATATCCCGGCTCCGGAAGGTGATCCGGAAGCTGACACACAGGTTCTTATCAGCACCATCGACTACAATGAATATGTAGGACGTATCGGTGTAGGTAAAGTAGAGAACGGTAAGATCGCAGTAAACCAGGAACTTACCCTTCTGAACCATCACGACCTTGACAAACGCAAGAAAGTCAAGATCAGCAAACTTTATGAATTCGACGGACTGAACAAAGTTGAAGTTAAAGAAGCATCTGTAGGTTCCATCGTAGCGATCTCCGGTATCGAAGATATCCATATCGGTGATACTCTCTGCGGCGGCGACAACCCGGAGGCAATTCCATTCCAGAAGATCTCCGAGCCTACGATCTCCATGAACTTCCTCGTAAACGACAGCCCGCTTGCAGGACAGGAAGGTAAATACATCACTTCCCGTCATCTGCGTGACCGTCTGTACCGTGAGCTCAATACAGATGTCAGCCTTCGTGTAGAAGATACTGAAACTACCGAATGTTTCAAGGTTTCCGGACGTGGTGAACTTCACCTTTCTGTCCTGATCGAGAACATGCGCCGTGAGGGTTATGAATTCGCAGTAAGTAAACCGGAAGTTCTGTATCACACAGACGAACGCGGCAAGAAACTTGAACCAATGGAAATCGCTTACGTTGATGTTCCGGAAGAATTCTCCGGTACCGTTATCCAGAAACTGAGCGAGCGTAAAGGTGAACTCCAGGGAATGAGCACAGCCAGCGATGGTTCTGTCCGCCTGGAATTCCATATCCCGTCCCGTGGACTGATCGGTTTCCGTGGAGAGTTCCTTACTTCCACCAAGGGTACCGGTATCCTAAATACAACCTTCGATGGATATGCTCCATACAAAGGAGATTTCCAGTACCGTAAACAGGGCTCCCTGATCGCATTCGAAGCAGGTGAAGCTGTTGCATATGGTCTGTTCTCCGCACAGGATCGTGGAACACTTTTCGTCGGACCTGGTGAAAAAGTATACAGCGGTATGGTCATCGGACAGAATGGTAAAGCTGAGGACATCGAACTGAATGTCTGCAAGACCAAACATCTGACCAACACACGTTCCTCTTCTGCCGATGAAGCTCTGAAACTGACACCACCTAAGGTTCTCAGTCTGGAGCAGGCGATCGAGTTTATCGACCAGGATGAGCTTCTTGAGGTTACACCGTCAAGCCTTCGTATCCGTAAGAGAATTCTCGATCCCAGAGAAAGAAAACGTGCTGCATTCCGTAAGCAGTAAGAGTAAATCACAGGACACGCCGCTGGCGTTCCCTGATATACAGAGCAATAAAAGAATCGCCCTGAGTCGTAACATTTTAACGGCTCAGGGCGGTTTTATTTGTAAAAATTCAATTATCGGCAGTCACACCTGAAATTTACCGGATTCCCAATTTCCGGTACAGTGCTGCTTTCACCTCATCTGCTGCAAAAGCTGTGTCCACTGCATTCTTCATCAAGAGCGGAAGTTCTTCATCACGGATCCCGTAGGTTCTCTGGATGAAATCCAGTTCTTTGGTCAGATTTGTATTGCTGACTGTCCGGTTGTCGGTGTTGATCGATACCTTCAGTCCTGCATCCAGGAATTCACGGAGCGGATATTCTGCGGTACTGTTGACTGCTTTTGTCTGGAGATTGCTGATCGGGCACATTTCGATTCCTATGTTTTTCTCTGCAAGTGCTCTCTCAAGTTCTTTATGACCACGCATAGCGATACCATGTCCGATCCTCTTTGCTCCGACCTGCACAGAATCTATGATATTCTGAGGATTTCCACATTCTCCTGCATGGAGAGTAAAAGGTATCCCCAGTTTCCCCGCTTTTGTAAACAGTTCCATGAACTCCGACATTGGATATGCTGCCTCTGCTCCAGCAAGGTCTGCTCCGCATACACCGGAACCGAGATATTCCCTTGCCGCCTTGAGCATACGATAATTCTCTTCCTCGCTATGATGGCGCATTGCACAGGTGAGTACTCCGTACTCTACTCCAAAATCTTTCCTGCCGCGTTCCAGACCACTAAGAAGTGCTTCGATCACTTTGCTGCAGTTCATATCCTCTGTCTCTGAGAACAGCGGAGCGAAACGGATCTCTGCATAGCAGACATTTTCCTGGCTCATGCTGCAAAGTACATCATAACCGGCTTCCGCAAGTCCCTGTTCGTCCATGAGGCATCGGCCCGGAATGTCAAATTTCTCAAGATATTCGGCAAGACTCGTACAGTCGTCAGAAACTGTAAGTTCTTCCTGGCTGACCTGTCTTCCAAGTCTTTTCTCTATAAATTCTCTGCTGAGTGAACCGTCCAGATGACAGTGCAGCTCTACTTTTGGCAGTTGTTTCAGTTCTTCTTTCGTCATATTCATTCTCCTTTTCCTTCCATTTCTGAAAAGAACTGATCCGGCGGGCATCACGAGACTGCACCTGAATCAGTTCTTAATTACTTTGAATCAATGTTTCTGTTGTTTCTTTTTCTTCAGAAGCTGAACCTTTGCCTCAAGAAGTTTCTCTCTGGAAAGTTTCGGCTCGGAAGATTTTTCCTTCGGTGGTTCCGGCTTGTGGAAGTTATTGTCATATTCTTCCCGCATATCTTCTTTGTGGTTCCTCTGCAGTCCTCTGCGGGTCAGCTTCCGGATAACATCATAGATTACTCCAAACAGCGGAACCGCAATGACCATTCCCACAATTCCCCATAATCCGCCAAACAGAAGAATGGAAAACAGCACCCAGAAGCTGGAAACGCCTGTTGTGTTTCCGAGGATCTTCGGTCCAATGATATTTCCATCTACCTGCTGAAGAATCACGATAAAGATGAGGAAATACAATGCCTGCCACGGGTTGTCAAGAAGAAGAAGTAATGCACACGGGATTGCACCGATAAAAGGTCCGAAAAACGGTATGATGTTCGTCACACCGATGACAACGCTGATAAACGCTGCAGATTCAAATCCCAACAACGTTGTCCCTGCAAAACAGATCACACCGATGATTGCAGAGTCGATGATCTTGCCAACAAAGAATCCATTGAACATCTTGTCTGTGTAATGGACTTCTTCCTCGATGATCTGTGCCCATTTGTTCGGGAAGATACCATACAGGAGAAGTTTCGCCTGTGCGCCAAACAGTTTGCGGCTGGCAAGGAGATATACTGCAATCAAAAATCCGAGGAACATATTCTTGAATACACTCAGGACTTCAATCAACTGTACGGTAAGATTCCCTATAATCCCCTGAATTGTCTGCATCATACTGGAATTCGCACTCAGAATGTCATTCAGACCACTTTCAATCTGTGAAGAAAAATGATTAAAATATGCCTGAAGCTGCGGCTGATCCTGGAGCACCTGATCTATCATACGATTGCAGTATGCAAGCCGTGCCGGAAGGATACGGATGATTTTGATCGTACTGTCCCATACCTGCGGTAAGATCAGCAGGATCAGCAGAACTACGAGAGTCACTGCACATATGATCGCTATTGCAATGGAAAGAAACTTCATTCCCTTTTTCTGTTTCTCAGTTGCATTTGGAAACCATTTCAGGAATCTGTCATCCATCCGGTTGCACATCGGTGCAAGGATATAGGCGATCAGTGCGCCATACAGGAATGGTTTCAGGATATTAAAGATCACGCGGATTCCTGCTGCGATACTCTGGCTCTGGTTCAGGATATACATGATCGCAAATCCAAACGCCAGGACCGCTGCACCTGTAATTCCAAGTTTCACGTATTTTGTGTTTTCATTCTGTTTCAATAATCATGCCCCCTGAAGCTTAACGCTTCCTTTGTTCCACATAAGATGTATGTGGTTTTTGTTTGATTTTACCATATCTGTTGGTGTTTATTGTAACATTCGTGTTCTTTCTTTTCAACACACAAAGTCTTAAATTTGTCCGCGCAAATCTTAAACAAATCTTAACTGCCATAAAGCAACTGCCCCGGCACTACGTTCCTGTAATGCCGGGGCAATCGCCGCTTATATTATTTATATTTTCGCTTATATTATTTATATTTTATGGAAGAAAATATATCGTTTTAATTATTTACCATAGTAAGCTTTCAGGTAGATTTCTTTGAGTTCTGCGATGAGTGGGTATCTCGGGTTTGCACCAGTACACTGGTCGTTGAATGCCTGCTCGCTCATCTCATCAAGAGTCTCAAGGAAGTATTTCTCGTCTACACCGTAATCTTTGATGGTAGGTTTGATCTCGATGATCTTCTTGAGTTCTTCGAGTTTCTCCAGAAGTTTCTCAAATACTTCTTTGTCATCTTTTCCTGTCAGTCCTACGAAACGGCCAACCTCTGCGTAGCGAGCCAGTGTCTTCGGATACTGATACTGCGGGAAAGTACCCATCTTAGCCGGAACTTCTGCTGCATTGTAGCGCATAACATCTGTAAGTACCAGAGCGTTTGCGATACCGTGCGGGATGTGATGGAAAGCGCCCAGTTTGTGAGCCAGGGAGTGGTTTACTCCGAGGAATGCATTTGCGAATGCCATACCAGCCATGCAGGAAGCATTTGCCATATGATCTCTTGCCTCTACATCGTTTCCGTTTCTGTATGCTCTTGGCAGATAATCAAATACCAGTTTGATTGCACGGAGTGCAAGACCGTCTGTGTAGTCAGAAGCCATCATGGATACATATGCCTCAAGAGCATGTGTCATAACGTCGATACCGGAAGCACTTGTCAGTCCTTTTGGTGCACTCATCATGTTGTCTGTATCTACGATCGCCATATCCGGTAACAGTTCGTAGTCAGCCAGAGGCCATTTGATTCCTGTTTCTTTGTCTGTGATGATGGCGAAAGGTGTTACCTCAGAACCTGTACCGGAAGATGTAGGTACGGCGATGAAGTAAGCTTTTTTACCCATTTTCGGGAATGTATAGATTCTCTTACGGATATCCATGAAGTCCATTGCCATATCATCGAAGTCTGCATCCGGGTTTTCATAGAGAACCCACATGATCTTACCAGCATCCATTGCGGATCCACCACCCATTGCGATGATGCAGTCTGGTTCGAATGCATGCATTGCTGCAGCACCTGCTCTTGCAGAAGCGAGGGACGGGTCTGGTTCTACATCAGAGAAGCATGTATGAACGATTCCCATTTCGTCAAGTTTGTCTTCGATCTTCTTGGTGTATCCATTCTTGTAAAGGAAGGAGTCAGTTACGATGAAGCAGCGTTTTTTGCCCATCACGTTTTTCAGCTCATCAAGAGCAACCGGCAGGCAGCCTTTTTTGAAGTAAACTTTTTCCGGGGTTCTCATCCAGAGCATGTTCTCTCTCCTCTCAGCAACAGTCTTGATATTGATCAGGTGTTTAACACCAACGTTTTCAGATACAGAGTTTCCACCCCAGGAACCGCATCCAAGTGTCAGAGACGGAGCGAGTTTAAAGTTGTAGAGATCTCCGATACCACCCTGAGAAGATGGAGTGTTGATCAGGATACGGCAGGTCTTCATTGCTGCTGCATGTTTTGCCATCTTTTCTTTCTCATTTACGTTGATGTACAGAGAAGATGTATGTCCATATCCACCGTCAGCTACCAGCTGTTCTGCTTTTGCGATAGCTTCGTCGAAGGTTTTTGCCTTGTACATTGCAAGTACAGGAGAAAGTTTCTCGTGTGCGAACTCTTCGCTGATATCTACAGATTCTACTTCACCGATCAGGATCTTGGTTTCTGCCGGAACAGTAACTCCTGCCATCTCAGCGATCGTAGCTGCTTTCTGTCCAACGATCTTGGCATTCAGTGCACCGTTGATCAGGATTGTTTTTCTTACTTTTTCGATTTCGTCTTTCTTAAGGAAGTAGCATCCTCTGTACTGGAACTCTTCTTTTACTGCTTTGTAAATGCCTTCAAGAACAGTTACGGACTGCTCAGAAGCACAGATCATACCATTATCAAATGTTTTGGAATGGATGATGGAGTTTACTGCAAGACGGACATCTGCTGTGTCGTCGATGATAACCGGTGTATTTCCGGCTCCAACACCAAGTGCCGGTTTTCCGGAGGAGTATGCTGCTTTAACCATTCCAGGACCACCTGTTGCAAGAATGATGTCAGCTTCCTTCATTACGAGGTTTGTAAGCTCAAGGCTTGGTACATCGATCCAGCCAATGATTCCTTCCGGAGCACCTGCTTTTACTGCTGCTTCAAGAACAACTTTGGCAGCTTCAATAGTGCTTCCTTTTGCACGTGGATGTGGGCTGATGATGATTGCGTTTCTTGTCTTCAGAGCGATCAGGGTTTTGAAGATTGCTGTGGAAGTCGGGTTTGTTGTCGGGATAACTGCTGCGATCAGACCGATCGGTTCTGCAATTTTCTTGATTCCATAAACCGGATCTTCTTCCAGTACACCACAGGTCTTGGTGTTTTTGTATGCATTGTAGATGTACTCTGCTGCGTAATGGTTCTTGATGACTTTATCTTCTACGATACCCATTCCTGTTTCTTTAACGGCTGCTTTTGCAAGCGGGATACGGGCTTTGTCTGCTGCTGTTGCGGCTGCTTTGAAGATCTTGTCTACCTGCTCCTGAGTATAGGTAGCAAAAATTTTCTGAGCTTCTTTCATCGCAGCGATCTTGGCTTCAAGTGCCTCTGGAGTGTCGATAATTGCCGGGATGTGGGTTTCTTTCTTTGCCATTTCTGAATCCTCCTGTTTTCCTCTTGTAATTTGATTCTTTCTGGTTTTAGTAGTGTGTTTGATGGTTGTGTGTGTTAATGAATTAACGTTAATTATTTATCAATCTTGCTGATGAGGTTATTATATTAGATTGTTAATCATTTGTCAATATATTTTAACCACCTAAAAAATCCACTAAATCCCTTTTTATTTATTCTTTTTATGTAATTTACACAACTATGCCCGGGGCATTTTTGTATATATTTATTATATTTTATGGTTACTTATTTTGCAATTTATTTTTATATGGTATTTTATATAAGTTTTTTTGTTTTTCTCTGTACAAATTAGTTATTTTATATATAATAGAATAATACACCAGAATATATTGTCATATTCCTATTTTATCCTGCATAGATTAGAGGATAAGAGATGACACAGAACTATTCCCTGTTCTGCGATTCTCTTCTGTTTTACTTTCTTTTAACACGATCAATCTACAGATTTATTATTGAAGGAGTATTCTAATGGGAAGCGGTAATGCAATACGGGTAACAGAACCAGAAACATTCACACTGATACAATTAGAGGAAGAAAGACAGAAATTGAAAAAGAAAGAACTATTAAAGAATATGCTGACCGACAGCGAGTTCAGCATCCAGGGACAATGTGCCATCAATCTTATGATGACCAAGATCGATATCATCAACACTTTTCTGCTGATGAAGACCGGACGAAACTACATACAGATGAAGACCGGACGACTCAAGAGCTACGACAGTGTCTGCAAGAAAATGCAGAAAAAAGGCCTCGATATGAATTTCGCGCAGGCAGTGGAGAAGATCAACGACCTGATCGGGGTCCGTGCTGTGTGCGCTTATGTGGACGATATCTACAAGGTGGCTGACCTGATCCAGAAACAGCAGGACATCCGCATCATCAAGATCAAGGACTATATCAAGCAGCCCAAGAAATCCGGCTATCAGAGCCTGCATCTGATCCTGGAGATCGCAATTCCATTCCAGAATGAGGATCAATGGGTCAAACTGGAGCTTCAGCTCCGGACGGCTGCAATGGATTACTGGGCAAACCTCGACCACCAGCTCCGTTATAAGAGAGGTCAGAAACAGGCTACCGTTATCAATGAGGAACTGCAGCAATGTGCCTCTATGACCAGCCAGCTCGATCAGAAGATGCTGGCGATCCGCAAGAAAATTGATAAGATCTGATATAATGCCATGTAAACGTAGACAGGAGCCTCTGCCTTGTATTTCTACAAGAGGGGCTCCTGTTTTTGTAGTTTTATCTAAAATCCTGTATAAATAGTGTTTTATATTGTTATTTTTTTGTCATTCTTTTGTTGTTTCATGTGGATTATTTGCCCAGTCCATACTCCGCAGCCAGTTTCTTAAACTCCGGAAGGGAATTCTGGATCGTCTCATAGGAAACACAGTATGCCAGCCTCACATATCCCGGGCAGGCAAAGGAGCTTCCCGGAACCATGAGGATATTGTATTTCTTGCCGGTCTCACAGAACTGCTTCTCATCTGCGATCGGAGATTTCACGAACAGGTAAAAAGCTCCCTGTGGTTTGATGCACTCAAATCCACATTCTGTCAGTCCATTGTAAAGTGCCAGACGGTTTCTGTCATAAGCTGCAACATCTACTTCTGCGTCTACGCATTTCTGGATGACTTTCTGCATCAGGGACGGTGCATTGACACTTCCGAGTACACGGTTTGCGATCGCTGCTGCTGTGATGACGGTTGCGCTGTCTTCCAGCTCATCCGGAATGACCAGATAACCGATGCGCTCACCCGGCAGAGACAGAGATTTACTGTAGGAATATCCTACAACCGTATTCTTGTAGTATTTCGTCAGATACGGAACTTCTACGCCGTCATAAGCCAGCTCTCTGTATGGCTCATCAGAAATCAGATAGATCACAGAACCGAACTCCTGCTGTTTTTTCTCCAGGATCGCTGCAAGTTCTTTGATAGTATCCTCGGAATAAACGACACCTGTCGGATTGTGCGGTGTATTTACGATCACTGCACGAGTGTTGACTGTAATTTTTTCTTCCAGTTCTTTAAGGTTCGGCTGAAAGGTCTCTGTGTTCGGTGAGATTTCCACAAGCTTGCCATCATAGTTGCGGACATATGCACCATATTCCAGGAAATACGGTGCAAAAACGATCACTTCCTCTCCAGGATTCAGGATCGTTTTGAGGATCACGTTCAGGCCACTGGCAGCACCAACAGTCATGATCAGATTATGTGCAGAAAAAGCAGTTTCGAAACGACGGTTCAGAGACTGTGCGATCGTCTCTCTGACATCCTCGAACCCGGCGTTACTCATATATCCATGAAGGACAGTCGGTTCTTCGTTGTTTACAAGATCTATGATTGCTTCGCGTACACAGTCCGGTGCCGGAACACTTGGATTTCCAAGGCTGAAGTCATAGACTTTGTCCGCACCGTACTTTGCCCGGAGACGGTTTCCTTCTTCGAACATCATACGGATTGCTGAATTGTTCTGTACGAAAGGTTTCATTTTTTCTGCTATCATAATACTTGTGCCTCCTCTTAATTCTTATTGTTTGCGATACTTACGGATTGTTCCGTGGTATCTTATTTCTTTTTGCTGTGTCCGAATGAGATCCATCCTGTCAGTGCCAGCATGGCAATACCGACGATCATCCATGGGATCAGATAAGCATTTCCCTTCGGCTGGAACATGTCATAGTAACCTTTGAGATAAATGATCGCTACAACGACCGGGATCACCCACAGCATGTAATTTCTGATGAATGCCGGGAATTTCATTCCCTTTCCTGTATTGGCTTCTCTCAGGAAATTCTTCCATCCCCATCCGTTCTTAGATGTACAGAAGATCACGAAGATCACTGATCCAAGTGGCAGGATGTTATTTGAGATAATAAAGTCCTCAAGATCCATGATAGTTGTTCCCTCACCAAGGATCTGGATTCCGGACCATGGTCCGAAACCAAGGATCGCCGGCATGGAAAGGATAATGATCAGAACGATATTAAATGCAACAGCCTTGTTGCGTTTCCATCCCCACAGATCCATTGCAAAGGACAGGATATTTTCGAATACTGCAATTACTGTAGACAGTGCCGCAAAAGACATAAACAGGAAGAACAGTGCTCCCCAGAGTCTTCCGCCAGCCATCTGATTGAACACATTTGGCAGAGTGATGAACACAAGTCCCGGACCTGCTCCCGGCTCTACATTGAATGAAAAACACGCCGGAATGATAATAAGTCCTGCCATCAGTGCTACGAAGGTATCCAGGATCAGAATGTTGATACTTTCTCCTGCAAGGGTACGCTCTTTGCCCATGTAGCTTCCGAAGATCTCCATTGCTCCGATACCGATACTCAAAGTAAAGAATGCCTGTGACAGTGCCCCAAAGATTACATTTCCAATTCCTGCCTCGCGGATATTGTCAAGATTCGGTACAAGGTAGAATCTCACACCTTCCATCGCTCCGTCCAGAGTCACCGAATGCACAGCCAGTACCACGATCAGTGCCAGAAGGCAGATCATCATGACTTTGGTGATACGTTCGATTCCGTTTTGAAGTCCCAGGGAACATACACCAAATGCCAGAAGGACTGCTGCGATCATCCATCCGGTCATCGTTCCTGTAGATGTCATCAGATTTGAGAAAAATCTGCTCACTTCTTCGGAAGAAGCTCCGCTCAGTTTCCCGGTTGCCATAACATAACAATAATACATCATCCATCCTGCAACCATCGTATAAAACATCATCAGCATGTAGTTACCGATCATTCCCATATAGCTGTATTTATGGAAATTAGAACCTTCCGGCTCCAGTTTATGAAATGCTCTTGCCGTACTCAGTCTGCTGCTTCGTCCTACTGCAAATTCGCTTACAAGGATCGGAAGTCCAAGCAGTACAAGAAAGCCAAGATAGATCAGGATAAAAGCGGCACCGCCGTACTTACCTGTCATGTACGGAAATTTCCATACGTTTCCAAGACCTACTGCACATCCTGCTGAAACCAGGATGAATCCAAGTCTTGATCCAAATGTTTCTCTTTCTTTCAAAAGATTTTCCTCCTCCATTTTCATTAACTTATCTATTATAACACAAGGACAGTCCGATGTGAACTGTCCTTGCAGGAATTGGGATTTCAATTTGAAGTTTTATATATAGTTATATCAGGCAAGATGTTATACGGTCGTTACAAGTGTCTCAAAAGCACCTTCCAGTTCATACTCACCGATATTGGCTGTGACAAAGAGGCTATCTCCTTTTTTGAAAGTCAGGGTTTCTTCCTTATCGCGGATCGTACCTTTTCCTTCCATGACGAGAATGCTTACGAAGGAAGTCTTGTCGATCTCGCCGAACACTTTTTTGACGTGCTGTCCGTCGAGAACGAGCTTATCTACGGTAAAGTACGGGCAGGATACGATATGCGGTTCGAAGGTCTACTTCTTTCAGCCATGGATATTCTTTTTTATATCCGGCCGGTGTATTTTTCAACATCTTTTTTTCTTTCTGGTAATAACTGATCTTATCTGCAAGCATCTGGTTATAAAGAAAACGGCAGCAGCCGATTGTTTTCTCTATCTGAATTATCTGCTCTTTATTTGGATAGATCCTTATTTTTACTGCCGGGTTTATTTTTCTCACCCTGACTTTCTATATACTGACGGATTGATTCTATTTCTATGAACATATTGTTCTTGCTTCATTATAAAGTATTGGCATACAACCTCTGCATTGCACTAAACAGTATTTTCGGCGAAACCTGCGAACTTGGAAAAATCAAAGAATTGATATTCTAAAAAATTTATTTATCAATAATAACAGGGATTCTTTGCGGTTTTTACAAGTTTTAAACGTTTTATTTGAAATAGCACAACAGGTTAATTTATTTCCCATACAGATAAGAGCTGTACTCTGGAGCATCCAGATTCGTGGTATCGATCCATACAGGATCATAGTATACAAATTTCTCCAGACCGCTGGAAACTTCCTCATACGGAACGGTCAGCTGTACGGCTGCAAGGATCGTCTGGTATCCCAGCTGATACGGGGACTGTGAAACAATGCCTGCCTCTGAACCATTACGAACTGCGTCCTGCTGTTTGGTAGTTGCGTCCACTCCAACCATGACCGGCGCTGTACCCTCTGCTTTCTCAATATCGAGATAAAGATCAGATACATCTGCATTCGTACAGAACACGCCTGCCAGATCCGGATATCTCCGAAGAGCATCTTCCATGGCAGTTTTCATGTCATCCACCTGATCTGTATATAATTCCTGTACAACTGTAATGTCCGGACATTCTGCGAGAGCTTCCTTGAATCCTTCTACACGTTTCTTAGAGCTCTCTGTCTTCTCCTGAGCGGAAAAAATTGCGACTTTACCGCTTTTTCCGATCGCATCGCTTAATTTCTCTCCCGCCATCTTTCCTACATAAACATTATCTGTTCCGCGGAAAACGGCGATCATATCACTGTCACTTACATTGGAGTCAAAAGCTACTACTGCAATGTCATTCTCTCTGGCCGCCTCAAGCTGTGCCTGGCAGGAATCCTCGTCGCCTGCTGAAAGACATAATACCGTTGGATTCTCTGCAATAACTGCATCCAGTGTATTAACCTGCTTCTCCACATCCTGCTCATCACTTGCGCCTTCAAAGGTCATCGTGATCTGGTCATCGGATGTAAAACCGTATGCCGCATTGACATCCTTAATCGCATCTTCCATACCGGAATGAAGTGCCTTCCAGTACTCACCATCCACGCTCTTACTTACAACTGCAATTCTACTTCCCTTCGTTACGGGTGCAGAAGTATCGATCTGTGCTGCCAGTGCAGCTTCTTCCTCTGATTCCGGATCTGAATCTGTCTCTTCCTCTGTCTGTGCTGTCTCGTCATTTGCCTGCACATCCGCCACAAAATTCTCAGAGCCGCTTTCTTTGTCGAGTCCCCCTGCCACCAGTATGGCACCAGCAAGGATAATTCCGGCTGCAGCCGCTTTTCTCATTATTTTCCCTCTTTTCTTAATCCAAACTTCATACAAATGCGCTTCTTTTTTTACATTATACACATTTTCTTTTTTGCGTCCATAGATTTCATAGTTTTTTCATTATTTGAGCGGAAAATAATACATTCTTGCTGATATGCTTTACAGTGTCAAAAAGCCTTTGAATGTCTCACCTTTCGGTGTGACTTTAAATTCCATTTTTTTTCCGTTTGCCGGGTGGCGGAAAGCCAGATGGCAGGAGCATAATCCTAACGGAAGGCCAGACTTATCTGCGGCGTTATATTTCCGGTCTCCAAGGAGCGGCATGCCTTTGTGAGCCATCTGCACACGGATCTGATGATGTCGTCCTGTATCCAGGATGATCTTAACAAGGATTCTTTTTCCTGTTGCGGTGCGTTCGTCTTTGATTTCTTCCTGAATACTGTAATCCAGGCTGGCTTTTTTTGCTCCGGGAGTCTTCGGAGTGACCACGGAGGAAGAATTTGTCCGGTTATCTTTTTTGAGGTAATCTTCCAGATGCCCCTGCTTTTCCTCTGGCAGCTGTGCGGTTACTGCCAGATATTCTTTTGTGACAGTTTTAGACGTGATCTGTCGGTTCAGTTCGGCGGCAGCCTTTGGCGTTTTTGCAAATACCAGGACGCCCTCTACCGGCTGATCCAGTCTGTGTATGATCCCGAGATACGGCATCTTGCCCGGTGTCTTAAGTGCCAGATGATTCTTAAGGCTGCTTTCCATATCTGCCATTCCAAAGCGGGCACTCTGCACGGCAACGCCCGCCGGTTTATGGCACACCAGAATATCCTTATCTTCATAAAGAATACAATCCTGTATATTAAAACTTTGCATAAAAAATCTCTCCTTTTGAGGAGAGTATAACATACAACACGTAAGACGACCATCACTTCTATTTATTCTTCGCGAATTATTTATAAAAGGATGGTCGTCTTAACACTCTTCACTATTCAATTTTTAATAACCTCTTAGTTCTTTCAAAACTTATCGTCTTGTTTGCTAATTGAATTCCTATGATATATCTACATCATATATCTCTGATCCAATTCTCTGTATTTAGTTTTTATATTAATCTCGATATCATATTGATGTCTTGTTTTGTGGTTGCGATTGTTTTATTCCCTGCTCATAAACGATACGATTTTTATCACTTCGTCTATTTAGAAAGTTTATAGATTTTAAATTATAATCTACGAATTATAATTTATTGAGAAACTTAGGATATTCTTTTTCATTGGATTAGAGCAGCTCCAAACTTAACTTCTTAAATTCCAAACTGTTTTCCTTTGAAATAAGATTCCTTATAATCTCTTCTTAACATCTGTTGTGAGGAGATGTTCTTCTGATGCAAAGTTTCAATCCATATTAGAATAAATCTTATATGCATCTCAAAGTATCTTGCTTATTTATCTTCAAGCTTCTCTGGATCTCTGCTTCCAGACGATGCTCTAAAATAAGGAGTTATACTTTTTCAAAAATGTTTCTTTACACATTTTCGAAAGTCTCTGTATCAGGTGCGTGATAGTTATTCAATATAAGTAATCGATTCTATATACCTGTAATACTTATGATAAACAATCATTTCTTTTCATGAAGTCCTGTTCACCAGGCTGTAAATTTCATCTTTCTTCTCTAAGAATATGATTATTTCTTAAATTAATGGGCTAATATGTATCAGGTCTTTCTTGCAGGAAACTCGATTCCTATCACTTCTTATATTGATTGTAATTAGTAACTACTGTCCCAACGGTATCACCCTTGCCTTTCTTTTGATTTTCATTCCTTTCATGTTCTCTATACTATGAATTGAATGAGTTTCTTTTGTGTTTTGTTTTTGTTTTCTTTTGATGTCATTATAATAGCACTGTATAGTATATTTGTCAACACATTTTTCGATTATTTTTTAATTTATTGTATATTTTTCGTGTTTATAATATTATTCTTGTTTTATTTGTGCATATTTTTTATTATTTTCTGATAATTTAAACATATTATAAAACTCCTCTTTCATACAAAAAGCAGTCCCGCGGGAGGCTGTGGTAAGCCATCCTGCGGGACTGCACAAACAGGGGTTGGTTCTGTATGTGGGGTACCAGAACCAGTCTTATTTTCTGTTGTAGTTGATCAGACATCCTTTGAGGATGATCTCACGTTCGTCATCGGTCAGTTCTCCGAGTGTTACCTGGAACTCCTTAAGTCCGTCTTCTTTGACTACATATCCGGTGATGCTGTCGGCTTTATCAGCAACAGCTTCTCTGATATGCGGGAAGAACAGAAAATCACCGTTGGTAAACGGAAGCTCTCCCTGCGGGATCAGGAATGGAAGCATGCCCCAGTTGATAAGGTTTGAGCGGTAACGTTTGGTAGCGTACTCGTTTGCGATGTTTGCCCATCCACCGAGAACCTTCTGGCAGGAAGCGGCCTGCTCACGTGCAGAGCCATCACCAGGTTTTACAGCGAAGATCGTACTTCCGACTCCGACGTTTTCTTTGCTGATATCTGCGAACTGTTTCTTAACAGCTTCCATAACCGGTTTCAGTTCCGGAACTGCCTCTGCCGGACATTCTCCTGCTTCGATCGCCTTCTGTGCCTTCTGGATCTCTTTGGCACGTCCAACGTACTCCGGATCTCTTCTGGAAAGAGTGAACTCTGCCAGTCCAAGCGGATTGGAACGGAAAGAGGAAGTCTCACCGGAAGGAATCAGCTCGTCTGTTGTTGTAACAGGATCATGGATCTCAGAAACAACTTTGAGAACAAGGTTCTCTGCCAGCGCAGGCATCTCCGGCCAGTCTTTGATGTTTGGTCCGAACTGGATCTCAACACTTGGATCTGCAACGCCCTTGCTGTCAAAGATACGGTTCTCATAAATTGTTTTGTCGAAGAAATATTTCTGATGTCTGTAGCTTCCGGTAAATTCTTCTGCGGAAGTCAGGAAGCCTTTGTTTGCTGCTGTTGCTGCGATGGATCTCGCATCCATAAGTGCAACGGAAGAAATCTGTCCGTTCTGGACCTTGGAACCTTCACGGTTCGGGAAGTTTCTCGTTGTATGACGGATACTGAACGCATTATTTGCAGGTGTGTCTCCGGCACCGAAGCACGGTCCGCAGAAAGCAGTCTTGACAACTGCCCCTGTTGCAAGGAGGTCAGCCAGGACACCGTTTCTTGCAAGTTCCATATAGATCGGTGTACTTGCCGGGTAAACGCTGAGTGTAAAGGCGTCTGCACCGATGCTTGCTCCGCGGAGGATGTCTGCTGCTGCACAGATATTCTCAAATCCGCCGCCTGCACATCCGGCGATGATTCCTTGCTCTACATAAAGTTTACCGTCAACGACTTTGTCCTTGAGAGAATATGGAACTTTGCCGTCGAGACTGATCTGAGCCTTTTTCTCTACATCATCAAGGATGTCATAGAGGTTTTCTTTGAGTTCATCGATAGTATAGGTATTGCTTGGGTGGAATGGCATTGCGATCATCGGTTTGATCTCACTTAAGTCAACCTCTACGCAGCCGTCATAGTATGCAACCTTGCCCGGTTTGAGTTCTTTGTAGTCTTCTTTTCTGCCATGGATCTCGTAGAATTCTTCGATGGTCTCATCTGTCTGCCAGATAGAAGAAAGACAGGTTGTCTCTGTTGTCATAACGTCAATTCCGATACGGAAGTCTGCACTTAAACCTGCAACTCCAGGTCCTACGAATTCCATAACTTTGTTCTTAACGTATCCATTGGCAAATACCTTGCCGATGATCGCCAGAGCAACGTCCTGCGGTCCTACGCCCGGTCTCGGCTGTCCCTTGAGGTAGATCGCAACTACGCCCGGCATATTGATGTCATAAGTCTGGGAAAGGAGCTGCTTAACCAACTCACCGCCACCCTCGCCCATAGCCATGGTACCAAGTGCACCATAACGGGTGTGGCTGTCAGAACCCAGGATCATCTTGCCGCCGCCTGCAAGCATCTCACGTGCGAACTGATGGATGACTGCCTGATGAGGAGGTACATATACTCCGCCATATTTCTTTGCACAGGTAAGTCCGAACATGTGGTCATCTTCGTTGATTGTTCCGCCTACTGCACACAGAGAGTTGTGACAGTTTGTCAGCACATATGGGATCGGGAATTTCTCAAGTCCTGAAGCACGTGCTGTCTGGATGATTCCTACAAAAGTAATATCATGGGATGTTAACTTATCAAACTTGATCTGTAATTTCTGCATATTTCCGGAAGTATTGTGTGCTTCCAGGATATCATATGCCATGGTGTTCTTTGCTGCGTCTTCTCTGGATACCGGCTGATCAAACTTGCTTTCTTCAACAATGTCACTGCCATTTACAAGGTAAACGCCACCGTCGTATAGCTTCATAATAATCCTCCATTCATATAAATTATGCATTGCACGCTTCTGTGTTTTTGCAAAATGTATATTAATTATACTTTATCTCGCTAAAATCTGCAACGACATTTCACAAGAAGATATATAAAAATTCTTGACAAAATAATAACTGATAACTACAATGCCATTAGCAAACACCTACTATTGATGTAAAAAACAGGGGATAAATTTGAATCAGAGAGATAATACTTTTTTTGAAGCTTATAAACGTCTTGACCGGCTTTGCAGAGATATTCTCAACTGCCAAAATGGTGTTAGTGAATATATTCAGCAAATGGATAAAACTCCTCAGGCGCAGTATACAGTTACCAATTGGGAAAAAGATTATAAAATGTTGAAGCATATCCGCTGGGTCAGAAATCAAATAGCCCATGATACCTCAGACGCTCCATTCAGCACAGAAGCTGATTTGGAATTTACAAATGCATTTTATGATCGAATCATAAATCAAAATGATCCTTTTTCACATTTAAGAAAAGCAGAACAAAGAAAAACCTATGCCAATAACAATTATTATTTTCCGCCAAAGTCTTCAGATAACTCCTTTCATACTCAGTTACCTGACACTTCTAATGACAGTTCATCACATGGACCTCTGGCAGTTATCAGTATCATAGCTGGCATAATTATTATAATTTTAATCGTTTTTTCACTTATAAATATGAACTTATAACATCTTTACTTGCATATTAAAAGCCATTATACTTAAAATCACTTAGCACTCAAATATTTCTGTCACCTGTGGCAGTTTTGATAGGGAGGTAGGAACACTATGTTTCGTTTATGGGGAAAACTGTGGAAAGACAACCACATGCTGAAAGATCTCGTCATTGATGACGACTCAGAAGATACAAGGACACACAAGATCTTCCGTGCACTGCAGGAGATCTGCTATGATTTTGACCTGGAAAATCCGATCTGGCTGGACAGCAATGTCACGGATTTCAAACGCCATTCCAGAACACGGTTCCGCCAGGACAGTTTTATTGAACATATTGAATTTGATTACCTGGAGATTCAGGTGATCGAGGAAGATTAAAAAAGTGCCGCTCACAGCTTCACTGATAATAACAGTTTGCTGCAAGCGGCATTTTTTCGTATCAGACAATCCACTTACCCAATACCGGTATTTTTTTGATAAGTATTACCGCAAGGCAGCTAAGTCCAAAGATACACACCATGACTATCGGGATCGCAATCACTGTATTTCCGATCATCATGCTGTCTATTCCAGCTCTGTGCAGGATGTCGCGGAAAAATGCATGGATCAGATAGATTCCGAACGTATAACCTCCCAACCGACATATGATCTCTTCCTGTTTCTCACTCCAATGTATTTTGGACACATGATTTTTGAAAAATAAGAAAATCGCACTTCCCCAGAAAAATACCGCAAGCGTAAAGTTTTCATAATAGGACTGGAGTTCTCTTCCCACTCTCGGTGACATGTACTGACTGAGCAGGATTGCCGCAAGGATCAGTGAAATTCCCAGAATATAAATCGTTCGTTCCAGCTTCCTGGAAATCTCATAATGTGAAAGGTAATGTCCCAGGATAAAATATCCTGCATAGTCCACGACCATTCCCGGCTGAACCGTATGCATCACATTCATGACGTATTCCTTCAGCGGGAACGAAAAACAGTTTACTGTGTATGGTATGATCTTGATGAGCAGAAACATCAGGATCAGATATTCTTCCCATTTCTTACCTCGTTCACAGTTTACGATTTCCCACAAAAGCGGTGTCACTATCAGGAGTCCTGCTAACATAGGAAGATACCACAGATGGAAATAGGATTCACTGCAATAGATCAGTATTTTCTTAAAAAACGATACAGATCCTATCGCTGGTTTCCCCGCCATTACGATCCTGTATACCGCATAAAAAATCTGCCAGAACACATACGCCACTGCTATCTGAAAAATATTCCTGGTCCAGAGTTTCTTGAGTGACCAGTTTCTCTTACCATCCAGATACAGCATTCCGCTGATCATGATAAACGATGCCACTGCAAAACGGTTGATTCCATGATAAAAATTCGAAATTCTCCATATACTGGAATCCAATGGTGTATCCCGGAAATGCTGTGACCCGGCATGAATGCCGATCACACCGATGCAGGCTGCAATTCGCAGGAGTTCTATCCATGTAATTCTCTTTTTATTCATTTTTGTTTCGTGGGGCTGTCCCCCATTTCTCCTTAATTTTGTGTATCCGCAACTATCTTATTTCTTCACAATTACATATTTCAAGTTTCTCAGATGTTACTGTTCGCTCCGTTCACAGTAACTCTCAGATCCTTCTGAAAGTATAACAAACGAACTGCCTTCCTACAAGCAATATTTCTTCCACGATCTGTCATTCCATAAATTCCCGGATGATCTCACGCATGATCTCCTCTTCCTCCGGGCTCAGCATTTTGCTGAAATGGCTTCCGGTCGCCGCTGTCTGGCGGATGCTTGCCGTGATCTTCTCCACCATCTCTTCCTGGAGAACGGGGTCCATCCTAGGCGGCGGTGCGACTGGTTCCGCCTTTCGCGGTGTGACTGTCTCCTCTCTTTTGGTCCGTGCAGAAAGGATATAGTCTGCCAGAGAATTCATCACAAGCTCTTCCCGGTAAGCAAAATCCAGAGCCTGTCTCAGAATCATCAATGCAACCGGGATCACCGTTCCCAGATAAAGATACCTAAGCGGCAGCCCACTTGTCCACTTGAGCTTTGTCACAAACAGGATTGCAAGCCCCAGACACAACGTTGACAGAAGCGACGGCAGCCAGACCAGAAAGTTCATCCTGTTCAGCAGTTTATCTCTTGTTTTCCAGAGGTTCAGCCATTTTTCCTTAAGGCTTGTGACTGCATTTGTTCTTCGTAGAGTTCTTCTGTAAGTAAGGTGTACTGCCAGCATGCCAACCGCTCCGAAAGCTCCGGCGGCTGCCATGATGCAAAGCAGTATCTGCAGGTTCATGATTCGCTCCAGCATAAGCCCCTCCTTGCTTTTACAATCTCTCCGACACCTTCTCGGCTTTTCTTCTGCTGTTAATTCCCATTCTACACCCGTATGAACTTGCTGGAAACAAAAATCGTTCGTCAAATTCTCCCTGGAAAATGCGAAAAACTCCTCTGAACGGCTGATTTATCTGCTTTTCGTGATAATTCAGCCTCCCATGAGGAGTTTCTGTCGTTTTATATTCTGTCTGGATCTTTCATAACCTGATATTTACATTTCTTCCAGTGCCTTGACAACCTCTTCAAACTGCATGAAATGGGATGCTTTTACAAGGATCGTATCTCCCTCCTGGACAAGATCTCCAAGATGCTCAAGGAGAGATTCCCGGCTCTCTTCATAAATTACTTTAAATTCCTGATCTGCTTTGCGTGCAGCTTCTGCCATATGCACAGAAAGCGCACCAACACAGATGCAGACATCAATTCCGCACTGTGCTGCATGAGTTCCGACTTCTTCATGAAGCGCGATCTCATTTTCTCCAAGTTCTCCCATATCTCCAAGGATCGCCACTCTTCGTCCTTCTCCGTCGTGAAGAACATCAAGAGAAGCTTTCATGGACATCGGGTTTGCGTTGTAGCAGTCATCCACTACCAGGAATTTGTCTGTCTCGATCATTTTGAAACGTCCGCGGATCGTCTCCAGGCTTTCGATACCTCTCTTGATCTCCTCGATGGAAAGCCCGTAAATGCGTCCTACAGCAGCTGCTGCCAGTGCATTGTAGACCATATGGATCCCCGGTGTCGGAACAAGCACATCAAAAGCATCCTCGCCAAGATGAATACGGCAGGCAACGCCCTTGAGTCCTTTGCTCTCGATCTGATCCGCATATACATCTCGCTCTGCATTGAGTCCGAAAAATACCGGTTTGACGCCATTGTATTCACTTACTGTCGCCAGTTTATCGTCATCACCATTCAGAACAATATGTCCTTTCGGGTTCATGAACTTAAAGATCTCTGTTTTGGCTTTGAGCACACCATCGCGGTCTCCGAGATTTTCGAGATGGCAGGTTCCGATATTTGTGATCACACAGGTATCCGGTCTGGCGATCTTTGTCAGTCTGGTCATCTCGCCAAAATCACTGATTCCCATTTCCAGAACTGCGATCTGATCTTCATCTCTCAGGCGGAAAACAGTCAACGGAAGTCCCAGTTCATTATTAAAGTTTCCCTGTGTCTTGAGTGTGCGGTATTTTTCTTTAAGTACAGAAGCGATCACTTCTTTTGTGCTGGTCTTGCCAACACTTCCGGTGATCCCGACAACCGGGATCTGAAGCTGTTTCAGATAAAATTCTGCGATATCCTTCACTGCCTGAAGAGAAGATCCTACCTGGATATATGGAAAATCTGCATTCTCCAGTTCTCTCTCTGAAAGTGTGACAAGCGCACCCTTGCTCATGACATCCGGGATAAAACGGTGTGCATCTACACGTTCTCCTACGATTGGAACAAACAGGCTGTCTTTTTCAATCTTGCGGCTGTCTGTAGTGATGGAGGAAACTTCCCTGTCCATCATGTTTTCCGGACCATGGTATGTACCGGAGCAGACTTCGGTAAGATTCTTTATAGTAAGATTTTTCATATCGATTTCCTTTCATTCATATGCTGCCTCGATTCCATTTCATTACATCTCGGTGATGGGCGCTGCCCATATACAAGAATAATATCTATCTGCTTATGTGCAAGCACAACGCATCTATCTACTTCTTCTTGTGCATATTCATCTGTTAATCATACTTTTTCTGTGAAACGCGGATCAGTTCTTCACACAGTGTCGGGTAATCCATTCCGAGAACGGCTGCTTCCTGCGGGATCAGGCTGGTCGGGGTCATTCCCGGGAGGGTGTTGGCTTCCAGGCAGTAGATCTTTTCGTCTTCGGTCACGATGAAGTCAAGTCTTGCGTAGCTTTCCATTTCCAGTGCATGATAGCCGTCCACTGCTGCTTCCTGAAGGCGTTTTGTCAGTTCCTCTGAGATCGGAGCCGGACAGGTTTCCTGTACTGCACCTGGTTTGTATTTATTCTCGTAATCGTAAAAGCCTTCTTTCGGCACGATCTGGACTACCGGGTAGGCAGTTCCGTCAACGACCGCAACTGTGTATTCCACACCCTTGATGAATTCTTCGATGACAACTTCGTTTTCGTATTCAAAAGCTTCATCCAGTGCTTTGACATAATCTTCCTGATTATCTACGATATAGACACCGATGCTGGAACCACCGCAGCATGTCTTGACAACTACAGGAAATTCCATGCCAAGTGCCGCAAGAGAGTCCTGACGGTCTTTTTTCTTCATGGCTTTTCCGCCCGGTGTGCTTACGCCTCTCATCTGGAACATTGCTTTGGTCACGCCTTTGTCCATTGCCATCGCACTGCTTAAGTATCCGGTTCCGGTATAAGGAATTCCCATCAGGTCAAATGCTGCCTGTAACTTGCCGTCCTCTCCGTTTGCACCGTGAAGTCCGAGAAAAACAAAGTCGGCTTTTTTGCAGAGTTCGATGACATTTGACCCGAAGAAATCTCTGCGGGCTTTCTTTAATTCTTTCATCTGCGGATTAAAGCCCTTGATATACTCTGCTGCTTTTTCGACATCGTATTCCGCCGGGAACGGATCTTCCCAGTTTACGGTTTCGAGGCCACAGAATACATCCACAAGGATCGCCTGATGTCCTTTCTGTCTGAGTGCCTGGCAGATTCCTGTTCCTGATACGATAGAAACATCTCTTTCTGTACTGGTTCCACCTGCTAATACAACAATTTTCATATTCTTCCATCTCCTTAAGGAAAGCAAAAACTGCTGCAAAAATTCACTTCAGAATCTCTGCAGCATTTTACCTGTTCTTATTTATAAATAACCACCGGCATACCGGTTTCTACGTTCTGATACAACTCCTGTGCCGCTTCTTCAGGCAGGACAATACAGCCCTCTGTACTGCTCCAGTCCGTCATATCTGAACTGAAATCTGTCTCTGACGAACTTCCAAAACTGTCTGCTTCACTTTCCGTTGCCGTCCCAGGTTCAAATCCCGGATCACCATAGATTCCAAGATCATCTGTAAAGGACATCCAGCAATCCACCGTCATATTTCCAACTGCCTGCTGGTTTTTCTTTTCTTCGATCGAATAAACTCCATCCGGTGTACTGCTGCTGATCGCGATCCCGGTATCTACAACAGGATTTCCACTCTTGTAAAGTACAAGCCTGCGGTCAGTAAGATTGACTTCCACATAAGAATATCCGATATCATTCGTGTCGCGGCTCGCCGCTTCCTGTGCATATACCGGCTCTCTCACCTGTGTTTTCTTATCCATGATCGCCTGATACAAAGCATCCGCTTCTTTCGGCTGGTCGATCAGCCATCCATAAGTGCCACCGGATACGGTGACCTCTCTGTTGTCATAAGTTGAAAAAGAACGCTCTATACCCACTGTATCATATTTTGATGCCAGCTGTCCAACATAAGATGCAATTGCGCTGTGATCCAGCATCAGATTTCCATCCTCATCACGGCTGAGCCATTCCTTGATCAAGGTACGATCAACCGTTTCCTTGCGGTCACTGAAATCATAGGTGACCACAACATCAGTAAGCTCATTCATCTGCTCGCAGTCTTCTGTCAGTTCATCGCCATATACTGCAGGATCTACATAGCAGCCATCCACATCAAGATCTACCAGCGTTCTTCCTGTCGTAACTGCATTGGAAATGTCTTTCTGCAATTTTTCTTTGTCGATCTTTGTTCCTTCTACTTCCGGTACGACCTCAAATCCGTCATCATTTTGCTTTATGTATGCATCGTAAGGTTCCTGATTGTCCTTCATACAGTTCAGACTATCGATGACCTGCTCAAATTTGTCCTGATCATAAGTAACAGATGATGGAACCTCCCAGGATTTGTGCTGGCTGAATGCGAGGAACCACTGAAAGCGCTTCTGTTCATGGAGCATTCGGTTCACGCTTCCATCAGAAGTATATTTCAGGTCGATCTCATCTGCTGAAATACTCTCCCGACCGTTTCCTCTGGTCTGAATAGCCAGAATATATACACTGGTTTCTTCTGCCAGAAGTTTCTCTGTTTCTTCCTGTGTCATGTAGGAGCAGTTAAAACCGTTTACCTGTGTTCCCGGCAGGAAATGTTCTGTAAAATAATATACTCCAAAAAAGTAGGCACCGATGGTCAGTAAAAACAGCACAACAATGAAGCCTACCAGTATCTTTCTTCCTCTGCTCATCCCTGTGTTTTCTTCTGCCATGATGCCTCCTTTACAGCTCCTGTCTTATTCAGCCAAAAGTTTCTCTACGCTTGCGAGTTTGACGCAGACAACGAATACTTCTGCTGCTTTGGCAAGTTCGTCAATTGGCGGGAAGGACGGTGCAATACGGATATTGCTGTCTTTCGGGTCTTTGCCATATGGATAAGTTGCTCCTGCACCTGTCATGACAACGCCTGCTTCTTTTGCTTTGGCAACGATTGCTTTGGCACAGCCATCCATGGATTCGAAGGAAATGAAGTATCCACCCTTCGGTGTTGTCCAGCTTCCGATTCCAAGTCCACCGAGTTCTTTTTCAAGGGTGGACTCTACCATCTCGAATTTCGGGCGAAGGATTGCTGCATGTTTGCTCATGTGTGCATGAACACCGTCCAGGTTCTTGAAGAATCTTACGTGACGAAGCTGGTTCAGTTTGTCATGTCCAATCGTCTGAACAGTCATATATTTGCGGAAATCATCCAGGTTTGCTTTGGATGCTGCTACTGCTGCGATACCGGAACCCGGGAAGCTGATCTTGGATGTGGAAGTAAATTTGTAAACAATGTCAGGATTGCCTGCTTTTGCACATTCTTCCAGGATCTCAAGAAGGAAATCCTGTTTCTCTTCTCCATCATAAAGATGATGTACGCTGTAAGCATTGTCCCAGTAGATACGGAAATCCGGTGCTGCCGGTTTCAGGCGTGCAAAGCGCTTAACTGTTTCTTCTGAATAAGTGTAGCCCTGCGGGTTGGAGTATTTCGGAACACACCAGATACCTTTGATCGCAGGATCTTCGCTTACAAGTTTCTCAACCATATCCATGTCCGGACCCTGTGGAGTCATCGGAACATTGATCATCTCGATTCCGAAGAATTCTGTAACTTTGAAATGACGGTCATATCCCGGAACAGGACAGAGGAATTTTACTTTGTCAAGTTTGCACCATGGAGTGTTTCCCATAACGCCGTGAGTCATGGAACGTGCTACGGTATCAAACATAACGTTCAGACTGGAAGTACCATAAATGATGATGTTCTCCGGAGATACTTCAGAGATTTCTCCAAGAAGGCGTTTGGCTTCCGGGATACCATCCATAACACCGTAGTTACGGCAGTCTACACCTGTTTCGCATTTCAGGTCTGCGCTGCTTGACAGAACATCCATCAATCCCATGGAAAGATCAAGCTGGTCAGCCGCCGGTTTACCACGAGACATATCCAGGGCAAGTCCCTGTGCCTTGATCTCTGCATACTGCTGATCCAGTTCCTTCTTCAGAGCAAGAAGCTGTTCTCTGCTCATTTCACTGTACTTCTGCATAATTTGTCCTCCTCGTGCCGTTTCCAGAATCCTGTACCGGCATAATATAAATTTCTTTTTTCTTTTGATATCTAATATTACTATCCCGTCTATTTTAGTATGCTAAATTCCCGCTTGTCAAGCCCTGCTGCCCCTGTATTTGGAAAAAATTTTCTCGAATCAGTGTGATAAAGTGTGAATTCTGCATAAAGTCCCCTGCTTATACACAAAACGCCACAGTTTTACTTGCAGAATTTCGTTGTTTCACCTATACTGAATAGGCAGGAATACCCTGAATGTTTCTATTAAATGTAATAAAAGAAAGGTTATCATATATATGTGGATTGCAAATGACTGGAAAGAATACGAAGTAATTGACACTTCCTGTGGAGAAAAGCTGGAACGCTGGGGTAAATATACTCTGGTCCGTCCGGACCCGCAGGTTATCTGGGACACTCCGAAGGTAAGCCGTGGATGGAAAAACATGAACGCCCACTACCACAGAAGCAAAAAAGGCGGCGGTGAATGGGAATTCTTTGACCTCCCTCAGCAGTGGGATCTCCATTACAAAGATCTTACTTTCCATCTGAAACCGTTCAGTTTCAAACACACCGGACTTTTCCCGGAGCAGGCTGTCAACTGGGACTGGTTTGGTGACAAGATCCGTAATGCAGGCCGTCCGATCAAAGTGCTGAACCTTTTTGCTTACACAGGCGGTGCAACTCTGGCTGCCGCTGCTGCCGGTGCACAGGTTACCCACGTAGACGCTTCCAAAGGAATGGTCAACTGGGCGAAGGAAAACGCTGCCGCTTCCGGACTTTCTGACGCACCGATCCGCTGGCTGGTAGACGACTGTGTGAAATTTGTCGAGCGTGAGATCCGTCGTGGCAATCACTACGATGCGATCATCATGGACCCGCCGTCCTACGGACGTGGACCGAAGGGTGAGATCTGGAAGATCGAGGAGGCGATCCATCCTCTGATCAAGCTCTGCGTGAAACTTTTAAGCCCGAACCCGCTATTTTTCCTCATCAACTCCTACACCACAGGTCTGGCTCCTGCCGTACTGACTTATATGCTGGCAACCGAGCTGAAAGACTTCGACGGACATGTTGACTCCCAGGAGATCGGACTTCCGGTAACCTCCAACGGACTGGTACTTCCATGTGGTGCTTCCGGACGCTGGGAGGCGAAATAATGAAGGAAGAAAAATCCAAGGACGCTCTTCCCTACACCTGTACTCCGGCTTATGACCGCAGCAGTTGTGGGAACTGTGTCTGTGCAACCTGTTACGAGCAGGAATTCTGCGATCGCTGCAGTTCCTGCAAAGAACTTTCTCACAAAAAAGACGCCTGTGGACGTTACGAAGGCGCGTATTGCTACTAATAGCACAACAGGAGATGCTGACATGATCGATCGTCAGCATCTCCTGTTTTTTATAAATTTGTTTTGCGTTCTTTCGGGAAGGTCATGGTGATCTCGGTTCCTTTGCCAACTTCGCTGAGCATCTTGAGTGTGCCGCCGAGGAAGGTAACGCCATGTTTCACGATCGACAGGCCCAGTCCAGTGCCGCCGATGGATTTGGAGTGGCTTTTGTCTACGCGATAGAAGCGTTCGAAGACTCTGCTGCGGTCTTCTCTCGGGATTCCGATGCCGTTGTCTTTGACGCGGATCTCTACGCTTTCTCCAAGATCCTGCAGATGGATGCTTACCGTACCGTCATCTCTGTTATACTTAATTCCGTTATCACACAAATTATAGATCACTTCTTCCAGTATCGGGCGAACTGTACAGAAGACCAGTTTCTCGCCGTCAATAAAGAGATGTACGTTCTTCTTTGCTGCGATTTCTTTCAGGTTTCCGCAGACATTCTTTGCTACGGCATATGCATCTACTTTTTCCCACTCATATGGGTTTTCTCCCTCGTCAAGCTGTGAGATCTTGATGGTATCTTCCACAAGATGGATCAGTCTCTGTGCTTCCCGGTAAATCCTTCCGGCAAACTTCCGAATGTCTTCTTCCTGTACCAGACCGCCCTCTATGATCTCTGCAAAACCAGAGATAGATGTCAATGGTGTCTTGAGTTCATGTGATACATTTGCAGAAAATTCTCTCCGCAGGTTCTCCCTCTCCATCTTTTCGGTTTCATTGACAAGAAGCAGAACTGCACCTGCAACTTTAGTATCTCTGAATACCGGATTGGCGATAAGCTGAACATATTCGCCATCCAGCTGCAGCATCGCACTGCCATGACGACCGCCCAGGACTTCCTCGATCACCTTGCGGAAATCCTCATTCCTGTCAAGAGAATAAACGCTTTCTCCTATCTTTGGTTCCCGTACCTGGAACATTCTCCATACACTGGAATTCCCAGAAAGAATGATCGTATATGCATCAATGACCAGCAGTCCTTCCTGCATGTTTTCGGTGATGATCTGGAATTCTTCCTGGTTTCGGCGTGCCGTTTCAAGCTGTGTCTGGATCTGGCGGTTCTGCTTATGGATCCTGCTGAGGAGCGGACCCACTTCCTCATAGATCTGGTTTTCTTCCGGGTGATCCAGATCCAGTTCGTTGATCGGTTTAACGATATTTGCAGACATACGCGCCGCTGCGAATCCTGCAAGAATCAACATTATGACTACAATACAAAGAACCGGGGGAACAAGCTGAAGCATCAGTGCAAAGACAGAAGACTGTGTGCCTGCCACACGAAGGACAGAACCATTGGTAAGCTTTAACGCATAATAAACTGTCTTTTCAGACAGTGTCTTTGACATTCGTTCCGCATATCCGCTCCCATTTTCCAGTGCTTCCTGAACTTCTTTACGGTCGTTGTGGTTTTCCATGGAAGATGCATCTGCCTGGCTGTCATAAAGTACCGTTCCTGACGCATCCATATAGGTAATACGGGCGTCTTTCTGCTTTATCTGTTCCAGATAATCAACGCCGCTTTGTTCTACCCCATACGCCAGATAGGAAGCTTCTTTCTCGAGCTCCCCATCTAACTGCTTTCCAAAATATTGATACAAAACGCCCAGTACAAAGGCACTTCCCAGTATCAGGATCATTGCTGAAGCCAGGACAGTTGATCTGAATATCTTTTTTGTCAAGCCTGGTTTCCTCCCATTTGATGTTCATTGTTTCTGTGGCTGCCGGTGATCGCATATTCAACCCATTCTGCGATATTCACCGCATGGTCTCCGATACGCTCCATATATTTGGCCGTCATAAGGAGATCAAGTCCTGCTTTTGCATCCAGGTTCTGGTACATCAGTGTCGCCAGTTCTTCCTTGACCTGATTAAAAGCGTCATCTACCTGGTCATCATCATCAATGACTTTGCGGCAGAGTTTCAGATCTTTTTTTACAAACGCATCGACGCTTTCTGTCACCATGCGGACAGTCATTTCTGCCATCTTTCCGATCAGTTCCGGAACCTCCACATGATTCGTCTCGATAAACTGAGAAAGATCAGCGATATCCGCCGCCTGGTCTCCGATACGCTCCATGTCTGAGATCATTTTGAGTGCTGCTGAAACCTCTCGCAGATCTCTTGCCACAGGCTGCTGGTGAAGCAAAATACGCATGCAGTGATTCTCGATCTCTCGCTCTTTTGTATCGATTTCTCTGTCTGTATCGAAGATCTCTCTGATACAGTTCTCGCCACGGATCGCTCTGTTTGAAAGTGAGATCACCTTCTCACAGAGACTTCCCATTGTGATCATCTGTACATGAAGTTCTTCAAGCTGCCGTTCGAAATGTGTTGCCATGATCAACCAAACCTCCCTGTAATATAATCCTCGGTTCTTTTATCCTTCGGCATAGAAAACAAGGTATCTGTATCATTAAATTCTACCACTTCTCCCAGAAGGAAGAAAGCTGTTTTGTCAGAAATTCGAGTTGCCTGTTGCATGTTATGAGTAACGATCACGATCGTATAATCGCCCTTCAGTTCCATTGCAAGTTCCTCGATCTTGGATGTGGAGATCGGGTCGAGTGCGGAGGTCGGCTCATCCATCAAAAGGACTTCCGGCTGTACTGCCAGTGCTCTTGCAATGCAGAGTCTCTGCTGCTGTCCACCGGACATTCCGAGGGCACTTTTCTTTAATCTGTCTTTTACTTCGTCCCAGATTGCAGCGTCACGGAGAGATTTTTCAACGATCTCATCCAGTTTTGCCTTGGAACGGATCCCGTGTGTTCTCGGTCCATATGCAATGTTATCGTAAATGCTCATCGGAAACGGATTCGGCTTCTGGAATACCATTCCGACTCTTTTACGGAGAACATTGACATCCATATCACCGTAGATATCTTCGCCGTCAAGCTCTACTCTTCCGGTGATCTTACATCCTTCTACAAGGTCATTCATACGGTTCAGAGACTTCAGAAGTGTGGATTTACCACATCCACTCGGTCCGATAAAAGCAGTAATTTCTTTTTCCGGAATATGCATATTGATGTCTTTCAGCGCATGAAATTTTCCATAAAAAAGGTTCATATCTTCGATTGAAAGTTTAATATTATCACTCATTTTCTGTTATCCTTTCGCGATACATTTTGCCACCATACCGGATAAACCGTTGATGAGCAGTACAAATAAGAGAATCACAACTGCTGTCGCAGATGCCTGGTTCATATGAAGACCTTCGCTGGAAAGTACATACATATGAAGTGCCAGTGTACGTCCGGATCCCATCAGATTCGGAACCTGTGCAACCGTTCCTGAAGTATAGAGGAGTGCTGCTGTTTCACCAATGATACGTCCAATTGCAAGAATGATACCGGCAAGGATTCCCGGTACTGCGGAAGGAAGTACGATCGTAAAAATAGTACGGAGTTTACCTGCTCCAAGTCCGAAACTTGCCTCTCTGTAGGAGTCCGGAACAGCTTTTAATGCTTCTTCAGAAGTACGCATGATAAGTGGAAGCACCATGATGACCAGGGTACATGCGCCTGCCAGGAGTGACATTCCCCAGTGGAGTGCTGTTACAAAAAACAGCATACCAAACAGACCAAATACGATAGACGGAATACCGGAAAGTGTCTCGGCTGTGATACGGATGATCTGTACCAGTTTGTTTCCTTTTTTTGCATATTCTACCAGGTAGATTGCTGCGAAGATTCCAAGCGGTGCGGCAATCACGAGGGATAAAGCAGTCATGATAAAGGTATTTATCAGAGACGGCATCAGAGAAACATTATCAGAAGTATATTCCAGGCTGAAAAGGCTTGGTGTCAGATATGGAATACCTTTGACAAGGATGTATGCCACCAGGAAGATCAGCACGGAAAAAGTAACGATTGCTGCTCCTACAGTGAGAAGTGCAAGCACTCCTGAGCCTGGATGACGCAGGTAGGAACGGATGCGGTCCGCTGTTGATGTCTGATTTCTTTTTTTCATATTTTCCACCGTCGGATCTATTGCTACTGCATTAGTTTGCATGTTCTGACCTCCTGTTCAGCAGAGAAAGACTCAGGTTGATGATCAGAATGAATACAAAAAGTACCACTCCTGTTGCGATCAGTGCTTCTCTGTGAAGGCCTGTCGCATAACCCATTTCTGTTACGATATTTGCAGTCATTGTTCGAAGTCCTTTGAGCAGTCCTGCAGGCATTCTTGCCTGGTTTCCGGCTACCATGATGACCGCCATTGTCTCACCGATCGCACGTCCGATTCCAAGGACAACTGCTGCGAGAATACCTGATTTTGCTGCCGGGAGCATGACCATAAAGATGCTTCTTTCTTTTGTTGCACCCAGTGCCAGGGAGCCTTCGTAATAGCTTTCCGGTACACTTCTGAGTGCAGATTCTGTAGGTCCAATGATCGTCGGAAGGATCATGATCGCCAGAAGAAGGGACGCTGCCAGCCAGCTTGTTCCTGTTCCGCCGAAGGTGTTTCGGATCAGCGGTACCATCAGTACCAGACCGAAGAAACCATATACGATGGATGGAACACCTGCCATCAGTTCAATTCCTGATTTCAGCGGCCGGTAAATTTTTTGTGGACAGTAGCGTGCCATGAACACGGATGTAAACAGTGCGATCGGAACACCGATCAGGATTGCTCCGCCTGTTACATAAATGCTGGCGATGATCATCGGGAAAATTCCGAATTTATCGTTGGATGGTTTCCAGGTTGTTCCAAGAAGGAACTTCACTGGTCCGATCTTTGCGATGGCAGGAAGTCCGTTCGCAAACAGGAACAGACAGATCAGAAATACTGCCAGAACGGATGCACAGGCTGCGACCATAAATACGACTTTCATAGCCTGTTCTTTAAATTTATTCATACAGGACTCTTCCTCTCTCCTAAATAAACATACAAGAAGCCCGGCAAACCGAGCCTCTGTTCTGTCACTCTGTATCTTCTGTCTTACTTAGCCAGGTCTTCCCAAGTGGTGGTTTCACCTGTAAAGATGGATTTCACCTGATCACTGGTCAGATCATCAATATCGTTTGAAGTGTTTACTACAACTGCGATACCGTCTCTTGCGATCTCAGTTGCTGTAAGGTTTTCGCTTGTCTCTTCATCTTTGAGGTCACGGGATGCCATACCGATGTCGCAGATTCCTTCTGCTGCGGATGTGATACCCGTTGTGGAATCGCTCTGCTGTACTTCTACAGTGATCTTTCCGCCGTTTGCTTTTTCGTATGCTTCTTTCAGTTTTTCCATAACCGGTGTTACAGAAGAAGAACCAGCTACAACAACTTTACCTTCTGCATCGCTCTGCTCGTAAGCTGCTGCATCATCTGCTACTTTGATGTATCCGTTGTCTTCTACGATCTGCTGTCCGTCAGAGCTCATGATGTAGTTTTCGAAATCCTGAGCTGCATCGCTGAGGCTGTCAGTTGTTATGATATTGAACGGACGGGATACTTTGTATGTATCGTTTGCAACGTTTTCTGCGGATGCTTCTGCACCGTCGATCTTGACTGCTTTTACTGTGTCATTCAGAGAACCAAGGGAAATATATCCGATCGCATTCTCATCGCCAGCTACTGTTGTCATCATAACGGAAGTGCTGTTTGTGATGCTTGCATCCTCTGTTGTCATATCTACTTTTTCATCGCCCTGTTTTTCTTCAATTCCAAACAGTTCGATAAATGCTCCTCTTGTACCTGAACCGTCTTCACGGGAAATTACATCAATTGTTCCGCTTGCTGCGCTTGCTACAGATGCAAATGCGGTTGTTCCAATAAGTGCTGCTGTTACGATTGCGAGAAATTTTTTCTTCATAATAATAAATCTCCTCTTTATTTTGCTTTATTTAATTTTTTGTTTTCCTCATTGACAACTGCAATTATATGAACGCAAAGTAAAATGCAAAATCGTAACCTTGTAAAATCTTTGTAAAAAGCTCCGGGTAAAAATCTTTGACCTGCATCTCAAATATCGTTATAATGAAGCTATATCTGATTCTACTTTTAATGAAATAACAGGAAAGGTACTTATTATTATGAGAAAAATAACGATTATGAACACAGACCTTGAACTTTCACCTATGGGAATGGGATGTGTGAATGCCGGGATCAAATGGGATGGCGAGGATGCTTTCAGGATTTTTGATGCTTTTCTTGATATGGGTGGTACTGTTTACGATACTGCCCGTGTATATTCTGACTGGATCCCATCTGAGATCGGACGCAGCGAACGTGTCCTTGGTCAGTGGCTCCGCCAGAGTGGAAAGCGTCACGACATCGTCCTTCTCTCCAAGGGCGGTCATCCGGATATGACTCCTTCTGTCCCGGATATGCACGCTTCCAGGATTTCTGCCGAAAATATGCGTAAGGATCTGGAACTTTCTCTTACTGCACTTGGTACAGATTATATTGATATTTATTTTTATCACAGAGATAATGAGGCGATTCCTGCCGGAGAACTGATCGAGATCATGGAAGAATTCCGCAAAGAAGGCAAAATCCGCTACTACGCATGCTCTAACTGGAGCACTGCCCGCATGAAAGAAGCAGATGCTTACGCCGCTTCCAAAGGATATCGTGGATTTGTCGCAAACGAAGCTCTGTTCAACATTGGTTCTGCTTCCATGCGTCCGCTCGAAGATGATACCCTGGCTGTCATGAATCAGGAAATGCAGCAATATCATGTCGAAAATCCGCAGAATCTGGCTATGCCGTATATGTCCGTTTGCAGTGGATTTTTCCACAAATTATATGCAGGCGGGGCTGATGCTGTGAGAAATTCTGAATACTACACTTCTGAGAATCTTAAGGCTGCTGAAGGGCTCCACGGACTGATGGAGGAATACCAGATTTCTCTTACACAGGCAGTCCTTGGTTATCTCACCTGCCGTGATTTCACCTGCCTGCCGCTCTATGGACCGAGAAATGCAGAGGACCTCAGGGAAGCAATGGAAACCTTCTCTATTCCATTCCTTAAAGAATATTATCCGGAAGTATAATAATATAGAAAGAAAGCCCGCAGTTCCATTCTCTTCTGAACTGCGGGCTCTGTTCTTTTATTTCAGACCATACCGTTTACTGTTTTGTACTTATACAGCATTTCTGCGTGATTCTGTTCTTCTACCTGGATATCAGCAAGCAGCTTACGCACGCCGCTGTCACCGAAAGCAAAAACTTCTGAATTATATTCTCCTGATACCAGTTTCTCTGTTGCAATACAGTCTGTTGCCAGAAAAGCATCCTGCTGTTTGTCCTCCGGGGAACTCATGGCTGTGTAGGTTGCTTTTGGCTGGTAATCTCTTCCGTCACTGTCGTTGCAGTTGCACTGCGGCACTTCGCCGTTCAGTACACGTTCCAGTGAATCGTAATGCTCTCTCTCCTTCTGCTGCAGCGTCTGGAAAAGATTTTTCAGTTCAGGATCTTTGGCCTGCTGTGCATATCTTCCGTATTTCTCAATACAGCTTTTTTCCTGTGTCTGTAGATCCTGGATCGTTGTGCGTTCTTTTTCTTTTAATATCATCGTATCTGCTTCCTCTCTTTCATTTTGCAATACGATGACAGTATCTGCTGTGGTGGGGGATTTTATGCGTTTTTTCCAAGGATAATTTTAATAAGAAGCTTATCCAGCATAATCGTGCGGTTCCATGGGTTGAGGATCACACCTTCGATCCCATCGGTCCGGAGTGCGGTCTCAAACAATTTGTCGATGTCCGTCAGAAATGTGGATTTGACGCTGCCGCCGCCTTTCAGTTCTTCTTCAAAGCTGGTAAATGCTGCCCACCAGTTTCTGCCATCATCTGTTTTGATCGCTTCCAGGCGGATCTGGCCGTCGCCTTTTGGCGGTTCTACCGCGATGATGAGCTGACCGCCTTCTTTCATTCGCCGGCGGATCACGGTAAGAGCATGCGCCAGCATCTCCTGCGTGGTTTCCTTTTGAAGCCCTGCAATTGCCTCTTCTATTTTTTCGTTGCCCTGTAAGCCTTTGTCTGTGTTGTTGTTCATGTTTCTTTTCCTTCTTTTTATATAATTACCTGGTAGTTACAAAATATTTTTTAATTCTTCCAGTTTGTAAATGATGTGATCTGCCACTTTTCCACCATTCTCTCTCGTATTCATGGACTTATCCCCAGAGTGCACAAACCAGCATGTGGACATTCCATATGCCTGTCCACCGGCAATATCTGCTGTCAGAGAATCTCCGATCATCATACATTCTGATGGATGAATTCCGGAAAATTCTTTCATGCATCCATCAAAAAACTGCTTCCCCGGTTTGTCTGCACCAATCTTTTCTGATACAAAACAATGAGAAAAATATCTGAGCATATCTGCGCTTCTGAGACGGTTGATCTGCTGATCATAAGGGCCATTACTTGCGGCACATAAGAAGTAATCCTTTTTATATAGATATTCCAGAATTTCTTTCGCACCTTCTACCGGAACGGCGGTCAGATGAAGCAGTCTGCGGAATTCTTTTTCCATCTCTACACCATCCGCCTGCAATCCAAGATGTGCAAGGATCGCCTGCCAACGTACATAAAAAAGATCATCCATTGTCAGTTCTTTTCGCTCGATCCGCTGCCAGATCTTATTATTTTCCTCAGTGAAAACCGGAAATATTTCCGATCTGTATTCTAGTCCTGCTTTCCGAAAGCATTGCTCCATCCCCCACGCAGCTCCCGCATCAAAATCCAGTAGCGTATTGTCAATGTCCAGAAAGAGGACTTTTATCTTATGGTTCATATTGTCTTTCCTCTTGACTTTTTTACATTTACCATAACATATATCCTCTATGTTTCCAAGAAAAAAAAGAGCTGGCGCTTCACGATTTTTTAATCGTTGAAGCGTCAGCTCCTTTCTAAATCAATAATCAAAATTATCAATATTGGATGTTACAAACAGTGAAAAATCTTCGTCCATATCTACTGTCAGAAGAGTATCATTGTTTACAAGTCCACTGAATGTACCGCTGAATTTCCTTCCATTAAAGATCTCTCCTGAAATCTTTACCTCTGTGATCTGTCTGTCATCTGGAAGGATTTCTGCTGTTTCTGAACTGCTTGTTCGGATGTCTCCGACTTCAAGCTCTTTGTCCCCGTTATAGATCACGTGAACATTTTCCAGTTTAAATGCAGTGCTGTTTTTGATCGTGATATAAGATGCCTCGGTATTATATGCCTTAACAACTTCCTGATCCTGCATGTTCAGTGCACCAAAAACTATAAATGCAGCTACAAGAACCAGTACTAAAATTTTTGAAATTTTTTTCATGAATTTTCATCTTTCCTTTTTATTATATAATTTTTCTATTATATTGATACCTATATTGAATTAAAAAATCATAACATGTATCTCTTTTATTATCATAACACTTCGCAGAAGTTTTTCCTATTCACGAAATTCACAAAATCCCACACCAAACCGCACAAAAAATAGTAGAAGATGAAGTATTTTTAAGACTCTGTAAAATATCTATCAAACCTCAGTAAATGCTATTGTTTTCTGAAAATTGCGGTGTTATACTTCACCTCGTCAACTGAGGACGAACAATCAGGCCTGTGTATCCTTTCAGTTTCATTACATTTTTACTATATTTCCCTTATACTAAAGGAGTTTATAATTATTATGAAAAGAAAATTAATCGTCGGTTTTTTAGCACTCTGCTCTATTACAACTGTATGTCCTTCCGTTTACGCTTCCACTGAACATTACACAGACAGCAGCGTTACCGGTGCAGATTCCGGATGGTCTGACTGGGATGCAAACTGGGCAGATACAGCCGCTGATTTTACAAAAGTTTCCCTTACCCCTGGTGCTGATGATACACAGCTCAACTTCGCATGGTACAGCGAAAAAGGTGACAGCGATGCCACTCCTGTTGTACATTTTGGAACTGATAAAGATAACCTTGAAACATTTGAAGGTACTGCCGGTGATGTAGATCAGGATCTTACCGGTGACAAAGCCTATGAATATAACCACGTAACTGTAACTGGTCTTGAACCAGAAACAACCTACTATTATACAGTAGAAAAAAATGGCCAGCAGACAGACGTATGCGAATATAAAACTCAGAAAACAGATACCGTAAAAATGCTCTATGTCGGTGATCCGCAGATCGGTGCTTCCAAAGGCCAGACTCAGAACGGCGCAGAACTGACAAACGAATCCGGTGCTACCAACACTGCTGCTGAGAACGATGGTTTTTCCTGGAACCGTACACTCAATACTGCTCTTTCCGAGAATCCGGATGTGAACTTCGTTATCTCCGCAGGTGACCAGGTAAACAAAACAGGTGAGGCAAAAGAAGAAGAGTACGCTTCCTATCTGAGTGCAGATGCTCTGAAATCTCTTCCTGTAGCAACAACGATCGGTAACCACGATTCCCTGAATCCTGATTATTCCTATCATTTCAATAACCCGAATAATACCGAAAACGGCAAAACAGCAGCTGGCGGCGACTACTACTACAGCTATGGCAAAGGACTTTTCATCGTTCTGAACACCAATAACTACAATGTTGCAGAACATCAGAACACCATCGAAGAGGCAGTAAAAGCTTACCCGGATGCAAAATGGCGTATCGTAACCATCCATCAGGATATTTATGGTTCCGGACTTGACCATTCCGATACAGATGGTATGATCCTCCGTACCCAGCTTACTCCTGTATTCGATGCAAACGATATCGACGTTGTTCTTCAGGGACACGACCATACTTACAGCCGTTCCAAAATGCTCTACGGAGATGGTCAGACCCACGGAAAATATGAGTTTAGCCTGAACGCAGACGGTACGGACTATGACTGGGATCACGCTACAAATGTAGATACCGGTGACCAGATCGCACTTGCTCCGGAAGAAGGCGATACAGACGCACAGACCGCCCTGGATGCTTTCCATGAGGACAACAACTGCTATACCATCGAAGATGTAGAAGGAAATACTGTTACAGATCCACAGGGTATCCTCTATATGACAGCCAACTCCGCTTCTGGTTCCAAGTACTATGAGCTGCTTTCCACTCAGCAGGATTATGTCGCAGCCCGCAGCCAGAACTGGCTTCCAAGTTATTCCGTGATCACAATGACTGATGATTCCTTCTCCATTGATACCTACCAGATCACTGATGACGGTAAAGCAGAAGCTATTGATGATACCTTTACAATCCAGAAATCCGGTACAGATACATCTGCCGACACCACAGATGCTGCTGAAACGGAATCCGATGACTCAGCAAACTAAGGATTCCAAAATCCTATGACTCACACCAGCTTTACCGGACTACTTTCCAGAAAAAAAGTGGTCCGGTATCTTATTTATTTACTATTTGTCTGTGTGTTCGCTGTTTTTGTCTTCAAGCTTAATCAGGTTGAAAAAACAGAACTGGTCGTCCGGACAGGTCAGACATTTGAAAAAGCAGAAGTCACAGAAATCCTTCAGGATAATCTCAATTCCAATGGAACCCGTGTCGGTGAACAGAAAGTGCGTGTAAAAATGCTCACCGGCGCACGAAAAGGTGAGAAACTTGATGTCACCAGCAGCTCCGGTTATCTTTTTGGCGCCGCGTGCACGGTAGGAATGAAAGTTGTTGTCATGCAGAGTGTTGCCGGCGAGACCACGATCGCCAGCGTTTATTCTCAGGATCGAGAATGGGTCATTTATATTTTTGCCCTGCTCTATCTTCTCGCATTGTGCGTCATTGGCGGCAAGCAGGGAATCAAAGGATGCCTTGGACTGATCTTCACTTTTTTCTGCGTGATCTTTGTCTATCTTCCGCTTGTGTATCTACGTTTTTCTCCGTTCTGGGCCGCTGTTTTTATCTGTTTTCTCACCACACTGGTCACTATGTACCTCATCGGCGGTCCTACAAAAAAGACCTGCGCAGCGACACTTGGCACACTGGCAGGCGTTGTTCTGGCCGGTCTTTCCGCCTGGTGCTTCAGCAAAGCATCCGGGATTTCCGGTTACAATGTATCTGATATCGAGACACTTATGACTCTCTGGAATACCAACCGCATCCAGATAGGCGGACTTCTTTTCTCCGGGCTCCTGATCTCGTGTCTCGGAGCAGTTATGGATGTCGCCATGTCGATCAGCAGTGCCATTGATGAGATTTACAAGCAGAATACTTCCCTGACTCGAAAAGAACTGTTCAAAGCAGGCATGCGTGTCGGAAGGGACATGATGGGAACAGACAGCAACACCCTGATCCTCGCATTCGCCGGAAGCAGTGTCAGCACACTTCTTCTGGATTACGCCTATGACCTTCCCTATCAGCAGATCATCAATTCCAATAACATTGGTATCGCGATCATGCAGGGCCTTGCCGGAAGCTTCGGCATCGTGCTCTCCGTTCCGCTGACAGTTCTGATCTGTACGGTTCTGTTTCATAAAAATGAAGCGGTTTCGCAGGTATGATCATTTTTCCATATTTTATATAAAAAACTCTCTACTTCTACTATTTACATACATAAATATTGGCGTTAAAATAAAACCATTGGGTCAGAATCTGTCTGGCCCTTAATTAAACTTTATGTAGAGGGGAAAATCGAAAATGAAAGAAAAAGGAAGTAGTTTTTCCGGATCGATCGGCTTCGTTCTGGCGGCTGCCGGAAGTGCCGTTGGTGTGGGAAACATCTGGAGATTTCCATATCTCTGTGCCAAGGACGGCGGCGGATTATTTCTGCTGATCTACCTTGTTCTGGTACTGACCTTCGGGTTCGTACTGCTGACAACAGATGTGGCGATCGGACGAAAAACAAAGAAAAATGCACTCAGAGCCTTCGAAGCTCTCAATCCGAAATGGAAATTTCTTGGTAAGCTGACATTTCTTGTGCCGACACTGATCATGACTTATTACTCTGTCATCGGCGGATGGATCACAAAATATTTTGTTACCTATATTATCTCTGACGGAACGGATGCCGCTGCAGATGGATATTTTACATCATTTATCACATCTGACATTGCACCGATCGTATTTATGCTGGTCTTTCTCGCACTGACTGCATGGATTGTTTTCCGAGGTGTAGAAAAAGGAATCGAAAAATTTTCCAAGATCATCATGCCTGGGCTGATCCTTTTGATCCTGATCATTGCGATCTTTTCACTGACACTGACACATACCGATGCAGATGGAACTTTCCGCACAGGGCTGCAGGGACTTGCTTTTTATGTAAAACCTGATTTCAGTGGACTGACTGTAAAACGTTTCCTGGAAATCCTTCTGGATGCGATGAGCCAGCTTTTCTTTTCCTTAAGTGTTTCCATGGGAATCATGATCACTTACGGATCTTATGTCAAAAATGAAGTCAATCTGAACAAAGCAACAAACCAGATTGAGATTTTTGACACTGGTGTCGCTTTTCTTGCAGGAATGATGATCATCCCGGCTGTATTTGTATTTCTTGGCACAGACGGTATGGCTTCCGGACCAAGCCTTATCTTTATCTCACTGCCAAAAGTATTCGACGCTATGGGCATCTTTGGCCGCCCGGTAGCAATTGCATTTTTCCTGATGATGGGCTTTGCTGCACTGACTTCCTGTGTTTCTGTCATGGAAACTCTGGTCGCAAACTGCATGGAGCTTTACCACAAACCGCGTAAAAAAATGTGCGGTGCTGTCGGTATTTACTCCCTGATCACGGCTGTTCTGATCTGTCTCGGATACAACAAACTGTACTTCGAACTGAAACTTCCAAACGGTTCTGTCGGACAGCTTCTTGATGTTATGGACTACATCAGCAACAGTTTCCTGATGCCTTTTATCTCACTTCTGACCAGTATCCTGATCGGATGGGTGATCGGTCCGGACTGGATCGTAGGAGAGGTGGAACGAAACGGAGAACACTTCAAACGTGCCGGTCTTTATCGCTTTATGATCCGTTATGTTGTGCCGGTTGTTATGCTGGTTCTGTTCCTGGTATCTACCGGATTTGCTAATCTCATCTTCTAATTTATTGCTATATTTTCACGAAAAAAGCTCCCCCGGCTGGTTACTTTTTTTAGAAAAAGTACCTGCCTGGAGGAGTTTTTTGTATGTATGTTTGTGTTTATACAGTAATCTTGAACCAGTCTTTTTCTTCGAAATCAACGACGGTACAATCGTTTGCATAGGTGCATTCCGGAAGAATGATCATTGCATGAAGTTCATCATTATTCAACGGAAGCGGACAGAGGTGCCAGATCGCTGCGTTGATCTTGACCATGCATCCCTTTGGTACGATGAATGCCTTGGCAAGTTCCGGGACTGGTGTACCGCCAGATGCCGGTGCTACATGAATGATCATGTCATCATCCAATGCTACGATTCCTTCCCACGTGGTTGTGTGATATTCTGCCATTTTGATAATCCTGTCATCCTTGCGGACTGCGATCGGAGAAAACGCGATACTGCCTACACAGGTTCCGGAAATACGGTCCGGATAAAACTTATGGATCTCGCCTGCCAGTGGATATCCCTCCGGTTCTGTCATATTGCAGAATGTTCCGTACGGAGCAAAATCTGCCGCATTGATCTTAACTGCTTTTACTTCTCTCATTAAAAGAACCTCCTCTTTTTGATAAAACCCCATTGATAATTTTAATAAACTCAGTATAGCATAGCACTGTCATGTCCTCAAGGTTAAGGAAATACTGAGTTGCGGCATTCTTTTACGGTTGGTATAATCTATAATAAATATTATTTATAAATCACTCATACAAAGGAGTTTTTAGATGATCCTGGAAGTTTGTGTTGACTCTGTGGAATCCGCTGTAAATGCAGAACTTGGCGGTGCTGACCGCATTGAATTATGCGGTGACCTGATCGTGGGCGGGACCACGCCCTCACTTGCTTTATACGAAAGAATACGCGAAAAGATCAATATCCCGATCCATGTGCTTCTCCGTCCGCGATTCGGAGATTTTCTGTACAGTGAAGAGGAGATTGAGATTCTGACACGACAAGCGGAAGCTTTTTCCAAAGCCGGTGCTGATGCTCTGGTGATCGGATGCCTGACCGCAGATGGACAGCTTGATACAGAGGTATTAAATCGAATTATGGATGCTGGAAAAGGTACTCCATATAATCTACATCGTGCTTTTGATATGTGTTGTGATCTGGATGAAGCACTGGAAACTGCCCGAAAACTTGGCATTGTTTCTATTCTTACTTCCGGCGGAGTCGCCTCTGCTCCTGATGGTATTCAGACTCTGAATCGTCTGAAACAAAATGCCAGAAATGTTGATATCATGGCAGGTGCAGGAATAAATTCTCAGAATCTTTCTTACATGCTGGAACACTCCTGTCTGACTGCGTTTCATATGTCCGGAAAGAAAGTTCTGCCAAGTCAGATGAAGTACCGTAATCCACATGTAAATATGGGAATGCCCGGATTTTCCGAGTATGAAATCCTTCGCACAGACACAAAAGAAATCCAGAAAGCGAGGGCTGTTCTGGATTCTTGGAAGTAGATGATTACGATGTTTTACCAGAATCTGTCAGATTCCAAAATACTCATTTTTCTGCCAGTGCATGCTCGTAAATCTCACGGTCAAGGTCTTTGAAGACATTGAAGATTACTTTCTTTACGCTGGTTTCCTGCTGCAAAAACTCACGCACCGTATGTACTGCAATCTGTGCCGCACGTTCTTTCGGAAAGTGGAATTCTCCGGTGGAAATACAGCAGAAAGCCACACTGTGAATCAACAACTCTATCCTCACACGACTGAAGTCGCGTGCTTCCGGACGCTTTAGGCGTCAGACTAAATATCGGCGGATACGCCTGTAACTTAGGTGTGCAGTCATGCACATTTCCCGTGCCGGATACGGCAGGTTCCCACATGACAGGTAGTCCGCTGTATATCTGCCTGCGTTTATGCTGCTCTTAAGTTCATTTCTGAACTGAGTTTTCTCAGATCCGCATAAACACATGAGGTTCTACGCTTTACTGCAGGGACTTTTGCCTCCAGCAAAGACCTTTCCGTTACCGGAAGGGGTTTTAAAAGTTCTCTGATAAAATATCTTGCTCCTATATTGTACGATGCTGACAGATCGCAATTATATCGTTTTCCTGTCTGAAATACACACAGGCTGTGATTTTTCGGATCACGGGCAACGGGTCCTGTTCCATCATATGCAAGCCTGCTGGTGTTCCACGCACAGATCCTCGATACCCGTATTCCATTTCTATGTACCTGATGTTCACAGCGCTTCTGGATATCCCGTTTTCTCCACAGATGCAGTTTCTGTTTCTTTTTCCCGGATATCTTTCCTTTTGTCTCCAGGTATTCGAAAACAATTATATCTGCATGGTTCTCTTTTGCATATTTTGTGACTGCTCCTGCAATCTTCCTTCCCAGTTCTATGTTCAGGCGTTTTGCATAAGCCCATCTGCTCTTTGCCTGTGCAGATCCATGTTCTCTCTGGAATCTCCGTATCCGTCCCAGTACACGGTACATCCGGTCTTTTTCACTGGGAAAATCAATAAACTTTCTTCCCAGGACAGTTCCATCCGACCGCATAATGGTACAGACTGCATCGGTGTTGATCCCCAGATCTACACCGCAGATAATCTGTTCTTCGACTGGTGCTTTTGTGAGTATCACATCTTCCGTATAAGAAAAACGCAGAAAATATTTCCTGTGCCTTTTCTCCAATGTCGGAGCAGATGCCTTTTTCCCGGACCAGTTCTTTCTCAGATACTCCATGTCGGTATGCCTTAACCGTACATGGAACCATTTCCAGTCATGCCCATCATATAGTTTCAGATAAGCAGCATCCTTCCCTTCCTTATCCTCCCGGTACATCACATCACGGTAAAAGACCGGCATGGCATGATTCTCATATACAAGTTTCGGTTTACTTTCTCTCTGACCTGTTTTTTCCCACAATCCCAGTCGAGTTTTGTAAGAGGATACGCTTCCCAGCGCATGCTGGATGGCTGCCCTTCTCAGATAAGAAGGCATCTTTTGAAAACGGATGTCAAAATCAAAACGGGCCTGATTCTTTTTCGTTGTATGTATCAGATGTTCTGCTTCATTGAAACGTTTCTTCGCTTCCAGAATTCCTTCCAGCTCTTCCCATACCTGCGCATAAATTTCTACCAGATAACTAACAGCAGACCTGTAGACATCCAGCGTCTGACGGATCGGGATATTCTGTTTTCGTAATTCCACACCATAGCTGGATGTAATCTTCATATCTGCTTCTTAACCTTTCTATCTTGTACTGATACAAATAAGTCCTATTTGTTCTTGTGTTTTCTATTATACTCCTTATTAAGTCCAATAAAACTCCCTATTTCTATTTTTTTATAAAAAATTTGCGTGTCTAACTCATCACTGAAAGTAACGAGAATGCGACACGCAGTTATTCAAGTTTGATTATAGTTTACAACCTGAAGTTGACTTTAGGTCAAGAGGAAATTTTGTTTTGTTGTTTGTTTTGTTTTTATTTCACATAACATAAATGCTACAAATAACTTTTTCACTTTCATAATCCATTTCATGTAGCAGCTTTGCTTTTCGTAGAGACAGCCCATCCAGCCTGCACTCTTTGTATCACACTGCCATCGCGTGCATCGATCGTAAGAAGTGGAACGCCAGCGTCATCCATAGTCACATTTCCTATAACAGGCCCATCCCCTGCTCCATTTCCATACTCATACTCCGGTTCTTCGGATGTCCATGTTCCATAGAAATCCCACACCGGGATCAGGATTGCTTCTGTGTCATTGTCTCCGCTCTGCATACGCATATAGCCCAGCTGAACCTTAGTTATGGTCATCTCCGCACTCTGTGCATCGATGGATGGATAACGATAGTCACTTCCTCCATCGACAGAAATCAGTCTGTTCTTGTCTTCTGTCATGATCTGCAATGTGATCGTTTTTTCAAAAATGTCTTTAATCTCATCAAAAGGAAGTAAAAACAGCCCTTCATCTGAAATATTCGATGTTTCAATAGGATTTCTGTGTAAAAAGCTCTGAATTGTCCCACTGCAAAAATCCATCGTCAGTACTTCACTCTCCCATCCTTCGGACTGTCCTTCATGAAGTGTTCCATCTTCGTTTTCCCATTCGAGAGCCTGCTCATTAACAGGCAAAGATGTCTCTCTCACATAATTAACCGGGATCCCGTCTATCATCCGTTCAAAAATAAAATCATCTTTTTCCAAAGTAGTACTTCCTTCGGTAAGTTTTTTTGAGAAGCTTTCAAATATCTCCCAGTCCCCGGAAACAAGACTTGGTACCTTATCTTTTGCTTCTTTTTCAGACACTTTGCCGCTTCCTGCTTTTATATAATTTTGAAAACGTTCTTCCCTTTCTTTTTTCTCACTCGGTGCCAGGGTCATATCTCCACAATCGTCAAAGATAAACTTTGCGATCCGAAATCCAAGTTCCTCCACATCAGATTCCTGTTCACTCTTTGTATAAGAGTACCGATAGGTCAGTCCATCTACTGTATACGTCCCTGCCTGTTCATTCTCATTGTTCTCTTCCTGCACGGGCTGTCCTTTGCCGAATGTGTCTTTTATCTTATTCTGTTCCTCTTCAGAAATCAGCACTCTCTTTACTTTTTTTAAACAGATTGCATCTACATCTGGCACTTTTACCGGTGTATCCGCTGTCAAAGTAAACTTCATCGGATTTTCTTTATCCTCCCGCTCCGCTGATCTTAAGTCTGCCTGGATCGTTGCCTGATAAGTTTCCGGTGCCCCTACCTGTTCTGCAACTGTTTTCTGAACTGTTTCCTTGTTTTCTTCTTTTTTCTGGTCTGTTTTATCCTTTTCTTCCACAACAGCAGACTGGACAACACTGTCACATCCTGATACCACTAAAAGATTCATACACAGAACGGCTCCCATGAACATTTTTATTTTTTTCATCACTTCCCCATCCTTTCTTATCCATATTAAAAAGGTACCCTCTTCTTGTAGGAAAAGAGTACCATATTGCCTTTGCAATGGTATTTTCAATCACACATCGTTGTGTGAATTTTACCAGAGCAAGCTGTTACTCCATTTAACAATACCTTTTGAAGAAAAGCCAAAGACCAATTTGCCGGGCGATAATCTAAGGTACTACCGTCAGCGAAAACAGATGACAACAAGGCATATAGCAGAAAAGCTGGATGTTGTACCAGCGACTGTTACGATGTATGAAAACGTAAAGCAGCCTATCCCTTATGATGTAGCTGTCAAACTGGCAGATATTTTGGAAATTGAAGCGTCCTTGCTCTATGATGATTTCTCCCGTTTCCTTGCCGTGCCCTACACCGAAGCACTAAAGAGCGTTAGAACGGCTCTGGGACTGTCACAGAAGGCTTTTGCAGAGCAAATAGAGATTGCACCTGGTTATTACTATAAGCTCGAAGGAGGCAATCGCAGACCGTCACGAAAGATTTATCAGAAGATATGCGCTATGCTCGAAGCCACTGGTCTACAAACTTCACTTTTATGGGAACATCCATTACAATGAAGGTGAAAGAAAAATGATTGGAGGAGTGACTATGACACAGAATTTGACTTATACCCGTTGCGGCGATTATCTTATCCCTGATATTCAGTTGAGCAACACAAGTAATAAACCGCTTGGAAAATATGGCAGGATGCGCAGGGCGTTTCTTGCGGAAAACAATCCAATACTCTTGGATGACATGATTCTGACGGAGACCTTGTTTCCGCACTTATGGGAAATTGACGAAACAGCTCACCGTAGAGTAAAACAGATAATGACTAAACTTCTGGAGAGAAATCCGGCTCCGGATAAGTCAATCCAACAGCTTGCTTGGGTGCAGCACATGAGTAGTCTAAAAGCACAGGCGGAGGAAATCGTTAATGCAGAACTGATTTTTTGCTAACAGAATATAGAATTTTTACTTAGGGCTGACTGTAACAGGTCAGCTCTATTTTTTTGATGGGATAATTCTTGAATTGTATTTATGGCAGTTCCAGAATTGTGCTTTTGACAACTCAGCTATATGGTAGGATGGCAGGAATGCGGATTGGATCAAAATATTTATCGATTGAGAATTGCAATTTAAAATTGAATTTTGAGAAAAAAGAGGTATAATGTTTTTATAGTACAAAATTATGAGAAGTTCACCTGAGAAGTTGCGTTTATGGGAGGTTGAAACATGGCTGTTTGTTATAATAAATTATGGAAAATTCTTATTGATCGTGGTATGAGCAAGACGGAACTTATTAAGGCAGCAAAAATTAGTACAAATGCCATGGCAAAACTGGGAAAGAACGAAGATGTCCGAGTAGAGGTTTTGGTTAAAATATGCGGAGTGTTAAATTGCTCCATAGATGATATTCTGGATATCATTCCAGAACAGACAGCTTAAGGCAAGGAGGATATACTGATGAGTATTGTTTTATCAAAGAAACAAATGACAGAAGAAGATATCAAATTGAATTATATTACTCCTGCTATTCTGAAAGGCTGGAAAGGTCATATCACGATGGAGACCAGAATCACAGATGGTCGCATCAACATCAGGGGCAATATCGTAGTTCGCAGTAAACCCAAGTTTGTCGATTATTTGTTGTACTTAAACGATGGCAAGCCGATTGCCGTTGTGGAAGCAAAGGATAACAATCACTCTGTATCTCATGGATTGCAGCAAGCAATGACCTATGCTCAGATGATGGATTTGCCGTTTGCATATTCGTCAAACGGTGACGCTTTCTATGAGCATGATTTTCTGACCGGACAGGAGCAACAGATTGAATTGGAGAAATTTCCGACACAAGATGAGCTGATTGCACGTTACTATGCGGAGCTAAATGGTGGAAATGGCATTTCTGTCGTGGAAAAGAAAATTGTTTCCCAGCCGTATTATTCATCTCAGAGTACTTATCCGCCAAGATATTATCAGCGAAATGCTGTGAACAGAACGGTGGAAGCAATTGCAAGAGGACAGCAGAGATTGCTGCTTGTCATGGCTACCGGAACAGGCAAAACATATACTGCTTTTCAGATTGTATATCGTCTGCTCCGTTCTGACCTTAAAAAGAGAATTTTGTATTTAGCGGACAGAAATATTCTTGTAGACCAAAGTATTGCACAGGACTTCGCACCGCTTGAAAAGACAATTTACAAGGTTAATTTTTCTGACAAAGAATGTTTGAGAGAAATTGCATCCCATGAAATGAATTTTGCCCTCTATCATCAGATGGTAGGTCAGAACGATGAAGAACATTTCAGGCAGATACCGGCAGAATATTTCGATCTTGTTATTGTAGACGAGTGTCACCGAGGAAGCGCAAAGGAAGATAGTAACTGGCGCAAGGTTTTGGAATACTTTTCTTCTGCCACTCAGATCGGTATGACCGCTACTCCAAAGGAAAGTGAAAAGGTATCGAACATAGATTATTTTGGAGATCCGGTTTATATTTACAGCTTAAAACAGGGCATTGAGGACGGCTTCCTTGCCCCGTTTAAGGTCATCAATATCACAACCAACATCGGAGACGGCTGGAGACCATATCAGGGGCAGACCGATATTTTCGGCAATGTCATTGAAGACCGCATTTACAACAACCGGGATTACGATTACACTATCATTCTCCAAGACCGCATTGATGAGGTTGCAAGGGAAATTACGGAATATCTGAAAAGCACCGACAGAATGCAGAAAACTATCGTCTTCTGCGCTTCCGAAGATCATGCAGAACGCATGAGAATTGCCCTTACCAACTATAATCAGGATATGGTGAAGGAGAACCCGGACTATTGCGTGAGAATTACTGGCTCAGATGTATACGGCAAGTCCAAACTTGACTATTTCATCTCTGTATCCGAACCGTATCCCGTTATTGCAACAACATCGGAACTGCTTTCCACCGGAGCTGACTGCAAGATGACCAAGCTCATTGTTCTTGACAAGACGGTTGAGAGCATGACCACTTTCAAGCAGATTATCGGGCGTGGAACCCGTATCAGAGAAAAAGACGGCAAAACACATTTTGTTGTCATGGACTTTCGGAATGTGACAAGGCTATTTTCCGACCCGGATTGGGACGGCCCGGTTGAGCAGGATGAGGGCTTCCAGCATGGCGGCTCCAAGCCAGAGGGTAGCGGTCGTGGCGGTGGTGGAGGTATGCAGCCTCCTGATGACCCTGTGGAAACGCCCGTCGTTGACAGAGATGGCTGCAAGGTAAAAATTATCAACAAGACCGTTTCAGTTTATGATGCGAATGGAAAACTCCTCAGGCAGGAGGACATTATCGACTACACCAGAACCAACATCAAGGGTGAATACGCTTCGCTGTCCGATTTTATCCGCAAGTGGAAAGCGTCGGACAAAAAGAAAACTATTGAGGAATCTTTCACGGCGATGGGCATTGATCTAAAAGCATTGAAAGCAGACCAAGGTATGGAAGATGTGGACGATTTCGACTTCATCTGTTATGTGGCATATGGTAAAAAGCCGCTGACCCGAAAAGAACGGGCTAACAATGTTAAGAAGAAAGACTTTTTCAGCAAGTATTCTGCCGACGCACAGGCCGTTCTCGATATATTGCTGGATAAGTATATGAACCAAGGTATCACAGAGGTTGAGGATATTAAAGTTCTCTCCCTTGCGGATTTTGCCAATTACGGTAAGCCTGCAAAAATTGTCAAGCTGTTTGGCGGCAAGGCTCAATATGAAACCGCTGTTAGAGAGCTTGAGGCAAGTATCTATGAAGAAGTAGAGGTAGGATAAATATGGCGATGCAGTCAGGTTTTATAAAAAGAATTAGAGATATAATGCGTATGGACGCTGGTATCAACGGCGATGCGCAACGAATTGAGCAGATGGTATGGATGCTTTTCCTCAAAGTCTATGACGCAAAAGAAGATGATTGGGAGCTGAATGAGGATAATTATGAATCCATCATTCCCGAAGACCTTAGATGGAGAAATTGGGCGAAAGCTGATGATAGCGGTCATGCTATGACTGGAGATAAGCTCCTTAATTTTGTCAACAATACCTTGTTCCCGGTTCTGAAAGGCAATGATGTGAAAGATGGTGATGCGGTTCTCTATGAGGGTATCAAGGTGACACCCGATACTCCAATTAAGAAAGCCATTGTCAAGTCCACCTTCGAGGATGCCAACAACTATATGAAGGACGGCGTTTATCTTCGTCAGGTCATTGATGTCATTGACGAGATTGAGTTTGACGATGTGAAGGAAAGCCACGCTTTCGGTTTTGTCTATGAGGAGATTTTGCGGGAGTTGCAATCTGCTGGTTCTTCCGGTGAATTCTATACGCCGAGAGCGGTCACCGAGTTCATGGCATTGATGATAAAGCCGCAGCTGGGCGAAAAGATGGCAGATTTCGCCTGTGGCACCGGTGGATTTATCACCTCTTGGCTTGGACAGCTTTCCAAGCAGGTAACGGACATCGCCGCTCAGAAGCAGCTGGATGATAGCATTTATGGGATTGAGAAAAAGCCTTTTCCGTATCTGCTGTGCGTAACCAATATGCTGCTGCATGACATTGAGATTCCGAACATCTACCACATGAACTCGTTGAAACACAATTTGTTGGACTATACGGATGATGATAAGTTTGACGTAATCCTGATGAATCCTCCGTATGGCGGACATGAGGACAAGTCCATACAAGGTTTCTTCCCTGACGATCTGGCAAGCTCCGAGACCGCAGACCTTTTTATGTCGGTTATCCTTTACCGTTTGAAGAAGAACGGCAGGGCTGCTGTTGTCGTGCCGGACGGCTTTCTGTTTGGTCTGGACAACGCCAAGGTAAACATCAAGAAGAAACTCATTTCCCAGTTCAATCTGCACACGATTGTCCGGCTGCCCGGCTCTGTGTTTAGCCCTTATACCTCAATCACAACCAATCTGCTGTTTTTTGACAACACCAAGCCGACCACAGAGACATGGTTTTATCGGGTAGATATTCCGTCTGACAGAAAGCACTTCTCTAAGACGAAGCCCATGGAGCTGAAGCACTTTGATGACTGCATCGCCTGGTGGAATGACCGAAAGGAAATTACGGACGGCGAAAACTTCAAGGCGCAGAAGTTTACCGCAGATTATCTGCTGAATGAACAGGGCTGTAATATCGACCTGTGCGGCTATCCCCATGAGGAAGAAGAAATCCTTGACCCAATGGACACTATCCGGGAATATCAGGAAAGACGGACTACCCTCAATGCGGAAATTGATAAGGTACTGGCAGAACTGGAAGCTCTGCTGCCGGGAGGTATGAGCGAATGACACCGGAACAGTTAAAAGCGAGTATTTTACAGTATGCCATTCAGGGCAAGCTGGTGGAGCAGAGAGCGGAAGAAGGCACCGGCGAGGAACTGTATCAGCAGATTCAGGCAGAGAAGCAACGGCTCATTGCGGAAAAGAAAATCAAAAAGGAAAAACCGTTGGCGGAGATTACCGAAGACGAAATTCCTTTTGACATTCCGGAGAGTTGGAAGTGGGTGAGGTTAGGTGATTGCACCGGATATTCTCAGACAAAACCCAAAATATCACCCAAAGACATCACAGATGATATGTGGTCATTAGATTTGGAAGATATTCAAAAAGAAAGCGGAGCAATTCTTACAAGAACAATAGCTTCTGAACGAAAGATCACAGGGGACAAGGTGCTTTTTTATAAAGGGCAAGTTCTATATAGCAAACTCCGTCCATATCTAAAGAAAATTTTGATTGCACCGAACAATGGAATATGCACTCCAGAATTGGTTCCGTTCAATACATATCTTGTATATGCAAACTATATTGTGTATGTATTGCGCAGCCCACATATTGATTATGTAGTCAACTCTGTTACTTACGGCGTAAAAATGCCCAGAGTTGGAACAGAAACAATGGTTAATCTTTTAATTCCACTGCCTCCTCTCTCCGAACAAAAGCGCATTGTCGCCAAGATCGAGGAACTCCTTCCTCTGATTGGCCGTTATGCTGTCGCCTATGAGAAGCTGGAGCAGTTTAACGCCAAGTTCCCGGAGGATATGAAAAAATCCCTCTTGCAGTACGCCATTCAGGGCAAACTGGTGGAACAGCGTCCCGAAGAAGGCACCGCAGAGGAACTCTTTGCCCGGATTCAAGAGGAAAAACAGCGACTGATTGCTGAGAAGAAGATCAAGAAAGAAAAACCGCTGCCCGAAATCACCGAGGACGAAAAGCCTTTTGATATTCCAGAGAGTTGGAAGTGGTGCAGGCTATCCGACATCATCAATGTCCGTGATGGTACACACGATAGTCCGAAGTATGTTCCAGAGGGAATCCCGTTAGTCACAAGTAAAAATTTGAGCAACGGCATGATAGATTATGGCAATGTGAAATACATCACCCAAGAGGATGCAGATAAAATAAATGCAAGGTCTATGGTGGATGATGACGATATTCTTTTTGCCATGATTGGTTCAATAGGCAATCCTGTTTTAGTGAAAAAGGACAGAGAGTTCTGTATCAAAAACATGGCTTTGTTTAAGAAGTTCGCTGATACTGATATTTCTATGCAGTATATGTACTGGTTCTTCTTCTATGCTCAGTACAAGCTAAAAAAAGAAGCATCTGGTGGTGTGCAGGCGTTTATCTCCTTGTCCAGATTCAGAGAATATTTGGTTCCATTGCCCCCATATGAAGAACAAATCAGAATCGCTAACAAGATTGAACAGATACTGCCGTTGTGCGAACGGCTGAAATGAGGTGAGCCGCAATGAAGAAATGGGCAAAGAATCCTTGGGTTCTTGGAATTGGAACAACTGTAATAGGTGGCGTACTTCTTTCTTTGCTACTGGATTGGATTCAGGGTATTGATTGGTTAAGTACCTTTAAGAATATTATGAGATTTATTTTTAATGGTGTCGTTTCTTTCCTGAATTTTGAAATTAAAGTATGGTGGTTGCTTATTGCTATTGCGATTATCGTAGTTGGATTGTTTGTGGTTGCAAAAATATCGGGTTCCCAGTCAAATAATATATCCCCCACATTTTTACAATACACCAAGGATTACATGTTGGGTTATTCATGGGAGTGGACTTATTCTAAAATGTATGATGGGAAATACACCATTAGCAACCTACATCCAGTTTGTACAAAGTGTGGTATGAGGCTCAAACAAGGTGGTCTGTATGGAACAGAAATGGAGTGCCTCCGCTGCAATACAACTCAAAATTGGGAAGATTCTGTTGCATATGATGCCCAGTTACTGATTGAGGATAATATTAGAAAGAATTACTCGCAAAATCAATAACCGATATTACTAAAACATATTTAACTCATTTGATTGGAGGGAAAACTATGATGCAAATTGACAGTGCAATACTGGCTACAGACAAAGTGATTTGTAAAAATATCAGTAGATTTGATGACTCAGAACGTGGGTTATTGAGCCAGAATATCTTGTCGCAGTTACGTAATTTTGTAGAATACATTGCAGATAAAGTATATGCTAACGGTTCAGACCTCGACCCCAATAATTATGCTCTAAATGTTGAAGCGTTGAAGTATTTGCAAACAAGAGGAGACCTCCGTTTTTTACACCAATTTCATGAGCTTCTTCAAAAGTCGGTGTCACATTACACTTTAGATGAAAATGGTTCTGAAAGATTAATGCTGAAGTACTATGAGTATCTCCTGAAAATAAAAATCTTTCTTAATGATACATATGGGCTTCATGTTCTGGATAATATTGAGGATTTTCCCTTGGATACGGATACAGAACTGTCAGAGTATCATGAGAAAATTGTAGAAAAAATTTACAGTCCAAGTCAGGGATGTTCAACAAGTATATATTCAGATAGATATTATATTCAGAAGATTAAGCCGTTCTTTGTAAACCAGCGAATATACTACGAAGTTACATTTACTGCGGCGAACAGTAAAATGAGCAAATTTGACCGAGTAATCGCTTTTTCACGTTATGAAATACTAAGTAACTATGCGGTAAAACTTTCGATTCGTAATGATTCGATCAATGTTTTAGGAAAAGACATGACTATTCAAATTATCGATGGGTGGAATGTATCAATACGTCCCTGCGAATTGGATAATTTTGCAGATATTATCGGAAAACATTCTAAAATCAACACCGGAACAAAAGAGTATTCCGAATTGATGCGATTTTTAACGGAAACTAAAATGCCACTATCAGAGTTGGTTGCGTGCTCAGAACGGTATTATGGTTTTGTAAAAAATCAGATTACAAGTCAGGCAAGAACGACTTATATTTTTGACACCCTTGATCAGTGTAGAGAGATAATCTTATCCAATAAGCCTGGATGTAATGTGCTTAAGTATCTACTGTACCATTTGAATAACAGAATTATTAAATGGCAGCGTTGGAATGATGGCTGTTCGTTGTTGTCAGGGCTAAATTTAAGCTATGGATGTATTCCGTTTGATAGGATGCCGTTTTGTACATCATTGAGAAATCATAATCCACGCATATACGATTTGCTGGACTGCCTATCGGAAAAAGGTAGAGAACATGAACTATTCGCACGCCATATTCAAAATAATACAGAGATAGAAGGGATGTTGTTTACACCTCAAAAGGATATAGTAGGTTTTGATAATATCGATGCGCTGATTAGTACATATAATCGCAAGTTATATCTTCCAAAACACGAACACAGAAAGCTGATGACTTTTCATGATTTTGTGTATATCAAAGGATATGCTGATGATAGCGCATTCATAATTCAAAAACTACGAGATCTGGCAACAAGTGGAATAGCACAATATACCGGATCTGTAGATTCATGGCTGAACAAAGGCTCATATTCTATTGATTCGCCAGAGAAAAAAGACGCATTGCGAAATATGTTTGCAAAATCGCAGGTGGCGCTTATTTATGGTTCTGCCGGAACTGGAAAATCAACGCTGATCAATCATATTTCAAACTTCTTTTCTAACCAGAAAAAGTTGTATTTGGCGAATACACATCCAGCAGTAGACAATATGCGCAGGAAAGTAACCGCCAGCAATAGAGAGTTTAATACCATTGCAAGTTTTATTTCCGAAAAGAATCAGCACACAGAATGCGATGTTCTTATTATCGATGAGTGTAGTACAGTAAGCAATTCTGATATGCGAAAAGTCTTAGAAAAGGCAGAGTTTAAGCTTCTGGTTCTTGTAGGAGATGTTTATCAGATTGAATCAATCTATTTTGGAAATTGGTTTGATATTGCACGCAATTTCATTTCCAAAGACTCTATCTTCGAACTAACACATCCATACAGAACGCAAAATGAAAACCTTCTCACCGTGTGGGAAAGAGTGCGAAATCTGGACATTGCAATTTTGGAGCCGTTGGTTAAGAGCAAATATTCCATCCGTCTGGATGAATCTATTTTCTCCCATGCAGAAGAAGATGAAATCATTCTCTGCTTAAATTACGATGGATTGTACGGAATTAATAACATCAATCGCTTCTTACAGAACAGTAATCCGAGTCCAGCGATTCAATGGGGTATTGGATTGTATAAAGTTGGCGATCCTGTATTGTTTAATGAATCAGACCGCTTCTCTCCTTTGATTCACAACAATTCGAAGGGGCGTATTGTTGGTATTGCAACAGAGGAAATGAAGATTTGGTTCGAAATTGAGTTGGATTGCGTGATTAATGAATTGGATGCATGGGGGTATGATTTTGAATTGATGGATGCATCTAAAAGCGGAAATTCTATAATTAAATTCAGCGTTGATAAATACAGAAGCACCGATGAAGATGATGATTATTCTGACACAGTTGTTCCATTTCAAGTTGCTTATGCGGTATCCATCCACAAGGCTCAGGGTTTGGAATATCGTTCTGTGAAAATTGTAATTACCACCGAAACTGAAGAACGCATTACACACAATATTTTCTATACTGCAATCACTCGTGCAAAAGAAAATCTTAGAATCTATTGGAGCCCGGAAACGGAAAAGAGTGTGTTGGAAAATCTAACAGTTAGAGATTCCAGGCGAGATGCCAATCTATTGAAGCAACTATATTCTCTGTGATTTTCGGATGTGCTTCTATTGTTCTTGTAAGATATAACAAATATAGCGTTCAGAATGAACGAGTAGCCATCAATGAAATTGATTTTCAAAGGGTATCAGGGAGATTTTCCTGGCGAGTTATTTTGCCAATTGAGACGAAGGAGAAAATGCGAAAATGAGCAAAGTGTTATAACCTTGCCCTGTTTGCCAGTTTTCTTCGCACAATATAACTTGTACCCAACTTGGACACAAGTGTAGATTAACTTCTGCTCTAATCGGGCAGAAGTCGGATTAGGAACTTCCGCCCAATTTGGGCGGAGGTGTATCATTTTTTATTCCCAACTTGGGAATAATTTTGCCCACATATTATAGGCGTTACAAATTGGCAAGCAGTGTAAACCGGATCCGTTTCCCACTTTTCACGATTACCCTTCGGGAAATCTTTGCAAATTTAGCTTGTTGGGTGAACACCCCCAATCCCCTTTGAACGATACCTACGGTGTCGGCTACGCATTCATTCTGAATACTTTTACTTAGTGACTTCTACGCAATTTGCATAGAAGTTCAATTCCCTATAAACGAAAAATGAAAATGCAGGACAAGTTGTCCCTGATTATTTTTGTAATGCGTGACAATCCACTTCTCGACAAATTGTCAGGAAGTCTTGTGGGCAATTCGCCCACAAGTAACGAAATTGCCAATGGTCGGATACAACTTTATCCCAAGTTGGGATGAAAAACTTCGTGCCAACTTGACACAAAGTTAAAAATGCAGGAAACAGAAAAACGAAAATCACTTCGACATAATTTGTGTAGAAGTTGAAAGTTTGGGTTTTATGCTTGTGGACAGGTTGGCCACAAGACAGCTCAGGTACTTTCTAAAATCAACTTCGTCCCAAGTTGGGATGAAGTGCTACGGTGTAACTTGCACCAAAGTAAGGCGTAGAGATTTTGTATTGTAAATTCTTGATGAGGTGTCTGGAATTTTATAAATGTC
>ERZ827108.45-NODE-45-length-184249-cov-8.978419_pt1 | contig 184249 bp, 126 predicted proteins | sample MGYA00519921_ERZ827108 | MGnify/ENA primary metagenome ERZ827108 (study PRJEB31778, sample SAMEA3449258) | human gut metagenome | biome: human gut; feature: human-associated habitat; material: faeces | place: United Kingdom | collected 2010/2012 ... | reverse complement strand
GTAGATCGACTTGTCGGGGCCCAAGCTGGCCTCCTTCCGTGGCGGTTTCCTCGCCCCGATTCTACAGCGCGCCCCGGTGTAGCTGTGCGGGAGGTGCCCCGTCGCCCACTTCTTGGCCGCGCCCACCGAGACCCCCGCGAACTTCGCGGCGGCGGTCGGCCCCATGCCGTCCTCCGTCGCCAGGAGGAAGAGCTCGACCTTCTCCCTGCTGTACATGCGAACCTCCAGTCCGGACCGCCCCGCGGTCCAACTTTCTGTCCGCACCCCCTTTAAAGCCGCGTGACTTTAATTTAGGGACTATTCCACCGCAACTTATTGGGAAATTAGCTAGTCCTTGGGCGTCCAGGACCAGAAGAAGTTGATAAGGGCCACACGCGAGGCGGTATCGGTCTTCTTGTTGATTGAGGAAATGTGGCGATAGAGCGTGGAGCGCGAAAGGAAGAGCGTTGTGGCGATGTCCTGAACGCTCTGGTCCGAAACGACCAATACCTCAAGAATATCGCGCTCGCGCTCTGTAAGCCCAAAGGTGGCGACGAAAGCATCGAGGCGTTCATCGGACGTGAGCTCCGCTGCCTCCACGGGCTCGGGGTCGGAGCATGTGGGCGCAAGATCCCCACCAAGATCGTCGGTGGCAAGCGGCAGGCCATCCTGCATCACGGCATCATCGGCTCGTTGCCCCAACTGCCCCAGCAGCGTAATCGCAATGCCCACAAACATCACGAGCGCCGCACCGACCGCAGCCAGCACGTTTTGACTCGAGATGATCGCCACCGCCGGCGCCGTCACGAGCATCGAGCACACGTTGTTGACGACGCGACCCATGCACGGCCAAAAATATGACCAGCGCGCATAGAGCGAGACGGCGGCATATTTTGTGGTAAAGAACACCACGAAAAAGCCCGAGCCCAGATAAAAGATGATCGTGGCAGCAAGCTCGTTGCCGCCATTACCATCGACGATGAGCACAAAGAACGAAAGCGTGGACAGTATGGCGGCACATGTCATGCCGATATTCATATACGAGCGGCCGTGCAGGTCGAATAGTGCGCCAGCGATCAACGAGCTCACGACAAGCAGCAGGCGCGGCCAATCGCCCAAATCGACGGCTCCGACAGCATGCAGGGTCGTGAAGCCCACGTTGAGAGCGGCGAATACGCTGGAAAGATACGCCGTCGCCACGGTCAGGCGAACTACGGCGCGACGGAATGCCGCCTTTGCCTCGGGATCGTCATGCCACTTGGCGCCATATTCCAGAGCATCTACCGAAAGCCCGGCAGCACTGGGTTCAAAGTTGGGATCGGACTCGTCGCGCAGCTTGGCGCGTCGGGCACCGTGGAGCAACGCCACCTGCGCGATCGCACAGACGACCAGAACAGCCTGCTGAGGAATGCCGACAGGCATCACCATGTGGTTGAGAACCTGCACCAGAACGCCCATGGCGTAAGAAAGTGCGGCGGCGCGCGCCAAGCAGGGCGTTCGCGCAAAGCGCCTCGCAAAATTTGCATGGGCAGTCGATCCGCAGTAGCCCAGCGCGCAGCACGCCACCAAACCGCCGGCAATTACCACCTCAACCTGAACCGCCATAATCAACAGCAGCAATGCCGCCACCAGCAAAACGCCCGTGACGTCACTCGTTGCGTCGATAGCATGGGGACGGCGATAGTACAGAATGGGACGCACAAAAAAGCCAATCACGCTCGCGCCGATGACAAGGCTCTCATAAATAACGACCTCGTTCGGAGACACGAACTCGGCCATGCGCACATCAAAAAGATACTCGCACGCCAAAAACGTGAAGAAGAACAGCGCCAGGCATATAATCTCCCGAATGCCCCGACGCAAATATGCGGTTGTGTCTCCCATGCCCCTCATGGTTAACCCCCGGCCGCTCAATTGTCTGGAAATCTATTTTAATAAAGAACCAGTCTCAATATCGAAGCCAGGCTCGAAATGTTGCCAATTCGACCCCAGCCGTCCACATCACGCCGCGATTTTGAGCCGCATGGACCAGAAGGGACGCGCGCGATCTCTAGCTCGGCCAGGAGTGTCTCCAACCACCACTCATTTAAGTACGTCCCCAATGAGTGGCCGAAGAGTGTCCCCCGCGACTAGTCGTTTAAGAACGTCCCCGATGACTAGTCAAAAATGGGCCATGTGTCCCAGTTGTGGAGACTCCTTGAGCCGTCTGGGTATCGCGAAGGATCGCACACTCCCCCATCATCAAAAGTGACACACGCTACCTGTTGATGGGAGGCAGCCATGGGCTTCTTTGACAAGATGTTCGAGAAGAAAGAGTGCGCGATTTGCGGTACCGAGCTGGGACTTCTAGGTAAGACAAAAATCAATGAAGGCTACCTGTGCAAAGAGTGCGCCGGCAAGCTCTCCCCCTACTTTCACGGCTATCGCTCCAGCACCGCGGACGATATCCGTGAGCAACTCGCCTACCGCGAGGCCAACGCCGAGCGCCTGTCTTCGTTCAACCCCACGCGCACGCTTTCTGCCGGGCGCACCAATATTATGCTCGATGAGGACGCGGGCCTGCTGATCATCACCTCGCAGAGCCGCTGGCGCGACGCCAATCCCGACATCATCGAGTTCTCGCAGGTACTCGGCTGCGATATGGATATCGACGAGCATCGCACCGAGATCTATCGCGAGACCAAGGACGGCGAGCGCGAGAGCTACAACCCGCCGCGCTACGACCTGGATTACGACTTTAATCTGACCATCCACGTCAATACGCCGTACTTCACCGAGATCAACCTGCGCGTGAACGACTCCACCATCGATCAGCGCGGCTCCATCGAATATCGCGAGGCCAAGCGCCAGGCAACCGAAGTCCGCGATGCGCTGGTGCAGCTGCGCCAAGAGACACGCGACAGCGTCGTGGCCGCCAAGGCCCCCAAGACCGCGGTCACCTGCCCCTTCTGCGGAGCCACCACCATTCCCGATGCCAGTGGGCGCTGCGAATACTGCGGCGGCGCCATCGGCGCATAGCCCCCGGCACGGAAAGGACCGATCATGGCCTTCGAGAGCGTTAACTATCAGTGCCCTGCCTGCGGTGGCCCCCTGCATTTTGCCAGTGCCGAGCAAAAGCTCGTCTGCGACTACTGCGATTCGCGTTTTGAAGTCGAAGAAGTCGAGGCCCTCTATCGCGAGCGCCAGGACAAGGCAGATGCCAAAGCCGATGCCGCAGCCGCGGCCCCCAAGCCTGCTGTCGACGATGCCGTGCAGGAGCTCGCCCAAAACGCCGGCTACATCTGCTCGTCGTGCGGCGCCGAGCTCGTGTCCGACAGCACCGTCGCCGTCACCACCTGCCCGTACTGCGGTAACTCCGCCGTGGCGCCCGGCCAGCTCTCTGGCGACTTCTCGCCCGACCTGGTGATTCCGTTTAAGCTCGGGCGCGACGACGTCACGGCCGCACTCAAGGAACACTACAAGGGCAAGATCTTGCTGCCCAAGAGCTTTGTCACCGGCAACCACATCGACGAGGTCCAAGGTGTCTACGTGCCGTTTTGGCTCTACGGCGCCCGCGTTGACGGCGAAGTGTACTTTGACGCGACCAACGAGACCGTGACCGAGGAATCCGACCGCACCGTCACGACCACCGACCACTACGATGCCTATCGCAAGGGCAATATCTCGTTTAAGCGCGTGCCCGTCGACGGATCGTCCAAGATGCCCGACGGCCACATGGATGCCATCGAGCCGTTTGACTATGACGCGCTGTGTCCGTTCTCGGTCGCCTATATGCCCGGCTACATCGCCAACCGTTACGACGAGGACTGCGAGACCTGCAAGGCGCGCGCCGAGCGCCGTATGGAAGAAAGCACGATCTCGGCCCTGCGCGAGACCGTCGTCGACGAATACGACGATGCCACGGTCGAAAGCAAGCAGCTCGACTACACCTGGGAAGACAGCGACTACGCCCTGTTCCCCGTCTGGATGCTCTCCACCTCGTGGAACGGCAAGAGCTACCTGTTTGCCATGAACGGCCAGACCGGCCGCTTGGTCGGCGAGCTCCCCTGCTCCAAGTCCAAGCTCGCCATCGCCTCGGTGCTGTTCTTCGTGATCGGATTTATCCTCTCCCAGATTCTCTTTATGGGGGAATACGCCTTCGATCCGGATTACCTCACCTTTGATATCGAGGGCATCCTCATCAATATCATCGCGCCGCTAATCATCGTGATTATCGGAGACGTGCTACTGGTAGGCCAGCTCAAGACGGCCAACGAAGCAACCTGTGCCGATGAGTATTGTGGCGAGCTCGACCTGACCGAGAAACACGACACCTTCAGCCACACCGAGACCACCGTTGTCATGAAAGACGACAAGGACGACTAAGCAATCCAACCAATACCACCCGGCCTTTGACGAGAAAGGAAGATCACCATGGGACTCTTGAAAGCTGGATTGGGAGCTGCCGGCGGCGTCATGGCCGACCAGTGAAAGGAATTTATCTACTGCGAATCGATGCCTGCTGACGTCTTGGCCTGCAAGGGCAGCAAACGCACCGGTGGCCGTAGCTCCAACACGCGCGGCGAGGACAACGTCATCTCCAACGGCTCCGTCATCGCCGTCAACGACGGACAGGGCATGCTCGTGGTGCAAAACGGCAAGATCATCGAGGTTGCGCTGGAGCCTGGCGAGTTTGTCTTCGACACCGGCAGCGAGCCGAGCGTCTTTAGCGGCAACCTGGGCGATTCCATCAAGGAGACCTTCGCCAATATCGGCAGCCGCTTTACCTTTGGCGGCGACGCGGGCAAGGACCAGCGCGTCTACTTCATCAACACCAAGGAGATCATCGGCAACAAGTACGGCACCGCCTCGCCCGTGCCCTTCCGCGTGGTCGATAACAACATTGGCCTGGACGTCGACATCTCCGTTCGCTGCAACGGCGAGTATTCGTACCGCATCACCAACCCGCTGCTGTTCTACACCAACGTGTGCGGCAACGTGACCGATAGCTATACGCGCGACAAGATCGACAGCCAGCTTAAGTCCGAGCTGCTCACCGCCCTGCAGCCCGCCTTTGCCAAGATCTCGGAGATGGGCATCCGCTACAGCGCCATCCCCGGCCACACCACCGAGCTCGCCCGCGCGCTCAACGAGGTCCTCTCTGCCGACTGGCGTGACCTGCGCGGCGTCGAGATCGTGAGCTTTGGCGTCAACTCCATCGCCGCCTCGCAAGAAGACGAGCAGATGATCAAGGACCTGCAGAAGGCCGCGGTCATACGCGATCCCACCATGGCGGCAGCCAACATTGCCAGCGCCCAGAGCGACGCAATGCGCGCGGCAGCCGCCAACCCCAACGGCGCGATGGCAGGCTTTATGGGCATGGGTATGGCAGGTGGCATGGGCGGCATGAACGCCAGCCAGCTGTTCGCCGCCGGCCAGGCACAGCAACAGGCCGCTCCGCAGCCGGCTCCGGCTCCCGCCCCCGCACCGGCTCCCACCGCCGCACCTGCGGCCGGCGCATGGACCTGCAGCTGCGGCGCCACCAACACCGGCAAGTTCTGCTCCGAGTGCGGTAGTCCCGCACCCGCCCCGGCACCGGCCAAGTGGTTCTGCCCCAACTGCGGCAGCGAAAACGGCGGCAAGTTCTGCAGCAACTGCGGAACGCCCCGGCCCTAGCCCCTCTATCTGGTAATTGGCGGGGGATCCGCCACCCCCGCATTTGTTTCTATGGGTTTCATTCGATAAAGGAGGACACCATGAAGACAACGTTCAAAAAGTCCGTACTCGCATTCCTGACATGCGTCCTGGCGCTCGCCTTTGCCCTGACGGGCTGCAGCGGCGGCGGCAAGGACCCCAAGGCCAACTTCGTCGGCAGCTGGCAGTACTCGGGTGGAACCTTGGATGGCGAAGAGCTCACCGATGAGTACATGGATATGCTCAAGGAGTGGGGCCTCAACTGCGTCCTGATCCTCGACGAGGACGGCACAGGCGTCCTCGATATGTTCCTTGAGGTCGCCGACCTGAAATGGGAAGCCAAGGACGCCACCACCGTAACGATCACCGCCGAAGATGAGTCGCACGACCTGAAGCTCAAGGACGACAAGCTCGTCCTTGAGGTGGAAGGCGACAAGCTTATCTTCACCAAGTCCGACAAGGATCTGTCCGGCACGGTGAAGAAGGATCGCGAGGCGGCCGAGAAGGAAGAAGAGGTCGATGAGGCCGTCGAAGACGACGACGTCCAGAGTGTCGAAATCTCCCCCGCCGTCACCGTCGCCGATGACGATCTGTGCACCATCACCATCACCGAGAAATTCAAGGACGACTGGGGCGACATCGGCTTTGTCGTCAACATCACCAACAAGAGCGACAAGGACCTGACCTTCTACGCTCCCTCCGGCAAGACCAACGTCAACGGCACTATGAAGGAACCCTGGTTCTCGGCTAACCTGATGCCCGGCACCAGCGCCACCGAGGAATTCACGTTCTCGAGCGGCGAGCTTGACAGCCTTGACGACCTGGTCAACACGACCATCGGCATCGACGCCTACCTGACCGATTCCTACGAGGACGTCGCCTCCTACAGCGCAACCATCGCGTAGCGACAGACACCGATAGCCGCGGATTGGCGGACATATCCGCGCACATGCCAGGCGGGGCCGCAGGAAATGATCCTGCGGCCCCGCCGCTTTATGCCGACAGCACTGCCCGTACAAGCAGGTCGCCCGCCGTTTTTAGATGCAAAACGGCGGGCGACCTATCTTCGGCGTTGGAGCACGGGCGGCACACCGACTACGGGCGCTCCATGTTGGGGACGATGCTGCCTTCGGTCACCGCATGCACGGCAAGACGCATGATGTTGTCGTAGCCGGTCTTGCTCAGGATCTCCGAAATGCGGCGCTTGATGGTGCCCTCGCTCATAAACAGCTCGGCCGCGATCTCGCGGCGGCTCTTGCCCTCGCAGGCAAGGCGCAAAATCGACAGCTCGACATCGTCGAGTGCCGCCGTGCCCGAAAAAATGCTCTCGGGCGGCTTGGGAAACGTGCAGTAGCCCGCCAACGTGGAGCGCATCACGGCGAACAGCTCGTCGATACCGACGTTCTTGTAAACAAAGCTATCGACGCCCGCCTCGCGGGCCTGATCGACAAAGGTGATCTCGGGCATGCCGGTCATGATAATGATGCGACACTCGGGCAGCCGCTCCTTGATGCGCGCCGCCGCCACGATGCCGTTTGAATCGTGTTCGGTGCACACGTCCATCAGTATCATGTCCGGGCGCTCCTTGAGCGCGACACCCAAGGCCTCGGAGGCATCGGCAATCGCGGCGACAACGGTCATATCGGGCTGGTCGCCAACGGAGCGCGCCAGGCTCTCGCGCAGGATGGCCTGGTCTTCGACTATAAGGACGCGAATCATGAGCTTCTCCTTTGGACCGTGGCGTTGGAGGTGAGCGGGATGGACACCGCAAGCGTAAAGGGCGGGGCGGCGTGGACTTCCAGGCTGCCGCCCAGATTCTGTGCGACATGCCTCATACCAGGAATGCCCGTTCCCTCCCGATACGATACGGGTGCAGGCGCGCCGTCGTTAGAAACGGTCATCCGCGCAACAGTGCCGTCTTCCGACGTCTCCTGCCGCAGGCGCACATGGACCTGATGGGCCTGCGCATGCTTGGTAGCATTGGTCGAGGCTTCGCGGATAATCTGCAGAAAGGCTGCGGCGACACGTGCGTCGCTTGGCAGCTCGCCCTCCACATCGATCTGCACGCTCACCAGGCCAAAGGCATGGACGATATCGCCCAGTTGCTCTGCCGGTTCGGTGTCGCCCCCGCTGCGCAGATCGGCAGCGATTGAGCGCAGCAGCGGGTCGATCTGCTCGAGTGACTCGTCATCCAGGCGCCCCTCCTCCAGATAACGATGGAGGATGGACAGACGCTGCCCGATCACGTCGTGCACGCGAGCGCGCATACGCAGATAGGCCGCATTGTCAGCAACTTTTTTGACTTCTTCGATCTGGGCTTGGAGCTCTTGGCCCGCAAGCTCAAGCAGGTGGTTGGCTTGCGCCAGGCGATCATGAGCATACGCATACTCTGTTACATCCAGGCCGATAATGCGCTCAAAGAGGCGGCCCGAAACCATAACGTCATCGTGCACAAACAAGCGAATCTCGGCGGGAGAAACCTCGACCACCGCCCGCGCCTCACCAAAACGGTCCAAGTTAATCCGCACGCGGTTCCTACTGCTTTCGGGCATTTGCATGCTAAGTTTGCGCAGGTCGTTCCATGTGCCGCTCATGTCACCTAGATCGGTGGGCATATGAAGTTCCACCAGGTTTTTGCGCATGCAGCGGTTCATGAGCAGCGGACGGCCCCTCGGGTCTAGATACAGGATGCCCACGGGAATCACGTTGATGGTCTCGATCGTCGAGAACATGGTGATATCCTCCTGGCGGTTACGGACGTCCATCAAGAGCGCCGCGATGGAACGGAACAGGAAGAACGCTCCCTCTGCGATAAGGACAACGGTCCACGCCGAGCCCATGGCAAAAACCACCGATGGTGTAACGGCGACAACAAGCGACAGCTCGGCCAGCATGACGGGGCGACGATAGCGCACCATAAGCACCACGCCATAGGCAAAGATTGCGGCATTGAGCCACAGCACTCCGCCCATTGCCCTGGCGCAAACGTCAAGCGGCGCCACCAGATACGAGCCAGACGACGCGAATAAGATGAGCGCCGAAATCATCAGGTGAAGCACAAGGCTCGCCTCGTAGGCGCAAATCACCTTACGGTTATAGGACGAGCGGCGCGATGAGATGAGCGGGACGTGGATCGTCTGCAGACACGCAGCCAGGGCAAAGACAACATCGAGCGCAACGATTTGGGGAAGGATGAGCGAAATCTGCATCGTCACTCACCCGCCCTCGGCATCAAGACGATCATGCGCAGCTGGCCGGACTCGCCCTCAAGGCGATATGCCACGTTGCGCCCTTGCAAAGCGCTTTCGAGCTCTTGCGCAGCGGGTGTCTGCGAAAGATCCTCCTCGTCGTTGGAGAAAAGCGTGGCACGCAACTCGACGCTGCACCGATCATGGTCGCCCAAGTGATACATAAGCGCCGGATGGTCGGTGGTGTAGGCAAAAAACGCGAAGTCATACACGCAGTCGTACAGGGCGCTTACCGTACTGGCGTGCATCGGGCGCCGTATGGCGATAATCGAGGCGCAATCGATATCGATGGTGCGCAGGTCGCTTGCGAGCTCGTTGGCAATGAGCTGAATGCGGTCGCGATCAAAACCGCTCTCCCCGTGCTGCGCCAACGTGAGCGACCCCTTGCGCTTGCAATAGGCGACGAGCATCTTGGCGCGCTGCAGCATGCGGTAACGCTCGTGCGAAGACGCTTCGTCGGTCAACGGCGGCAGCGAGCTCAGCAGGTCGTACATCCCTTCGAGCGCGCGGGCAAGCGCCTGGTCCACGTCTTGGACCAGCAAGGTCTCGGCCTCTTGATCTGCCAGGTGCGTCTTAAGGTCGTAGTCGGCGGCGAGCAGCTCATTTTGACGCTGCAGCTCCATGCGACGATGTGCCAGTTCACGGTTAAGCTCGTTGAGCTCCGACACGTCTTGGGCAAGCAGGGCCGATCCGCCCAGCAGTGGAAAGGCACGGTACATCACATCGGGATCGGACGCCACGGCAAAGGCATGGGCGCGGCCGTGCTCCTGGGTTTGCAACTCCTCGCGCACGCCTACCGGCGTTGGCTTTGACACCGGCGTGGCATAGACCTCCTGCAGGTCGCGCGTTAGAACTTTGAGGTCAAGCGGCAAGGTGTCGAAGATGCCGGCGATGTCGTGATACGACGGAATGACACCGCAATCGAGACAGATTTCCATCGCCACCACGCACAGGACGCAATAGACGAGCGAAAAGTTGAGCCTCCATGCCCAGGGCACGCGCAGAGCATACGAGATGGCAAAGAATGCGCCACCCAGCAGTACGAGCGCCGCCGTGCCCGAGAAACGCTGGACGCGAAAGGACGAGGACCGACCAACCAGGACAAAAAAGGCCACGAAGTCAAAAGCCGTCCACACGAGCACGGCGAAATAACCCCAGCCGTACGTGTAATCGTTGCTCCAGGTGTCGCTTGTGCGGTCAAAGCGAAAGACCTGCTGGTGAAAATCGTTGGTGAGCACAAATCCGATAAGCAGGATGGCCACAATCCACAGCGCAGCGCAGTAGCGGCGACCCAGGCGGTGTTGCTCCAGGCCCGCAAGGCGCAAACCACACAACTGGTAGAGCAGCGGAATGAGTGTCATGGGCACGTAGTACAGGTACCACAGCACGGTGGCATAGAACGGCGTGAACGACTTGTACTTGAGAATGACTTCGATCATCCACAGGGCGCAGATGGTGGCGATGGCAACAAGGCGGCGGCGCAACACATAGTCCAAACAGCGCAGATAGACCGATACGCCCCAAATTGAAAATACAATTGCAGCGACAAGCAGCGGAAGAGAGCTCGAATGGACGAGCGCACCCACGACCTCTTCGGACACCTCGCTATAGGCGGGCACGGCGTTAGAAAGTTTGGGGTCGAAGGCGAACAGCGCCGGCAAGACTGCCAAAAGCATGAGGAACAGCGCGGTGATGACACCGGCGATAGCAAAGACGCGGTGGCGGTACACCTGATGTGTTATGCCAACAAGGAATCGCGGCATGGCGAAGAGCCTGCCGCCCCTGGGATCCGCCACGGGTGCGGATCGGGCGGCCGCGTTGCCGATATGTCGCTCGCGGGTACCCATAGTGCTTTTAGTGTACCGACAGATGGGTCGAAAAAGCGGGCCGCATGTCCCAAAATCCGCAGACGGCAAGGCGCCCGGCGAGCATTAACTGCTCGCCGGGCGCCTTGGTTAGGAGGCTATGAAGTCGAGTGTCTCAGCTTCCTTAGGAAAGGTCCTCACCATTAGAAGCAATAACCTTCTTGTACCAGTCGAAGCTCTTCTTCTTGGAGCGCTTGAGGGTGCCGTTGCCCGCATCATCGCGGTCCACATAGATAAAGCCGTAGCGCTTGGACATCTCACCCGTGCCGGCAGACACCAGGTCGATCGGGCCCCAGGTGGTGTAGCCCAGCAGGTCAACGCCGTCCTCGGTCACCGCGTCGCGCATGGTCTGGATGTGCTGACGCAGGAAGTCGATACGATAGTCGTCGTTGATGGAACCATCCTCCTCGACAACATCCTTGGCGCCCAGACCGTTCTCGACCACAAACAGCGGCTTCTGATAACGGTCGTACAGGTCGTTAAGGGTGATGCGGAAGCCCAGCGGATCGATGGCCCAGCCCCACTGGCTCTCCTGCAGGTAGGGGTTTTTGGCGCCGGCGAAGGCGTTGCCCTGGGTGCGCTCGACATCGGGGTTATCGGCACCGGCGGAGCAACGGGTGCTGTAATAGCTAAAGCTGATGAAGTCGACGGTGTTGGCGGCCAGGATCTCGCGGTCCTCGTCCGTCATGCCCACATCGATGCCCAAACGCTCGAGCTTCTTGACAGCATATGCCGGGTAGTAGCCGCGGCTCTGGACGTCGACGAAGAAGTAATTGTCCTGGTTGTCGAGCTGCGCCTGGCGCACATCGCCCGGACGGCAGCTGTAGGGGTAGTAGCTACCTGCGGCGAGCATGCAGCCAATCTTGACCTCAGGATCGATCTCGTGAGCGATCTTGGTTGCCCAAGCGCTGGCGACGAGCTCGTTGTGGGCGGCCAGGTACTCGACGGCCTCCTTGTTCTCGCCCTCCTCAAAGACCAGACCGGCACCCATAAACGGCAGGTGCAAGATCATATTGATCTCGTTGAAGGTGAGCCAGTACTTCACCAGACCCTTGTAGCGGGTGAAAATCGTGGTCGCGAGGTTCTTGTAGAAGTCGATGAGCTTACGGTTGCGCCAGCCGCCGTACTTCTTGATGAGGTGAATCGGGCAGTCGAAGTGCGTGATGGTCACGAGCGGCTCGATGCCGTGCGCCTGACACTCGCGGAATACGTCCTCGTAGAAGGCCAGGCCAGCCTCGTTGGGCTCGGTCTCGTCGCCGTTGGGGAAAATGCGGGTCCAAGCCAAGCTCATACGGAAGGTTTTAAAGCCCATCTCGGCAAAGAGGGCGATGTCCTCTTTGTAGTGGTGATAGAAATCGATGCCGGTCTGCGCGGGATAGTAATAGCCGTCCTCAAAGTCGAGCATCTTGCGCTGGCCGGAAACCACCGCATAGCGCTCGGGGCCGTGCGGAGCCACGTCCACGTTGGCAAGGCCGCGGCCGTCCACGTCGTAGGCGCCCTCGCACTGGTTGGCAGCCGTCGCGCCGCCCCACAGGAAGTCATTACGGAAAGCCATGCATCAATCCTTTCGCACGCTGTTGTCATAGGCTCAGTATCCCTACAAACAACGCGTCGCTCAACGGCAACGACGCAGACCGATACTTCTTTTCGCGCGCAGGTGCCCGGCAGCCGCCCCGTCTGACACTTTTTGATACCGCCGCCCCCAACCACCACAAAGGGGACAGGCACCTTTGTGATGGTTGGGGGCGGTTTGTCTTGATCTGTAACAGGTAGACCGCCAAAACCGGGCTTGGTGTTACAGATCGAGATTCTCGGGCAGCTCCCTGCAGTTTGTCTAAATCTGTAACAGGTAGAGACGATTTAGCCCGCTAGATGTTACAGATTGAGACGGAAGATTCTAGTCGCAGGCGATGTCGAGGTTCTTGCCGATGAGACCTACGTAGCCGCCTTCGGCAGCCTTGGGGCTGTCAGCATGGCAGAGAACCCACTTGTCGGCCTTCCAGTAGCAGTAGCTGTCACCGGCGGCAGGCATGTCGGCTGCAGCCTCGGGGCGCGGGCCGTTGGTGCCGGCGGGCAGCGCCACCATCACCTGGAAGCCGCCGTCGTCGACCATGCACGGCGTGTAGTGGAGCGTGGTGTTGAAAACCTCAACAAGCGTGCCGGCCGGCACGCGGAACGCCTTGACGCACGCGGTGTCGAGCTTGCCGTCCTCGATCTCCCAGCGATGCGCCACAAGCAGGATAAAGTCGCGGGCGCCCAGGTTGAATTCGCTGGCGCGGTGATACTCCAGGCAGTTGAGCTGCGTGTTGTGGCCGTTGCACCAGCCCAGTTGGAAGGGGCGGCCGCCAAACATGAGAAAGCCCAGTTTATCGGCATCTTTGACGTCCTCGAGCTCCGGCGCACTTGCAACGTACTTGCTGCCCTCGGGAATGGGCGTGGCAGAGAGCGCCTCGAGCACGGGCGACGTGAGCTCGAACGGAACGTCATCCCAAACGTTGCCATAGGATTTGAACTCGGGATCGTTGACAGAGTAGATATGCATGTTCACTCCTGTTCGTAAATGTGACTATACGAACATTCTAGAACAAACATGAGCGATTTTGAACGCTCGTCCCGACCAATCAACAAAAAGGCGCCCCCGCATAAGCGAAGGCGCCCAATGCGCGCGTTTTGGGCGATAAAACTCTTACGCCTGCTGATAGTGCAGGTGCTTCTCGTCGATATCGGCCAGGTCGCGGTCGAGGTAACGGCGTGCGAGCCAGTTAGCCATAGGAAGGTTCTGGTCCAGGTAGTTACCGCACTCCTCGGGAGCGGCACCGGGGACATCGCCCTCGAAGCCGGCGACAAACTCAAACAGCTCGCGGACGAGCGGCAAGATCTTCTCGCTCGTCAGCTCGCCAAAGACAACCAGGTAAAAGCCCGTGCGGCAGCCCATGGGGCCAAAGTAGACAATGCGGCTCGACCACTCGGCATGGTTGCGAAGGAACGTCGCGCCCAGGTGCTCGATGGTGTGGCACTCGGCCGTGTTCATGACCGGCTCCTTGTTGGGCGTGGTCAGGCGCAGGTCAAACGTGGTGACGGCGGCACCGGTCGCCGGATCGCGGTCGATGCGGCTCACATACACGCCGGGCTCAAGCAGCAGATGATCAACGGAAAAGCTGGCGATGCGCTCCATGGCAGATCCTCTCGATAGTCAAATTGGGACGGGGCTCTTTTAGCTGGTTCGAATGGTCGCACCAATCATACCAGTCAAAAAAGCCCCGTCCCAAAAAGACAACTTAGCCAAGGACACGGGCCATACGCGTCTTGAACTCGGACAGGAAGCGCGGAGCATCCACGGTCAGTGCCACAAGCGCGCTCTTGTCCGGATCGGACAGGCGGCGCTCATCGCAGATGGTGCGACCGCGGTACTCGCCCAGCAGATCAACACGCAGGTTGCAGCCGAGCGCACCTACGAGCGTGGGGTCGATCGCCACGGCAACAGCCAGCGGATCGTGCAGCGCACAACCGCCCAGGTAGGGTGCGTTCATCTCGTACGAGCCAATGTAGTGCTCGACCATGCTCGCAAATGCGCAGCCCGCCATGGTGCCCGAGCCCGTCCAGCCGGCAATATCGCGGCGCGTGAGCACCACGCGATGCGTCACGTCCAGACCCACCATGGTGAGCTTACGGCCCGAACGAAGCACAGCATCGGCCGCCTCAGGATCACTTGCCATGTTGGCCTCGGCGCCCGCGCTCACGTTACCGGGCACGGTAAGGGCGCCGCCCATCACGACCACGCGGCCGATGGACATCATCGCCGCCGCATCGCGCTCCAGAGCAAGTGCCAGGTTGGAGAGCGGACCGGTCGCTACGTAGACCAGATCGGGACCATAGGTGCGCGCGGCATCGATCAGATAATCGACCGCAGCGTTGCCGTCGGCCGAGGTCGCCCCCACCGGCTCGTAGGGCGACGCGGGCACGCTCGCGCCGCCGATGCCGTTCTTGCCGTGAATGAGCGCGGTGGACGCCGGCGGCGTATAGGGCTCAGTCGCCTGCAGAGGACGGTCGGCACCCAGGTACACCGGAACCTCGGGGCGACCCAGCAGATCGAGCACCGCCAGGCAGTTGTGCGCCGATTGCTCGACGCGCACGTTGCCAAAGCACGTGGTGATGCCCACGAGCTCCACCTCGGGGCTCGCGATGGCATAGGCCAGCGCCATCGCATCGTCCACACCCATATCCAGATCAAGGATCAGCTTCTTGATTGCCATTGTTCTACTCCGCTTCTCCGTCTTTATCGTTTAACCAAACCAATGTTCAACTTCGGCGCGCGTGGGAATCGATTGCTGAGCGCCCAGGCGCGACACCGTCACTGCCGAGGCGCGAGCACCCGCGGCCATGCACTCAAAGAGCGGCAAGCCCTCTAGGCGGGCCGCCGCCAACGCGCCGATAAACGTATCGCCGGCGGCCGTGGTATCGGCTACCGTGCTCGAAAGTGCCGGCATGCGCAGCAGCTCACCGTCATCGCCGAGCGAAACCGAGCCGGCACCGCCCAACGTGATGACCGCAGCTCCGGCACCCCTAGCGAGCAGGGCGTTGAGCGCCGCGACGCAGCTTGCATCGTCCGCGGGCAAGATTCCCGTCAGCACCTGGCACTCGGTCTCGTTGGGACAGACCAGGTCGACCGCAGGCCAGACCTCCGCAGGCAGCTCGCAGGCGGGCGCTGGATTAAAGACCGTATAGAGCCCCAGCTCGTGAGCGCAAACAAGCGCCTCGGCCGTCGCCGCAAGGTCACATTCGCCCTGGGCGATAAAGACGCTTCCGGCAGCCGGGGCAATCTCGCTGGCGTCGCCGTCGAGCTCATGGGCCACCAGACGCCTCAACGCGCAGGCAATGTCCTCGCCCGCAAGCGCATGGTTGGCGCCCGGCGACAGCACGATGCGGTTGTCGCTCTCGCAGCGAATGATAATCGCGGTACCGGTCTCCACGTCATCGAGACGTGTCACGAACTCAACGCCCACGCCGGCATCCTGGAGCCCTGCCACAAGCGCATCGCCAAAGGTATCGCGCCCAACAGCGCCGATCATGCACGTGCGCGCACCCATGCGCGCAGCGGCAACGGCCTGGTTGGCGCCCTTGCCACCGGCGTTGGTGATAAACCCGCCGCCGCCGACGGTCTCGCCCGCGCGCGGCATGCGCTCGCACGCCACCGAAAGGTCCATGTTCAAGCTGCCGAACACCGCAACGATGCCGCGATCTGCCATGGAAACCTCCTCGTCTTCAGGCTTTGCGCCCACCGTCGACCAACGATTGTGCACTCTCGCACCCCCTATAACTTTAGTCCACTTTGATGTGGACGCGCGCTTGAGCTTGCGCCAGCAGCAAGCATTCACAGGAGCAGGCAGCTACAATGAAGGCGTGCTGATTATTCTCGTCATTGGATGATGTTTTATGGAACAACTCTCGCAATCGGGCTCGCGCGGTCGACGCCGCACGGGCAACGAGCCGGCACCGCACGAACGCGTGAAGGGCGAACGCCGTGCCAACGAGCCGCGACGCACCGCGAGTCCTCATCGCGCTTCTGCCAACAACGCGGGCCGCGCCAACACTCCCGCCGCGGAGCAAACACCTGCTCGCCCCAAGTCCCGCTATATCCCCGCCCTCGACGGTCTGCGTACGCTCGCCGTCGTCGCGGTGGTGCTCTATCACCTCAACCTCACGTGGGCTCAGGGCGGCCTGCTCGGCGTCACGATCTTCTTTGTGCTTTCGGGCTATCTGATCACGCGTTTGCTGCTCAACGAAGTCGCTAAGACCGGCCGCATCGACCTTAAGAGCTTCTGGATTCGCCGCATCCGTCGCCTGGTCCCTGCCGTGGTAACGGTAGTGTTCGTGACCTGCGCGCTGTGCACCATCTTCAACCACGTGATGCTCACCAAGATGCGCCCCGACATCCTGCCGTCGCTGCTGTTCTTCAACAACTGGTGGCAGATTGCCCAAAACGTCTCGTACTTCAATGCTCTGGGCGACCCCTCACCGCTCACGCACTTTTGGTCGCTTGCCATCGAGGAACAGTTCTACCTGATTTGGCCGCCACTGCTGTTTGCCATGGTATCTATGCATGTGAGCAAGCCCAACACGCGCCGCGTGGTTCTGGGCCTTGCCGCGGTATCTGCCCTAGCCATGATGGTGCTTTACAACCCTGCCGCCGACCCCAGCCGCGTGTACTACGGCACCGACACCCGCGTGTTCTCGCTGCTGCTGGGCGCCTGGATGGCCTTTATCCCCGATCGCGACCTGGCGCCGGTGCGTCTCGCTCGTCGTTTGGGGCTCAATCGCCTGGCTGGCGCCGCCAAGCACGGCAAGAACGCCGAGGGCAAGCCTGGCGAGAAGGCCGACGAATCAGCCGAGACCGCCCCGGCACAGCCGAGCGCCCTCGTGCGCTTTTGGTCCTCGCCCGCATCCATCGATGTGCTGGGCGTCGTGGGTCTGGTTGGCCTTGCTGCCATGGTCGCGCTCACCAACGGCTACACTCCGTTCCAGTATCGCGGAGGCACGCTGCTGTGCTCAATCCTCACGCTCATGGTTATTGCCGCCTGCGTGCAGCCCCAGGGAATGGTTGCCCGCGCGCTGTCCGCCGAGCCGCTCGTGTGGATTGGCAAGCGCTCGTACAGCATCTACCTGTGGCACTATCCGCTGCTGTTGCTCATGAACCCGGTCGCCAACATCAACGATACGCCCTGGTGGCAGTACATTTTGCAGGTGCTGCTGGTGGTCGCCGTAGCCGAGTGCTCCTATCGCTTTATCGAAACGCCGTTTAGGAAGGGCGCCTTCGGCCGCACCGTCGCCGAGTTCCGCGATGGCACCACAAAGCCCGCCAACTGGGCACGCGCGCACGTCCCTGTCTGCGCAACCTGCGCTGTCGTGTTGGTCGTTGCACTGGGCGGCCTGATCTTTGTGCCCGAGACGTCTGCGCTGAGCGGTGAGGGCGCCGAAGTTCTGAACAAGGAAGCCAAAAACACCGCGCCCACCGACCAGCAGGCGGCCGACGACACCGACAAGGACAACGACGGCTTCCCCGATGGCTCCTACGACCTGTTGATGATCGGCGACTCCGTGTCGCTGCGTGCCGTGGACACCTTTGACGGCGTGTTCCCGCACAGCCATATCGATGCCGAAAAGGGCCGCCAGTTTGATGCGGGCCGTGCGACATTTGAGGGCTATATCCAGCAGAACCTTGCCGGCAAGATCGTGGTCTTTGCCCTGGGCACCAACGGCTTGGTAACCGACGACCAGATCGACGCCATCATGGCCGATGCAGGAGATAAGCGTATTGTGGTGTTTGTGAACACGCGCAGTCCGCAGCCGTGGGTTGGCTCTACCAACCAGGCCATCGCCAACGCCGCTACGCGCTACAAGAACGTACGCGTTATCGACTGGTACGGATACAGTGCCAACCGCAACGACCTGTTCGATGGCGATGGCACGCACCTATCGACCACTGGCGTGACTGAGTACCTCAACTTGATCCACGATGCAGTCAAGAAGGACCTGCCCGTGCATCCCGAGGATCACGTCAACGATCCACAGCCGGCAGCCGTCAAGTCTGCCACCGACGCGCTCGTCAATGCGCTCGCTCTCAAGCCGCACAAGCTGGGCACCGACAAGTAGTCCGCAGCAAACAACCCAAAATCACTCTTTTCGAGCCGGCCCCAAGAGGTCGCGGGCAAAATAACAGGCCGCAGCCCATGGCGGCGGCCTGTTTGGAGTCCAAAGGAGGCGCTAAGCGCTGTAGCCCATCGCCTGCAGAACAAACATGACGACCGTGAGCACTGTAATCACACCGATAGTCGTCCAAGTGAGCACGTTCCACACGCGGCCGTTGCGGTTGGCGCCCATAATGTGACGGTCGGCGGCGATAACCACCTGGAACACCAGAACCACGGGCAGTAGCACGCCATTGATGACCTGCGAGGTCATCATAATCTGGAACAGATCGACGCCGGGCATAAGCACCAGTACGGCAGAGATACCGATGATGGCCGTAATGATGCCGCGATAGACCGGGGCCTCGTCCCAGCTGCGGTCGGCGCCGCGCTCCCAGCCAAATGCCTCGCAGATAGCGCTCGACGTGACGCCCGGCAGCACGCAGGCAGCCAAGAAGCTCGCCGCGACCAGGCCCGAGGCAAACAGCACCGTGGACCACTGACCCGCAATAGGCTCCAGCGCGCGGGCGGCATCGGCGGCATCGCTAATCTGAATACCCGCGGGGAACAACACCGTACCGGTCGTGATGATAATAAAGCCGGCAATGACATCGGCGGCGAGCGAACCGCTCACGGTATCGATGCGCTGCAGCACGATATCGTCCTCGCCCGCGTTCTTATCGACCACGTTGTTCTGCGCCAAGAAAATCATCCACGGCGCGATGGTGGTACCGATCGTTGCGACCACGAGCGACACGTAGCTGGGGTCATTTTGAATGTTAGGCACGACCAGGTCGACCGCGACCTCACCCCAGTTGGGGCCAGCCATAAATGCAGCGACGATATAGGTCACGAACACGCAGCTCACCAGCAGCAAAATCTTCTCGATGCGCTGGAAACTACCCGACATGGTAAGCATCCACACCAGCAGCGCCACCAACGGCACCGAGATGCTCGCCGGCACGCCAAAGAGAGCAAGGCCGCTGGCGATGCCCGCAAACTCCGAAATGGTCACAGCCGTGTTGGCGATCAACAGCGCCGCCATAGCAAGTACACTCTTGCGCACGCCAAAGCGCTCGCGAATGAGCGATGCCAGGCCCTTGCCCGTGACGCAGCCGCAGCGCGCCGCGGTCTCCTGCGTCACGATGAGCAGCACAGTCATGACGGGAAGCATCCAGAGCATCTTGTAGCCATAGCTGGCGCCCGCGCTGGAATACGTTGCAATGCCGCCGGCGTCATTGCCCGAAAGCGCCGCCAGCAGACCGGGACCCATAGCGCCAAAGATGGCCGCGATGGTCAACTTTTGCTTGGTGCCCGACTTTTGCTTGGTATTTTGCACGCGACCACCTAACCCATGACCGACATGGTGAGCAGCACCGCAGCGGCGCAGTACGCTACGCACGAGATCATGACGGCAATAACGTTCATGGCAGTGCCCGACGTGTTGAGGTCATGCTCGTCACGCCAGAACAGCACCATCAGGTAAATCACGGCGCTCATGTTGCCAACCAGGCAAATGATGGCGGCGATATTAAAGCACCCGGTAAAGAGTTGCTCCTCAAACATGGGCGCATCGGGGAACGCAGCGGTGCGCACCAGCTGGGCGCACAGGTAGGTCACGAGTGACAGAATCAGGCCCATGCCCGTGCTCTGGAAGAAGAACCCCAGATACGGCTTGGGCTCGTCGTCGTGACCGTCATACTCCAGGAAGTAGTTCTTGACGAACGACACCATGCGCGAGGCCGCCAGCAGCACAAGCGGCATGGCGCACATGGGGAACACCACCAGATGCGCGGAGCCGAGCGCCGTCCCCAGCACGGTCGCCATGATGCACGACGCGATGCCCCATACAACAACCCAGTACTGGCGATGCACGAACCAGCTGAGCACGTTCGTCGAGTCGTCCGACGCGCTATCGCCCGAGCCGACACCGGCGATCTGCAGGTCCTCCTGGTGCTCCTCGGCGATAACGTCCATGGCGTCGTCGAAAGTTACGATACCCAGGATATGACGGTTCTCGTCGCAGACGGGGATGGCAACCAGGTCGTACTTGGTCATCTCGTCCGTCACGTCTTCCTGGTCCTCGTCGGGCGACACGTAGACCAGATCGCGATAGGCGAGCTGGCCCAGCGTGGCGTCGCGGTCGGCCACGATCAGCGTGCGCAGCGAAAGCACGCCGGTGAGCATGCCGCTCGGATCCTCGGTATAGACGTAGTAGACGCTCTCGAAGTCCTCGTCGAGCTCGCGAATCGCCTCGATGGCGTCACCGACCGTTGCCGTGGCGGGCAGGGAGACAAACTCCGAGGTCATGATGCGGCCGGCGGTGTTGTCCTCATACCCCAGCAGGTTACGAATCGCCTTCTCCTCCTTGACGCCCATCAGGCGCAGGAGCTTCTCGGCCTTCTCGTAATCGAGCTCGTCGATCAGGTCGGCTGCATCGTCCGGGTCCATCATGGCCAGCATCGACGATGCGTCGGTGTCGGACAGGCCCTCGAGCATCTCGGTCATAAGCTCGTCGTCATCGAACTCCGAGATGGCCTCGGCGGCCTGGGCAGTATCGAGCTGTGCAAACACCTGCGCACGCAGGCGCGGGTCGAGCTGCTCGATAATGTCGGCGATGTCGGCAGGGTGCAGCTCGCCGAGCGTCTTGTGCGACACCGAGAGCTGAATGTTCTTGGTCGAGCGGTCGAGCAGGTCCATGTAGGACCAAGCGATGATGTCCTCACTGAGCGGCTTGCCCAGGTGCTTCATAAAGCCTTCGACGATATGCTCGAGCGCGGGGCTGATGGCGCGTAGCAGACCGCGGGCACCGACCTCGGCGCCCAGCAGGCGCAGCTGGTTTTCGCCCGACATGGAAAACTTGATGTCGTTGACGCGCACGACCTTCATGCCCTGCGTGTCGACGATCTGCTTGTTGAGCACGTCGCGCGCCAGCAGGAGCTCGGTCGGCTGCAGGTACGAAAAACGGATTTCGGTGGCCGACGTCTTAAGGTGTACGCCCGTCTCGTCGATACGGTCGACCCATTTGCGCCAGCTGATCATAAACGGCGTCTTGCCGGGGCCGCGGAACGCGAGCGATGTCACGTGTGGAAAAACTTCGCCGGTAGCAATGCCAAAATCGTTCACCACGCCGAGCTTTTCGCCGTCGACGTCCAAGACCGGCAATTTGAGCATCTCACTCAGATAATTCAATGGTGCTCCCCATCATTATTCCTCCGGACGCGGCCGCGCGTGCGGCGCCCGGGGGCTTCTGGATATGTATACGCATGCGCGGGCGGCACGCCGCTCGACGCTTACACCCCGTGCATGCGCAAAAAGCACCTGCATGGGGTCATCGACTGTATGGTCGAGGTTTGGATTTCACCTGTAACCTTTCTCTTGACCCTCATTAACCGCAGTAACTATAGCATCAGCGTCGCCCTGCGGCATCGAATTTATGCGCTGCACATTGCAGGCATACCAAACGCTGACGCATCCGTGACATAGCCATTTGGGACGTTCTTAAACGACTACCCAATAACTACTCTGTGGCGTCGTCGTCCTCGGCAAGTTGGGGGAACACGGCGTCCTTGGGCATGGTGACCTTCGTCAGCGAGGTGAGCTTTTTGCTCAGCGACGTGTCCGTCTTGACCAGGTCGCTGAGCGTCACGATCTTGTAGCCGTCGGCAATGAGGCCGTCGATAATCTGCGGCAGCGCCTCGAGTGTCTGCTCAGCGCATTCGTCTCTATCGGTGAGCAGCACGATATTGCCCGGCGTCACCGAATCGAGCACCGTCGAGACCTGCTCGTCGGCACCGTTGAGCAGCCAGTCGCCCGAGTCAATATTCCACGAGACCACGGCGGAGACCAGGTCCATCGCATCAATCCAGTTTTGTTCGTCAAAGGCAGCGTAGGGAGCACGCAGCAGCATCGTCTTCACGCCGGTCGCCGACTTAATCGCATCGGTGCCTTTCGTGATCTGTTCGCGTACCGCCTCACGGTCCTGACCCTTGAGCGAATCGTCGCTGTAGCTGTTGGATCCGATCTCGCACCCGGCATCGACAATCGCCTTGGCCGTGGCAGGCGAGGCCTCGGCCGCATCGCCCGAAAGGAAGAACGTCGCGGTGACGCCCTTTTCCTTGAGCACCTGCAAGATCTGTTTGGTGGCGCCGCTCGGACCCTCGTCAAACGTCAGTGCCACGTACTTTTTGTTGCCCTTGGGCGCCACGCTGGCGCACGCAACAACGCAATCGGTGGCGGGCACAACCTCGCCGCGGTCTTGCGTCTTGCCTGACTGCTCACCAACCCACACCTCGGATCGGCCCTGGACACCCCATGTCTGCACATACTCGATAGCGCCCGTGCCCTCGACCTTGAGCTTGGGCTCGATAACCGTAGCCTGAACCTCGTGCTTCTCGTAAGTGTTACGGCCATCCTTGACCGTCACCTTCTCGCCGCCCTCGAGTTCGCGGCTATCCCATTTGCCCTGCTTCACGCGCTTGCCGTCGACCTTCACCGACAGCTTTTCGCCCCCATGGCGCTTGAGCACGCTGTCATCGACGGCCAGCAGGTCGCCTGCGTCGTAGGTGTCAGTCAACTCCTGGTCGTCGATGAGATTCTGCAGCGTAGAGCCCACACGCACCGCGGTCTTCTGGCCGTTGAGCTCCACGTCCACACTGCGGTTGACGTAGCCCACGACGGCAGCGATAAACAGCACGAGCGCGCAACCCACGGCGATGAGCGCGTAGGGCAGGCGAGACGAACGACGGGGCGTACGGCTGTTGCCGATGCGCGCACTGCGGTCGCTAAAGCCGCGGCTATGGTTGAGATACATCGCGCCGGGCTTACGGTGACGCTTGCGCTGACCGCTGGGCAGCTGCCCCAGGTCGCGGCGCGCCGTCGGACGCGCACCCGAACGCCCGTTTAAGTTGGATCCGTTTTGGCGCATGTGCCCTCCCCCATAAACACAGCAAGCCGGAGCAACAGGTCTCCGGCTTGCCTCCCATCATTTGGTACGTCGCTATTTTGTAGCTTTTGACGAGCCTCCGCTCGCCTTTTGGTATTCGTCCTTAAAGGCCTTGAACATGCCGCGCGTCTTGCCGAGCTGCTTGCCCAGTGCGCGACTGCCCTTGTCCACGGCAACCGATCCCTTGTCGTCGAGCACCTTGGCGCCCTTTTTGACCTTGTCGCCCACCACGACGCTGGCCTCGGCGGCCTTGGCAGCCGCACCGCCCGAATACCCGAGCGACTTGACCTCGTCCGAGACGACCATCGCGCCGTTCTCGTAGCCGCGCAGCATCGTCGGCGGCACCTGCGTGTCACCAACCAAAACACTCGAAGCAGCACCGGCGGTCACATAGAATGCCTGCACGATGCCCGAGCGCGGCTTGAACTCAACGTCCGAGCAATAGCCCACGACGTCGCCCGATTCCGTGCGCACGTCCATACCGACCCAGATGATGCAATCGTCCAGGTTGATGTCGAGGCGCTTGGCCGCAGCGGTATCGTAGGTGCCTTTGACGTCGTCAACCGCGATGGCGCCCTCGTAGACACCAATGGCGTCGAGCGCTACGAATCGGTCGGGACGCTCGATCATACCCGCGATATCGGACTGGCGGACCATAAAGCCGACCACGCGCGTACCGCCCGGGGTAAAGACCGGAAAGTGAATCTTTCCAAGCTTTTTAGGGCCGCGCGGCGTGCCGTCTTTTTTGGTGCGCTTGTCCTCGGTAGGCTTGCGATAGATCTTGGCGCCGACAAAATCCCCGGCGCGCATTATGCCTCGGTCGAGGGCTCCGCAGCCTCGGTATCAGCCTCGACGGCGTTCTCGACCACAACGTCGGCGGCAGGCGTCACGTTGCCGCCCGAAATGGCGTCGTTGAGCTGCTCGCGCAGCTGGTCCATGCGCTCGCGGGCAAGGTCGACCTTGGCGCGCAGGTCGTCGGTCTTGGCGTCGACCATCGGGCCAAAGTCATTCACCGCAGCACGGGCCTCCTCGGCGCTGTGCTCGTAGGTGTCGCGCATATTGTCCCAGGCGTCGTTGGCGATATCGGCAGCCATGGCGCGGGTCTCGGCGCCCGAGCGCGGGGCCAGAGCAACGCCGACAATAGCGCCGGCAGCGGCACCAAAAAGTGCGCCGGAGACAAAGCTGAAAGTCTTACCCATGATCATTCCTCTCCTGCGGGCACGTCGGTGCCCACCGTTTGAATGCTGTCCATTATACCCGCAGCGCATCACTTGCCGCTTCGCTCATCTGCGTACGGCAAAGGCGCAGGTACGTGATGGTGATAAACGCGTAGGCCTACTCCTGAGGCATAGCCGGCATGGCCACCGTGGCACCCGGGTCCTCGCCGGCGCCGTCCACGAGCGGCAGGCCGCCCTCATGCGCAGGCCCTGCCGGAACCGTCGCAGCACCGCCAAAGACGGCAGCGGAGGCCTCGTGGTTCTCGGCAACCGCGCCCTCGGTATCAATCGCCACCTGGGGCTCGTCGTCAAAGTTGGGGACGCCCTGGGGCTCGGTGGGAACGGGCTCGGCGGTCGCATCGGCAACGGGCTCGGCGTCGGCCGGCGCATCGCCCTCGTCAGCGCCCTCGTCCTCGGCAGCATCTTCGCCGTTCGCAGCGGCAACGGCCTCGTGAGGATCCTTGCCCTCGGCCTCGGCACGCATGCCCAGCACCAGGTTGCGCAGGCCCGCGACCGTGCCCTCCACGTCGGGGGCAGGCTGGTCGGCGTGCAGGTACGCCCAGTCCATCATAAAGGTGGCCGAAGACAGCGCACCGATGGCCAGCGCGTCGTCGGGGCACGAAAGCTCAACCTCAAAGACGCGCTCGTCGTGCTCGCTTACGCGCGTGCGGCCGCACGAGATGCTGCCGGCAAGCCCGGTCTCGTTCATGAGCTCGACCGTCACGTGCTCCAGCAGGTGGCAGAGCTCGGTCTGACCCATGCAGTCCTGGAACTCGCGGCCGGAATCGCCCAGGCACAGGTGCTTGGCAATCGCCGGCACCAGATAGTACACGCGCGCCGTGGCCTCGATATCCTCCGAGGTCATGAGCGGCATGCCGGGGTTCACCAGCACATGCGCGCAGATCTTGTCCTCGCTGACGGTGACCTTAAGGATGTTGAACAGGCCTGCCATAACTCTCCCCTACTCTTCCTTGTCCTACTCGTCGCCATCGTGCGGATCCACAGAGCCCGCACCCGACGTCGCCGGCTTCTCTGCCGAAGACTCGGAATCCTTCTTATCGGTTTCGGCCGGAGCGATCACGCGAATGAGCGAGATGCGCTGGCCACGCATCGACTGCACTTTAAACTTGTACCCCGCGACCTCAAACACCTCTCCGATGTCGGGCACCGAGTCGCAAAGCTCCAAAATCCAGCCGGCGATGGTCTCATAATCATCGCTTTCCTCAAGCGGCCAACCAAGCTCAATCGCGTCATCGCACGAAAAACGCCCATCAACGAGCCACTCGCGGCGCGAAAGGCGCGTGAGATACTTGTTGTCGGGGTCGAACTCGTCCTCGATCTCGCCGACGATCTCCTCGACGATGTCCTCGATGGTGATAATGCCGGCCGTGCCGCCGTACTCGTCCACGACCACCACGATCTGGTCGTGCGAGGTCTGCATCTCGGACAGCAGCGGCAGGATGTCCTTGGTGTCGGGCACAAAGGTGGCGTCGCGCAAAAAGCCGGCGATGGGCTGGTCGCCCTTGCCGTCGAGCGCGGGCTGAATCAGGTCCTTAATGTGCGCGATGCCGGCGACGTTGTCGGGATCCTCGTGATAGACGGGGATGCGGCTGAAGCCGGTCTGGCGCATGGTGGACAACACGTCGGCGACTGTCTCGTCGTCCTCACACATGGTGGTGTCCACGCGCGGCACCATGACCTCGCGGGCAACGGTATCGCCCAGGTCGAAGATCTCGTGGATCATGCGCTTTTCCTCGTCGAGCAGGTCGTCCTGCTCCGAGACCATGTACTTGATCTCTTCCTCCGAGACGTTCTGGCGGTCATCGGCACTCTTGATGCGCAGGATGCGGGCCAGGCCATCGGAGCAAGCGCCGGTCAGCCACACGAGCGGACGGGCGATCTTTTGGAAAAATGACAACGGTCCCACGACCTGCTTGGACACGCCCTCGGCATTGGCCAGGCCGATGCGCTTGGGGACGAGCTCGCCGATCACGATGGACACGAAGGCGACCGCGACGGTGATGATGACCGGCGCCAGGCCGCGCGCGATGGCGGAGAGCGGCGCGATGCCAAAGCTCATGAGCCACGTGGCGAGCGGGTCGGACAGACTCGTCGAGGCGACGGCGGACGAGGCGAAGCCCACGAGCGTGATGGCGACCTGGATGGTGGCGAGCAGCTGGTCAGAGTCGGCAGCCAGCTTAATGGCACGCTCGGCGCGCTTGTCGCCTTCCTCGGCCTCGTGCTCCAGCACGGCGCGCTTGGCCGTGGTGAGCGCCATCTCGGACATAGAGAAGTAGCCGTTGATGAGAGTCAAAACGAGGGTGGTGATAAGGGAGATGGTTATGTCCATCGGGAGTTTCTCGAACCTCCAAGATTCGGGACGTCGGATTAAAACGTTGACGGCGGATACGGCAATTGCACCGGCGCCCAAACGAGGACGCGGGCGCGCAGGCGTGGTCACTAGATTACGAAGAGGATCACCGCCATGAACTGGAAGATACTGCCGGCGAGCACCCACAGGTGAAACACACTATGCAGGTAGCGCACGTTTTTAGCGATGTAGAACGGCACGCCCACGGTGTAGCACACGCCGCCGACAGCGAGCAGGGCAAGTGCCACGGGGTTGAGCAGCGACACGAGCTCGGGCAGCTTAAAGACGACGAGCCAGCCCATCAGCAGATAGACCAAGCCGCTTACCCAATGCGGCTGGCGCTCGCGTAGGAAGCACTCGAGGGCGATGCCGATGATGGCGATGGCCCATACGGCAAAGAACAGCACAGCGCCGCCGTCGTTTGCGAGCGTGATGAGGCAAAACGGCGTATAGCTGCCGGCTATGAGCAGGTAGATGCAGCTGTGGTCGATAATGCGGAACACGCGTTTGGCGCCCGCGGGCTGAATCGCATGGTAGAGCGTGGAGGCTAGGTATTCGAGGATAATGCTAACGCCATAGACAATCGCCGCGGCCATGTGGGCCGGGCCTCCGCCGCGCAGGGCGGCGAATACGATCAGGAGCACCAGACCCGCGATACCCAGCAGGCAGCCGACACCATGGGTGACGGAGTTCATGATCTCCTCACCCACCGTGTAGTGTGGAACGGCCGCGGTCTTGGGTCGCGGCTTAGAACTGTCGCTCGAATCGGACATGCCGGTTACATCCTCCAACGTAAAGAGTTCTCAACACTATATCAAAGCGTCTAGGTACGTGCGAAATTTGCACCATACGTGGCCCTTTGTTTACCCATTCTTTGTCTGTTGACGCATCAACGGCGAACGTCCATAATGCGCTTGCATTAAATGTTGATGTATTAACATCTTATAGGAGAATACCGCATGGCTCAAAACGCACGTTCCCATCGAAAGCTCAAGATAGCCGGCATCGTTGCACTGGTGGTTGTCGTTGCGCTGCTCGGATTTGCCGGCAACTTTCTGTTTGACTTCGCGCTGAATCCCCGCGCGCCATACACCATGAAGATGATGCAGGATAGCAAGAACGACAAAGAAGGTGAGCAGCCGGATGCCGAGGATACCGAGGCGCGGGCATGGTTTAAAGAGAACCGCAAGAGCAGCAACCTCACCGCGGACGACGGGACCGAGCTTGCCGCCTGGTATTTTGCTGCGTCGGAGAGCACGCACGACTACGCCGTCTGCCTGCATGGATATACCAACGAGCCCATCGGTATGGCCCGATACGCCAAACGCTTCCACGACCGTGGCATGAACGTACTCGCACCCGCCGCCCGCGCCCACGAGCGCTCCGGCGGCGACTATATCGGCATGGGCTGGCCCGAGCGCCTCGACATCGTCGCATGGATCGAGCGAATCGTTCAGGCTGACCCCAAGGCGCGCATCCTGGTCTTTGGCGAATCCATGGGCGCGGCGACCGCCATGAACGTCGCGGGGGAACCTCTGCCCGCAAACGTGAAATGCATTATCGAGGACTGCGGTTATACGAGTGTTTGGGACGAGTTTTCTCTGCAGCTCAAGGACGTGTTCGGCCTGCCCAGCTTTCCCTTGCTCGATGTAGCAAACTTGGTGTGCAACGTGCGCGCGGGCTACGACTTTCATAAGGCGAGCAGCGTGGAACAGCTCAAGCGCGCGACGGTTCCCATGCTGTTTATCCACGGTGACCAAGACACCTTTGTGCCGTACAGCATGCTCGACCAAAACTACGACGCGTGCGCCAGCAAGGTCAAGCAAAAGCTCACCGTCCATGGCGCCACCCACGCCAAGAGCGCGCAGGTCGACCCCGAACTCTACTGGAACACGGTCGACGACTTCCTCGACGAGTATTTTTAGGCAAATAGTACGGTTTACTGGCCTATCTGACCCCCTAGCACTTCCGAAAAGCCGCCCGTGGGCACTGTGCTCACGGGCGGCTTTTGCTAACAGTTGTGCTACAAAGGCGCTTGTTTTGTCTAATAGCTAGGTGCTACTTGACCTCGATGAGCTCGTACTTGCTCGTGCCCAGGCCGATCTTCTCGGCGTGCGCGATGCACACGCGCCAGTCGGTGTCGGGATGCGTGATGCAGAAGGGATCCTTGGCCTGCTCGCCCTCCAGATGCTCGTGGTTGTGCTCCATCTTGGCCGCGCTATCGGTGAGCTCGGTGTTGGGCAGCGGCTCAGACGCCATGACGGCGTCGGCGCAGGCCTGGTCGATGGCGACCGGGTCGAAGCTCGCGAACATGCCGATGTCGTTGACGATAGGCGTATCGTTTTCGGGATGGCAGTCGCAGTTGGGACTGATGTCCATGGCAAGCGAGATGTGGAAGCTCGGGCGGCCGTCGACGACGGCCTTCGTATACTCGGCGATCTTGCAGTTGAGCACGTCGGCCGCGGCCTCATAACCGGGCTTGATGCAGTCCTGGTTGCATGCCGCAATGCAGCGTCCGCAGCCCACGCAGCGATCGTGGTCGATGGCAGCCACGTGCACCGTGCGAGTAGCGCCGCTGGCAAGCTCGCGCTCGCGGGTGCCGTCGAACGAGATAGCGTTGTGCGCGCAGATCTTTTCGCAGGCATGGCAGCCAACGCAGTGCTCGGTCGCGACGTTCGGCTTGCCGGCGGCATGCTGCTCCATCTTGCCGGCACGGCTGCCGCCTCCCATGCCCAGGTTCTTCATGGCGCCGCCAAAACCGGCCTGCTCATGGCCCTTAAAGTGGGTGAGGCTGATCACGATATCGGCATCCATGAGCGCCTGACCGATCTTGGCCTCGTGCACGTACTCGCCGCCCTCGACCGGGACGAGCGCCTCGTCGGTGCCCTTAAGGCCGTCGGCGATGATGATCTGGCAGCCCGTGGCATACGGGGTAAAGCCGTTCTGGTAGGCGGTATCGATGTGCTCGAGCGCGTTTTTGCGGCTACCGACATAGAGCGTGTTGCAGTCGGTGAGGAAGGGCTTGCCGCCCAGCTCCTTGACGACATCCGCGACGGCGCGGGCGTAGTTGGGGCGCAAAAAGCTCAGGTTGCCCAGCTCGCCAAAGTGAATCTTGATGGCGACGAACTTGTTCTCAAAGTCGATCTGCTCGATACCGGCGTGACGGATGAGGCGCTTGAGCTTGTCGAGCTGGCTCTCGCGAGCATGCGTGCGCAGGTTGGTGAAGTACACCTTAGCGGGTGCAGTTGCGGTCATAGATCTATCCCCTCGGTCTATATGGCGTTACAGACATAGAGGATGGTACCCATTGAAGTAGGGTCGAAGTCAAGCACAGAAACGGGAGTACCTAGTCGTTGGGGACAGTCTTAAATGACCAGTCGCCAGGGACACTCTTTCGCCACCCGGCAGTTAGGGACGTTCCTTCTCTGCCGGCACTTGGGGACAGTCCTTGCCAGCCCGGCCGGCGAACCGGCGAATCGGCAAAGACTGTCCCCGATGACTAGTCATTTAAGTCTGTCCCCAATGACCACTCTTGCTGGGCGCCTGCTGCTGGGCCGCATCGCCTGCGTGAGCCTAGGCATGCAGCACGTCATCGGCATCTGGTAGGAAAGGCGTCGCGTGGGACAAAATCCCCCGTCCCAAACGTATGTGATGTGCGGTCGGCCTAGGAGGGCTTGCGCGCAACCAGGTGGGCGCGGAAGCCTTTCTGCGCCTCGAGCTTGAGCAGGAGGAATCCGGCCCTCTCGGCGAGCGCGCGAAGCTCGGACACCTTGCAGATCCGGACATCGCCGTGACCTGCGAGGCGCGCCAACGGCAGCTCAAAGGTATTCATGAGCCATACGACGAAGTCGCTCGACGTGTAGTCGCGGAGAATCAGGCGCCCGCCGGGGCGCAGGACTCGGGCCGCCTCGGCGAAGAACCTCTCGGGGTGCGGATAGTGATGGAAACTGTTGGAGCAGAGCACGGCGTCGAAGCTTTGCGGCTCGAAGGGCAGGGCTTCGGCGTCCCCGACGACGAAGCGGACGTTCCCGAGCTGCTTGGCGCATACCGCCTCGATCATTTTTGGCGTGAGGTCGAGCCCCGTCAGGTGCTTGCCCGGGTATTCCCCATGCAGCAGCTCCAGGACTGCTCCGGTTCCGCAGCCCACGTCGAGCACGTCCTCGAACGGCTCGAGCGCGAGCTCCTCGAGCATTTGCGGATAGTCGTCCTTGCACATCTCGTAAATGCCGGCATGGCCGGATTCGTAGACCTTTGCCGCCTCGGTGAACTCCTTGATGGAGAGTTGCTTGAGCTCCTCTGCCGATCTTGCCATGGGTCTCCTTCTGTTCGGGGAAGTCTGACGTTGCGCGCGTTTGCCCACGTCAGGCCTGGCGGGCAAATAACGCGGGGGCACCCTTCCTTCGGTTCGTGCCCCGCGTGCGGGCGGTTCTCTATTCCTGGACCTTCAGCGCCTCGGAGAGGCTCACGCGCTTGATGGAGCGCGTGTGCAGCAGCGCCACGACCAGGTAGGTCACAAAGCCAATGCCCACGCACGCCGCCATGGACCAAGCGGGCACGTAGATCTCGATATTGCCGTTGTAGGCGAGCAGCATCGAGCGGAAGATGGCCGTGAGCGAGCCAATAATGACCGGCAGGCTCAGCACGAGCGACGCCGCCACGCACAGCGTGATCGAGCGGATGTACAGATGCGAGATCTCGCTATCGCGATAGCCAAAGACTTTCATGTAGCTGATCGAACGGGCGCTGTGGTCGATCACCGCCTTGGTCAGCAGGTACATAAACAGCAGGAAGATAAACACCGCGAGCCCGATCATCATTCCGATCATTTTGCTCATCATGCCGATGAACTGGTCGCCCACGGCCCGCATGTCGTCGGGCGTGGTGTCGCCGGCAAAGTAACGAGCATCGAGGTCGAGCTTCTCGTCGCTCACATAGCCGTTAAAGTAGGCGGCGTCGTTGCCGAACAGCTCGTTAAAGTCGTCGATACTCATATAGATATTCATGTCCGACTTGGAGCCCCAAGCACAGTCCTTGCCCGCGTACTCAAGGGAATAATGCTCCCCCTCGTACTTGTCGATGAGCGTGACCTTCTGGCCCTCGCTCCAGCCAAACTTGTCGAGCAGGCCGCCGCCAAAGACGACGCGCCCATCGCCGACGTTGAGGTCTTTCCAATAGCGCGAGTTGGGCGAGATGCCGTAGACGGAAATCGTCTCCTCGCCATTTCCGTCGCCGCGATCGTATTGCAGCTGGTAAACAGCGTATTTCTCGGCCTGTGCGATTGCGCCCGCGCCGTTGTCGATCGTGTTGACCGGGTGGATGTCGTCGTTGTCGGTGTCGATCTTAGAGGCCTTGTCGATCAGGTCGATAGCCTCGTCGCGGTCGCAGCCGAGGGCATCGGCAAGATCGTCAAGGCACGCGTAGAGCGCATCCTTCTTATCCTGGACCTTGGCAAGCGCGTCCTGCGCCGCGGCCAGGCTCTCGGCAGACGGAGCGCTAGTCGCGGCATCGGCTGCTGTCTGCGCCGCATCGGCCGCGTCGTCAAGCTCGTCATCGGCATCCTGAGCGGCGGAAAGCAGCGCGCCGTCAACCGACTGTAAGCGCCCGAGTGCCGACCACTGCTCGCGCTCCTCGGCAGTACCCTCGAGCTCCAGCGGCGCCTTGAGCGTGTACTGGTGCTCGGCAATCAGGCCTGTCTCGAGGTTGTCCGCATAGTGCGTCATCGTGGGCAGAATCGCCAGGCCAAAGAGCAGCAGCAGCGACGCAAACGCAATGCCCACGAAGAGCGTGGCGAAGTTGCCCAGATTGCGCAGGAAGATACGCAGGCGGAAGCGGGAAACAAAACCCATGCGCTCCGGCAGCTGCAGGCCGCGCTTGGTGCCCGATTTGCCACTCGTCTCGTGACGAAGGAACTGCAACGGCGTCTTGCCCATCTTGCGAAGCAGACCCACCAGCGTGATGAGGATGAGCGCGGCGGCGGGAACCACGGCGCACTTCACAAAGATCTCCCAGCTCCAGTACACCTGGAAGGGCGGCAGGCTGTACGAACCGTAATAGAGGCTGCGCATGGGCTCGGTAAAGAACACAACGCCGAGCGCAGTGCCCAATAGCGCCGCGACCACGCCCACGATGGCGGGAAGCGCAAGGTAGTGCAGCACGATCTCGCGTCGACGATAGCCGCTGGCGAGCAGCGTGCCGATGATGGCGCTCTCCTCCTCAATGGTGGCGTCGGTGAGGACCACAAAGACGAACGCCATGATCACGATGATGATGTCGAGCAGCGTCATCCACATCATAGAGTCGCCGTCCACGTCATCGCGCGCATAGCCAATGCCCTGATTGGAATCGGCATCGACCAGATCGTCCACGCGCGCATCGGCATCGGTCAGCGCCTCGACCATATCCTGCTCCGCATCGATGCGATCCGCGGTGGGGAGGTCGCGATCGGTAAAGGTAAAGGAGTAGGTGTAGGCAGGCGCGCCGCCGGCATCCTCGAGCGCGGCAAAGCCGGCGTCGGTGACCTCGGCCACGCCATAGGTGATGGTGTTCACCGTAAAGTCCGAATTGTTGAGGAACAGCGCCTGGCTATCGGGCTGGGTCATGATGCCGCAGATGGTATAGGTGCGGCCCTCAAGCTCGACCTTATCGCCCACGGACAGGTTGTTATTGGTGGCAAAGACACGGTCGATGGCCACCTCGTCGTCCGCCTTGGGTTCCCTGCCCTCACAGTAGGACGCGATATCGACCTTGGTGCGGTGCGCATAGGTGCGCAGCGTGCGCTTGGTGCCGTCGTCGCCGGCGGTCTTTTTGATGATGGCGTCGATGGAAAAATTCTTGTAGAGCGTGACGCCGCCGACGTCGTCGGCCGCGTCCTCGGCGGCCTTGAGCTGGTCTTTGGTGACCTCGAAGGAGGTGGTCACGCGGCCGTCCTCAATCGTGTACGCATCGCGCATGTCGTCGATAAGGCAGCCGATGGAATGCGCTGCGAGCAAAAAGCCCGAGGTGAGAGCGATGCTTCCGCACATAAGCAAAAAGATGCCCAGGTACTTGCCGATATTGCGGCGCAGCTCGCGCGGGAGACGTTTTGCGAGAGGTGTCATGGCGCCGCCTACCAATCGAGTTCGGCGGCCGCGACGGGCGACTCGTTGAGCTCATCCTCGACGATGTGCCCGTCGCGCAGGCGCAGCACGCGATTGGCCATGCGCGCGATGGCGGCATTGTGGGTGACAATGATGATGGTACAGCCGTAGGTGCGGTTGACATCCTCCATGAGCTGCAAGATTTCCTTGGACGTCTTATAGTCAAGCGCGCCCGTGGGCTCGTCGCACAGCAGCAGGCCCGGGTTTTTGACGAGCGCACGGCCGATGGCGCAGCGCTGCTGTTGGCCGCCCGAGACCTGGCGCGGGAACTTGTTGCGGTGCTCGTAAAGGCCCAGCGAACGCAGCAGGTTGTCGACATTGAGCGGGTTTTTGGACAGGTGCGCCGTGACCTCGATGTTCTCCTTGATGGTGAGGTCGGGCACCAGGTTGTAGAACTGGAAGACAAAGCCCAGCTCACGGCGGCGATACTCGCCCAGGTCGGCAGGCTTGAGCACCGTGAGGTCGCAGCCGTCCACCATGATGGAGCCGCCGTCGGCATCCTCCAGGCCGCCGATCAGGTTGAGAAAGGTCGACTTGCCCGAGCCCGAGGGTCCCAGCATGACGCAGATCTCGCCGCGATTGATGGACGTGTCGATGCCATCGAGTACCGTCAGGCGCGCATCACCGTCGCCGTAGTGCTTTTTGAGATCCTTGACCTGGACATAGGCTTCCTGCGTTGCCATGGTATCCCCCGTTGTTAGCCTCGTACTACTTTATGAACGTAATAGTAAACCTTGGCGAACTATTTTGGGGCGAGGCCTAGGATTTATTTCAGACTAGGCGCGGGATTTGGCGCGTGAGAGGGCCAGGCCTACGGCGGCAATGGCGGCGGCGAAGAGCACGGTGACGCCCAGGTCGCAAGCGATGTCACCCAACACGGTGGACGTCAGATCCGAAGCGAGCGCCTTGCCAATCGCGTCGTTCACCCAATACGTCGGCACAAAGTGCGCCACCGTCTGCACGGCCGAGCCCATCAGCGACAGCGGCATCCAAGCGCCGCCCAAAAACGTCATGAGCATGCCAAGCAGGTTGCCCACACCGTTAAGCAGCTCCTCGCGCGCACCCAGGCTCGACAGCGCAAAGCCAACGGCCAGAGGCGTGCACGCCAGGGCAAACGTCGCCGCCAGCGCCAGGCACACACGACCCACGCCGACCTCGGCAACCGCGCCGGCAAAGCCCACGACGCCCATCATGCTCGACACGAACCAGATGCAGACGGTGAGCACGGCGGCGGCCGCAAACACGGCAAGCGAGCGCTGGCGCTCGGAGACCGGGCCGGCCTCCATGCGGCGCACACGCTCGGGCTCGTTCATGCCCGAGAACACCAGTCCCACCGACACGATGACCGACGAGATGATCGCGTACGCGCCAAAGTTAAAGTACGACTCGAGCGTGGCGGCGGCAGTCGAGTCGACCTTGACCTGCTCGATCTCGACCTTGGCGCGCTTCGCGGCCGCATGTTCAGCGGCCTTGGCAACGTCGCCGTTAGAAGCAGCGGGCTCAAGCGCCGCCGCAGCGCCCGCGAGCGAGATCCAGCGCGAGGCCTCGGCAGACGAAAGCGCCGCCGCCATGGTGCCAGCACCGTAGGTCACATCGAGCTTGGGCAGGGACTCCCCCGCGCGGGCGGCTGCAACAAGATCGCCCTCAAACCCCTCCGGGATAAAGAACACGCAGTCGGCGCTACCTTTGGCGCTGTTGCTCTTGGAGAGCGCGTCCGCAAGGTCGTAGGTGTCGTCGCCGACGCCCGTGACCAGCTCAAAGCGCGAACCCAGATGCTTGGTAAGCGCACGCGAAAGGTCGCTGTCGTCGCGGTCGACCACAATCACGTTGGCATCGTAGGGCTTGTACTCGGTGAGCTGCGACGAGTTCCAGCTCACCGATGCCGCGATGAATACGCCCATCAGCGAAATGAACACCGTGTAGATAAGCAGGTAGAACGGGTGCGCGAGCGCCATGCGAAGCGCGGTCTTAAAGGTGCTCATAGCGGCTCCTTCCAAAGATCAGCGTGGCGGCGGCAACGAACAGCAGCGCCATAAGGACCAGTGCGCCGGCGCGAACGGCAAAGGGGCCCAGGTCCTCAAAGAAATACAGGCGGTTGAACATGTCGCAGATAAGCTTGACGGGGTTGAGCCAGCACTCGGCCGGGCAGGCGCGGGCGACGTCGTCGGCAAGCGCCATCGCCGGCTCGCCGTAGAGGCCGGCGAACAGGGCGCACGTGGTAGCAAAGCCCGTAAGGATGCCGGACTTGGACGCCTTGCCGCCCTTAACGGGAAGCGTACCCACAAAGAGCCCCAGGCCCGTGGCGGCAAGCGCGGAAGCGGCGCCGCCCACCAGACACAGCCCCTCGCGCCCGCCAAAGTCGACGCCCACGACCAGGCGCACGTAGCCGATTGCGATCGCCATCGAGGCGAAGGAAACCAGCCACGAGCCGACAAAGATGCCGGCCAGCGACGCCGTCTTGGAAAGACCGCCCACGCAGCGACGCGCGCCAAGGCCCGACAGATTGGGCTGCAAATCGACGACGCTCAAGGCGGCAAACTCGGCAGACATCATCGCGACCAGGCCAAAAAGCGCGTAATAGTAGATGACCGTGCCGTCGGGCGTGGTGCGCGTAAGGCTCACGCGACGGGTGCCGCCCTCGAGCGACAGGGCGCGCGCAACCGCCTCGGGGTCGGCAAGTGCCGCCGGGTTGTCCTGGGCAATCTGGGACATGAGCTCGGCATTTTGTGTATACGAGCTTGCCACCGTCTCCAGGATGCTGCGATCGGTGAGCACCGATGATGCGCGCGAGCTGTCGTAGCTCGATAGCAGTGTGAGCTTGGGTACGCCTGCGTCGTCGACCGTATAGATGCCCGCAACCTCGCCGGCCTTAAGCGCACGGTTCGCATCGGCTGCGTCGTCGAGCTCGTGGATCTCGAGCAGCTGATCGTTGTCTTCCTTGGCAAGCGACGTCGCCACGCCCTTAAAGGTCGAAGCGTCCCAAGCCTCGTCCGCCACGACGGCAACCGGCACCGGGTCGATCTTGCCGTCGGAGCTGAGGTTCGCAAACATAAACATGAACATCGTGGAAAGTGCGATGGGAAAGAGAGCGCCCCAGACCCACGTGCTCGGCCGGCGCAGCAGCGTCTTGACCGTGGTGATGATGGTGTTGAACATGACTGCCCCCTAGTCGCGCAGCTCGCGGCCGGTGATCTCGAGGAACACGTCGTTGAGGGTCGGCGGTTCGCTCCACACGCGGCCGAGTGCCACGTCGGCAGCGCGCAGCGTGTCGAGGATGTCCACCAGGTTGTGCGGGCTCGCCTCGCAGGTGCAGACGAGCTCGCCGCCGGACAGCTCGACGCTGAGCACGTGCTCGAGGGCGCGCAGGCGCTCGACCGTGGCGGTCTCGACGGCGCCGACCTCGACGGTCACGCGCTCGCCCATCTGGATCATGCGCTTGAGCTCGTCGTTGGTGCCCTGCGCCAGCACGCGCCCGCCGTCCATGATCATGATGCGGCTGCAGATTTGCTCGACTTCCTCCATGTAATGGCTGGTATACACCACCGTGGCACCTTCGTCGCGCAGGCGGCAAATGCCCTCCAGGATGGCGTTTCGGCTCTGCGGGTCGACCGCCACCGTGGGCTCGTCAAAAAAGATCAGCTCGGGCTTGTGCGCGATGCCGCAGGCGATGTTGAGGCGACGCGCCAGGCCGCCCGAGAGCTTGCCGGGGCGGAACTTGGTAAAGTCGCCCAGGCCGACAAAGTCGATCGCCTCGTCCACCAGCGCGCGGCGGCGCTTGCGGTCGCTAACGTAAAGGCTGCAGAAATAGTCGATGTTTTCGCGCACGGTGAGCTCGTCGAACACCGCCACCTGCTGCGGCACCACGCCGATGCGGCGCTTGAGGTCGTAGCGGGCGGGCGTCATGGGCTCGCCAAACAGCTCGATGGTGCCTTTGTCGTAGGCAAGCAGCTGCAGGATGCAGTTGATGGACGTGGTCTTACCCGAGCCGTTGGGGCCCAGCAGGCCAAAGATCTCGCCGGGGGCGATGCTCAGGTTAAAGTGGTCGAGCGCGATAAGATCGTCGTAGCGCTTGACGAGGTTTTCGACGTGGACGATATCTGTCATGAGGCGGCCCTTCTGTTGGTTGCGGCCCGGTACGATTGCATCATCGCAGGAGCCGCCGGCGCGCACCAGTGAGCTTTGTCACGAGTGCGGGGCTTGGTCGTGCGACCTGCCGACGCCCCCGATTTGCCGCGCGGGAGGAATGTCACGGTTGCTCCGGGTGGCGCCTCCCCCGTGCGCGGCATCGCGTACAATACCCGTATGAACAGGCTATTCGACAAATCGATCGTGCTGGCGTGCTGTATCGTAGCCGCCACGGGCCTTGCTGTGGACGCTCGTCTGGTTGCGGCGTTTTGCCTTGGCGTTATTGCCACCTCACTGGCCGAGGTCGCACAGGGAAACCGCGCCCATCGCGCGAGCGAGGCCGCGAGCTACGCTTACATCATCGCGGCCGTCTTCGTGCCGTCATTTATGCCGTTCGCACCCCTTGCCTTCTATGACATCGTGCGACGCGTGCGCCGTGAACGCATCTGGCCCGCGCTGGCGATTGGCGCCGTGTTTGTCTGCGCGCTTGTCGCGGACCTTCGCGGCGGCGCGCTCACCACCCGAACGCTGCTGCTAACCGCCATCCTTTCGGTCGCCGCCACGTTACTGTCGCTGCGCACCGCGCAGCTGGAGCGCGAACAGGAACGCATGCGTCGCACCCGCGACAAGCTGCAAGAACGCGCCCTGGCACTCGAAGCACGCAACCGCGACCTCGCCGACCGCCAGGACTACGAAGTCGAGCTCGCGACGCTCGCCGAACGCGCCCGTATCGCGCGCGAGATCCACGATAACGTCGGGCACCAGCTCACGCGCGCTTCACTGCAGGCCGAAGCCCTACGCGTGGTCCACGCCGACGAGCCTGGCGTCGCCGCCGATTTCGCCGACGTTAAATGCACGGTTGACGAGGCGCTCCAGCTTGTGCGCACCAGCGTCCACGCGCTCAACGACAACGCTGTCGACCTTTCCGTGCAGCTCGAACGCATTGTCGAAGGCGCGTGCTCGGACGGCAGTCCGCAGATTGAGCTTGAAGTTATGACCGAGCATGCACCCGCAAACGTCGCCAACTGCTTTGCGGCGGTCCTGCGCGAGGCGCTCTCCAACAGCTTGCGCCACGCTTGCGCCCAGACCGTCACTGTACGATGCATGGAGCATCCGTCATTTTACCAGCTCATCGTTACCGACGATGGCGCGGGCGGGGTCCAAGCAAACAGCCGCGGTGCCGCGGAGGGCATGGGGCTCGCCTCCATGCGCGAGCGCATCGAGGCGCTTGGCGGCACCTTCACCGCCGGCCCGCGTGTCGGCGCCGGCGGCTGGCGCGTGTTTGCCACCGTTCCCAAACAACAAGGAGATGAGGACCGATGAGGCTCATCGTTGTCGACGACGACCGCCTGGTGGTCGATTCGCTCAAGATTATCCTGGGCGCCCAGCCGCAGATCGAGGTGGTGGGCACCGGCGCCAATGGCGACGATGCGGTGGCGCTCTATGCCGAACACGCACCCGATATCGCACTGCTCGACATTCAGATGCCGGGACGCGACGGACTTTCGGCAGCGCGCGAGATCCTTGAGCGCGACCCTGCGGCGCGGGTGGTGTTTCTAACGACATTCTCCGATGACGAGTACATTGTGTCGGCGCTCAAACTGGGCGCCCGCGGCTACCTGATCAAAACCGATGTCGCCGCCATTCCGCCAGCGTTGGCGCAGGTCATGGACGGCAAACGCGTACTCGAGGGCAAGGCGATCGAGGATATCGACTTTGATGGGGCGGGGTCCGAGGCCGACACGCCTCGCCGGCCCGCCGCCTTTGCCAGCCTGACCGACCGCGAGTTCGAAGTCGCAGAGCTCATCGCCCGCGGCCTCGACAACAAGGAGATTGCTGCCACCGCCTATATGGGCGAAGGCACGGTACGCAACCACATCAGCTCGATCCTTGCCAAAATGGGCCTGCGCAACCGCACCCAAATCGCCATCGCCTATCTGCGAGGGTAATTACCCAACGGCCGACCGCCCCGGCATAGCAAAATGGCTGCTACCGATTTAATGCCATTTCAAAACTATACCGGTTTACTACGATGAATCGCCCGCCTTCGACCACGGTAAATTGCGCGCTTGCAAAACCGCAGGTAGAACGCTTGCAATATTTAGAAAAATGCAGTCATGGTCGGGAATGTCGAATTCATCGTAGTAAACCGACATAGTTTTGTTCGGGCGGCCCTGCACGAGTGCCCCTGCAAGCCTCGCGGGAGCAAAATGATCCGTCTTCCTCCGTCCCCAAGGGATCAGCCGGAACCGCGCGCCACGAAATCGGCCCATCTACTACGTTTGACTCGATACCCCTGACCATACCTTCGTTTTGAACAAAACCGCAGGCATTCTACCTGCGGTTTTGTTTTCGCGCTTTTTGGCATGGTTGGGGGTAAGGGACTAAACGTAGTAGATGGGCCGGTTTCGCGGCGAACCCTTCTTGCCTACGCACAAAAGCGCCGCCACGGAGGAGGGAGATACCTCCGTGGCGGCTGGGGGTGGGGGCTATGTTCTGGCTCCCCGCCGGCCGCCCGGGGCCTTTTGGCCCCGGGCGCTGCCAGCGTGCCTAGCGCTTACGGATACCCCAGACCAGGGCTCCGACGCCGGCCATGGCGATGACAAATGCCATGAGCAGTGCGGCGGCCTGCTGGTCACCCGTGGTGGGCAGGAAACCCTTGACCGTCTTGACGATGTTCGTCACGGTCTTGGGCGTGCCGGGGTCGGGCGTCGGCACGGGCGTCTCGGGCTTCTTGTACGTGTTGTTGAACACGATACCCTCGACGCTCTTGTCGCCCTTGGTAAAGGCAACGTTCGCCTTGAGGTTGCCCTCGCCGTCGTCGACCACGTTGACGGTCGCGGTAAAGACGGACTTGTCGTAGGTCATACCGACCTCGTCGCCCTTGACCTCGCTGATGGTGTAGACGTACGTACCGGGCTCGTCGTACTCGAGCTTGTCGAAGTTGATCTTGCCGTCAGCGTCGTTGGTGACGGTGGACTCGACGTCCTCGCCAACGAGCTTAAAGCTAAACTCGTCCTTCTTGAGTTCGCGTCCCTCGAGCACCTTGATAGCGCCGATGGAAACCTGCGTAGGCATGGCGTGATACTTGTTGGTAAAGCCAGCCGACTCGGTGGTTCCCTCGAGCTTGTGCGTCGCGGTCAGCGTGCCGTCGCCGTTGTCGGAGACGGTGGTCACGACGGTGTAGGTCGTGCTGTCATAGGCGACGCCCTTGTACAGGCCAAGCGCGTTGGGGCAAGCCTCGCGCAGCGTGTACGTGTGCGTGCCGGGTGCCTCGTAGCGAATCGGGCTCAGCGTCACGGTGCCGTTAGCGTCGTTGGTGCCGTTAGCGACAACCACGTCGTCCTCGAGCAGCTCAAACGTGAACTCGCCTGCTGCAAGGTCGCGTCCAGTCAGGCGCTTGACTGTCTTGACCTGATCGGTCACGGACGAATCGGTAGGTGCCACGCCGTAGGTGTTGGTAAACGTGAAGGCAGCACCGTCGTCGCCTTCGCGCTTGACGCTCAGATGCCCGGCACCGTCGTCAGACACGGTGTAGGAAACCTTGCGCGTGGCGTTGGTGTCATTGGTCACGCCAGGGGCACTACCGGACTCGGTCACCGTGTAAGTAAAGGTGTGCGAGCGCGGAGCGGTGGGGGCTGCGGGCTCGGGCTCGTCGCTGGGCTCGTCGGCGTTGGCATCGGTGTCGGCCTCTTCAGCCTCTGCCTCGTCGGCCTCGGCTTCGTCAGCTTCGTCTGCCTCGGCCTTATCGGTCGCATCGTCCGTCACGCCCAGAGCGCGGTTGAGGTCCTCGAGCGTAAAGTGGATCTTGCCAAAGTCCACGTTGCCAGCCGCGTCGTTGGTTGCGGTCGTGTGCTCGGGCATCGGGGCACCAGCCTCGTCGGCGGTCACGGTAAAGGTAAACTTGCCCGTGATGTCAGCCGGGGTCAGGCCCTCGGCAGCTTGGAGCTTCTTAGTGCCGGTGAGCGCGGCATCCACGGCGTCAGCGCCGTAGACGTTCTCGAACAAGGGCTCGACGCCGCCGTAGTCGACCGTCGCCGTCAGGGTACCGTCACCGTTGTCGACGACGATAACCTTAAAGCCAAAGCTCCACGTTGTAGCGGAAACGCCATTCGGCAGCCCGAATAAATCTTCGTAGGCCGTGTAGTTAATGGTCCAGGCGAGCTTACCGTCCTTATCGGTACGATAAGCAAGCCCAGCAGCCTCAAGATTAGCAAGCATCTTAGTGTCGTAGTGCAGCGTATCAAAGCTCACGTGCCCGCCGATATTGGGCTTGAGGTTTTCGTATGCCACAAGCTCACCCTGATAGGCGATGCCGAACCAGAACTCGCCGTCGGCCATCGGGCGGCCGGTCAGAGTCTTGGTGGCAACGACCTGAGCGGCGGTGCCGCCAGGCGTGTTGGTCGTAGCGCTGTAACTGTTGTGGAACGGCACCAGGGCCTTCTCGACCTTGTTCTCGCCACTCTTGTGGACCGTCTCATGCGTGCCCTCGGGACCGCCGGAAACGGTCGTCGTAGCAGTGAGCGTGCCGGCGGTGTCGTCGGCGATGGCGATCGTCACCGTGCGCACGGCGTCGTCGTAGGTGTAACCGGGCTGGCCGTCGTTCTTCTCGGCCACGGTGTACGTAAAGGTCTTGCCGGCGTCAGCCTGCGTAAATATAACCTCATGACCAGCCAGAATGTCGATCAGTCCGACCGTTGCCTCTGCCGCTGCGGGGGACTTGAAGCTATTAGCCCCGGGCAGCAGACCGAGCGCGCGAGCCGAAGCGTCGTCAGCAGGTGTCACGGTAAAGGTGAACTGACCCTCGGTCATGGGGCGGCCATCCAGATACTTGCTGAGCCACAGACCGCCGGCAGCGGTGTAGTTAAGCTCAGTGCGGTACGTGTTGGTAAAGCGTCCGTTTTCCTTCTTGGTGACGTTGGCGGTCAGGCTGCCATCGCCGTTCTCGGTCACGGTCACTTCGGCGGTTGCGACATGCGCGTCATACGTCATGCCAACCGTGCTGCCCGCGTTCTCGCGAATCTCGTACTTATAGGTTCCGGCGGCAGCGTAGTGAATCTTGCCGAACTTGATGGCGGCAATGCCGTCCTTCGCGTCCTTCTTGCTCACGGTTACGGTTGCGGGATTGGGCAGTGGGGCGTCTTCGGGGGCGGTGATGGTAAAGCTGAACTCGTCCCCATCCGTCCAGTCGCGGCCGCTGATGACCTTGCTCAGGTCAAAGTCGAGCTCCGCATCGAGCGGGGCCACGCTGTAGGTGTTCTTGAAAGTCGCAGCCGTGGCGTCCTTCAGGACATGCTCGGCCTTGAGGGTGCCGTCGCCGTTGTCGGTGATGGTGGTCTCAATGGTGTACTTGGCGTCACTGTAAGTGATGCCCTTGCTGGTGGTTCCGCCCTTGACCTCGCGCAGCGTGTAGGTGTGCGTTCTGGCCTTGGCGTACTTCACAGCGCTCATCGTGATCTTGCCATCGGCGGCGTTCTTGCCGGTGGCGACGACCTTGGCGTCCTTGCCCTCGCCCTCGACGAGCTCGAAGCTGAACTCGCCGGCAGCAAGCTCGCGTCCGGTCAGGACCTTATTCGCGGTGATCTGGTCGGTGACGCTGAACTCGTCAGGATTCGGCTTGTAGCCGTTGTTGAACTTCGCCTCGTCGGCTCCATTCAGCTCATGCTTTACCACGAGCTCGCCCTTGCCGTTGTCGGTGACGGTCGTCTCGATAGTGTAGGTCTTGCCGTCGTAGGTGATGCCGTTGCCGGCGTCGCCCGGGACCTCGCGCAGCGTGTAGGTGTGCTTGCCGGGCTCGTTGTAGGCGATCTCGCCCATCGTGATCTTGCCGTCGGCGGCGTTCTTGCCGGTGGCGACGACCTTGTCGCCCTCGACGAGCTCGAAGGAGAACTCGCCTTCCTTGAGGTCGCGGCCGGTCAAGACCTTGGTCGCGGTGATCTGGTCGGTGACGCTGGAGCTCTTGGGGGTCACCGTATAGGCGTTCTCGAAGGTCGCCTTCTCGTCGTTCTGCAGCTTATGCTCCACGCTGAGGGTACCGTCGCCGTTGTCCGTGACCGTGGTCACGATGGTGTACTCGGCGGCGCTGTAGGTGATGCCGTTCTCGGTGGCGCCGGCCTTGGTCTCGCGCAGCGTGTAGATGTGCTCGCCGGCAGCGGTGTAGGTGACGGGATCCATCACAATCTTGCCGTCGGCGTTGTTAGTGCCGGTGGCAACTACGTTACTGCCCTCGACGAGCTCAAAACGGAACTCTCCGGCCTTGAGGTCACGGCCGTCCAAGAACTTGGTCGCGGTGACTTGGTCGGTGACGCTGGAGTCCTCGGGCGTCACGGTGTAGGAATTCTTGAACTCGGCGGTCCCAGCGTCCTTCAGCTCATGCTTGACCGCGAGCGTGCCGTCGCCCCTGTCGGTAACGGTGGTCACGACGGTGTAAGTCTTGGCGTCATAGGAGACGCCCTTGCTGGTGGTTCCGCCCTTGGCCTCGCGCAGCGTGTAGGTGTGCTTGCCGGCCTCGGTGTACTTCACGGCGCCCATCGTGATGTTGCCGCTGGCGTCGTTGGTGCCGGTGGCGACGACCTTGTCGCCCTCGACGAGCTCGAAGGAGAACTCGCCGGCGGCAAGCGCGCGCCCGGTCAGGAACTTGGTCGCCTTGACCTGGTCGGTGACGCTGGACTCAGTGGGGGTCAGATTGTAGGAATTCTTGAACTCGGCAGCCTTGGCATCCTTCAGGACATGCTCGGCCTTGAGCGTGCCGTCGCCCTTATCGGTGATGGTGGTCACGATGGTGTAAGTCTTGCCGTCGTAGGCGATGCCCTTGCTGGTGGTTCCGCCGTTGACTTCGCGCAGTGTGTAGGTATGCGTTCCGGCCTTGTCATACTTGACGGTGCCCATCGTGATGTTACCGCTGGCGTCGTTGGTGCCGGTGGCGACGACCTTGTCGCCCTCGACGAGCTCGAAGGAGAACTCGCCGGCGGCAAGCTTGCGCCCGGTCAGGGACTTGGTCGCGGTGATCTGGTCGGTGACGCTGGAGCTCTTGGGCGTCACGGTGTAGGAGTTCTTGAACTCAATCTTCTTGACGTCCTCGGCGCCCTTCAGCTTATGCGTGGCCACAAGCTGGCCCTTGCCATTGTCGGCGATGGTCGTCACGACGGTATAGACGGTTTTGTCGTAGGCGATGCCGCCGGCATTGCCCTTGACCTCGCGCAGCGTATAGATGTGCTGACCGATCTCGGTGTACTTGATGGCGCTGAACGCAACGTTGCCGTTGGCATCATTCTTAACGGTTTCGACAACCGACGCGTCCTCGTCCTCACCCTCAACGAGCTCAAAGGAGAACTCATTGTCCTGGAGCTTATGGCCGGTCAGGACCTTGGTAACTGTAATCTGATCGGTGACGCTCGACTCAGCGGGATTGGCGGTATAGGTGTTCTTGAACTCGACCTCGCCCGAGGTCTTCTTCACAGAAGCCTCGAGCTTTCCCTTTGCGTTGGGTGTCACCGTTACGGTGAACTCTGCAACGTTCTTGCTGTAGGCGATGCCGTCGACCGTGGTCCCGGCATGCTTCTCGCTAACCTTGTAGACATACGTGCCCAGCTTGTCATAGGCAATCTCGCCAAAGCTAATGTCCGCATGGCCCTTGGTTGCAAACGCAGTCGTGGACCTGGGCATCGGGGCGTTGTCCTCGGACGTCAGGCCAAACTCAAACTTGTCCTCATCCGTCCAGTCGCGGCCCTCGAGCACCTTGGTCAGGCCAAAGTCGGCAGTTGTCAACGTTGTCGGCGTGGTATTGAGCGTAAAGCTAATCTTGCCGTTATTGCCCAGGTAGACATTGACCTTCGTCGCACCAGAAACAACCTTCGTGTTGTTCCACTGGGGATTGATCACGTCGCGTGCGGTGCCCGTCGGGTTTCCGCCCACACGCTCCTTGGTGGTGTGAAGCTGGTTGATAAAGGCGAGGCGCGCGGTGCCAGCCTTAATCGACCAGTGATCGCCATCCTTTACCAAAGCACCTTCAAAGTTTTCGAGCTCGCTTCCCTTAACCGGGATCGAAACGGAATCATCGTACGGCGCGCCCGACGAGTTCTGCGCCATAAACTCATCTTTGTACCAATAGGTCTTAGAGCCCGAAGGCTTTTCCGTTGCGAGCTTGGTGCAAGCCGCGTCTGTGTAGACGGGTGTTAGCTTTTGGAAGTAGTAGTAGCTGTTCATAGCAGCAGGCTCAAAGCTTGCGACCGTATCGCCCGCATCGTCGCCGGTCCACTTGTTGGCGTAGAAGCTAACGGTATTGGAATCGGCGTCCTTGTGCTCATTGATGTAATCCTGCAGTCCCGGTACGTTATTGGGAGTAAACAGGTTTTTGCGTGCAATAGCCTTTACGCTCGATGCATACGCAACGCGGATAGGCGAGATGGCATCCGTGGAGTCAACCACAAACGTGCCCGCAGACTCGTCAACGGTAAAACGGCGCAGCGGAATGAGCGATGCGGGGACCTTGACCGTCACGATGTCGCCGCACTGCGGATTGTTCTCGTCCGCGCGATCAACCGTAATTACAAGATGGGCGAGCTCGCCATCAAACGTATAGGTATCGATATTGCCATCGGTCGACTTGGTGGCGGCCCCATAGGTCTTGCCGTTGTACTCGGCACCGGTAAAGCTATCGACCTGCATAAAGGCGCCCCAGCTCGTCCTCGAATGTGATGTAGCCGGAACCGTTGGAATTGTTGCCCTCGACCTTGGTCGGGAAACCCTTGCCCGACGTAATGGCACTCGAGATGTCCTTAAAGACCTGATCAAGCTCGGCGGCGTTGGTCGCCGACTTGTAGTAGCTAGCACCGGCAACGGGGTTGCCGAAATTGACATTCCACTCCTCAGTTCCAAAAAAGCCATGGCTTACGGACGATGTGGCATCCGGATAGTTACTCGACACGGCATGCATGAATTTATTCTCGTTGCTCGTGCGGCTGCTTGTTGGATCGTCGCCCGGCTTCGCACCGTTGAAGATACCGATGGTATAAATGGTCGCCCCGCCACTCTTTATGGTCTTGGCGATATTGATGGCATCCTTAGCAACCTCGGCCTCAAAACCATTAGAACTCGTAGGAGAGCCATCGGTGAAGAACACAACGATCTTCTGGGCGTCTTCACGACCAGCGATGCCCTTGGCCAGGTCCATGCCATAGTCGGCACGAGTAGAGCCAGCAGGCTCGATTAAATTAACCGTGTTCTTGAGGCTCTTTGCGCCCCCATCCTTGCAGACCGTGAGGCCCAACATGGTCTGGGAGTAGTTGTAGGTGTTGCCGTCGTCGCGATAGGTATCATTACCAACCTTATCGCTCTTCTTGCCCGCAAACTTTACGATGGCAACCTGGTGCTGCTTGCTCGCGTCCTTAACGTTCTTGTTTTGCTCGGCAATGGTGTCGATAAAGTGGTTGGCAGCATTCTTGAGCGCAACGATACGCTTAGGGGACCCTTTACCACCCATAGGATCATCCATTGAGCCAGAGGCATCGAGCACCATCACGATGTCGAGCGGCTTGGAAACCAGCGACGTCGTATCGGATGTCGAAGACATCGCCGAAAGCGTAGTCAAAAAGTCCGATTTCCCGTCATCGATTGCTTGGACCGTCTTATCCGTCCAAATTCGGCCGACGTTTTGCGTCGTGACCTTGCTGCCGTCATAGCCGCCCGCCCAGAACTTCCAATGGTTGCTGGTGTCGTGGTCGACTATCTTTGTCGCTTCCGGTCCGTCCATTCCTGTGCTGGACCTGGCGTTGGCCTCGGGCAGCATGGCGAATGCTGCGGCTGGCAACACCAGCACTACGGCCAGTATCACCGCCAAGAGACCCCTCGTGTACTTACCCATCGTGTCTCCCTTCTCGCGGTCTCAGACCTTGCATCAGCCTAAAGTTACGGAATGAGACACAATTAGGGCAGGTGACACATGTTCCAGATTCGGTTTTGAGCGTGAGACAAATGTCTCACCAAAGTTGAGACACGGCGTTTTCGCAGGAAAACGGGTGCGACTCGGAGCCATCAGGCAAAAATGACCCACTTTCCTCCGTCCTTGGGGGATCAGGAGCTGTTACGGATATGGTGCCATTTCAAAACTATGCCGGATTACGGGGCTAAAGCCGGGACCCTCATCCATGCCCTCATTTTTTGAAAAACGGCAGGCTATCTACCTGCGGTTTTGTTTTTGCGATTTTATGCATGGTCGGAGATTCGCTATCCAGCCCCGTAATCCGGCATAGTTTTGTTCGCGACGGCACAACCGCGCGTTTAAGCGCGGGGCCGGTGGGGCATTTTTGCCCCACCGGCCCCTGTTCCAGCGCTATTCCGGCTTGGTTTCTACCGTGGGAGTCTTATCCGCTGCGACTGGGGTGCGGGCGGTGTCCATAGTCAGACAGTGTTTAGGACAGCTTTCGATGCACTCGCCGCACACCACACAAGCATACGGGTCGATCGACCACGTTCCGCCCTTGCGATCGACCGCGAGCGCGCCCGCCGGGCAGCGACGCGCGCACATGCCGCAGCAAATGCACACGTCCATGTCGTTGACGATATGCCCGCGCAGGCGCTCGGGCGCCGCGAGCTTCTCCTGCGGATAGCACACCGTGACCGGTTGCTTGACCATAGAGCCCAAGGCCGTCTTGGCAAATGTCAGCAAACTCATGCCGCGCCTACCTTTCCGTGCAGCTAATGCAGGGGTCGATGGTCAGGATAATCATGGGCACGTTGGCAAGGAGCACGCCCTGCAGCGCATGTGTCAGACCCGCCAGGTTCTGCGACGTCGGCGTGCGCACGCGAAAACGATCCAGGTTCTTGGTGCCGTTACCGCGCACATAGTAATACGCCTCGCCGCGCGGCTGCTCAATCACAACCTCGCCGCGTGCGCCGTCGGCCGGCGTAAGCTTGGTGCGCCCGCCGATCCCGTCGTGCGGAATCTTGCCGACAAGCTCCTTGATGATGTCCATGGCCTGCGTGACCTCGGCACAACGCACCTGGCAGCGGGCATAGCAATCGCCATCGGTAGCAACGATGGGCTCAAATGCAGCCAGATCCGCATAGGCACCGTCGCCAAACATGCGCACGTCGTAGCCCACGCCCGAGGCGCGCCCAAACGGACCGACCATCGAAAGCTCCAGCGCGTCCTTCTTGCTGATCACGCCCACGCCATGCAGGCGCTCGCCGCAGCTGTCGTCGTCCAAAAACGTATGCACCAGAGCCTCGTAGTCAGGACGCATGGCATCGAGCGTCTGGACAATGCCTGCCAGCTCGGAGTCCTCGATATCGTGCTTAAGGCCGCCGATCTCGTTAATCGACAGAATCACGCGCCCGCCGCAAGTGCTCTCAAAGATCTTGAGAATCTGCTCGCGCAGGGTCCATGAACGATAGAACAGCGCCTCGAAGCCAAAGGCATCGGCGAGCAGGCCCAGCCACAGCAGGTGCGAGTGGATGCGCGAAAGCTCATGCAAAATGGTGCGGATATACTGCACGCGGCCGGGCACCTCGATGTCGAGCATACGCTCGCAGGCGCTGGCATAGCCGCAGCTGTGGCCCACGGCGCAGATGCCGCAGATGCGCTCGGCGATGTAGCCAAACTGGTGCATGTCGCGCTTTTCGGTGAGCTTCTCGAGTCCGCGGTGCACAAAGCCGATCTGCGGAATTGCCTCGATGACGCGGTCGTCATCGATCACCAGGTCCAGATGAAGCGGCTCGGGCAGTACCGGGTGCTGCGGGCCAAACGGAATAACGGAGCGATGTGCCATGGACCTTACGCCTCCTTTTTCTGCTTGTCGCGGGCGGCCTTGGCGGCAAGCGCCGCGCGGACCTTGGCCGCTTTCTCGGGATCCATGGCGGCGAGCTTTGCCTCCATCTCAGCAGCCTTGAGCGCGGCCTTCGCAGCAGTTTCATCGTGCTGAGCATCGGAGCCGGCAGCCACAGCGGGCTGAGCGACGGCAGTGCCCGCAGCATCGCCAGCGGCAGCAGCGCCCTCCCCCGCAGCGGCCGTGGCAGCAGCAGCCCTCTCAGCCGCGGCCTTGCGCGCCTTGGCCTCGGCGGCGGCACGGACCTTCATGGCTTTCTCGCGCGCGGCCTTCACCTCGGGCGTGATAACGCTCATGGGTTCTGCAGTCGAGACCTGGTAGAAAAAGCCGTTAAAGTCGACCTGCATGTCGGTGATGGCAAGGCCAAACAGGTCGTGCGCTTCGTTCTCAAACGGGAACACCGCCGGGTAATACGAGCTGATGGACGGAATCTCCTGGTACTGATCAATTCCCTCAACCACCAGGTTCTCGATCGCATAGCTGCCGTCCTGCGCAATATGCTCCTGGGCAGCACGAACGTTGATAAACGTATAGACCAGGCGATACGAGCCATCGTCGACGTTGCGCTCGGCGTGCATCTGCACAAAGCGCGCGCCGACGCCCTTGAACACCTGGACATGCGACAGGAGCTCGTCAATCCCGACGGTGGTATAGATAGCCTTTTGCATTACTCGGCCTCCTTTGCAGCGGCGGGTGCGGCGGACTTCCCGGCGGGCTTCTCGGCAGGCGCGTCACCGGCAGCGTCAGTCCCGGCCCCCGCAGCCACAAACCCGTCCTCGCCCAGCTCAACGCCACCGTCCCAGGTAGCGGCACCGCCCACGGTGAGCGGGTCGCCGCCGGCGCGCATCACGGCCTCCTTCTGGTCCAGGATGCCGCACGCCTCCACGATGGCATCGATCACGGTCTCGGGACGAATGGCGCACCCGGGCGCGTACACATCCACGGGAATCGCGCGGTCCACGCCGCCGATCACGTTATAGGCATCGCGGAACACGCCGCCCGAACACGCGCAGATACCGCAAGCCACCACGCACTTGGGCTCGAGCATCTGGTTGTAGATCTGGCGCACGACGGGCAGGTTCTGGGCATTGACCGACCCCGTCACCAAAAAGATATCCGCATGCTTGGGGTTGCCAGTGTTGACCACGCCAAAGCGCTCCGCATCGAACAGCGGCGTGAGCGAGGCCAGCACCTCGATATCGCATCCGTTGCAGCTCGAACCGTCGTAATGAATAACCCACGGCGAGCGCGACATTTTATGATCCATGGATGCCGCCTCCTAAATAAACACGTCGACGAGGATGGGCATAAGGTTGAGCAGGCCAAACACCAGCGCCACGCCCCATCCGAGCCTAAAGCAGCTGCGCCAAGTGCTGCGTGCAAAGGTGTTGTCGATCAGGACCTCGACAAAATACGTCGCGGCCATCACGACCAGGGCTACAACCCAGCTCACGGGGTTGTCCCAAACAAAGAACATGCCCACCCACATCAAAAACAGCACGGTCTCGCACCAGTGCATAAGGGTCATCTTGGCCAGCGTGCCGCCGCTCATCTCGGTGGCGACGCCCTGGACGATCTCCTGATGCGCGTGATGCGAGTACGAAAGGTCAAACGGCGACTTGCGCAGCTTGATGGTAAGCACCGCGAGCAGCGCCAGGAAAATGGGCGCGCTGTACACGATGATGGGGGCCGACTGCCCCGTCACGGCGATGGAATCGAAGCTGTCGGTGGCAAGGTACAGGCCCACGCTCATCAGCAGAACGGCGGGCTCGTAACTCATGACCTGCAGCAGCTCGCGGTCGGCGCCAACCTGGGCAAACGGGCTTTGCGTCGAGGCGGACGCCAACACCACAAAGATCGCGGCGAGCGTCACCATAAAAGCGCACAGTAGCGTGTTAGAGCCCGACACAAAGATGCCGCCGCCCACGACGGTAAAGATGAGCGCGCACGCCATATAGGTATCGTCCATGGTGTTTACGCTGGCAGGGGCTTTGCGCAGCAGCTTGGCAACGTCGTAGAAAGGCTGGAGCAGGCGCGGGCCCACGCGGCCCTGCATACGGGCCGAAAGTTTGCGGTCAACGCCGTCGATCAAACCGCCCACAAGCGGCGCAATCAAGGCAAACGCCACGGTGCCTATAAAGATGCCCACGACGCCCGAACCTTCAAAATACTTGCCGCGCAACACCGAGGGCGCGCTCATGGCAAGCCTCTCGGGCCCAATCCATGCGCAGCACAGCAGCGCAAACAAGATAATGCTGCAGCACACGACGCTGCCCGCGGGGCCAATACGCTTCTCGCCAAGGGCGTCCTCCGAGTACCAATTGCGCTTTTCGGCCTTCACCTCGTGCCCCATCGAGCCGCGGAAATGGCGATATTTGTCGGTTCCCACACCCGAAAGGTACACGTTGGCGTGCGGCTTGTTGCTCACGCGGAATGAAGTCAGCAGCACCACGGCGATAAACGCCACGATAACCACCATCAGATACATGGCGTCTTTGCCAATAACGTATGGCACGCGGCCAAACACCATGGCCAAGTAAGGCGACACCAAACCGCTCGAGATGAGCGGGAACGCCACGCAGCACAGAATCAGCAGCGCGGCGATGGTGTTGAGCGCCATCCATTCGGTCTTATGGACATTGACCTCAACGTTTTGAGCCGTGGGGTCGACGCCCGAAAGCTTGGCAAGCCACTTGCCCCAGAAGAAGAACGTCGCGGCAGAGCCAAAGGCAAGCACCATGATCATGAGCACGTTGCCGGTCTGCGCAAACGCCACCAGGGCGCCCCACTTGGACACGAGCATGCCAAACGGCGCCACGAACATGCCCATGATGCCCAGCATCATCAGGCGCGTCAGGTGCGGCATGCGGCTGAACATACCGTCCATGTCCTCGATATTGCGGCTGCCGATATGATGCTCGGCCGTGCCCACGCACAGGAACAGCAACGACTTTGCCACCGTGTGGAACAGGATCAGGAAGATGGCCGCCCAGACGGCCTCGGGCGCGCCGACACCCAAGCAGGCACTGATGAGGCCCAGGTTGGAAATGGTGGAGAACGCGAGCACGCGCTTGGCATTGCTCTGCGAGATGGCCATGAGGGCAGCGAGCAAAAACGTGATGGCACCCACACTCGTAACCATAAAGCCGGTCACGGGATAGATGGCATAGAGCGGGCTCAGCTTGACCATTAAGAACACGCCAGCTTTGACCATGGTTGACGAGTGCAGCAGGGCGCTCGTGGGCGTGGGGGCAACCATGGCGCCCAACAGCCAAGTGTGGAACGGCATCTGTGCGGCCTTGGTGAGTGCGGCGAGCGACAGCAGGATGACCGGCATCACCAGTAGCGCGGATTGCACGGTTCCGGCGCCGGAAAGCTCGATCATGCCTGAGATGGTCAACGGCATACCGTTAACGTGCAGGAACATGAGTCCGGCCAAAAACGCGATGCCGCCCAGCATGTTAAGGATGATCTGGGTGAAGGCATTCTTGATGGCCTCGGGCGTGCGCGTGTAGCTAATCATGAGGAACGAGCACACGGTGGTGATTTCCCAGCCACAGAACAGCCACTCAAGGTTATCGCTCGTCACGATGACGAACATGGCCGAGAGGAACAGGAACATAAGCGCCAGGAACTGCGGGCGACGGTCGGGCGCGGTCTGCCCGCGCAGCGCGGCCTCGTGCTCGTCATGAGCCTGGAAGTCCTTCATGTAGCCCAGGGCATACACGCAGATTAGGCTGCCGACAATGCCAACGGCGAGGACCATGATCACGCTCATGTAGTCCAGGTAGAGCGGCGTCGCCGTGACGGCTTCGGCCGCGGTCAGCGTCATGGCTGCAAAGGCGAGCGAGCCCACCAGCTGGACTATGCCGAGCACCGTGGTGAGCGCGTTCCTATATTTATACGCGTTGTACAGGATGACGGCGCACAGGATGACATCGATGGCGGAGCTGATGATCGAGAGCACATGCGAGGTGCCGGGGGCAACCTCAAAGCTCTGCGGACCCGTGCCAAAAAACAAGACGGCGACTACAACTGTCACCGCCATAATAATGCCGGAGCCTACAAGCCCCACCGCATCGCGGGCGCGGTCACCGCGCGCGAGCAGCATGCCCAGCGCCGGTACCAGCGGAAACAGGGTAAGGAAATACAGTAGCGTCATACCATCACTCCCCCATGCAAAAACGCTGCAATTGTTTAACGTTATAGCTCAATTGAGGAGTAGCGGCGTCGGGTTTTCGGTCAACTGGGGAGTTTTAGGCGTACGGGGCAAGGGCACGTCCGCTTTGGAGCAGAGAGGCGACGCTCCCCCTATCGCAGCGACAGGCGCGCGGGCCACTGCGCGCAGTTTATTGACCACTTTGGAGGATGTCCCGACAGGCTCGCGCCGGTCCAAAAAGTTGGCGCGGCAAGAAAAATGCGCCCCTGTGGACGCACCATCCCGTTTGCTATTCCGCCTTTTTAACGCGCGGCTTGCGACCGCGCGGCTTATCGACCAGTGCGGACTCACCGCTCTCGCGGTACTGACGGCACCAAGCCTTGACCGAAGACTCGCTGGGAATCTTGTGCTTGATCATGGCCTCGCGAACCGTCAAGCCGTTTTCCAGACGGTCCTTAACCACAGCGAGCTTTACGTCGTACGAATAGGTGTGATGATGCGAACCGGCGTTGAGAACGGCGTCGGCACCGCCCACGGCATACGCGCGGGCCCACTGACGAGCCGTGGCCTGGGGAATGCCAAGCTCCGCAGCGAGGGCGCGATGACCGACCCCCTCTTGGAGGATCTCGACGGCGCGCTGCCTAACCTCAGGCGCATGCGTGCGAGTCCTAGTTGCTTCCGACATACCTGCCACTTCTTAGCCTTAACCGTTAATCTGCTTTCTTACGTGCAAGTTAGATAGTAGCATTTTACTGTTTGCTCAAAGCAGTTAATTAAAATAGACGCGGCGTTATCTGGGCATTTGGCACCAAATTACGACATTTCTTTATCGATTATTTACGCTGGTAGCTAACTCGCAGCTAATCGTCATTCGCTTGTCAACAAAATTGGCATCTCTTTATGTCCTTTGGTATAGAGGATATAGTTATTAACCCCTCCCCCAATAATTTTGAGTGATCTGCGAGACAGTAGACGTCCTCACTCCTCATGATTACCGCGCATTGCCATCCACCGGAGCAAAACAAAAAGGGCGGGACCTGCTGCGCTCGCAGGCCCCGCACCGATTGACACCCGACGGGACACAGCCGGGCGAGACGGATCCGTGCCACCGTCCCGCCTGGCCGCGATGTTCAACTACAGCTCGTTGGCCGCGTGATACGCCGTGCGAATGGCGCTCGCAATGTCGGCGGTGCGCTCACCCGAGCAGTCGCCCACGCAGGTCACGGGCACCGTCACGCCATCCAGGTCAAACGCGTTGGCCTTGGAGCCCACGGCCATCACCACGTAATCGCAGGCGATCTTCACCGGCTCCTCGGCGCCGTCCTCGGTGGTGCGAACAGCCTCCACGCCCTCGTCGGTAATGGCGGTCAGGCGGGTCTTCACGTGCTGTTCCACGTTGTGCTCGGCAAAGTCGCTCATAATCAGCGGCAGAATGGTCTCGGACTCGCCCGCGGCAATCTTGTCGAGCATCTCCACGATCGCCACCTCGCAGCCGTGCTGCAGCAAGTACTCGGCAGTCTCGGTGCCCACCAGGCCACCGCCAATGACGGCGACGCGGCCCGTAAGCTCCACCTTGCCGGCCAGCACGTCCCAGCTCGAGACGACCTTGTCCGAATCGGCGCCCGGAACGGGAATGACCACGTCGTGTGCGCCCACAGCCACAATCGCGGCGTCGGCGGCGTTGAGGTCCTCAGCGGTAGCGGCATGGTTGAGCTCAACCTTCACACCCAGACCGGGCAGAATCTTCTCGTAATACTCGACCGAGCGCATGATCTCGTCCTTGCGCGGGGGCGCGGCCGCCAGCACAATCTGGCCGCCCAGATGGTCGCTCGCCTCGTAAACGGTCACGTCGTAGCCGCGCTTGGCCGCCACGCGCGCGGCCTCCAGGCCGGCGATGCCGCCGCCCACCACGGCAATCTTCTTGTCGCCCTCGCCCGGCTTAATGGCGATGGTCGCCTCGTCGCCGTTCTCGGCGTTGAGCACGCACGAAATGTACTTGCGGTTTTGAATCGCGTCGACGCAACCCTTGTTGCAGTTGAGGCACTCGCGGATGGGCTCACCCGTGGCGGCCTTCAGCGCAATGTCGGGGTCGCACATGAGCGAGCGGCCGTAGGCGATGATGTCGGCCGCGCCGTCTTCCAGAATCTTCTCGCCGGCCTCGACCGAGACAACACGGCCCACGGTTGCCACCGGCACGGAGACCAGGGCCTTGACGCGCTCGGCCACGGGCAGCGTCCAGTTGTAGGGCATGGCACCCATGGGCGGAATGGTGTCGCCCATGTTGCCGGTGTGATTGGCCTGTGCGACCTGGATCATGTCGATGCCCGCGCCCTCAAGCAGCTTGGCAAACTCGCAGGCCTCGTCGGGCTGCAGGCCGCCCTTGCCGCGCGGCGTGCCGTCGGGGTTCTCCATAATCACGGGGAGTTTGTACTCCACCATCAGCTGCGGCGCGGCTTCCTTAATGGCAGCGACGACCTCCAGCGCGTAGCGAACGCGGTTCTCGAACGAACCACCGTACTCGTCGGTGCGCTGGTTGAGGATGGCCGAGCACAGCGAACCCACCAAGCGGTCGCCGTGGACCTCGATGGCGTCGATGCCGGCCTGCTGCGCGCGAGCGGCCGAGGCAGCGATGGCCTCCTTAATCTGGGTGAGCTGCTCTACGCTCGCCTCGTTCACAAAGTGCTGCATGTCGTGGTGCAGCTTGGCGTAGGCCTGGTTGCGGATCTCGTTGGACTCGGCCATCTTGGCGGCAAAGGTCTCCTCGTCGCCGGCGGCCTTGGCCTCCTGCGCGGCCTTGGCGGCGGCCATGGATCCCATGACCATGCGGCCGACACCGGGCACGTCGTACTCGGGGTGAAACAGCTGCAGCGCGACCTTGGCGCCGTGTTTGTGGACGGCGTCGGCCAGGGCCTTAAATGTGGGGATCTGAGCGTCGGTCGCCAGCTTGGGCGTGGGGCTTGCGGTCATGACGGGAGCGACGTCGCCGATGACGATGTAGCTCACGCCGCCACGAGCCAGGCGCTCGTAAAAAGCCAGGCTGCGCTCGCCAATGGAACCGTCGCGCTCCTCGTAGCCGGTGGTCAGCGGCGGGAACATAATGCGGTTCTTGAGCTCAAGGGGGCCAACCGTAATGGGCTGGAGCAGCTTGGATGCAGGTGTGGTCATGGACATTCCTCTCTTGTAGGCGCGGCGGCGATGTTGCCGCGTAGTTGTCTAGAGGATATGGCATGGGGATACAACAGCGCAACGGAAATCGGCGGACAGCAGGTAGCGGCAGGCGGATGGGATGAGCCCAACAACAGGTTTTTCTCGATCTGTAACACCTAGCCGCCCAAATCGGGTCTAGATGTTACAGATCGAGATTTTGTTTGAGAGGCCGAGAATTGGACCGAAAACACGGTCCCGTAATAACAAAAAAGCTCGCCGGCTAGGCCGACGAGCTGCAAGTTCTTGGTCGCGGGGGCAGGATTTGAACCTACGACCTCCGGGTTATGAGCCCGGCGAGCTACCAGACTGCTCCACCCCGCAATGTCTGGGCGCCTCATGTGCGCAAGAAAGAATATTACGCGGGAGTTCGGTAAACGGCAAGGAAAATCTCGTAGAGCATAATTCCTTCATATTTAGAACCCCTCAGTCCCTATCACCGTAAACGAATCGCAGCCGAGCGCCGTCGACGGCGCGTATACAATGGTGCGCGTCCTTTTATGCCAACACCGGGAGTAGACATGCTGCTCGCTATCGATATGGGAAACACGCAGACGGCCATGGGCCTGTTTGACGGAGACGAGCTGGTGCAGTCGTGGCGCATGCCCACCGACCGCTCCTATACCGCCGACGAGATCCATGTGCGCCTGATGGGCTTCTTTAAGATGTACGGCCTCTCGCTCGACGCGGTCGACGCGATCGCCTTCGCCGGCGTGGTACCGCAGCTCTCGCGCGAGTGGCACACTGTGGCCGACCGCATTGCCGCGGACGCCATCGTTATCGGGCCGCAGTCGGCCGCGGTGACCAAGCTGCGCGCGGCGCGTCCCCAGGCCGTAGGCGCCGATCGCGTCGCTAACGCCGTTGCGGCCGAGACCTTCTACGGCGCGCCGGCAATCGTGGTGGACTTTGGCACCGCAACCAACATCGACGTCATCGACGAGGACGGCTATTACATTGGCGGAGCGATTGCGCCGGGCATTCGCATCTCCATGGACGCGCTTGCCGCCCGTGCCGCCAAGCTCGCCAGCGTGCCGCTCGAGGCGCCCGAGCACGCCATCGGCCGCGATACCGAGGAGTGCATCAAGGTCGGCGCCGTAACGGGCGCCGCCGCCATGGCTGAGGGCCTGGTCGCGCGCATGAAGCGCGAGCTGGGCCGCGAGGATGCCACCGTTATCGCCACGGGCGGTCTCGCCAGCATCGTCGCCGATTCGACCGACGCCTTCGACGTGGTCGACGGACAGCTCACCATCAAGGGTATCTGCGAAATCTACCGCCGCATGCAGGAGCTAGCGTAGGCTCTGGCGAAGTCGAGACGCTACAGACCGCGAATCCGTACGGCCTCGGGCGGAAACTCCTGCTCGCCGGCATCGGTCTTGATGGTCGCGCGACCCCAGATATCCAGGCCCGCAAACACACCGACCGCAAGCGGCAAACCGTTGGGCGACACCGCCGCAACTTGGCGGCCCAGCAGCGGCACCATGTCGAAGTACTCGCCCAGCACGGGGGCCAGCGGCCCTGCGGCGCCCTGCGGCGTGTTGGCAACAACCGCCCAGGTGTCCACACGGGTCAGCACGGCGGCGGCCAACCCCTCGGCCAGCGCTTCGTCAGCCACGTCCACGCCAAGCTCACCCAGCGCCGCACGTTCAATATCAACCGTCACCGCGGCAAACATGCCCGCGGCACCGGCACCACCGTTCACGGCGACGCGCGCAAGCGACGTCTCAAACGCAGGCGCACCGCACACGATATCGCTCGGCCACTGGATACCCACCTTACCGGCAAGGCCCAATCCCGGCGTCGACGCCGTGCCCACAAGCGCGTCCATCATGCCCATCGCCGCCACAAACGGCAGGCCGTGGAAGGTATGCATGTTCACATCGGGGCGCACAACCAGCGAAAACGTCAGCGAAGCATCGCCCGCGCTCCACGCACACCAGCCCGCGGACACGCCCTCGCGGCCCGCGTCACGCGCCGCGTCGAGCTCGGTGCCGACGGCAACAGCATTCATCTCGATCATCTACATACGCCCCAATTCGCCCACGATATGGCCCACGCGGTCCTCGGGCTCCTTGACCTCGACACCGTTGTAGCGGAAGAACCGCGCCGGGTCGTGCATCAGGTCCTCGAGCGGCACCAGCACAAAGTCGCGTTCGCCGATCAGCGGATGCGGCAGGCGCAGCTTTTTGCCGCCGTGGGTCTCGCCGTCCATCCACAGCAGGTCCAGGTCGATGGTGCGCGGGCCGTTGGCCTTGGCCTTTTTGGAACGGTCGCGCCCAAGCTCGGCCTCGATCTTCATGAGCTCATCGAGCAGTACCAGCGGCGCCAGCTCGGTCTTGATCTCGATGACGGCGTTGGCAAACGCGTCCTGGCGCGTCTCGTAGGCCGGCTCGCTCTCGTAAATCTTGGAGGAGTTGGACACGCAGGTGAGTGGAATCTCGGCGATCATCTCGCGTGCGGCGCGGATGTTGTCGCAGCGATGCCCCAGGTTGGAGCCCACGGCCACAAACGCGCGGCGCGGCTGCGGCTTGGCAACCGCCCAGTAGCCGTTCAGGAACTGCGCAAAACCCGCGGCGTCGTGCACGCGCACGATGTTGGCACCGGCCTGGATGGCGCCCAGGCACACGCCAAACGTAGCGGCATCGCGCTCGGCGGCCTCGGTCACGCCCGAGACGGCGCCCACAAAGCGCTTGCGCGACACGGCGCACATGAGCGGATAGCCCAGTGACGCCATCTTGGCAGTCTCGCGCTGGATGACGATGTCCTCGTTAGCCGACTTACCAAAGCCCGGGCCAGGATCGATGCAGATGCGGTCGCGCGACACGCCGGCATGGATGAGCGTGCGGGCCTGGTCGGACAGAAAGCCCATGACGCGGCGCATGATGGGCGCCGAATCGGGCAGGGTGAAGCGGCGGAGCTGCGAGGTGGGCACGTAGGCTTCCTCGCGGCGGGCGCTGCGGCGCATCATGGCGGCCAGGCGGTCATTGGACTCCGATGCGGCCTCGGTGGCCACGGGCGCGGCCTCGGGCGCGGGCGCGACGGTCTCGGCGGCAGTAGCCTGCTCGGCGGCCGGCGTCTCCTGCTCGCTTGAAGGCTCGGACGTGGGCTCCGGTTCGCCAAACGGCAACGAGGGCTGCACCACGCCGCCCGGAAGCTTGGCCTCCGGCTTAGGCTCGCCCAGCAACTTGCCGCGACGGCGGCGAGCCGGCTTCTCGGCCTCACGCGCGGCCTCGGCAGCCGCCTCGCGCGCCTTCTCGGCAACAAACGCCGCTGCCGAGGTATCGAGCTGCACCGTTGCGTGCGTGCGTGCGGGCGCGGCGACCTCGCCGGCATGCATCACGATGACGCCGCAGGTGCTCGTCTTAACAAACTCGACCATCTTGGGATCGGTGAAGCCGGTCACGTCGTTGACGATCGAGGCGCCGCAGCGCACGGCCGCCTTGGCAACCGCCACATGACGCGTGTCGATCGAGACGATGGCGCCCTCCTTGGCCAGCGCGCGCACCACGGGCAGCACGCGGCGAGCCTCCTCGTCGGGGTTGACCGGGGTAAAGCCGGGGCGCGTGGACTCGCCGCCCACGTCGATGATGTCGGCGCCGGCGTCGAGCATCGCCAGGCCGTACTCGATGGCGGCATCGGGGTCGAAGTGTTCCCCGCCATCGCTAAACGAATCGGGCGTCACGTTGAGGACGCCCATGATGCGCGGACGGTCAAAGCTGAGCTCGTACTTTCCGCACCGCCATGTCTTGCTGTCGTTCGCCATGAACATCCTCCTAAAATGCCCACGCCGCCGAGCTTGGGGAGCTGGCGGCGGGGTCGCTTTGCACTCAGTCTTTCTATTGTATCCGCGCGCGCGGGCTAGAACGCAAACGCGGCCGCGATGTCGCAAGAAATCAGCAGGTCGGCATTTGCATCCTGATCGGTGGGAGCAAGGTTGCATATGGCCAGCGTATCGCCGGTAAAGTAACGCGTAAGGCCTGCCGCCGGATACACCACGAGCGAGGTCCCGCCCACGATGAGGGCATCGGCCGCGGCGATGGCGGCAACGGCACCGGTCAGCACATGCTCGTCGAGTGGCTCCTCGTAGAGCACTACATCGGGCTTGATGCGGCCGCCGCACGCGGGGCACGCGGGCACGCCCGCGGCATCCTCGTGCTCGCGCGAGCAGATCCACTCGGCGCTATAGACCGCGCCGCACGACTGGCAAATGTTGCGATGGACCGATCCGTGCAGCTCGAACACGCGCTGCGAGCCGGCCGCCTGGTGCAGACCGTCGATATTTTGCGTCACCACGGCATCAAGCTTGCCGGCGCGCTCCAGCTCGGCCAGCTTGGTGTGGCAGCGGTTGGGCTTAGCGTTAAGCGCGATCATCTTGGTGCGGTAAAAGTCGAAGAACTCCGCAGGATGCGCCTCGTAAAAGCTATGCGAGAGCATGGTCTCGGGCGGGTAGGCAAACTGCTGGTGATACAGGCCATCCACGCTGCGGAAATCGGGAATGCCACTTGCCGTGGAAACACCCGCGCCGCCAAAGAAGACCACGCGCTTGTGGGTGTCAAACAGATCCGCCAGCGCGGCGGAGGCCTGCCTGGGGTCCGATATTGCCTGCGTCATATGAGTCCTCCGTCCGTGTCTCCGGGACGGCGGCGTTCGCACTATCACTCGCGGACTCCGCCCCGCTCTTGTTGCGTTAATCTTAAGCCTGCCAACCCCGTCGAAAGGACACCATGCCTCAGACTTACACTTTCGCCTCGTGGAACGTCAACGGCCTGCGCGCCGTGCTCAAAAAGGACCCGAGCTTTATCCAGATCGCGCAAGAACTCGACGTCGATATCCTGGCGCTGCAAGAGACCAAGCTGCAAGAAGGCCAGGTTGATATTGACCTGCCCGGCTATCACCAAACCTGGAGCTACGCCGAGCGTAAAGGCTATTCGGGCACTGCGGTCTTTAGCCGCCAGGAACCGCTGCGCGTGCTGCACGCCGACGCGCTGCTACCCTACGCCGGCGAGGGCGAGGCGGCCGTACTCGTCGCCCAAGCCGCAACCGAGGGCCGCGTCTGTGCGCTCGAGTTCGACAAGTTCTGGTTTGTGGATGTCTACACGCCCAACGCGCAAAACGAACTCGCGCGCATCGACGTGCGCATGGCCTGGGACGATGCCTACCGCGGCTTTTTAAGCGCGCTCGAGCGCGAGACCGGCAAACCCGTCGTGACCTGCGGCGACTTTAACGTAGCGCACGAGGAAATCGACCTTAAGAACCCCAAGTCCAACCGTGGCAACGCAGGCTTTTCGGACGAGGAGCGCGGCAAGTTTACCGAGCTGCTCAACGCCGGCTTTACCGATACCTGGCGCGCGGCAAATCCGGACGTCGAGGGCGTCTACAGCTGGTGGAGCTACCGCTTTAATGCCCGTAAGAACAACGCAGGCTGGCGCATCGATTACTTTCTGGTAAGCGATTCGATCGCCGCCAACGTTCGCGACACCGGTATCCGTGGCGATATCTTCGGCAGCGACCACTGCCCCGCCACCCTCACGCTAGAACTCTAGCCCCCAAATGATCCCCCGGGGACGAAGGAATACGGATCACTTTTGCCCGCGCAAGGGCGCCCGCGTGACCCCGTCCGCCACGAAACCAGCCCATCTACTACGTTTAAGCCACTACCCTCAACCACAGCGAACAACGCAAAAAGAAAACCGCAGGTAGAAAGCCTGCGGTTTTTCATAAAACGCGGTCATGGTCGGGGGTATCAAGCTAAACGTAGTAGATGGGCCAGTTTCGTGGCAAGCGCCGTCAACTGATTTCCTGGGGACATCTGGAGACGGAAGAAAATGGATCAATTTGGCTCTCTGGGGGCCACGATGCCCGTCGTATCAGCCGGCCATTCCAAAACTATGCCGGTTTACGGGGCTGAATCGCGAACCCCCAACCATACACAATTCCGAGACAATAAAACCGCAGGTGAACGGCTTGCTCTATTTCGGAAAAACTGGTATGGTCTGCCTGTGCTAATCTAGCCCCGTAAACCGGCATAGCTTTAAAATGGCACTTTAGCAGTATTGATTCCCGCCTCGGCGCAACTAGCCCTACAGTCCGTATTTCACGACGACGCGGTTGATGCGACGGCACCAAGGCTTGTACAAGGCAGCCAAAAACACGCAGGTCGCGAGACCGTGTGTGATATCGAACGGCACTGCCGTGGCAAGACGCGCCAGGGCACCCGCCCAAGTAAGCGGCTGTACAAATCCAATGATGTCATACGCGTTGATCACCACGCCGTACAGCAAACCCGAAGCAAAGCCGTAGGTCAGTAGCGCCGGCATGCGCACAGTGCCGTCGACGCGCTCGAACGCACCCGTGTGCGCCAGCGCACCACCGATATAGCCCACCAGACCCCAGGCATACATCTGCCACGGCGTCCACATACCCTGGCCAAAAAAGAAGTTGCTGGTCAGAGCAGCCAGCGCACCGACCATAAAGCCGTTACGCCACCCAAGCGTCGCCCCCGCAATGATGGCGATCGCGCTCACCGGTTTAAAGTCGGGAATGGGTCCGAACAGGATGCGCCCCGCCGCGGCCAGCGTCGCCAGCACCAGTGTGGGCATAATCTGGCGCAAACCCGGACGAGATGCCTCGTAACCCGCAAAGAACAGCGCGAGCACCAGCGCCACCACAATCAGCATGGCCAACGCTGCCTGCCCAACACCCGACAGCAACGCCGCAGCCATCACCGCCGGCACCGCCAACAACAGCGGGATCTCCAGTTTTGCAAGCAAGCGCGAGAAACGACAGTCCGTCATCCCATCACGCCCTATAGAACACGTTGTCGGCAAAGAAATCTGCCGGCGGCTCCATGCAGGCAATCTCACCGTCAAACATCATGGCAATGTCATCGGCAACCTGCTCGGCAAAGTCCAAATCGTGCGTAGCCATGATGACGGTGCCGCCAGCCTTCACATGGTCACGCAGGGCGCGGGCGATGATGCGACGGCTCTCCAAGTCCAAGCCCTTCGTGGGCTCGTCAAGCAGCAGCAGCTCGGGGCCGATCAGCAGCAGCTTTGCCAGTGCAAGCAGCTGGCGCTGTCCGCCCGAGAGGTCGTAGGGGTGGCGCGTCTCTAAGCCGTCCAGTCCCAGTTGCACCGCACGCTCCCGCGCCAAGTTCTCGTCATATCCGCAGGTCGAGGCCCATTCCATCAGCTCATCGCGAACCGTCTCGGCAACCAGCAGGGCCTTGGGGTTCTGCGGCAGCAGCGCAGCCGAGGCCGCCCCGCGCACCATGCGGCCGCGCTGCAGCTTGGCGGTCTTCGCCAGCACCGAAAGCATTGTCGACTTGCCGCAGCCGTTACCGCCCACAACCGCATGCACCGCGCCAGCCGAAAACGACGCATCGAGCCCGCGCAGCACCCAACCGCCCGCGCGATCGTAGCGAAACCAGCTCCCTGCCAGGGTGGTAGCCGACCCAGCGTGCATTTTTTGGAGTATTCTGCTTCCATCCGTGCGCGGGAAGGCTTCCGAGCCGTTCTCGAGCGACGTTTGCACCACAAATTCGGACGATTTGTCCAATTCCGAACTTTTTTTCGCGCTCGATACGTCCCCGGGCGGCTCCAGAGAGCCCAAATTGTCCTCACGCCTGCTGAATACTCCTTTATTTGCACATCGGATGGCACCCCACCCCAACATGTCATCGGAAAACAGCGATTCTCGGCGTCCCAAAGAAGCCATATCCGCCACCTCGCGCACGCGACCGCCCTCAATCCGGTACGTACACGTCGCATACTCGAGCATCGGCCGCGGCTGATGCGTAGCCACAACAACCGTGCAGCCCAGCTCACGGTTCACGCGAAACAGCGCGTGCAGAAAATTCTTCTCCGCAACCGGATCAAGCTGAGACGTGGGCTCGTCGAGCAGCAGCACGCGCGGGCGCAACGCCAGCACAGCTGCCAGCGACAGCAGCTGCTTGCGTCCGCCCGAAAGCGTGTCAGTATCGCGGTGAAGCCAATCTTCCAGCCCAAAGAAATAGCTGGTCTCAGCTACGCGACGGCGCATCTCGTCGCGCGACACACCCAGATTCTCTAGGCCAAACGCCATCTCGTGCCACACGGTTTCGCACACGATCTGGTTCTCGGGATCCTGGAACACGTAGCCCACGCGCTCCGCAGACGCGCGCACGTCCATGTCGGCAACGTTCTCGCCCAGCACGAGCAGTTCGCCAGTGCGCTCGCCCGCCGGAGCGATCTCGGGCTTGAGCAGCGACAGCAGCGTCGACTTACCCGATCCGGTACCGCCAACAAGCAGCGCAAATGCACCTTGGGGAACAGACCAGTCGAGCCCCTCGAGCACCGCAGCCTCAGCCCCGGGGTAGGTAAAGCTCAGACCCCGTACCTCAATCGCAGGCACATCAGAGCCGCACGCCCCGCCCGTTACCGAGCAGCTATCCAACCGAGCCATCAGCCAAACCTCTTCTCGTCAATCGCATGCAACACACAGGGCAACACCATCCAAGCCGCGTACACAATATAGCCAGGCCACGGCGCCGGCACCGAAAGCTGAGGGTAAAACGAATACTGCGTTGTCGCGGCCCACGCCGCCGCAACCGCAGCGGCGCCAAACAGCGCAAGCCCCACCAGCGCGGCAACGTCGCCGCGCCCCAGCCGATACCGCGCATACGTCGTACGACGCGTCGCGGCACCCCACCCGCGCGAGCGCATCGCGTCCGCGCGCTCCAGCGAATCTTCCATGCCCCAGCCCATCAACACGCTCGACGCCCGCAGGCGCGAGCGCACGGGGTCGGCCGGCGCGCGCCCCGGCACGTCAATCGCATCTTGCACCGCCAGCACCGTGCGGCCGCGGCGCAAAAACTGTGGGATAAGCCGCATGCACATCGAGATCATGAGCGCGATCACCGGTGCGGCATTACCCAGCAGCGCGAGCACCTTGTCGTATTTGAGCATCGACGCCGCGGCCTCAAACCACAGCACGCTCGCCACAAACAGCCCGCCCATGCACAGGCCGTATACCATGCTCTCCAGATACACCGCGCGCATACCAATACGGAACAGCTCCGTCGAGCCCGAGGCGCTAAACAGCGGATTGAGCACCGCGATGATCAAAATCACCGGCAGCTGCCAGCGAAGCGCCCCCAACGTGCGCGCGGCGCCGTGCGTCGCAAGCCCGTACGCCAGCCCGCCCGCAAGCGACAGCGCAATCAGCACCGGCTGCATCGAGAACATGGTGAGTCCCAGCGTCAACACCATGTAGAGCGCCGGCACCGCCGGATGCGACATCGAAAATGCCGCGACGGGTTCGTTGCCCGATTCCTCTCGCATGATATCCACGGGCACCTCCCATCCCCTCGCGCAAAACGCCAACGCCGCAGCGCCGCCGCCATGCACAACCAGCGCAAACACCACGCCGGCGGCAGCGACATCGGCCGTCACGCGTCAATCGTTACGCGCTCAACATATGCCTGCGGTATCATATTGCGCCGTGTATCGTTTCCAAACACACGTCTCTATAACGTAACAGGAGATCACATGGACGCAACCGCAATTATCCTCGCTGCCGGCGAGGGCACCCGCATGAAGTCGAACCACTGCAAGGTTTCGCACAAGATCCTGGGTAAGCCCATGGTCCAGTGGATCGTCGACGCTACCATCAAGGCCGGCTGCAGCCGCGTCGTGGTCGTCATCGGCAGCCACGCCGACGAGATGCGCGCCCTGATCGACGGCGCCTACGCCAACAGCGCCACCAAGGTCGAGTGCGTCGAGCAGACCGAGCGCCTGGGCACCGGCCACGCCGTGAAGGTCGCACTCGAGGCCTGCGGCATCACGCAAGGCCCGGTCGTCGTGCTCAACGGCGACTTACCGCTCATCACCGCCGACACCGTCGCCAAGTTCGCGCAAACCGTCGCCACCGGCGAGCTCGCCTGCACCGTCATGACCATGACCCCGCCCGACCCCTTCGGCTACGGCCGCATCAAGCTGGGTGCCGATGGTCAGATCGAGCGCATCATCGAGCAGAAGGACTGCACGCCCGAGCAGGCCGCCACGCTGCTGGAGTGCAATGCCGGCTGCTACGCCTTCGACGGCACGCAGCTCGCCGCCCACATTAACGAGATCGGCAACGACAACGCGCAGTCCGAGTACTATCTGCCCGACATGCTCGAGATCCTCAAGGGTCACGGCCAGGCGGTCTCCATCTTCCACTGTGACGACTACCGCGACGGCCTGGGCGTCAACAGCCGCATCCAGCTCGCGCAGCTCACCGCCATCGCGCGCGACCGCATCAACGAGCACTGGATGGCCGAGGGCGTTACCTTCATCGACCCCACGCAGGCCTGGATCGGTCCCGACGCTACCATCGGCCGCGACACCGTCGTGTGGCCGCAGACGCACCTGATCGGCCACGTCACCGTGGGCGAGGAGTGCCAGCTCGGCCCCAACAGCCGCCTCACCGACACCACCGTCGGCAGCGGCTGCATCATCGATGAGACCATCGCCATCGAGGCCGTCATCGAGAACAGCGTCGACTGCGGCCCGCGCGCCTACCTGCGCCCGGGCACCCACATGCTCGACGGCTCCAAGGCCGGCACGCATGTGGAAATCAAGAAGTCCACGATCGGCGAGGGCTCCAAGGTGCCGCACCTGTCCTACATCGGCGACACCACCATGGGCCCCGGCGTCAACGTGGGCGCCGGCTCCATCACCTGCAACTACGACGGCGTGCACAAGCACAAGACTGTCATCGGCAAGGATGCCTTCATCGGCTCCGACACCATGATGGTCGCGCCCGCCCAGATTGGCGACGGTGCGCTCGTGGCCGCCGGCTCCGTCATCACCGAGCCGGTCCCGGCCGACGCACTCGGCCTGGGTCGTGCCCGTCAGGTAAACATTGAGGGCTGGGCCGCCGATTACCGCCGCCGTCTGCACGAGGACGACGAGGTATAACGTTTTACCAAGCATCTAAGGAGCTGTTCCCATGGGGGCGGCTCCTTTTTCTATCGTGACCTGCGCAACCGGATGAGTGGTCGGTTCGTGTCCGTTGACGGTAAAGACGTTATCAAGACCCGATTAACCCCGTCGCGCGGTTACAATGCAACAAGGCATCTATATGGCATTCGATATAAAGGAGAAGGGTAATGCCGATTAATGATCCCGAGAAGTCGGAGAATATGCGCAAGTCCATCCGCGTGTATTCCGGTTCCTCCAACCGTCCCCTCGCTCAGAAGATCGCTGAGTACCTTGGGGTCGAGCTTTCGGGCCTTACGCTAAAGCAGTTCGCCAACGGTGAGATTTACGCCCGCTACGACGAGACCGTCCGCGGCGCCGACGTCTTCCTGATTCAATCCGTGGCCGGCGGCAACGTCAACGACATGCTCATGGAGCTGCTCATCGCCACCGACGCTGCCAAGCGCGCATCCGCCCGCTCCATCACCGCCGTCATCACCCACTACGGCTATGCCCGCCAGGACCGCAAGGCCGGCCCGCGCGAGCCCATCACCGCCCGCCTCGTCGCCAACCTGCTCGAGCGCGCCGGCGTCGACCGCATCATCACCCTCGACCTGCACCAGGGTCAGATCCAGGGCTTCTTCGATATCCCGGTCAACCACCTGTCCGCACTGCCGCTGTTTGGCCAGTACTACAACGCCATGAACTTCGACACCGACAACCTGGTTGTCGTCTCCCCCGACGTGGGTCGTGCCAAGGCCGCCAAGAAGCTGTCCGACATGCTCGGCTGCGACCTGGCCATCGCCCACAAGGGCCGTCCGCGCCACAACGCCGCCGAGGTCATGGGCATCATCGGTGACATCAAGGGCAAGACCTGCGTCATCAACGACGACATGATCGACACCGCTGGCACCCTGTGCGCCAACGTCAAGGAGCTCAAGGCTATGGGCGCTGGCGACATCTACGTCTGCGCCACCCACGGCATCTTCTCCGGTCCGGCCATCGAGCGCCTGAACGACGCCCCGATCGTCGAGTGCGTCGTCACCGACGCCATTCCCGTCGAGGTCGGCGGCAAGATCAAGACCATCTCGGTCGCCGAAGAGTTCGCTCAGGCCATCTCCGCCGTTTACCACGAGGAGCCCGTCTCCACGCTCGTCGGCGGCGACTTCGCGCTGTAGTCGCATCGTCCTTGCAACCCGGCGCATCGCCGTCGGAACAGAAGAAACCCCCGCGCTCCCCCTTGCTTCGCAAAGGTCGCGCGGGGGTTTCTTCTGTTCCGACGGCTCGCTCTGCCGCGGCCGTGCTTTTGTCTGGTGGGATTTCGCTGAAACGAAGTCTCGCCTTCGGCGGGCGTGGTAGCCTTTGTCGTTGATTGAACTATTTGTGTAACGAAAGGACGAACATGGCAGCTGCACAGCCGCTTAAGATTCGCATGGTTGCCGGACTTGGCAATCCTGGCGATGAGTATGCCGAGACCCGTCACAACGCCGGCTTTAAGGCAATCGACGAGTTGGCCCGTCAGGCCGGCGTCACGTACTGGAAAAACCAGGCCGGCGCCGAGGTCGCGCTCATCAACATCAACGACCCCGAGGAAGAGGGCGGCAAGCGCCAGATCGTGCTGGTCAAGCCGCAGTCGTATATGAATACCTCAGGTGGCCCCATCTCCAAGCTCTGCCGCGAGTACAAGATCAAGGCCGAGGAGCTGCTCGTGATTCACGACGAGCTCGACATTCCCGCCGGCGACGTACGTGTTAAGGTGGGCGGAGGCCATGCCGGCCACAACGGCCTGCGCTCCATCATCGACAAGATGGGTAGCCGCGACTTCAGCCGCATCCGCACCGGCATCGGCAACCCTCCCGGCAAGATGGCCGTCGCCGACTATGTGCTCAAGCAGCTGCGCGCCCGCGAGGCCGAGGACTTCCAGGACACCTGCACCCGCGCCGCAGATGCCGCCGGTCTGGCCATCGTCCACGGCGTAATCTACGCCCGCGATCACGTAAACGGCGCCGCTTCCGCCAACGGCAAGCACTAAAACCTACCAAATAGGGATGTTTATTTTGGCAGGTTTTACCTGCTGAAACGCCCCAGTTGCGGCATTGCAATAAACCGCGCGCCGCCATACGCACATAGCGCCCCAAAGGGGGCCGGCCTCATCACAACCCGAGGCCGGCCCCCTTTGCCGTTTTACCCGGTAAAACCGACCGAAATAAACCTGCCCCTATTTGGTAGGCCAAAGTGGATAAACCCTTTTCCCACCTGCCAAAGAAACACGTAAGCGACATTGCCATGAGGGTATAATTTGCACCGTATGTCTGCACAACGCCTGTGCGCGTACGGTTTTACTCGGGCTACCGTCCATTTCCGTGGAGGCACGGTTCGGCGGCCCTAACAAGAGAGGGGTTCTATGTATAAGATCCTGGAGAAGACGCAGTTCTCGGAGAAGGTGTTCAAGTTCCGCATCGAGGCGCCCGCAATCGCCAAGCATGCGCACGCTGGACAGTTCCTCATGGTCCGCGCCAACGAGACGGGCGAGCGCGTCCCGTTTACCCTGGCCGGCTGGAACGGTGACGAGGGCTGGGTCGAGTTCATCTTCATGGTGATCGGCAAGACCACCGAGATGCTTTCCACCTACGAGGCCGGCGAGTCGCTACGCGACGTCGTGGGCCCGCTGGGCGTTCCCACCGAGATGGCTGAGGGCCCCTGCGCCGTCATTGGCGGCGGCGTCGGCCTGGCAATTGCCTTCCCGGTCGCCAAGCACCTGGTCGAGACCGGTCATGAGGTCCACGCCATCATGGGCGCCCGCACCAAGGACCTCCTGCTCATGGAGGACCAGTTCCGCGAGCTCCTCGACGAGGACCACATCCACATCACCACCGACGACGGCTCCTACGGCGAGCAGGGCGTTGTCACCGCTCCGCTGGAGCGTCTGCTGCAGGACAAGGCCGTGAGCCAGGTCTTCTGCGTCGGCCCCGTTCCGATGATGAAGTTCTCGACCCTCACCGCCCAGAAGTACGACACCCCCATCACCGCGTCGCTCAACCCCATCATGGTTGACGGCACCGGCATGTGCGGCTGCTGCCGCGTCGAGGTGGGCGGTGTGACCAAGTTCGCTTGCGTCGACGGCCCCGACTTCGATGCCACCCTGGTCGACTGGGATGACCTTCGTGCCCGCCAGGCCGCTTACCGTTCCGAAGAGGGCGAGTCCCTCAAGGCCTATGAGGAAAAGAGCTGCGCATGCCACTAGTTAACGGTCGTTTCGTTGCCGATATGAAGTCGCCCCGCACCCCCGATAACGAGGAGCCGGCTGCCGAGCGCGCCTGCGACTTCCGCCCCGTCGACAAGGGCTTCACCGAGGAGATGGCGCTGGCCGAGGCCGAGCGCTGCCTCAACTGCAAGAAGCCGTTCTGTGTTGAGGGCTGCCCCGTCAACATCAACATTCCCCGCTTTATCGAGCAGATCCGCGCGAAGGACTTCGGCGGCGCTCTCGATACCATCCGCGAGGACTCCATGCTTCCCGCCATCTGCGGCCGCGTCTGCCCGCAGGAGAACCAGTGCGAGGGCAAGTGCATCCGTGGTAAGAAGTCCGAGCCCGTGGCCATCGGCCAGCTCGAGCGCTTCCTGGGTGACCGCCCCGAGCTCGCCTCCACGCCCAAGATGGCTCCCAAGAACGGCAAGAAGGTCGCCGTCGTCGGCTCCGGCCCGTCCGGCATCACCTGCGCCGGCGAGCTCGCCCGTAACGGCTTTGACGTCACCGTCTTCGAGGCCTTCTTCACCGGCGGCGGCGTGCTGGTCTACGGCATCCCCGAGTTCCGTCTGCCCAAGGCAGTCGTCAAGCGCGAGATTGACGGCCTGGAGGACATGGGCGTCAAGTTTGAGTACAACTCCGTCGTGGGCAACATGGCCACGGCCGAGGAGCTGTTCGAGCAGGGCTTCGACGCCATCTACGTGGCGACCGGCGCTGGCCTGCCCAAGTTCCTCAACGTCCCCGGCGAGAACCTGCCCAACGTCTTCTTCGCGAACGAGTACCTCACCCGCGTGAACCTGATGAAGGCCAACAAGTTCCCCGAGTACGACACCCCCACCAAGCACGGCAAGAACGTCGTCGTCTTTGGTGGCGGCAACGTGGCTATGGACGCCGTCCGTACCGCCAAGCGTCTGGGCGCCGAGCACGCCATCATCGCCTACCGTCGTACCGAGGACGAGATGCCCTGCCGTCGCGCCGAGCTGCACCATGCCAAGGCCGAGGGCGTCGAGGTTCTGCCGCTCGTCTCCCCGCTCGAGTTTGTCGCTGGCGAGGACGGCTCCGTGTGCGCCGTCAAGGTCCAGAAGATGGAGCTCGGCGAGCCTGACGAGTCCGGCCGCCGTCGCCCGGTGCCCATCGAGGGCGCCATCGAGGAGATCCCCTGCGACGTCGCGATCTCGGCTATCGGCACCAACGCCAACCCCTTCGCTGCCAAGATCGGCGGCAAGATGGAGCTCAACAAGTGGGGCTACATCGTTGCCGACGAGGAGACCGGCCAGACCACCGATCCCCGCATCTGGGCCGGCGGCGACATCGTCACCGGTGCCGCTACGGTCATTCTGGCGATGGGCGCCGGCAAGAAGGCCGCCGCTTCCATCACCAAGAGCCTGCTGGGTGAGTAATCACCTGCAGCGCTAGCCATCAAACGGCAAAGTCCCCGTCGAGCACGCGCCCGGCGGGGACTTTTTCTATGCCGACCGCCCAACCACCACGATGGGGACAGGCACCTTTATGGTGATCTGAGGTCTGGTCGGTTGTTTTGTCTCGATCTGTAACAGTTAGGCCCTGTTGAGCCTTGTAGTTGTTACAAATCGAGACATTGTGCCGGCCGTCCCCGCTGCATCTCGATCTGTAACAGTTAGAGGCCAAATATCCCGCTTGGTGTTACAAATCGAGACATTAGGCTGACGGCCGGACCGTTCATCTAAATCTGTAACACCTAGAGCCATTTTTACTGGCCTGGTGTTACAGATTTAGATTTTGACGAAGCCGAGGATAGGTGCTGCCACCAAAACCTAGCGCTTGCGGCGCTTGGTCGCGGCGATGCCGGCGGCGGCTACGGTTGCGCCGGCGATACCTAGGACGGCGACCGTCATCGCAGTGGCGTCTCCCGTGTTGACGAGCACCGCGTTATCGAACTTCTTACCGTTCTTGCCCTTATCCTTGGACTTGTCCGTCGCCACCGTTGTCGTCGTCGAAGTCGAACCACCCGCAGGAACCCCGGTACCGCCAGAGCCATCCGCACCGCCACCCTGCTCGCCGCCGCCAGGCGTCAGCTTGGGTTCCGGCTTGGGCTCGGGCTCCGGCCCGGGCTCCGGCTCGGGATCGGGCGTCGCCTCATCGGTCACCGTAATCGTAATGTTCAAGCGCTCCGAATACTCGCTATACGACATGCCGGGACGCTGCGCCGCAATGCGCACATACATATTGCTATCGAGCGCAATAGGCTCGGTGTACTTTACGCGGCCTTCGTCACGGCAGGGGCAGGTGTCGTTGGTGGTATACCAAATCGTCGTGCCATCCTCGGCCGAAAGCTCCAGCTTCGTACCCTTGGGCACCGTAATGTAGTTCTCCTTGGGCGACCATGCACCAAACGTCGTCGCACCAATCGTCGCCACCGGTCGCGCCGGTCGCACTGCCTCGGCAGACACGCGAACGTCGACCTGCTTGGACAGCGCCGTGCCGTCCACAGTCGCCGTCAACGTCGTCAAGCCAGGCAGAGCACCATGCAGCGCAAACGTCGCCGCACCGTCCTCGCCCGTCACGGCCTGGGTGGCATCAACAGAGCAGATAGCCGAGGACTCCAGCCCAACACTAACCTTGGCGCCCGCAAACGGCTTGCCCGCCTTATCGGTCACATGTGCCACCAGCTCAAAGTCACCGCCCTCAAGCATGGTCACAGCTTGTTCCACGTTGAGTTTGAGCTTGTCGGCACGAACGCCCACGACAAGCTCGCCACTTGCCCAGCGCGCCATGGCCGTGCCGGCGTAGTTGCGAGCACCGTCGAGCTCAAACGCCACTGTCGAGCCCGCCTCACGCGCATCGGCATAGCGAATACGCAGCACGCGCGACAGCGGCTTGCCATTGGGATCATCCTGCTTGTCGAGCCACGTATACGTCACGTCGCCCAAGCCCTGCGCGCACAATGCGACCAGGGCATCGTCGCTCGCATCCATATACTGCGCAAACTCAACCTCGACGCAATCGGTATAGGCATGGGCCGAAGCCACCTCGGGCGCCGCCGTCGACACCAAACCAATGTTCACCTCAGTCTGAATCGGCGGCACGCGCAACCAAGCCGAACGCGCCTCCTCATACCCGTTCTTGGTCACGCGCACCTGATACCAGCCGGTCGGCGTATTCCAGTTGTAAGCACCGTCCGCACCCGTTGCAAGCGGATTGTCCTGCTCATACTCCTCGGCATCCCAACGCACTGCATTGGTACCGGCCGCATCGTCGGCGCTCCACAGCTCAACCGTCGCGCCTTCAACCGCATTGGACAGCAGGCCCTCGTACACCACGCCCGCAGGATCGGGTGCAGCCTTGGCAGCCACATTGCGATAACGCGCCTCGAAGATCGACTGCATCTTCTCGTCCGAGATCAAGCCGTCCTTGTTGGCCTTGTAGACCTCGGTATCGGTCAGCTCGCCCCAGTTGACCGTAATACGATTCTGGCACGCGCGCTCCACCTGCTCGCATGCAACATCGTAGGCGCATTCGGCATTGGTCAGCTTAATCGCGCGCTCCGAACCTACGCTGGTCGAAGCCGCATCATAGGCAGCGCCCACCACGGTACCCGCCGAACCGGCCGTCAGCACGCCGGCGATTGTCATAATGGAGCCCACCGCCACATCGGTGCTGTCGTGGCAGAGCTGGCGATACAGCAGATCCTCAAACGCACGCGCCTTCTCCATGGCGTCACGCAGCGCGTAAATGCACTTCCAGTCGTCCTCGGTCTTCTCGGGCTTGGCAAGCAAGCGCGTATGCTGAAGCTCATAGCCCTCGCGCTCGCCCTTCACCTTCTGCATACGGACATTCACGTTCTCCCAATTCTTGCTGGCATCGTTCACGCCGTAAATGCCGGTAAAGATGCCGATGCCCTGGGTCGCCGCGGGAAACGCCTGGCCGGCCGCCTTCCACGCATCGGTCTTAAAGACCTGTCCGAACATCTCGCACTCAATCTTATAGCTCTTGAGCGAACGGATCGTGCGAATGAGCTTCATATGGGCGCTCACGTCGCCGTTGCGCTTCCAAGCCATAAGCCAGCCGCGAATCGTAGAGTTATTGAGGCTATGGACCACATTCCAGTTGTCGTACAGGTCGTCCAGAATGTCGCACTGCATGGCGATCGAGTTAAACAGAAGCGCCTGGTTCTTGTTGTTATTGGAGTTCTCGATAAATTCCGACTCGATATAGGCCGTCTGCTCGCCATCGGGCGCGGCGACCTTAAAGCCCTTGACGGTATCGTCGTCAGCCGCCTTGTAGCTCAGCGAGCTGCCGAGCGCCTGGCCCAAATCGTTAAACCCGCTCGTCGACTGGCCGTTGTACTCGCTGGCCTTAATGCCCGCACACTTGTTGAGCGCCGCAGCGGTTGCGTCATTCCAGCTTCCGTATTGGTTGAGCTGGCCGATACCCATCGACTGGCCCACCAGATCCTCGGCCTGCTGGGCAATAAACTCCGCTCGCGATGCATGGTCGACGAGCTCCTTGATGGCGGCCGCATCCGCAGCGTTCGCGCCCTGGGCCGCCGCGAGTTCCTGATACCAATCCTCGCTGGTGCCGTAAGCATCCTCAAAGATCATCTTGTCCACATTGACGCCATAGCTGTCGCCCTGCTGGGTCAGCAGCGCCGCCGACCCGCCGACCGCGACCTTGAGCTCAGCCGCAAACTGCGCGGCCTCGTCGTTGCCAGCATCATCACCCTCGCCGTCGCTGGCGGCAGGGGCGCGACGAGCCTTACGGGCAGCTCCACCTTGGGCTTCGTCCTCTTTACCGTCCTCGTCCTCCTCGGCAAACACATCGGCGACCATCTGGTCAATCGCGTCGTTAAAGGCCTCGTCGACATCATTAAACGAGTTGTCCATCATATACTCGTGCCACTGCTGCACGGCATTCGAGAACTCCTGCTGGCGCTCCTCGGCCGCGGCGGAATGCTTTTTGGCCGAAGCGTTGGCGTCAAAACTCAACATGGTCATAAGCTGAGCATTGGAGATGCGGTAGGTCTGCGGCATAAAGATTTGCTCAAAGTTACCGCAGTTCACATAGGTCGAGTCATTCGCCTTGTTAAACTCGTCGAGCAGCTTAAGGTAACCCTCGTCCACATACTCCGCCACATAGCGCACACGGGTGCCCTCGCGCGACTTTTGAGTCAGAGGAATCGTCACCGTCTTGCCATCCACGCAGTCCACGTACAGGTCGAGCGTGTCGGCGGCCTCTTCGTTTCCCACCTCGAGCGTGATGTCAAAGGTCCAGTAGGCGTTCTTCTTTTGTGGCAGATGATGGAAGGTCCACAGGCTCTTGCCGGTGTCCTTGCCGTCCTTGACCAAGTTTTGCGTACCGCCACGATACGTCACATCAAAGCTCCAGACCGAAGCGCCCGGAACATAGCGCACATAATTGCGAGCCGTCACCTCTGCGGCAGCGGCGGCGACATCGGTCGAGCCCACGCGTGCCTCGAGCGTCACGCGCTCGGCGGCAAGCGTATCCTGCGGCAAGTCGTATTCAATCTTGGCACGGCCGAGTTTATTGGTCTTGCCAGTGTACTTTGCGGCCGAAGCGCCCGAGCCCACGGTAAGCTGCACGCTTTTGCCGGGCGCTGCGTATACGTAGGCCACATTGCCCAGCAGGCTGTGAACGTCGGTGCTGTCGACCTCGATGCGCGATCCGCTAACCTCGAGCGTCGTGCTCCCCAGCGGCAATGTCACCTCGCCCAGCGTAATAAGCGGCGAGATGGCAAAGATGCCCGCGGCCTTAGGCTTAAAGCGCACAAACACATCGGCGCCCATGCCCTTCTTCATATCGAGAACGAGGTTGTCGCCCTCCCACGTCGCGTCAGTCCACCATGTACGGGAGCTATCACCGGGGTCGCGAGAGCCTGCGGACGCATCCTCGACGGCATCCTTGACCAGCGGAATCTCAATCTTGGCAGCCTGGCTGTCCTTGAGCTCGTAATGAATGCGCAGCTCGGTCTCCACGCCAACGACCGCGGACGAATCAGCGATAACCGAGCCCGCCGTCAGCCCGCGCTCGTCACGATACGTCTCCACGTCAAACGTGGGAACGTCGAGCGTCACGTCGAGCTGTTTGCCGTCCTCAATCTTCACCTGCTTTTGCGCGATATGCTTACCCACGGTCAGTCCTAGGCGGCTAAACGTGGAATAGCTCGTCGCTTGGATGTCGTAGCTCGTCTTGTTAAAGGCGACGATGGTGTACGAACCGGCCTTAAGGCGCGGCGTCTCGGCCTTCATGATAGGCGTGGTGCCATCGTCTTCGTAACCCATCAGATAGGTGACACCGTCGGCAACTAGCTTGCCGTCGGACGTACGGAACACCAGCACGCGGTTGGCGCCCTGGTAGTCGCCCTTAGTCGTGACCGTCGCCGTGCCCCAAGGCTTCAAGTCGATATCGACCTTGCCGGCCGAAGGCTTCACCGTCGCCGTCGCCCCACCCAGCTTGAGGCTGTCTTTGGGCTCGAGCGATATCTCCAGATCTTGGTCGGCGTCGGCAATGGCCTGCGACACCACGAGCGCTGTACCCTGGATACGGTAGTCGTTTTCCTTGTCGCCCTTGGCAGGTTTGAGCGTCTTGCCGCCGCTCTTCACCGTCAGATCGATGTTATCGAGACTATCGAGCTCAATGCGTTCGGTCTTATCCTGGCCTGCGACCGGTTCGAGATAGGCCACATTGAGTTCAATCGCGCGCGAAGTCGGAATCTTGGTAAAGTCCTCCGCCTTAATCTCTCCGATATTCCATGTGCCCGTCATCTGGTCGCCCGGGCGCGCCAGCACCATGTCATAGTAACCGCTGAGCGAAATGCGCAGGGTGGCTGCTGTCTTGGAGAGAGCGTCCGCTGTAAAGCTGCCGTCATCGCCAACCGCCAGCGGCGTGGACTGCCCCGTCTGCACGAGTGTAGCCGTCGCGCTCTGGGGAAGTTTGCCCGTCACCTGGGCCGCCTCGCCCATCCACTCAAACGTGTAGGCAGGCTTCGAGGAATCGACGGAGTCCTTGCGATCGGCCACGGCATCGGCAAGCTTTTTGACCATCGAGGAGTTGCCAGCCGAATCGGTCGCATAGGCATAGATGGTCTGGCCTTCACTAAAGGGAATCGCATACGTTACGCCATCGATTGTCACGCGCTCATTATAGTCGCCCGGATAGCCCGCCTCACCAAACTGAAGATCGGGGTTCATCACGCGCAGGGCAACGGCATTATGGTTCGTCTCGTTTCCGTATCTCGTGTTCTCAAAAGCTCCCCACTCTATCATTTCCACGCTTTTGGGTAGCACAATCTCTTTGCCGGCAATCGCAGGATCAAGAGAGGCAAACGCGAGCGCCCCGATAGATTTGACACCATCGCCAATCGTCACCGACGACACATGCGAGCACCCGTCAAAGGCATAGTGCCCGATCCGCTCCACCGTGCCCGGCACGTTGATCTGCGTAAAGGTGAGTACCGTTGTGTCCGAGACATAGAACTGCGGCACGCCGCAATTGGCGAAGGCACGATAGTCGATAGTCTTAACCGAAGGCGGCAGCGTTGCCACCACATTGTCGTCAAGTTGTTCACAGCCCTCAAAGGCCTGCTCGGGAATCGTGGTAAAGGCCGCGTTGTTGGGCCAGGTCACCGTCTGGAGCGTCTTGCTTCCGGTAAACGCATTCCAGCCCAATTCCTCAACCGAATCGGGCAGTGCGATTTCCTTGATGCTGCTGCCGCCCAAACCGCCCACAGAGCGGATATGCGAATCGGGGGCAAACGTAATTGATGTGAGCGCAGCGTTTCCCATGCCCTTAAGGCTCACGACATTTTTGCCGTCGATGGTCGAGGGCACCTCCAACGTGGTGATGCCTGCGTCGCCATACTCGATAGAAATTTCGTTGGTGAGGCTATCGATCGAGAAGTAGTACTGCGCGGGGGTCTGCTCGTCGGCCACGTAGCCATCATCGTATTCGTCTTTTACGCCCGTGGCGCCCTTCGAGGTCATCCAGAGCCCAAGATCCTCATTCCAGGTTGCTTCGGCGGTCTCCTCTTGCTTCTGCTGCTCGGCGAGCTCCTTGCCCTCGACAAGATCGATGGCGAGCGTACCCGCAGGTGTGCTCTCGGTCTGCCCGGCGCCCGTCAGGCCCGCCGCCGATGCAATCTCGGAGGCCGGGGGCGTAGGGGTGTCATCGGCATCGAGCACTGTGGGGTCGGCAGCGCCGGCATCGGGCGCGGGGTCGGCGGAAGCAGAGTCTGACGTTTGGGCGTCAGCCGAATCGGCGGGAGCGGCGTCGGCTGCTTGGTCGACATCCGTCTGCACAAAGGTGCTATCGGTGGTGAGCACCTCAGCAAACGCGCCCACAGGCAACGAGCCCGTCACCATAGTGAGGGTCACCGCGGCAATGGTCAGGCGGCGGCAAAGCGCTCGAACAGTAGTCCACCTCATGGTCGTTCCTTTCCTGAAACCAAAAGTCATCCAGCGTAATCGTCGTCCAAAAACAAAGCGAACGGTAGGTTCATATATACGAACCTACCGTTCTACCTGCGCAAACCGCCACAAAGGGGACAGGCACCTTTGTGGTGGTTCCGAACTTGGCCGGCCAGTTTGTCTCGACCTGTAACAGTTAGAGGTCAAATTCCCCGCCTGGTGTTACAGATCGAGACATTAGATTGACGGCCATTCGGTTCATCTCAATCTGTAACATCTAGAGCCGCTTTGGGCAGTTTGGTGTTACAGATTGAGATTTTGCTGAGGCCGAGAACGAGAGCCGTCACCCAGCTCTAGCGCTTGTGGCGCTTGGTCGCGGCGAGGCCGGCGGCGGCTACGGTTGCGCCGGCGATGCCTAGGGCGGCGACCGTCATCGCGGTGGTATCCCCCGTGGTAGCCAGGACAGCATCGCTCTTCTTGGCCTGCGTGGTTTTCTCAACCGTCTTGGTCGTGGCGGTTGTCGTGGCCGGCTTGGCCGCGGGCTTAGCCTCGGGCTTCACCTCGGGCTTGGTCACGGGCTTAACCTCAGGCTGCGGTGTCGGATTGGGATCCGGCGTAGGCTGCGGATCGGGAGCCGGCGTGGCCTCGGGCGTAAAGGTCAGATCGGTGTTGAGCCACAGGGTGTAGATCCAGCCGCTGTCCTCATCGGATACGCTGTCCGCGACCTGGTAGCCGCACTCCTGGCCGTTGATCACCAGCTTGGTGTCGGGCGTGAAGTAGAAGCCGCGTGCGGACTTGAGGTAGATGCCGTAGCGATAGGTCACGCCAGGCTTAAAGGCGTCGATGTGGTTCGTGATGTTCTGATCCCAGAACTCTTGAGAGTTCACTTCGCTGCCGTCGCTACCCGTCCAGTACTCACACTGAGGAAGGGAGTTGGAGCCCGTCGGAACATTCGCCGTAAAGACCGGCTTATCGCCTGCCTTGAAGGTGGTCGTGGCGCCGTTGATCTCGATAACGTCGATGGCCCGCCATTCGTCGATCGGCTGCTCGCACAGCATATTGTCAGCGTTTGGCGCGAAGACACCGTTGACGGTCTTGATGTGGTGCGTCCAATGGCCGTTGACGTACATCATGCAGTCATTGCCCACGGTATTGTCGCCCTTGAGCCTCAGCTCAACGGAGTACATGTAGAACTTGCCCTTCTCGAAGTGGTCAATCTTCTTCATGCCCGGCGTGTACTTTGCGGGGTCGGAATACCAGAAGGCAACGGGCTTGAGCTCCGCAGGGTCGCTGCCATCCATCTCTTCCCAGCACTCATAGGCGATCTCATACTTATCGGCATCGGCGGCGGGGATCGTCGCGGTCGCGCGCGGCGCCTCGCCGGGCGCGTAGTCGGTCTTCACGTCGTTGACGTTCAGGTTATGGAGGGCTTCGTTTTCCGACGAAGCAGGCATCGTAATTGTTTTAATAGCAGGGACATACAGGAATTCTCCGCTTAGACTCGACTTTACGGTTTCCCCGTTTACGGTAACAACGGTTTCATCGCTGAAGGAATATCCGTCTTTTGGCTTCAGCATAAGAGAATACACGTACTCTTTCCCGCTTTTAAACTTTGTAATAGTCGGCAGGGAACCATGTGAGCCGTTATCGGAATACCAGGCAGCAACGGGTTCGTTGTTTTCAAATTCCTGCCAGCATTCATAAGCGATTTCGTATTTATCTGCATCGTAGTTAGGGACACCTGCCGTCGCCTGCGGACCAGTATCCAGCTGCCAATTGAAGTTCGTATTCTGAACATTGGCAAAGGAGATGGATTCCGATTCTGATTCCGCTGCCGGGATAACAAGGCACGCCCTCTCGTAGACATGGGTGCGGGTGTAGTAGTCATCCCGGATCTCGTTAATAGTGGGTTTCCCGGTCGCCTCGGTGTCTCCTTTAAAGGCGTCGTCCGGATCACCGATGATGATATTCCCGGGCTCTGTACCCGTATACGTAAGCTTGGATCCATCATAGGTGGTCGTCATCTTGGACTTATTCTCCTTGTACTCCGTAAAGTACTTCTGTTCCTCCTTCTGTCTCTGAATCTTGCTGATATCCAGGGTAAGCGTTGTTTTATTGCTCGCACTGTCATACGCCGCATGGACGATCAAGTCCCCCAGGCCGATAAAAGTCAAAGCGCTACCATCGAGAGCAGACTGGTCTCCATCTACAAGGGCAATCCCCTTCACATACTCAATCGTTTCTTCTTTCTTGATGTCGGTGTAATTGTTCCGCACCGTAATATTGACCCTAACGCCGCTGCCGCCAACAACATCGGTCACACCGCAGGGCATGATGGCGTCATTCGCCGGCGTGGCGGCGTTGTCGCTGGGAGTATTTTGTTCAGCGGGTGCCGCATCGTTGGATTCATCGGTGGCGCCAGTCGGGGCCGTCTGCTGAGGCTCAACGGTGGCTTGCGCCGCCGGAGCAGCATCGGTTGCAGGCGCGGTCGAAGCAGCCGGTGCGGTCGTTGCAGCCGTATCCTCCGCAACCGTCGGCGTCACCGGAGCCGCGGCAACCCCATCCGTCCCAGCGGCGGGATCGGCGCATTCCGTCGCCAGCGCCACGCTCGGCAGCAGCAACTGACCGACCATAAGCGCACACGCGCCGGCGCTGGCAATCCTCACGCCCACGCAGCGCCAAGTTCCATGGATGAGCGAGCAGGTGCGCTCATGCCGAGCTTGCTTATCAAAGTGGCTTCCGTTCATAACGACCTCCTTGGTCGAAGGATTACACCGCCACAAAGGTGCCTGTCCCCTTTGTGGTGGTTCTGTACCACCAAGATGTGCCAAATGACTCCGTATGCCTAGGTTCGTAGATGTGAACCTAGGCCTCTACCTGCGGTTTAATTCAATATGATTTCGCCATCGCCACACTCGTCCCGGGAACGCTACAATCGAGGACACGATTATTCGTCCACCCAAAGGACCGTCCTTGAACCTGAGCAGGTCTAAAATCAACGCGCTTCTGGCACTCGCGCTCTTCACCTTCGCCTTCCTTGCCGCCGAGTTTCGCTTCGACGTCAACGTCGGGCTGCTCGCCGGTGCCGAACGCGTTGTAATCGCACAGGGCTTTATTCTGGGTGCGAGCGTGCTCGGCTTTATCGGGTACGCGCCGCTGCTCGGGCTCGCAGAGCGCAAAGGCCACTCACTGGCAGCCGTCAACGCCGCTGTTCCCATCGCCATCCTGGGATTGACCCAGATCCAGTCCCCCACGGGTCCGCTTGCCCTCGAGATTCTGGGGTGCGTGGCATTCTTTGGACTCGGCCTGTTGGGCGCCGCCACTCACCACGCCTTTTCGTTGGCATTCCAGGATGACCCCAAGCTCGCCACCGGTGCGGGAGCGGCCTATGCCGCGGGCATCCTGATGCAGTTCGCCGTCAACCTGCTCAATTGCGGCGGTATCGTAGAGTTCATCGTCCTGGGCACCGCAACAATCATCATCTCTGCCCTCGGCGCTATTCCTCAAGAAGCTGCTGAGAACCCGAACTTCCGCGTCAATCCCTTTGTCGAGCCTCCGCACACCCTCGCCAAACAGGCATGCTGGAGCATCGCGCTCGTCATGATTCTTGCCTGCTTGTTCTCGACCCTCGACAACGTGGTCACACTCTCCAACGCCCACGGCACCATTGCCGTGCAAACCTGGCCGCGCCTCTTTTTGGCGGCAAGCGGCCTTGCCGCCGGTCTTATCTTTGACCTTGCCGAACGCCGTTACATGGGACTTGTCATGCTCGGCATCGCCGTACTCTCGACCATTTCCATCCTAGCCGTGGAGGCCGGGGCTGATCCCAACCTGGGCCTTGTCGTCTTTTACCTGAGCTCGGGCTTTTTCGTCACGTTCTTTACCGCCACGTTTACTCAGCTGGCGCCGTGCATGCACGTGCCCGCCCTCTGGGCCGGCATGGGCCGTGCGGCCAATAACGTGTGCGCGTTCACCACGTCGGGCATCTCGCTTGCCCTTGTGACCTCGGGCAACGTTGCCCTCATCATGATCGGTGCGCTCGTTTTGCTCGTCGCCGCCTGCGCGGCATTCGTGGCAGCCGGCCTGTTCCGCCTACCCCAAACCGAGCAGGAGCGCGAGCGCGAGCAGCTGGCAGAAGAAGCGCTCGCCACCCCCACCATCGAGGAGCAACGCCAGGCCTTCATCGCCAACCACGCTCTCACCCCGCGCGAAGTTGACGTGCTCATAGCCGTTACCCAGGACGAACGTCCACTTAAACAGGTCGCCGAGGAGCTCGGCATCTCGATGCGCATGGTGCAGCGCCACCTGAGCTCCATCTACCAAAAGACCGACACGCAGACGCGCGCCGGTCTCACCAAAGCCTTCCCCTCGGCCTAAAACAAAAACCACCACAAAGGTGCCTATCCCCTTTGTGGTGGTTTGAGCGGAGCAGAAGGTCACTCTGCCAGCTTGTCTCAGTCTGTAACAGATAGGCCCCTAAAAGCAGGCTTATTGTTACAGATCGAGACAGTAAAGGGACACGAAGCGATCTTTCGCAGCAACGACCCTCTAGTAAAGCGATGCCACATATCGGCCGAAGCCTGGCAATGCAAACTCAAAATGTCCTTGCAGAGGCTCTTCAATTACCCCAGCCTCTACCAGACGCTTTTTATACGTTGAAATCGAACCGGAACTCTTCTTAAGCCTCGCTGCCAGCTCTTGCCTGGTCGTCGTCCCAACCGGATTCATTGCACGAAGAAAATCCAGGTCCCCTCGTGAAAGTTCCGCCGCTGTTGAAGCGAAAACTCGCGATTCCAGCTCCTCTTGCGCAAGTTTCGCGCCTCGTTCGACATCCTCAATAGAAACCTCGGAGGCTCGGCGCGAAGCATTCCACGCCCGATACCCCACCAACTGGAACATAAACGGAAAGCCATCGATCGCCTTGGCAGCGAGGTCGATCGCCTCATCAGAAATCGTCTTGCCGCCATCCTCAATCGTTAGTCGAAACGCTTCTTTTACCTCAGTCGGTGAAATTGATCCCAGTGAATGTTGAGCCGCACGACGAAGAAACGATGTCGATTTCCCCGTCAGCAGTGCCAGCACGCGAAACGGCAGTCCCGCCATAAGCAAAGCTACCTTTTTATTCTCGCTTACAAAGTGCTGGTAGGTAGTAACAAGCTCTGTCATTTGCGCAAACGATGCATCCACTTCGTCAACGGCGATAAGCACCCCAGTGTCAGTCGCTTCAAGCTGAGCAAACAAAGCGTTCATCTTAGTACGCCAGTTAGCGCCCTCAAATTCAATATCGATGTTTTCCCAGCTCATGCTTCCTACGGGGGCAATGCCGACACTGTTCACACGCCTAGAAGCGGGCTTTTCGATCAGATGGGCAGCTGATTCGTTGAGGCGCTGCAAAATGTCTTCGAGCATCCCCTCCGAGGCCGTCACATTCGCTGTAATCCAACCCTCTTGCTGGGCGCGATACGACAGATATGCCAAAAGCGCCGTTTTACCTGTACCACGCGCACCATAGAAAACCGAGCAAAGATTGGGATCGGAATCGTCATTTTCAAACGCCAGCACCATATCATCGATGATTTGCTCACGGCCGGCCATATACGCCGGTACACGTCCGAACATCGGAGTGAATGGATTTGCCTGCCTGTACGCCGTCGGTGCCGCCATAAAGCCTCCCTTGAACTCATACAACTTAATTATGCCCCTACAATCTTTAAGTATTTTAAGTATCTTTGAGTTTTTTGAGCACCCTTGAGTTCTTTGAGCGATTGGCCCCCGGCAGAACCAGTTGACTTTCTCTGCCTAAAACAAAAACCACCACAAAGGTGCCTGTCCCCTTGTGGTGGTTTTGGTCGGCTAGTCTTCGAGCTGCGCTACCTTGTAGCGGTAGGCAGCGGCGATAACGTCTTTGCAGCCCTCGCGGCCCAGCTTGGCGCGGTTGACGACGATGTCCTTGCCGCTCGTCATCTTCCACTTTCCGGCACTGTAGCGCTTATAGAACGCCTCGCGCGCCTTCTGCTGCTGCTTGACCAGCTTGGCGCCCTTCTTTTTGTTAAGGCCGCGCTTCTTGCGCACGATCTCGACGCGGTCCTCAAAGGGTGCGGTCACCAACACGGCAATGTGGTTGGGGTTGTTACGCAGCAGGTAATCGGACAGACGGCCTTCGATAATGCAGCTCTCGGTCTCGCCCAGATCCAAAATCACCTGGCTCATCTTTTGGAACAACTTATCCGAGTACGAACGCGCATCGTAGCGGTCGGGCAGAAACGCCATGTTCTCCACGGCCAGGCGCTCGTCGTAGGCGGCCATCTTATCGAGCGACTCGCCCGCGCGCAGCGACGCGCGCACCAGCAGCTCGTTGTCATACAGCGGAATTCCCAACTCGTTGGCGAGGATGCGTCCAATCTCGTGGCCCTCGGCACCAAAGTCGCGCGCGATGGTAATGACCACAGGACTCTTCTTGTTCTCCAGATCGCTCATCGCGATTCCTTTCTAACAAATGAAAAATAGGCGATTCCTGATTCCCATTTTGTCACTTACGACCGTCCTGGTTTCCCAAGTGCGGCAGATTGCCCCGAAAGAGGAGCGCCGCGTACTAAATGTACGCAAGCGACGATTGAGGGGGAAGGTGCCGTGCTTGGGGAAGCAGGACTATGCGGCCACAATACGACGTTGATATGCCCTCACCAGCAGCGAGATACCAAAGTTGAGCACAAAGTACATCGCAAACACCAGGCCGTAGAGCATAAGCACCTGCGACAGGTCGATCGCGTGGGCCATCACGACGTTTGCCGTGTACATGAGTTCGGCCACGTTAATGCCCGAAAGATACGAACTGTCCTTGATGACGGTCGTGCACTGGCTAAACAGCGCCGGAATGATCGTCTTAAACGTCTGCGGCAGAATGATGTAGCGCATGGTGGCAAAGAAGCCAAAGCCCTGGCTCTGCGCTGCCTCAAACTGGCCGCGCGGAATCGAGTTGAGGCCGCCGCGCACAATCTCGGCCATAACAGCGCTGGTAAACAGCGTAAAGGCGATGGTCGAAATCACAATGTCCAAACCTTGCACCGTAAAGTAGATAAACAGGATCCACAGCAGGTTCGGCGTGCAACGGAACAGCTCGATATAGGCGCTCACCAAAATACGGAACGGGCGGGGCGCATAGCTTTTAACGAGCGCCAGCACCGTGCCAAAGATGAGCGAGAAAAAGATCGACAGCGCCGAGATCTCGATCGTCTTAACAAAGCCGCCCCAAATGTAGAGCAGGTTGGTCGCGTTGAAGATTTCCATGCGCTAGGCCTCCTCTACGTTGTCGAGTCCCAGCTCGGCCAGGCTCACGCCGCGCGGACGCTCCTTGGAGCGACGCTCGAGCCACTGCACCAGCATGGCGAGCGGAAAGCAGATGATGAAGTACATAAGACAGCAGACGATGTATCCCTGCAGGTAACCATACAGACTCACAAAGTTGTCGGAACGGTACATAAGGTCGCCGCCGGCCACAAGCGCCAGCACCGACGTGTTCTTTACCAGGTTAAGCGCCTGGTTGCACAGCGGCGGCAGAATGATCTTGAATGTCTGGGGCAGCACGATGTACCAGTACGCCTGCGCACGGGTGAAGCCCTGGCTCTGGGCCGCCTCCATCTGACCGCGCGGAACCGCCTCGATACCAGTGCGGATGACCTCCGAAATGTAGGCCGCGTGATACAGGCCCACGCCCAAGAAGCCCAGCACGAACGGCGCGATGCGCACCGGCTGGTCGGCACCGGTTATGGCCTGCAAAAACTGCGGACCGGCCATGTACATAAAGAGCACCTGCACGGGCAACGGGGTGTTCTGGTAAAACTCCACGTACACGCGGCTTATGGCGCGCAACACGCGCGAACGGGTGGTAGAGAACACGCCCAGCAGCGTACCCAGCACCAGCGACAGCAGCAGACCGGCAACGACCACCTGCAGCGTCACGCCAAAGCCCTCCCAGAAGGGCCCCATGTTTTGAAATGTCGTCGACCAACGGTCGGCGTCAAATAATCCTTCGAGCATTTGATTCCTTCCTTGGACGATGTGCCTATACAAGACCCCAGGTCTTGACCTCTTGGTCGAGCCAGCCGTCGGCCAGGCGATCGCAAATCACCTGATCGACCACAGCCGAAAGGTCGCAGCCCTTCTTGGTCGCCACGCCGTAGCCCTGCTCACCAAACTTGACCTCGGGCTGCAGCAGCTCAACGGTCTCGTTCATGTAACCGGCCAGCGTGGAGCGGTCCATGGCAAAGACGTCGATATTGCCAGCGTCGAGCGAACTCTTGATGATGGGGTAGCCGCTAAAGGCCCTAAACTCGGGCTTACAGCTAAAGCCGTTGTCCTTGATCATCTGCTCGATCAGGCTCTGCGTGGTAGCGCCCTGGCTCACGCCAATGATCTTGCCGTCCAGATCCTCAATCGAGGTAAAGCCCGAACGCTTCTTGACCATGAGTCCCACGTAGTCGGTACGGTACGGCGTCGAGAAATCCCAGCTCTTCTTGCGCTCGTCGGTGATGGTGTAGGTCGCCGCGACCACATCGAGCTGGCCGTTATCGATCAGCGGGCCGCGCGTCTTGGGCGTTACGTCGGTAAACTCGACAAGCTCCTGGGCACGGGCATCCTTGTAGCTCACGCCAAAGACGGCAGCGGCGATCTGGTAGCACAAATCGACTTCCATGCCCTCAAAGCGGCCCTTGGCGGTGTCGTAATAGCCGTAGCCGGGAACATCCTTCTTAACGCCGGCATTCAGATGGCCGCGCGACTTAATGGCCGCAAGCTTGGACCCCTTGTCGGAGCCCTCGCCGCTGGTGGAGTTGCCGCAACCGGTAAGCGCGGTGCCCGTCAGCGCGAGCATGCCGGCGCCAGCCAGCTGCAAAAAGTGACGGCGCGACACGGCCGCCCTCGTCATATCCGTCATGTCCATCACCGCGCCTAGTGCAGAATCTTGGACAGGAACTCGCGGCAACGCGGGTTCTCGGGGTTATCGAAGAAGTGCTCGGGCGTGCCCTCCTCCAGGATGCGGCCGTCCTCCATAAAGATGACGCGGTCGGCCACCTGGCGCGCAAAGCCCATCTCGTGCGTCACGCAGATCATGGTGATGTCCTCCTGCGCGAGCTCAATCATAACGTCCAAAACCTCCTGAACCATCTCGGGGTCGAGCGCCGAGGTCGGCTCGTCAAACAGGATGATGGGCTGCTTGGTGCACAGGGCACGGGCGATGGCGATACGCTGCTGCTGACCACCCGAGAGATTCTGCGGATACTCGCCGGCCTTATGAGCCATACCGACGCGCTTGAGCGCGGCGATGGCGATCTCAGTCGCCTCCTCCTTGCTCTTCTTTTGCAGCTTGATGGGCGCGAGCGTCAGGTTGCCGAGCACCGTCATGTTGGGATACAGGTTGAACTGCTGAAACACCATGGAGCTGTACTTGCGAGCCATCTCCAGGTGATTCTTTTTGGTGAGCGGCGTACCGTCGATGACGACCTCGCCCGACGTGGGCTCCTCCAGATAATCGACGCAACGGATGAGCGTCGACTTACCCGAACCGGAAGGCCCGATCATTACGAGCTTCTCGCCGCGCTTGACGGTGAGATTGATATCTTTGAGCACATGCAGGTCGCCAAAGTACTTGTTGAGATGCTTGATCTCGATCATGTCTGCCATGAATGTCCCTTCCCTGCGTTTACACGAGTTGAACTATTGTACGGAAAGAACCACGTTTCCGCAGCCCACACTACATTCCCGTAAAGAACCCGCAACCTTTAACCCACTCATTGGGGACAGACTTAAATGAGTACCTGCTCATTGGGCACTCATTTAAGTCTGTCCCCAATGAGTGCCCAGCCCAGCAAAAAGGGGCGCGACCGCAATGGTCACGTCCCCTCAGCATCGGCTATGTGTCGACCGCCCTTAGGCAAGCTTTGCGCCAACAATCTTTGCTGCGGCCGGCTTATCGAAGTTACCGCCGGTGGCCTTGCCGAGTGCGCCCATGACCTGGCCCATCTGCTTCTTGGACGTGGCGCCCAGCTCGGCGATGACCTGCTCGATCAGGGCCTCGAGCTCCTCGCCCGAAACCTGCGCGGGCAGCAGGCTCTCCAGAATCTTGACCTGCTCGGTCAGGTTGTCGGTACGCTCTTGGTCGGTGCCGGCCTTGATGGACATCTCCAGCGTCTCGCTCGTCTGCTTGATCAGACGCTTAATCATGCTGTTGACGTCTTCCTCGGTCACATCGCGGCGCTCGTTAACCTCGATATTCTTCACCTCGGCCTTAACCTGGCGAATGATGGACAGGCGAACCTTGTCCTTGGCCTTCATGGCCGCGATCATTTCCTTCTGCAGCTCTTCGTTGGTCATCTGCAAATCCTCTCTAATAGCGTGGGCGGCACTCGCGCGAGCACCGCCCCATGATTACTCAGTCGTCGACGAATCGTCGGTCGAGCTCTTGGTGACGCCCTTCAGACTCACGTTATAGGGTACGTCCTTGGGCATGGGGTTGACGGTAATGTCGGCGTCCTTCTTGTACTGCTCCAGCCACTCGCTGTATGCAGCGCTGGCCGCCTGCGTCTTCACCACGTTGGAGACGTACTTCTTGATGTCCTTGGGTACCTGCTTGATGTCATCAACCTGATTATCGACATGGAAGTAGTCGGTGCACTTGATGATGTGGTAGCCATAGGTCGACTCGACGACTTCGCTCACGTCGCCCTTGTTGAGTCCCTCGAGCGCCGTCTGGTAGCTGTCGACGAAGGTGGTGAGCTTATCCCAGCCCACATCGCCCTTCTTCTCCTTGGAACCGGTGTCCTCGGAGTACTGCTCAACGGCGTCCTCAAAGCTCAGCTCACCGGAGTTGATCTTGTCCAGGCACTCCTGCGCCTTTGCCTTGGCGGCGGCCTTGTCCTCATCAGATGCGTCGGAATCAACCTTGATCAGGATGTTCGACGAGCGGCGGGCGTCGTTGTAGCTGGACAGGTTTTCGTTGATGTAGTCGACAATCTCGCTGTCCTTGGGCTTGCTCGTGGGCGCGACGGCATCCTTGAGTTTCTGCTGCGCCAGGCTCTCCTTGAGCGAGTCCTTGTAGGTGTCCTCGGTATAGCCGTAGGTCTTGAGGGTCTTCTTAAAGGCCTTGGCACCGCCCGCGCTCTTGCACGCGTCCTTCCAAGCCTTCTCGACCTCCTCATCCGACACCGTCACGCCGTTCTCCTTCTGTGCCTGTTGAAGCAGAATCTGCTGCGTGTAGGAGTCGATGAGTTGCTTGCGGTACTTCTTGGGCGTGAGGTCGTTGTCAACCAGATACTGCGCCCAATCCTTATCCTTGGTGTAGCCGTAGGACGTGCGCATGCTCATGATCTGCTTGGTCACGGTGTCCTCGGTGAGGTTGGTGCCGTTGATAGTTGCAGCAACACCGCCGGTCAGCTTGTAGCCCGAGGTGTCCTCGGCCTGCGACATAAGGCCGGAGCACGCCATCGCCGAGACGGAAAGCAGCATTGCCAGCACGCCGATGACCACCAGGACGATCTTGACGGTCTTAGACACGTACGTCTTGCGCTGCTTCTTGCGAGAGCTGGAGGCAGCGCGGGCCTGCTGCTCGGGCGTCGGCGCGGCCTCGGAGTTCTTTTTCTTATTTGCCATAGTTGGCCTTTCGCATAACGAATCGAACAAACGCCATTGTGTCACAACGCAGTCCCCGCGGCACGCTTGATGCATTGGGGACAGGTTAATCTGCACCATTTTGGTGCAAAGGGGACAGATGTGACACTTGGGGACGTTCTTTATGTGCCGGCACTTGGGGACTGTCCCTTACTGCCGGCAGAAAAGGAACGTCCCCAAGCGCCGACTCAGCCCCACCTTAGAAGTGGCGACGGATGGCGTCGACCATGCCCTGGGGCGTGGTCTGGCCGAGCACGTCGGCTGCGGCATCGGCGTCCATAAAGATATTCATGAGCGCCTGCAGGGCCTCGACCTGGCCGCCCGGCTCGGCGATGCCCAGATTGATGACGATCTGCGCCGGCACCGGAGCGCCCATGCCAGCCATAGCGTTAAATGTCACGGGCGCGACGGGCTTCACCACCGCGATATAGGGCTTGGCCACAAACCCCGGATCGGTATGCGGAATGGCAATGTTTGCCGCCGGCATGGCAAGGCCCGTGGGATAGGCATCCTCGCGCGTGCGAACGGCGTCGAGCCAACCGTCGGCAATGTAGCCGCGCGGGGCAAGCTCGCCCTCGAGCCGCGCGAACACCTCATCCGGCGTTGCACACTCCCAATCAAAAAACACCAGCTCAGGCGTAAACAGCGCTTCGTTATCCGCCATGCGCTCACCTCTCTCACCTAGTCACCTGCGACGTTCTTGAATGACCAGTCGTTAAAGAACGTCCCCGATGACTACCTAAAACAAAAGGTGGCCACGCGCGCCTTGGCGCCAATGACCACCCTGACTACTCGGCTAAATTGTACTGTGCACCGCTAGCCGCGGGGTGCATCAATTGCGACCTTGCCGCTCTCCAGCACGTGGACACGGCCGTCGGCGAGCATCTGAACAACCTCGGGATACAGCACGTGCTCAATCGCGTGGATGTGCTCCTCGAGCGTGTCGACATCCCAACCTTCCTCGACAGCCAGCGCGCGCTGGGCGATGATGGGACCGTTGTCGTAGATCTCGTTGGCAAAATGCACGGTCACGCCAGTTACCTTGACGCCGCGCGCAAAGGCGTCGTCAATCGCATGCGCACCGGTAAAGCTCGGCAGCAGCGCCGGATGCAAGTTGACCACGCGGTTGGGAAACGCCGCCAGCAGCGGCGTGTGCACCATGCGCATGTAGCCGGCCATGACCACATACTCGCAGCCGCGCTCGAGAAGCTCGTGCGCGATGATCTCGTCGGCGGCAATAGGGTCGGCATAGACATCCTTGGACAGTGTGAGCGTCTGGATGCCCGCGCGCTCAGCGCGATGCAAACCCTTAGCCGAAGGACGGCTCGACACCACAAGCTCAATCGAAGCGTTGAGCTTGCCGGCGGCGATCAAATCGATCAGCGCCTGCAGGTTGGTACCCGAACCGCTGATGAGCACACCGATCTTGAGCGGCTCGGCCGTATCGGTGCCGGTCGGACGGGTGTAGGGCACAAAGCCCAGGCCCTCGGCAGCAGTCATCTGCTCGTTAGCGCTCATCGGAGTACACGACCTTACCGGAACCCTCGACGCACTCGCCCACGCGGAACGGCTTCTCGCCCAGCGCGACCAGAGCCTCGGTCACCGCGGCCTCGTCCTCGGGGGCGACGATCAGGCACAGGCCAACGCCCATGTTGAAGGTCTTGCATGCCTCATTGGGCGCGAGCTCGGCCTGGCGCGACACATAGGTGATGACGGGCGGAACGTCCCAACCCATCTCGGCACCGTTGCGGGTGACCACGGCGTCGACGTCGTCGGCGAGCGCGCGGTTGAGGTTCTCGGTAATACCGCCGCCAGTGATGTGGGCGATGGCGTGCACCGGAGCGCCACCGCGCAGCAGCTCCAGAATAGGCTTGACGTAGATGCGCGTGGGGGCCAGCAGAGCGTCAGCCAGCGATGCGCCACCGAGCTCCTCGAGCGGGCGGCTCAGCTCCTCGGCCTTAGCGGCGGCCTCGGGCGTGCCCGGCTTGATGCCGTCGACGCCGATGACTTTGCGCACGAGCGAGTAGCCGTTGGAGTGCACGCCGGTGGAAGGCAGGCCCAGGATTACATCGCCCGGGCGGACATTCGCGGGGTCGAGCATCTTGGGACGATCGACGACGCCCACGGTAAAGCCGGCAAGGTCGTAGTCGGCAGGAGCCATAACGCCCGGGTGCTCGGCCATCTCGCCGCCCACGAGCGCGCAGCCCGCGAGCTTGCAGCCGTCGGCCACGCCCTTGATGATCTTTGCCATGTGCTCGGCCTCGATGTGACCGATGGCAACGTAGTCCAGGAAGAACAGCGGCTCGGCACCCGAAGCCAGAATGTCGTTGACGCACATGGCGACCAGGTCCTGGCCCACTGTCTCGTGACGGTCCATGATCTGGGCGAGCACGAGCTTGGTGCCCACGCCGTCGGTACCGCTAATCAGAATCGGGTCTTCCATATCCTTAAGCGCGGCGGCCGAGAACAGGCCACCGAAGCCGCCGATACCGCCAATGACCTCGGGGCGGTTGGTGTCCTTGACCATCTGCTTAATCGCGTCGACGGCACGGCCGCCCTCAGCGGTATCGACGCCGGCATCCTCATACGTCACATGCTTGCTGTCGCTCATCTGAGCCTTCCTCTCCCACTACCGTGGCGCCGCGCGGGCGCCAAACGGTGCTCATAGTTGCGTTCATTTCGGCGTGTGCCATAACAGCACACGCCGTCATATCAACAAAACAGCAGGTAAAACCTACCAGAATAAACCTGTCCCTACATGGCAGGCTTTAGGCCTCGCCGTGCTCCTCTTCCCAGCTGCGGTCGTCGTATTTCTCGACCACGGCGTCGTCGTCAAAGTGCAGCGGCTTGTCCAGGTTGCGGGGCTTAAAGCCCTCCATAAACTTATCGCGGCCAAAGCTCTCGGGAATCGCCACGGGGTAGCGGCCGGTAAAGCACGCATCGCAGTAACCGCCCTTGGGCATGACCTTAAGCAGGCCCTCGACCGAAAGGAAGGCCAGCGAATCGGCGCCGATATACTCGCAAATCTCGTCGACCGTCTTGTTGGCGCTGATAAGCTGCGACTGCACGTCGGTATCGATACCGTAGAAGCACGGCCAGATGACCTCGGGCGAGTTGATGCGGATATGAATCTCCTTGGCGCCGGCGTTGCGCAGCATCTTGACAAGCTGCACCATGGTGGTGCCGCGCACGATGGAGTCGTCGATGACGACCAGGCGCTTGCCCTCGATGTTGTCGCGCAGCGGGTTGAGCTTCATGCGCACGCCCATGGCGCGCAGCTCCTGCGTAGGCTCGATAAACGTACGGCCCACGTAGCGGTTCTTGATAAGACCCTCGCCAAAGGGAATACCGCTCTCGTGCGAATACCCCTCCGCGGGCGGCAGGCCGGAGTCGGGCACGCCGATGACCAGGTCGGCCTCGACGGGCTCCTCATGTGCCAGCTGACGACCCATGTCGTAACGGCAGGCGTAAACGCTCTTGCCGTTCATAATGGAGTCGGGGCGGGCAAAGTAGACCTGCTCAAAGATGCAGTTTGCGGGCTCTTCGGCGGCAGGCACGCCCTGCTCGGATACCAGACCCTCGGCGCTGATGCGCAAAATCTCACCAGGACGGACGTCACGGACGTACTCGGCGCCCACGATGTCGAGTGCGCAGGTCTCGGAAGCAACGACCCAGCCGCCGGCGCGCGTGACATGGGTGGTGGCGTCGACCGTCGTGGCGCCGTCTTGCGAGGGCAGCTGCGAAACGGATGCGGCATCGGCCTGGTCCAGACCCTCGTCCACCAGCTTGCCCAGCACGAGCGGGCGAATGCCGTGCGGATCGCGGAATGCGTAGAGCGCTTGCTCGTTGATGAGCGTCATGGCGTAGCCGCCGCGCACGAGCTCCATGGTCTTGCGAATGCCCTCGCGCAGATGGCCTGTACGCTGAGTAAAGTAGCCGATAAGCTTGGTCGCGACCTCGGAATCCGAATTGGAGAGGAACGGCACGCCCAGCTCGATCAGCTGGCGGCGCAGCTCGTCGGTGTTGACCAGAGTGCCGTTGTGAGCAAGCGCGATAATGACGCTGTTGATGGTGGAGAGATGCGGCTGCGAGGCTTCCCAGCTCTTGGCACCGGCAGTGCCATAGCGCACGTGGCCCACGGCCAGCTGGCCGGAGAGCGTCGACAGGTCGGCGTTGGAGAACACGCGGTCGAGCAGGCCCAGATCTTTGCGGACCATAACCGTGCCGCCATCACCCACGGCGATTCCCGCCGATTCCTGGCCGCGATGCTGCAGCGCGCGCAGACCAAAGTACGTCAGTCGAGCCACATCGCGATCGGGTGCCCACACACCAAAAATGCCGCATTCCTCATGCAGCTGGTCGGAGTCCGGATCATACGTCGACATGGTCTTCACCTGTCCCGCGGCACGCTCGGCCGCGCGGATGGTTTCTTGAGACATGGCATCCCCTCAGAGCCTCGTTATTTGGCGTTACCTGCCCTATTATACGCACGGCAAGACAAGCACTCCCGCGCATGAACAGCGCTTTTTAAAAGCCCACCGAGCTTATAATCCGTTTTGCAGCCAAACATTTTATTGGGCAACCGCCTCGGGGCCGACGATCCCGCATACTTCCGTTGCGACGCGTCTCGCCCGCCGTTTGGGCTTGCATTGTTGCAATTGGGACGTTCGTCCTGTCTTTTGGCAGGTCGGCGGCGTATCCTTGTACCTACAGCAAAACGAGAAAGGTTATGTATGGATCGAAACGAACTCGACCCCAGCGTCCCCAGCGCCACGGAGGTCAAGAAGATCCCCCTCATCATTAAGGTGTACGCCGTCCTATGCATCCTGTCCGGCGTGGGCACGCTCCCTTCGGTCGGCGCCTTTATGTGGCAGGTCATCACCGCGCTCATCAACGGCAACGCCGCCGCCAAGCTCGGCGACAACACGCTCGTCGCGGTCGGCCTTATCGTCGCCGGCATCATGCTCTCGGCTGCCAGTGCCGTCATCTTGATCATCTTTGGCCTGGACCTCATCAAGAACCAGCGCCGCAATGCCGCCCGTCTGTCCTATATCCTTATCGCGTTTACCGTCGTCGAGCTTTTGGTTGACGTGATGCTCCAAGGCATCGGGCCCTTCTTGCTGCGCCCTGCCATCCAGCTCGGCATCCTCGTCGCGCTTTCGGCCACCGTCGACCCCACGCTGCGCCAGGAGCGCGAGCTGCAGCGCCGCCTGCAGGAGATGCTCGATCGCGACGCCGCCGCCGAGGGCATGCTCGGGCGCGATGAAACCGGCGAGGGCTACATCAAGCTCAACTACTTCAACCTGTTCTGGGTATTCTTTGTCTGCTGCATACTCGGCTTGATCGCCGAGGACATCTGGCACATGACGATCGACGACCCGGGCGTCTACCAGAACCGCGCCGGCATGCTGTTTGGCCCCTTCAGCCCCATCTACGGATTTGGCGCCGTGCTCATGACCATGGTGCTCAACCGCTTCTATAAAAAGAACCCCATCATTATCTTTTTGGTGAGCGCGCTGCTCGGTGCAAGCTTTGAGGTGTTCGTGGGCTGGTTTATGCAGACCTCGTTTGGCGTGGTCTCGTGGAGTTACTCGCATATGAAGCTCTTTGGCATGCCCGATCCGCTCGCCGTCCTTACCGGCGGACGTACCTGCACGGGCTTCGCCTGCCTGTGGGGCCTTGGTGGCCTCATCTGGATCAAGCTGCTGCTGCCGAGGCTGCTCAAGCTCATCAACATGATTCCGTGGAAGAGCCGCTACTCGGCTACCGTCATCTTCACCATCATTATGCTGGTCGATGGCGTTATGACGCTGCAGTCGCTCGATTATTGGTATCAGCGCGTCAACGGCACGCAACCGGATATTCCCGTTGCGCAGTTCTACGGCAAGTATTTCGATAATGACTTTATGGAGAATCGCTTCCAGAGCATGACCATGAGCCCCAAGGATGCAACGCGCGTGTAGCGCTCACCGCGCCCAAAACGCAAAATGCCCGCCGGTATCACACGTACCGGCGGGCATTTTTATAAACGAGCCTTCTATCGACGCAAACCTCTACGCCTCGCGCTCGACCTCACTCACACACTCATTTTTGATGGTGCCAACGAGCGCCTGCAGCGCATCGACCACGTGCGGGCGAATGTCCCCGCCAATGAGCACGAGCATGATGTCGTCACCTACGGCAAGCTCGCCGCTTGCCAGCCACACGCGCACATAGCCGATACCCGGCATCGCGCGCGTGGCCTCGATAGCAGCCTGCACCTTCTGAGCATCGAAGCCGAACACCATGCCGCCCACCTTGTGGCCCGGCGCCACGCCATCGGTCTCGACACCGCGCGCCTCGGCCTTGGGCGTCGCGCGCACCACACCGTTATGTGTCAGATACATACCGCACGCAGGTGCCGACGAATCGGCCTTGGCCTCGCGCAGCCAAGCATCAACCGAAGGCATCGTTTTGCCATTCTCGAGCATCATTTCTCCCTTACCGTCATCGAGTAGCCAATTTGGAACGGGGCTTTTTTAGCTACTCTCGAACAACTTATTCCTCGACCGGCGTGAGCACCATGACGGCACGCGTGTTGCTCAGCGATAACGAACGACAGGTCACAAGCGTTGCAACCTTGGTTGCCGAAGCGGCACGATCGATGGCATCGCTCGCCACGGCAGAGGCACCGTCGAGCATCTCGGACAGGTAGTTCTTGAGCCCGTCGTCGCCCTCAAAATTGGGCGTGCGCGCCTTGGCATACGTGTCCTCGACAACTTTGGTCGCCAGTGGTCGCAGTTTATAGGTGGCGTCGCGCGTGATGTAATACACGTACTCTATGCTGTCGAACGTCGCCTGATCGGTCGTATCCGAGATCACATTGAACATCGATCCGTCGTTCATGTGGTGGCCGTAGATCGTGGTCTGCTGGTCAACCATTCCCGGCGCGGTATCGTCACTGTCCAAGAAAATCGCACCCGATGCATTGGACGTACCGTCAAACAGCGTGTTGAGGTATTTGGAGTTGTTATTGGTCTGCACCACGGGATAGTTGATGTTGGTTCCCGGCGCGTAAATCCAACCCACAATCTCGGGGTTTGTCTGAGCAAGTGCATCAAAGTCGATAATCGGCACGCCGCTGGCGTCCTTATCGCTTATATATTGCTTCTCGATTTTCTGATACGAATCGCTCGCCTGCTTATAGCCAATCTGCGCGTTGATAAAGATGGCAGCGGCGGCAACAATCAGGCCGATACCGATGATGATGAGCAGAATGGGAATAATGGAGCGGCGCTTTTTGCGCGGCGGCTCGGTGTAATCCGACGGCGCGGCATGCGATGAAGACCGGGGCGGCTTCTTAGCGGTGCTATAAGACGAAGGGCGATACGCAGCCGGCGTATCCTGACGGCGATGGGACGTCGGCGTTACAGAACGCGGCGCGCGCGGCTGCTGAGGAGAGGATGTCCGACCCTGCTGCGCCGCATGGGCAGCACCCGGCTTCGACGGATCGGGAATCTGAGAAGCCTTGAATCGTTTTCCCTGATAGTCGGACATGGCTCTCCTTATACTGCGGTGAAACGGCGGAACGCCTAGGCGTCGGCCATCTCCTGCTTCATCTTCTCGATAACCTTGCGGTACTCGGGGTCGCAAGCGCCCAGAATCTGCGTGGCGTAGATGGCGGCGTTCTTGGCGCCGTTGATGGCAACGCAGGCCACGGGCACGCCCGAAGGCATCTGCACCATCGACAGCAGCGAATCCATACCGCCCAAGTCACTCGTCTTCATAGGCACACCGATAACCGGCAGCGGCGTAAAGGCAGCCACGACACCACCCAGGTGAGCGGCCTTGCCGGCGGCGGCGATAATCACTTTGATACCGCGATCGGCGGCAGTCGAAGCCCACTCGTGGACCTTCGCCGGTGTGCGGTGTGCGCTCGCAATGACAAGCTCATAGGGCACGCCCAGCGCCTCGAGCTCGGCGGTGCAGCCTTCCATAACGCCCAGATCGGACTTGGAACCCATGATGATCCCGACAACCGGCTTTTGATCTGCCATAAACAAAGACCTCCTGTTGAGAGCGGTGACGCGGCCAATCCGCGACCCTTAACTACTGAGAGTAGTATAGCTGCTCCCGTCCCTGCGGTCTGTGGGTGCTCTGCGGCGGCCCGGTGTTTTCATCTTCACTCCGGTTGCTACGCAAAGTCGTTCAGGTGAAAACACCGGGCCGCCGCAGAGCACCCTCGACCTACCGGGAATTGCTATGACGTACGTTGGCTGAATTATTAGTGTGGGCCCTGCCGTTCGAACGAACGGCAGGGCCCACACTCACTTTTTATTCAGCCCTAGTCATCGCGCAAAGCCCCTTCGGCAGCACACGGTGCTACTGAGTCACCGCAGGCCGGGGCGGGAGGCGGACCTTTCTCTCGGAAAACTTCGCGAAGCCCAGTTTCCGAGAGAAAGTGTCCGGCTGCCGCCCCGGCCGGCCAGGTTAACTATACCGTGTACTGCGGCAGGTCCTGCAGGGCGATGACGTCCATGCCCATGTCGTTGGCGCTGCCGTGACCCTGCTGGTCCTCGCGCACGGCCTCGATGGCGCTCACATACGTGTTGGCGGCAGACATCGCCGTCACGCAGGTCACACCGCGGCGCACCGCCTCGGTGCGCAACAGATAGCCGTCGCCACGCGAACCCGGGCCGTACGGCGTGTTGATGATTACCGCAATCTTGCCATCGGCGATCAGGTCGCCGATGTTGGGGCGCTCGCCGTCGTGCGGGCCGCTAATCTTCTCCACGACCTCACACGTCACGTTGCCGCCGCGCAGCACGCGCGCCGTACCCTCGGTGGAGCAGATATCAAAGCCCAGGTAGCGCAGGATACGCGCGACCGAAAGGATGTGGCGTTTGTCGCGGTCGCACACGCTGATGAACACCTTGCCGGCGCTCGGGTCGGGCAGCTTGTAGTCAATCGCCAGTTGCGTCTTGGCGTATGCCTCGGGATAGCTCTTGGCGATACCCATGACCTCGCCCGTCGACTTCATCTCGGGCCCCAGGATAACGTCGGCGCCCGGGAAACGGCCCCAGGGCATAACGGCTTCCTTCATGCAGAACCAGTCCAGCTGACGCTCGTCGCTCGGCAGGCCCAGGCTTGCGATGGAATCGCCCGCCATGATACGCGCCGCGCACTTGGCCAGCGGCACGCCGGTGGCCTTGGAGATAAACGGCACGGTGCGGCTGGCACGCGGGTTGGCCTCGATCACGTAAACGGTCTCGCCCTTGATGGCGTACTGCACGTTGACCAGGCCGCGTACGCCCAGCGCCATCGCGATGCGGCGCGTGGTCTCGCGAAGCTTTGCCTGCAGGCTCTCGCTAAAGCTGAACGGCGGGATGCAGGTCGCAGAGTCGCCGGAGTGAATACCGGCCTCCTCGATATGCTCCAGAATGCCGCCGATGTAGACCTCTTCGCCATCGCACAGGGCGTCGACATCGGACTCGATCGCGCCCTCCAAGAAGCGGTCCAGATACACCGGGTAGTCGGGGCTAATGCGCGCGGCCTCGGCCATGTAATCGCGCAGATGCTCGGCATCGTAGGCGATCATCATGCCGCGGCCGCCCAGCACGTAGCTCGGACGCACCAGCAGCGGGTAGCCGATGTGCGCGGCAACGGCCTCGGCCTCCTCAAACGAGGTGGCCTGGCCCGCCGGCGGGTACATGATGCCCAGCTTGTCGAGCAGAGCGGCGAAGCGCTCGCGGTCCTCGGCAAAGTCGATGGCATCGGGCTTGGTGCCCATGATGTTCACGCCGCTCTCCTCGAGCATGCGCGCCAGCTTAAGCGGGGTCTGGCCGCCAAGCGTCACCACGACGCCATCGGGGCGCTCAACGTCGATAACGTCCATGACGTCCTCGTAGGTGAGCGGCTCAAAGTACAGGCGGTCGGACGTGTCGTAGTCGGTCGAAACGGTCTCGGGGTTGCAGTTGACCATGATGGTCTCAAAGCCGCGGGCCGCCAGCGCGTAGCTCGCGTGCACGCAGCAGTAATCGAACTCGATACCCTGGCCAATGCGGTTGGGGCCGGCGCCCAGGATCATCGCCTTGGGCTTGTCCGCCGGCGTGGTCTCGTCGGGAGCCACGCACTTCTTGGCATCCGGGCTCGTGCGGTAGATGTTCTCGTACGTCTTGTAGTGGTACTCCGTGGCGCTCGAGAACTCCGCAGCGCAGGTATCGACCGTCTTCATGCTGGGAACCACGCCCAGGCCCTTGCGGTAGGCGCGCACAAAGCGCTCGTCCGAGCCGGTCAGCGCGGCGATCTCGGCATCGCTCGTGCCGTACTGCTTGAGCAGGCGCATCGCGTCGGCGTCGATATCCTCCACACGCAGGTCGCGGATGCTCTCCTGGACCCGCACCATATCGTTGATACGGTTGAGGTACCACGGATCGATACCGCAGATGGCATGGATGCGAGCGATGTCCCAGCCACGGCGCAGGGCCTCGACCACAAAGAAGATGCGGTGCTCGGTCGGCGTTGCCACGGCTTGAGCGAGCTCATCGTCGCTCAGCTTGCCGGCACCCTCTTTGCCACCGGCGCAAATGCCCTGGTGGCCGTCCTCCAGCGAGCGCATAGCCTTGCCGAAGGCCTCCTCAAAGGTGCGGCCGATCGCCATAATCTCGCCCACGGCCTTCATGCGCGTGGTGAGCGTGGGGTCGGTACCCTTGAACTTCTCGAAGGCAAAGCGCGGCACCTTGACCACGCAGTAGTCGATCGTGGGCTCAAAGCAGGCGGGCGTTGCCTTAGTAATGTCGTTAACGATCTCGTCAAGCGTGTAGCCCACGGCCAGGCGCGCGGCGGCCTTAGCGATGGGGAAACCCGTGGCCTTGGAGGCCAGTGCGGACGAGCGGCTCACGCGCGGGTTCATCTCGATGACGATCAGGCGACCGGTGTTGGGGTTCACGGCAAACTGCACGTTGGAGCCACCGGTCTCGACGCCGATCTTCTCCAGAATGGCGAGCGAGGCCACTCGCATGCGCTGATACTCAAGGTCGGAGAGGGTCTGCGCCGGCGCCACGGTGATGGAGTCGCCGGTATGCACGCCCATGGGGTCGAGATTCTCGATGGAGCACACGATGATGCCGTTGCCGGCGTGGTCACGCATGACCTCCATCTCGTACTCTTTCCAGCCCTCGATGGACTCCTCGACCAGCACCTCGTGGGCAGGCGAGAGCTCCAGGCCCTGGCTCACGATGGAGACGAGCTCCTCGTGAGTATGTGCGATGCCGCCGCCGGCGCCACCGAGGGTAAAGCTCGGGCGCAGCACGCAGGGATAGCCCACGCGCTCGGCGATAGCCTCGGCGTCGGCCACGCTGTAGGCATAGCCCGAGCGCGCGACCTCCAGGCCAATCTCGGCCATGGCCTCGTTGAAGAGCTTGCGGTCCTCGCCGCGCTCGATGGCGGCCAGGTCGCAGCCGATCATCTCGACGCCGTACTTGTCGAGCGTACCGTCTTTTGCCAGCTCGACGGCGGCGTTCAGACCGGTCTGGCCGCCCAGCGTGGGCAGCAGCGCGTCCGGGCGCTCTTTCTTGATCACGCGCTCGATAAACTCGGCGGTGATGGGCTCGACATAGGTGCGGTCGGCAAGACCCGGGTCGGTCATGATGGTCGCCGGGTTGGAGTTGACCAGGATGACCTCAAAGCCATCCTCCTTGAGTACCTTGCAGGCCTGGGCGCCAGAGTAGTCGAACTCGCAGGCCTGGCCAATGACGATGGGGCCCGAACCAATAACGAGGATGCGCTTGATGTCAGTACGTTTAGGCATGTTAGTTCTCCTCGGTCTCGGTCGCGGCGGTCTCGGCAAAGTTCCAGCCGGCAAGGCGGTCCTTCGCGGTATCGATGTCCAGGTAGTTCTCCTCGCCGTCCATGAGTCGCGTAAAGGCGGTAAAGAGATAGTGGGCATCGGTAGGGCCAGGCGAAGCCTCGGGGTGGTACTGGACCGAGAAGCACGGGGCGTCGAGCAGCTGGATGCCCTCGGCGGTGCCGTCGTTGAGGTTCACGTGTGTCAGGCGAATGCGGCCAAAGCGCTCGTTCATCACGACCGGCGCGATTCCGCGGCGCACCCAGACGCGCAGATCTCCATCGGCCGCATGCTCGGTCTCGCCGCCGGAAAGCTCGGGGACAAGCTTGCCCAAGCTGGGGAACAGCAGGCCAAAGCCATGGTTTTGTGCGGTGATCTCCACGCGACGGCTTACCAGGTTCATGACCGGCTGGTTGCCACCGCGGTGACCGAACTTAAGCTTTTCCATCTGGGCGCCGCAGGCCAGGCTGATCATCTGATGACCCAGGCAAATGCCAAAGACCGGCACCTTGCCGATCAGCTGCTGCACCTGCTCGTAGGTCTCCACCACGGCATCGGGGTCGCCGGGGCCGTTGGACAAAAAGACGCCATCGGGATTCATGTCGAGCACCTCACTCGCGGGCGTATCCCACGGCACGACGGTAAGGTCGCAGCCGGCGCGGACGAGGCCCTCCAGAATGCCGCGCTTCACACCGCAGTCGTAGGCGACCACTTTGTGACGGGCAGGAGCGGCAACCGCAAGTGCAAAGTCATGCGTGGCAGGCAGGTCGGCGGCCGCAAACTCGTGAGGCGCGGGGCAGCTTACGGTCTTGACCAGGTTCTCGCCTACCAGCGCGGGCGCTGCGGCCAGACGCTCGGCAAGCTCGTCGACATCGAAGATCTCGGTCGAGATAATGCCCATTTTGGAACCATTGTCGCGCAGATGGCGCACCAGAGCGCGGGTGTCGACGCCCTCAATAGCGACGATGCCGTGAGCGCGCAGGTACTCCGGCACGCTAACGGCCGAGCGCCAGTTAGAAGGCGTGGCGCACATGTCGCGAACGATCATGCCGCGCATGGCCGGAGCGCTCGCAGGGCGCACGGCGTCGCCGGGGAAGGCCGACTGGACGTCGGTCTCGTCGATACCGTAGTTGCCGATCTGCGGATAGGTCATGGTTACGATTTGGCCGGCATAACTCGGGTCGGTCATGACCTCAAAGTAGCCCTCGAGCGAGGTGTTGAAGCAGACTTCGCCGGTCGCGGTGCCCTCGGCGCCGCATGCACGTCCATAAAAAATGGTCCCATCCTCAAGATACAGGATGCAGGGACCGCAGGTGCCCTTGCTGGTTTTGGCCAGCATACGCTGGCAAAGCTCGCCGGGCGCGAAGGTGCGGGCGGCAGCGCCCGCGGTATGGTTGTTCGCCATAATTCTCCTTCCCGGTCTCACAGGACCGGCTTAAAGGTGTGTAGTTAGGCCTCGCGGTATTGTAACCGCAAGTATGCCTCATGGCGTTAATTTCATCGAAATGTTTACGAAATGATAATTATGACTTTCTATGCATAATGATTTTTCTGGGACGGGATTAAAAAATCATCCCGCGAGGCTTGTGGCTCACGCGGGATGATGACGTCTTATTATTTCTTGTCCTGCTCCAGCAGTTCGGACGGTGTGCGATCGGGCTTGCCGCCGCGGAAAATCTCGCGGCCATGCAGACGATGCTCCAGGTCACGTTCGGCCTTTTCCTCGTCAATCTTGGTCTGGCTCACCACCGGGTCCTCAATCAACGACGACACCGAGTTCACCTGCTTCTGAATGCGCTCGGCGATGGTGTCATCCATACTCACGATGCGCATCTTCCAGTCGATACTCGTGGCGTTGGATGAGCTCTTGTTCCACACGAACGTCAAAATGGCGCTCTGGTGGCCGCGCGCGGGGAACATGCCAAAGAAGGAATCGTGCTGAATGTTGCTATCCTCGTCGATATAGGCGTGGACGTTATACACCACGCGGTCGATCTTATCGTTGAGCAACGCGTTGGTCGCAAGCGCCGCGGCCTGAATCTGCCCGTTGGACAGCAGCTCGAGCTCGTTGGCAGACGATGTGTCCAACACCGTCACCTCGACCGTGCCCGTGCGTTCATCGGCTTCATCGACGGTGAAGTCGAGCGGGAACTGCGTAAAGCCGTTGCCCCATTCAAGTCCACCCTTCAGCGCCGTCGAAACGGTATCGACCGAAACGCTCTCGGACAGGTTGGCGGTGTTCAGACGACGCATCACGCCGTAGCCAATCTGCATGCCCACGATCAGCACCAAAATACCGATGACCACGGCCATCGCGGTCTTCGTAATGGTATGGCTCACCTGCGAGCCCGAAGGATCGTCCTCGGACAGCGGGTCGATATGTTTTGCCTGGCTCGCGCGGTCCTCGCTGCGCAGCTGCGCTAGCGCCGCTTTGTCACCGCGCTTGGCCGCAGCCTCCTTCTCACGCATGCGCTCGGTACGCTTTTTGGCAAGCGTAGGATCCAAGACGCCGGATGCATCGATTTCGGAGAATAACTCCGTCACTTCTTCCGGAGTCAAAGGGTTCTTGTCAGCCATAAACTTCCTGTCATATCAATCAGTCGAGCTCGTGCGCACGCGCACCTTCGAACTGCATTCGATAGTAACGGGCATAGGTGCCGCCACGGGCGAGAAGCTGTTCATGCGTGCCACGTTCCACAACGCGACCATGCTCAACGGTCGCAATCTCGTCAGCATGCTTAATGGTCGAAAGACGGTGGGCGATGATGATTGTGGTACGGCCGCGTGCCAGCTCTTCGAGCGACTCCTGGACCGCCTCCTCGCTCTCGTTATCCAAAGCACTCGTCGCCTCGTCCAAAATCAGGATCTTGGGGTTCTTGAGAAACACGCGCGCGATGGCAACACGCTGCTTCTGTCCGCCCGAAAGACGGCTGCCACGCTCGCCCACCACGGTGTCGTAGCCCTGTGGAAGCGACTCGATAAAGGAATCGATGTTGGCGCGACGGGCGGCCTCGGCGATCTCTTCCGCTGTAGCGCCCGGCTTGCCGTAGGCGATGTTCTCGCCAATCGTACCGTCAAACAGATAGACATCCTGCTGCACCAGGCCGATGGCACGGCGCAGGCTCTGCTGCGTCACATCGCGCACGTCTTGGCCGTCGATGCTAATGGATCCGGCAGCCACGTCATAAAAGCGCGGCAGCAGCGAACAGGTCGTGGACTTGCCGCCGCCCGAAGGGCCAACCAAAGCGATGGTCTGCCCGGGCTTGATGGACAGGTCCATATGGTCGATAACGGGACGCTCGTCGGCATCGCCCTCGCCCAGCTCAACATCCTCGTAGTTAAAGCACACGTCGTGATACTCCACGGCGCCGGCAGTCACCTGCAGATCCGTGGCGCCCGGCTTGTCCTGGATATCCGGCGCGGTCGAGAGCACCTCGTCCATACGCTTAAAGCCGGCGATAGCCTTCTGATACGTTTCGGCCGAATTGACGAGTGTCTCGAGCGGCGTGCAGAACAGCGAAATGTAGAGCGCGAAGGTCGCCATATCGACCGCCTGCAGCTGTCCCTGGGCGACCAGCCAGCCGCCCAGCAACACCACGATCACATAGAGCACACCCGAGAGCAGGCCATACGTCGCGGTATAGACGCCCATGGCGTGGTACATGTTCTCCTTGGACGAAAGGTAGCGATTGTTGGAGGCGCGGAACTTGAAGCGTTCGGTCTCCTCATTGGCAAAGCTCTTGACCACGCGCATGCCCGCCAGCGAATCCTGCAGCTGTGCATTGATGCCGCTGATTTTTTTGCGGTTGTCGCTAAAGACCTCGCGCATGCGCATGTTCTGCCAAAACATGATGACCGCAAACGCCGCCGTCACCACGGCCATGGCGAGCGCCAGCACCGGGGCGATGGTAAAGAGAATCACAAACGAGCCGATAATCTCGATGCCGCAGATGATGATCCACTCGGGCACGTGGTGCGCCGCCTCGCAGATATCGAACAGGTCGTTGACCACGCGGCTCATCATGTCGCCCGAGCTGTTGCGGTCGAAGTACGCAAAGCTAAAGCGCTCATACTGGTCGAACAGGTCCTCGCGCATCTTGGACTCCATGCGCGCGCCCATCACGTGACCCCAATAGCTCACAAAGTAGCGGCAGGCGCAGCGGACGGCATACATCAACACCAAGCCCACCGCGATCATGCCGAGCGCCTGCATAATGGCAGCCTGACCCTGAGTAAACAGCCCACCGGTCAAATTGCGCAGGATAATGGGGAACGCCAGGTCAATGGCGGCAAGCACCAGAGCACAAACAGTATCAGCAACAAAAAGCCCCATCTGGGGCTTGTAATACGAAAGAAACCTCTTAAACATGCAGTCCTCGGAGATAAAACAATAACGTAAGACCCTGGGGCAAAATAATCAGTAGTGTTTGCCCCAGGGTCGCCCTCGCTTTTAAAGCTCAGTTCCGCCCAGCCTGTGCGCGATGCTATCGCAGGCCAAGGCGCCTACGACGGTCTTGGCGTCTTCGATCTTGCCGTCGAGCACGGCGTCGATCAGCTCGTGCAGCGGCACCAGGTCCACGTTGACAAACTCGTCATCATCGGGGTTGGGCGCATCAAACTCGAGCTTGGTAGCCAAGTAGATGTGGATAATCTCATCGCAAAAACCGCAGGACGTGACAATCGACGTCAAAAAGCGAATACGACCAGCCCTAAAGCCCGTCTCCTCGTGCAGTTCGCGCTTGGCGCAATCGAGCGGGTCCTCGCCTGGATCGAGCTTGCCGGCGGGAATCTCGACCGTCACGCGGTCGATGGCGGTGCGGTACTGACGCACCAGTACGATCTTGCCGCTCTCGGTCAGTGCCACAACGGCCGCCGCACCCGGATGGCGAACGATATCGCGGGCGCTGCGGTGACCGTTGGGCAGCTCAACCTCAAGACGGTGGACGTCGAGGATCTTGCCCTTCCAGGCGCACTCCTCCGAAAGAATCTTCTCGTGCAGCTCGGCATCGTGCGGGTCGTCGTCGCCCAGCACCAGCGCCGGCTCGTCAGCGACCTCGCCACCAGGCTCGCCCTCGGCGTGCCCATACATGCGGCTGTCCTCTTCGACGATCTGCGCGTCCACGAGTTCTTCGTTCTTCTCGTCCATCCGTCTCATTCCTCTCGGATTTTAGGCATCCCAAGCGTCGCGGCCGCGCAGCGCGCGCAGGCCGATGTCGTGACGCAGGGTCTTGCCCTCAAAATCAATCTTCTCGCAAGCCTCGTAGGCAAGGTTGCGAGCGTTCTCGAACGTGTCGCCCAGAGCGGTCACGGCAAGCACGCGGCCACCATTGGTCACGAGCTGGCCGTCCACCACGGCAGTGCCCGCGTGGTAAACGGTCACGTTCTCCATGGCCTCGGCATCCTCAATGCCAGTGATGACCTTACCCTTCTCGTAGCTGCCGGGATAGCCCGCGCTCGTCAGGACAACGGCCACGGCCCACTCGTCGCGCCAGTCGAGCTCAATCTGATCGAGCTCGCAGTTGGCACAAGCCAGCATGACCTCGACCAGGTCGTTCTTAAGGCGCGGGAGCACGACCTGAGTCTCGGGATCACCAAAGCGGGCGTTAAACTCCAGCACCTTGGGGCCGGCGGGAGTGAGCATAAAGCCGCCATACAGGCAGCCGCGGTAGTCGATGCCCTCGGCAGCGAGCTCGGCCACGGTCTGCTCCATGACCTTCACCATGGTGGCGTGCTCCTCGTCAGTCACGATGGGCACCGGGCTGTAGACGCCCATGCCGCCGGTGTTGGGGCCCTTGTCGCCCTCGAGCGCGCGCTTGTGGTCCTGCGAGGTGGCCATGGGGCGCACGGTCTTGCCGTCGGTAAAGGCCAGCAGCGAGCACTCGGGACCGGTCAGCATCTCCTCGATAACCACGGTGTTGCCGGCATCGCCAAAGGTGCCGCCAAAGCACTCGCGCACGGCCTCCTCGGCCTGCTCAAGTTCGGTCGCCACGATAACGCCCTTGCCCGCGGCAAGGCCGTCGGCCTTCACGACCAGCGGGGCGCCCTGCTCGCGCACATAGGCGAGAGCCGAAGCCTCGTCGGTAAACGAGCCGTAGGCTGCCGTCGGAATGCCCGCACGCTCCATGAGCTGCTTAGAGAACAGCTTGGAGCCCTCCATCTGGGCGCCCTCGGCACCCGGGCCAAAGCACGGAATACCCGCCGCGCGCACGGCGTCGGCCACGCCCACCACGAGCGGAGCCTCGGGGCCAATTACCACGAGTCCGCATCCGTGGCTCTGAGCAAACGCCGCCACGGCCGCAGAATCGCAGTCGTCGAGAACAACGTTCTCGCCGCAGCTCGCGGTGCCGCCGTTACCCGGCGCAATGTAGAGCTTGCCGGCGCGCGGTGATGCTGCGAGCTTGGCTGCCAAAGCATGCTCACGGCCGCCGCTGCCCAACAACAGGATGTCGATGGTTTGAGTGTCCGCCTTCAAGGGTGCCTCCTCTATGGATGAATGGCCCGCTCCGCGCGAGCCCTTTGCAAGCAAATATACCCCTCGGCCGCCCGTCCGGGCTGCAAAGGGGTATATCGCAATAACCAAATAGTCCCGATTACTTCCAGAATCGGTTGATGATCTGCTCGCGACCAGCGCCAACGCCAATGAACGTCACGCGGGTGTGTGCCAGATCCTCGATAAACGCCACGTAGTCCTGAGCCTCCTGCGGCAGCTCGTCAAAGCTGCGGCAACCGGTGATGTCGCACTTCCAGCCGGGGAGCTCCTCGTAGACGGGCTTGGCATGCTCAAAGCGCACCTGATGCTCGGGCACGCTGGTGTAGCGCTCGCCATCGACGTCGTAGGCCACGCACACCTTGATGGTGTCGAAGGCCGAAAGCACGTCGAGCTTGGTCACGGCGATGTCGGTGAGGCCGTTGACGCGCGAGGCATAGTTGGCGATAGGGCCGTCAAACCAGCCGCAACGACGACGGCGACCGGTGGTCACGCCGTACTCATAGCCCTCCTCGGTCAGCGTGTGGCCAGCCTCGGACTCATAGGAAAGCTCGGTGGGCATGGGGCCCGAACCGACGCGGGTGATATAGGCCTTCATGACGCCCAGCACGCGGTCGACATTCTTCATACCGACGCCGGAGCCGGTAATGGCGCCACCGGCGGTGCAGTTGGAAGACGTCACGTACGGATAGGTGCCGTGGTCGATGTCGAGCAGCGTCGCCTGGGCGCCCTCAAACAGCAGGTCCTTGCCCTCGTCGATCATGTTGTTGAGCAGCAGACTCGTCTCAGTGATGTAGGGACGCAGGCGCTCGGCCATCGGCAGGTACTCGTCGCAAATCTGGTCCACGGTGTAGGTGGGCAGGTTGTAGATGAGCTCGAGCTCGGAGTTCACGCGGGCGAGAGCGGTCTCCAGCTTGTCGCGGAACAGTGCCTCGTCCAGCATGTCCTGCATGCGCAGGCCAATGCGGGCCATCTTGTCCTGATAGCACGGACCGATGCCGCGCTTAGTGGTACCGATGTTCTTCTTGCCGAGCTTCTGCTCAAAGGCGCCGTCCAGATCAATGTGGTACGGCATGATGACATGCGCGTTGCCGCTAATCTTGAGGTTCTTGGTGGTGATGCCGTCGGCCTCGAACATGTCGATCTCCTCAAGGACAACCTTGGGGTTGACGACGCAGCCGTTACCGATCACCGACACGTGGTCGGAATACATGATGCCGGAAGGCACCTGGTGCAGGCCGTACTTCTTGCCGTTGACGACGATGGTGTGACCGGCGTTGTTGCCGCCCGAGTAGCGCACGACGGCATCGAAGTCGCCGGCGACCAGGTCGCAAATCTTACCCTTGCCCTCATCGCCCCACTGGGCACCGACCAAAACGGTTGACGGCATGTTTACTCCTTACATTCATGGACTGTCTACGCGCCACGCCGGCACGCAGAAGCACAAAACATTCTCAGTATACCCGTGCAACGGGCGCCTGTCCTACTCCTCGGCATGTGCCCCATCAAGCTCATAGAACTTGGTAGATGCCGGCAGGAACATCAGGTCGACGTCGCCGATCGGGCCCGAACGGTTCTTGGCCACGACGATACGCGTGACGCCCTCGTCGGGTCGATCGTCGCGCGAGGCCTCGGCCTCGTCGGCGGAGCGGTCCAAGAACATAACGATATCGGCGTCCTGCTCGATGGAGCCCGATTCACGAAGGTCGGAAAGCTGCGGGCGCTTGCCGGTACGGGATTCAACCTGACGCGAAAGCTGCGACAGCGCGATGAGCGGGATCTTGAGCTCCTTGGCCATGATCTTCAGACCACGCGACATCTCCGAAACCTCGACGGTACGGCTCTCGGAGCGGCGTCCCGGCGGAGGACTCACCAGCTGCAGGTAGTCCAGGATGATGATTGCCTTCTCCTTGTTATGGAGCATTCGGCGGCTCTTGGCGCGAATCTCGGTCACTGTGGTGCCGGGCGTATCGTCAATCAGAATATCGAGCTTGGACAAGGTCTGCGTGGCCTCGTTGATATTGGCCCACTGCTCGGGGCTAATGCGGCCCATGCGGAAGTCACTGATCGAGATCATGGCGTAGGCGCAAATCAGACGCTGGGCAATTTCCTTGCCCGACATCTCCAGCGAGAAGAAGCCGACGGTATAGCCAGCAGCGGCAGCGTTGAGCGCCAGGTTCAGAGCGAACGACGTCTTACCTACAGCAGGACGGGCGCCGATGATGATGAGCTGACCCTCGCGGAAGCCCATGAGCATGCGGTCGAGCGACGGGAAGCCCGTGGGCACGCCCGCAGCCTGGCCACCGGCCTGGCACACTTCCTCGGCCTCGTTATAGGCCTCGACCATAAACTCAGTCAGCGTCTTGTAGCTCGACTTGACCTCGCGTGCCGTGACCTTGAGCAGTTTGCTCTCGGCCAGCTCCACGACCTCTTTGGTGTCGGTGGGGGCGTTATAGGCCAGCGCGTTAATCTCGTTGGTGGCGCCGATCAGCTCGCGCAGCATCGAGTCGCGACGGACGATGGCGGCATGGTGCTGCCAGTTCACGAGCGACAGGGTCTGACCCATCAACTCCAAAATGTACGCTTCGCCACCCACGGCATCGAGCCTGTTGATGCTTCGCAGGTAATCGATCAGCGAGATAGAGTCGATGGGAATGCGGCTGTTGTACATATCGACCATCGCGGTATAGATGGTCTTATGAATGGGGCGGTAGAAGTCATCGGGCTGCAGCTCGACCTGGGCCTCTTCGACCACCTCGGGCGATAGCAGCATAGCGGCCAGTACATTGGCCTCTGCATCTTGGTTTTGGGGAAGACCCAACTTTGAGCCGCGGTCCTCAACCGTCAGCCCGGTCTCCCTATCGTCATATGCCATGAGCACCCTCATTCATATCGCTTGCGAGCATCCATAGTATCAGCCACGGTCCCAAAACGCGCCGCGCGCCGCCAATCATCACCGAACCAAACGGATGAACGGTCCTGTATATAGGACTTCGACGCAACGTTCACCATGACACTCACTCAGCGCAAAAAAACAAAAGGGCGCCCTGGTTTTCCAGAGCGCCCTTCTTAGAACAAGATTGTTGCGTTGCAGCAAATGCTACTCGGCAGCAGCCTCAGTCTCGACCTCGGCGGTCTCGGCCTCGGCGACCTCAGCGGCCTCCTCGACCTCAGCCTCGGCAGCGAGCTCCTCGGCGGTAACGCCGACGAGAACGACAACCTCGGCCTTGATCTCGCGGTACAGCGAGATGGCAACGGTGTGGGCACCGGCAACCTTGATGGGCTTACCGAGCTCGACGCGCTTGCGGTCGATGTCCATACCGAGCTGAGCCTTGATGGCGTCAGCGATCATAGCGGCGGTAACGGAGCCAAAGAGGATGCCCTCGTCGCCGACCTTGACGTCAACGGTGACCGTCTTGCCCTCGAAGGCAGCCTTGGTCTCATTGGCGGTAGCCAGACGGACGGCCTCGCGCTTGGCGATGTTGTTGCGACGCTCGTCAAGCTGCTTGAGGTTGCCCTTGGTGGCGGCAACAGCGAGCTTCTTGGGGAACAGGAAGTTCTCAGCGTAACCCTGAGCGACCTCTACGACGTCACCCTCGCCGCCCTTGCCCTTGATCTCATCGAGAAGAATAACCTTCATGATGCGTCTCCCTTCTTAGCCGCGGTCGCGGTTGCCACGAGAGGAAACCACGGGGACGGTGTACGGCAGGAGAGCCATCTCGCGGGCGCGCTTGATGGCGTTGGCGATGTCATGCTGATGCTGCGTGCAAGCGCCAGTGACGCGACGGGGCTTGATCTTGCCACGGTCGGTCATGTACTTACGGAGAAGCTGAGTGTCCTTATAGTCGATGAACTCAGTGTTCTCCTTGCAGAACTGGCAGTACTTACGACGCGGCTGACGTGCAGAAAAATCATTAGCCATGTCAAAATACCTTTCATTTGGCAACTTCGGCGAACCGAAGCCGCCTCTCACTCAAAAATAGGTGAACAACCCTTAGAACGGGATGTCCTCATCGTAGACGTCGACCGCGGGCGGCGTAGCCACCGGTGCGGCAGGACGTGCTGCGGGCGCGGGAGCTGCGGGGGCGTAACCGCCCTGATCGTAGCCACCCTGGCCACCACGGGAGCTCATAAACTCGATCTCATCGACGATGACCTCAAGCTTGCTCCGGCGCTGGCCGTCGCGCTCCCAAGAGCTGTAGCGCAGCTTGCCCTCGATCGCGACCTTGTTTCCTTTTGCCAGGAAACGGCTCACGGCCTCGGCGCGGGTGCCGAACATGGTGCAGTCGACAAAGTTGGGATAGTCCTCCCACTCGCCAGTCTGCGCGTTGCGGCGACGATCGTTCACGGCAACGCCAAAGGACAGAACCTGGGTTCCGCCGGCGGTGGCGCGCAGCTCGGGATCGCGGGTGAGGTTACCGGTGATGTTCACTCGATTGATGCTCATAACTCACTACTTCCTCTTGGGGCACAAGCCCAGTCCAAAACGACAGTCTTACTCCTGGTCGTCGCGACGGACGATCATGTGGCGGACCACAGCGTCGGTGATGCGCAGGACGCGATCAAGCTCGGCGATCTGGGTAGGATCTGCGTGGAAGTTGATGAGGGTGTAGTCACCATCGGTGAGGTCGTTGATCTCGTAGGCGAGCTTGCGCTTGCCCCACTCGTCAACGGAGTCGACCTTGCCAGCGCCCTCAGCGATCGTGGTATCGATACGCTTCATAACAGCGAGACGGGTCTCGGGGTCGAGCGACGGGTCAACAAAGAACAGCAGTTCATAAGCCTTCATATTGTCACCTCCTCTGGGCAAATGTGGCTTCAGGTCGTGAAGGTGCGCCTGAAGCAGGAAAAGACTTGGTAATAATATCTTTCAACCTCCCAGGCCGCAAGAATATGCAGCTACAACCTCATGACCTCCACATATGCCCATGCTCGCACCACGTTTCATGCGCATTCCAACCAAATGCCGACCAAGAGCTTGACGGATTTGTGGACAAGATACGATGCCGCGGGGACAAGCTGAGCCAAGCCGCAGGTCAACGGACACAAGGCTGTGGTCGCAAAATGCATACCAGTGGTCCACAGCACCACCCAAAGATTTTTAAATTCATCGCCAAGTCGCTTATGAATACCCCTTTTGAACAATTGAGTTGATCAACCACGCTGGTCGGAAGCCGTTTTTTGGCACCTCAAACCCCACTGCAACGCCAAGTGCGGCCAAGCGTTTTAAAAAATGCCAACTTTTCTGTTTGCACTTTGCGATTCCTCGTGTATACTGACTTTCGCATTTAACGGAGAGTTGTCCGAGTGGCCGAAGGAGCACGATTGGAAATCGTGTAGGCGTCAAAAGCGTCTCCAGGGTTCAAATCCCTGACTCTCCGCCAGTTAATTCCAAAGCAGGCCTTCGAGCCTGCTTTGTTTTTACCCCACGCGGAGGGGTGGCAGAGTGGTTGAATGCGGCGGTCTCGAAAACCGTTTGGCCTGTATAAGGTCACGAGGGTTCGAATCCCTCCTCCTCCGCCATTTTGGTTGAGAAAGCTCCCAAGAATGGGAGCTTTTTTCTTTTAAGTCCCTTACAAGCAAATACGGCGGAGGAGGAGGGATTCGAACCCGCCAGGGCGCAAAGCGTAAAGAAAACGCGCCAGTGGCGCGTTTTTAGCGCAGCGCGGTCAGCGTAAGCCGACCGGATAAATTTTGAGCTTCGCTCAAAATTTGGACATCCCTCCCATTCAACCACGCCCCCATCGCGTTCGATCCCAGCCCATATCTCAAACATGTACACCACCCTCCAAAGATGTCAAAAAATGTCGTTTTTGGAGTGTGATGTACACGTTTGCATATGACGCGCAGCGAGCATGAGTCGATTTGCTCTTATCCGGTATATTTCCCCACCTCAACGGACATAAGAGCTTGGTGTCAGCTCGAAGCGAGAGGTCCCCAATGGATACTCCTGTTCTCATTTCGCATAAAACGGCGTGGCTCGTCCATCATGCATCGCGGAACCTGGTTCAAGCCGTCGCACAACGCGACTACCAGATAGGTGTGCGGGGCCTCTCTACCCAGCAACGCATCGCGCGCATTCGGCAGGCACTTACCGACTGCGGCATTCCGTCCACCATGCTCAAGACTATCGACATCTCCGTAGTATTTGCTTTCGAGCGAATTCGCACCAACGGTGTCACTTGCCACGTTCTCGGCCAAAACCTACCCTACGAGCATATTGACGAGTTGACGCCCGGCATCTTTATCACCGACGAAGCCTTCACCTTCGTGCTCGCTGCCGAATGGATGGATAGAATCGAATACCTCGAGTATGGTTACGAAGTTTGCGGCGACTATCGCATGGGGCTCAATTCCTCTGACCCTTACACCGAGCAACCAGCCACCACCTCCAAGGACGAAATTGTCGAGCTGCTCGATCGGCACCCCGGCAAACCCGGCGCCACACGCGCCAGACTCGCGCTCAGACACATCTACGACCACTCAGCCTCGCCCATGGAGACCGCATCGTCCATCGCCCTCTCGCTCCCTACAAGCGAAGGCGGCGTTGGCATCCGAGGTATCGAACTCAACAAACCGCTCGAAATCCCTCAACGTCTCTGGCATTGCACAAAGGCCCGAACGCTCAAAATCGATGCCCTCATTACCTATAAGCGCAGAGAACTCGGCATCGAATATAAGGGCGGCTTTCACGATGAGGTCGAACGCAAGGGAGCGGACGCGGAACGAGAGGCCGTACTCGCCCAAATGGGATATCGAATCGTTACGCTCACCTCGGCACAGTTCGCAAGTCAACTTGCCTTTCACCGCGCCATGAACAGCATTCGCGAAGCACTCGGTATGCCCCGCTGCACGGACGCCGAGTACCAGCGAAAGCAGAACGAACTGCGCAAGGCACTTATCCGCAACTGGAAGCGCGCGCAGGGCGAAGACACGCCTTCCGAGTAGCGTCATCCCAGCGCGCCACACCAAAACATGTGCATCACCCTCCAAAACCGACATTTTTTGACATCTTTGGAGGCTGATGTACACGTTTGGTGTCTACGCCCGCATCCAGTCCCGACCGTTTACCGAGCAATAGGGTCGCCACGCCCGCCAACCATGTACTATGTACGGGCATTGTCTAAACCCACAATCAGAAGGACCCCATCTTGCCCGTCGTCGCCGCTATGACCGTTACCGCACACGCCTCGGATGCCATGGTCGCTATCCCCTTTTGGCTCGAGATGTTCGCTGTTGTCGCGGCGTCGATCTCGGGCGTTCTGGTCGCGCGCGAGCACAAGCTCGACCTGGTGGGCGCCGTCGCGCTCGCCGTGGTTTGCGGCCTGGGCGGCGGTCTTTTGCGCGATATGACGCTGCAGGTGGGCAACGTCTACATCCTCAACCAGCCGATGGCGCTCCCGCTCTCCATTGCCACGGCAGCCATCATCTACATTTTCCCGGCAATCGTCGACAAACCCGAAAAACTCATCCCCCTGCTCGACATTATCTCGGTCGGCATCTATGCCGCCACCGGAGCAGACAAGGCGCTGGTCTACGGCTTTGCGCCGGCGGTGTGCATCATGATGGGCTTTTTTACCGCGGTGGGCGGTGGCATGTTGCGCGACAGCTTTATGGGCGTGGTGCCGGGCATTTTCCAGCGCACCAACTTCTATGCCATCGCAGCCATTGCCGGCTCGGCAAGCTATGTATGCCTTGTCATGAGCGGCGTCGTCAGCAACATCACTGCGTTGATCGTATGCGTTGCGATAACTATGGGGCTACGTTGGCTGTCACTGCGCTTTGACATCAAAAGCCCCACCGAGGAAGACATCGCCCGCTTTTTGCACCGCAAAAAGTAGATTGCGCGGCCTCATCCTTCGAAATGCAACCGAGACGCTCTTTTAGAGCGCCCACGCGTTGGGTACCCTGTTAGGTGCATATCGAGCATCTGACGAAGGATTCACTATGCCCTGTAATCAATTCCCGTCGACCCAGCGCCGTAAAGCGTGGGGCCGCATCACCATCCTGTTCGCACTCATCGCGCTGGCGCTCACCGCGCTCCCCACGGCGTCGTTCGCCGGTACGGACACCGCTGGAAACGTACTTGCGACCGACAATGACGTCAATCCATCTGGCGCCGAGGGTGACCTGTACTGGGCCGGCCAAAGCCTTAACCTAGACGATGCGTCCATCAACCGCGATATCATCGCCGCGGGCGATACCCTCTCGATCCGCGACTGCACGGTGGGCGGCGCCGTCCGTCTGGCGGCACGCACCATCGATATCGCCAAGACCACGGTTGATGGCAGCGTGACCGTTGCCGGCCAGCATGTCGTACTCAATTCCGACAGCACCGCCAACTGTTTCTATGCGATAGGCGAGACGGTTGCCCTGCGCGGCTCTACCAAGTCGGCAGCGCTTGCGGGCGATACGGTGACTATCGATGGCACCGTCGAGGGCGATGTTGAGGTTTGGGCCGACAAGCTCGTCCTGGGCAAAAACGCCCACATCACCGGCACCGTAAACGCGCACGTCTCCGAGGACCCCGAGCGCACCGCGGGAGCCGAGGTCGGCGCGCTCAAGATCGACCGCACCGAGAACGAGGATACTTCCACCGTTAACGATGTCATCGGCGGCATCGTCGCCGCGGCACTCTCGACCTGCTTTGTCGCCCTGCTGCTCGAGCTCGTCTTTCCGCGCGCGACCGACGGCGCCGCTGGCATGCTCCACCAGCGCCCCACGCCCCTGTGGGTGAGCGGTCTCCTGGGCACGATTGCTATCGCCCCCGCCGTCCTACTGTTGATTATCTCTATCGCTGGTCTGTCGCTTGCCGGAACCCTCTTGTGCGGCGTTATCGGCATCGCATTGGTGTCGAGTGCCTTTGCGGGGTGCGCGATCGCCCGCATGGTCGGACACAGCCAAAACCGCTACGCCATGGCGGCCGTAGGTGGCATCGCCGCGGGCGCGCTTACGGCAATCCCCCTCATAGGTGATTTCATCAGCGGCGTAGCCTTCGTCTTTACACTCGGCTACATCATCCAAATCATCTGGCACAACGCCCGCCTCAAGCCGCAGCAGCCGGCCAACACGCCGGGACTCCCCACCGCTTAGCCGCCAACCACCACAAAGGTGCCAAGCACCTTTGTGGTGGTGCAGACCAGCTCAATCCCCGTGCACAAAAAGGGCGCCGACCATCGCGGTCGACGCCCTTTCTTGTTAGACGCTATAAAGCCCAGCGCTTATTTGTTGACCTGGCCGGCGCGGACGGCGGCCTTCTTGCGGTCGGTGGCATTGAGCAGACGCTTGCGCAGGCGGATGTTCTTGGGAGTGATCTCCACCAGCTCATCGTCGGCGATGTACTCCAGCGCTTCCTCCAGCGAGAAGGTGCGGGGCGGCACCAGCTGGACGGAGATATCGGAGGTCGAGGAACGCTGGTTGCCCAGGTTCTTGGTACGGGCGATGTTGACGACCATGTCGCCAGCCTTGCTACGCTCGCCCACGATCATGCCCTCATAGCACTCGGTGCCCGGCTCAACAAACAGCTGGCCGCGCTCCTGCAGCGTACCCAGAGCGTAGGCGACGGCCTTCTCGGTGGTCATGGAGATCATGGCACCGTTCTGACGGTTGCCGATCTCGCCGGCGTAAGGACCGTACTCCAGGAAGGTGTGGTAGAACACGCCCTCGCCGTGGGTGACGTTCATGATGCGGTTCTTAAGGCCCATGATGCCGCGGGTCGGGATCTTAAACTCAAGGTGCGTCACGATGCCCGAGGTATCCATGCTCGTCATGATGCCGCCAGAGGTACCGAAGACCTCAACAACCTTGCCCGAGTACTCGTCCGGGCACTCGACGACGGCCTGCTCGACAGGCTCCATCTTGTTGCCGTTCTCGTCCTTCTTAAACAGAACGCGGGGACGGCCGACCTGGAACTCAAAGCCCTCGCGGCGCATGGACTCCATCAGGACGGACAGGTGCAGAATGCCGCGACCCGAGACCTCGACGCCGCTCTTGTCCTCGAGCTCCTCGATCTTCATGGTCACGTTGTTCTCGGCCTCGTTGAACAGGCGCTCCTTGAGCTGACGGGCGCCCACGATGTCGCCGTCGCGACCGACGAGCGGGGAGGTAGAAGCCTCGAAGACGATGGACAGGGTCGGCGGGTCGATCTCGATGGGCTCGAGCTCGACGGGGTTCTCGGGATCGGTGTAGACATCGCCGATATCGGTGCGGTCGATGCCCACGACGGCGGCGATGTCGCCGGCGCCGACTTCCTGGCACTCGGTGCGGCCCAGGTAGTCGAAGGTAAAGAGCTGCTTGACGGTAGAGGTGGCGCTGGAGCCGTCGTTCTTGACAACCAGGATCTGGTCGCCCTGGTGGATGGTGCCGGAGTACACGCGACCGATGCCGATACGGCCAACGAAGTTGGAGTGGTCGATGGTCACGCACTGCATGGCCAGCGGGGCGTTCTCGTCAACCTCGGGCGCGGGCATGTCGTCGATGATCATATCGAGCAGCGGATACATGTCCATGTTGCCGTCCTCGGGATCAAGGCGGGCAAAGCCATTCATGGCGCTGGCGTAGACCACGTGCTCCATGGCAAACTCAAGCTGGTCGTCGGTGGCGCCCAGGTCGGCCATAAGGTCCAGGCAGTCATTGTAGGCCTTCTCGGGGTTGGCACCCGGACGGTCGATCTTGTTGATGACGATCATGATCTTAAGGCCGGTGTCGATAGCGTGACGCAGCACGAAGCGGGTCTGGGGCATGGGGCCCTCAAAGGCGTCGACCAGCAGCAGGGCGCCGTCGGCCATACGCAGCACGCGCTCGACCTCGCCGCCAAAGTCGGCGTGGCCCGGGGTGTCGATGACGTTGATCTTGACGTCCTTGTACTCGATAGAGATGTTCTTGGCGAGAATCGTAATGCCGCGCTCGCGCTCCTGGTCGTTGGAATCCAGGACGCGGTCCTCGACCTGCTGGTTGGCACGGAAGGCGTCCGTGGCACGCAGGAGCTTATCGACCATCGTCGTCTTGCCGTGGTCGACGTGGGCGATGATGGCGATGTTTCTCAGATTGTCTACGCGCATGTAGTTCCCCTATCTTCTATCTATACACAAACGGCACGCGTATGCGACCCGCCCAGCAACACAACGCTCGGCGGGAATATTGAGCCTTTTACCGAAAACTCGTTTATTTTAGCGATTTTAGATGAGAGGGGTTTCCTCACCTGCAGGTTCAGGGTCGCTCCACATAAAACCATCGCCGGCGCCCATGCCCTCATACAGCACATATGCCGAAAAACCGCTCTCGAGCGTCGTCTCAAAGAAACTCACGAGCAGAGCATCGTGATAGCCGCCGTCAATCTCGACGCAGCCGGTATAGCCGATGGCATAGCGGGCGATACGGCCCAGCCCCTCGTCCTTAAGACCCATCTTGTGCTCGGAGATAAAGTTGGTGGCCGCCTCGAGGCACGCCTCTTCGCCATCCTCATCGAGCGCCGCCAGATAACGGTTGGAAGCGGCGTCCTCAATTGCCACGACCACGCCAGGGTTTTCACCGGCGGCAAGGTCGTCCAAGAACGCACCGATCAGATCGCACACCATGGCGTCGAGCTCGGAGGAGACGTTACCGGCGTCCTGCATATCCTCTGCCATCTTTAGACCTTCCCATCGAGTCTGGCGTCGTTACAGTTCTTGTGCCTCGGCGGCGATCTTAGCAGCGGCATCGCGGGCGCGCATCATGTCCGCCGCGCGCTTGTCGAGCACCTTGATCTGGCTGGTCAGCATGACCGCATCGACCACGCCCCAGATCACAAGGCCCGTAGAGATCGAAAACCCAAGCGCACCAACTGTACCACGAAGGCGCGAACAGATTGCCGCGACAAGGGCGGAGATGACAACCATCTTGATAAACGAGCCGCGGCGTTCGCGAAGCGTGCGGGCCTGCGTCACGTAGGCAATACGTGCCGCCTCGGACGCCTCAGAGCGCATCTGGGCCTCGCGGGCGATCGCAGCCGCCTCGGCAGAAACTCCGGCGCTCATGAGCGCGCACTCCGTCGCGTGCTTGCCGAGCATTTAAAAATCATCGGGCGAAAGCGTGTGGACGAACTCATCGAACTTTTCGAACTCTTGCTCGTCGTCGACTTCCTCGGCGTGCGGCGATACGGTGCCCAGGCGATTCATGATGTCGTCCTCCACAAACATGGGGGCATTGCTGCGCACGGCAAGGGCAATGGCATCACTGGGGCGGGCGTCGATCTTGCGCTCGTCACCATCGGCCAGTACGACGATCGTCGCATAGAACACCGGCGGCTCGGCGCGAACGATCTCGATGCGCTCGAGCTTGGCGCCCAGGGCGCCAACAGTATCGAGCAACAGGTCATGGGTAATCGGGCGCTCGGCGCGGCCACTATCAATGCCGCGACTGATGGCAGCAGCTTCAAACGAACCAGTCTGAATGGAAAGGGAACGCAGCGGCGCGGGCGAGTCCGATTTGCTGCTGCGCTCACGAAGCACGATAAGCGATGGCACGGGACCGGCGGCCATGACGATGGTCTCTATGTCGACACGAACCATGGAACACCTCCGGTACGTAGCGGTTAACACGCGGCGGTACCGCCGCGTTGAATAGCTATACTACCCAAACTTTCGCACAGCACACAAAATCAAAGTAGTTAATTTGGGACGGGGCTTTTTTGACTACTTTCAGTAAGTAAGAAAAAGCCCCGAGGCAATGCCCCAGGGCTCTTCACGGTTTAGATGGTGGACCTGACAAGATTCGAACTTGTGACCTCCCGGTTATCAGCCGGACGCTCTAACCAACTGAGCTACAGGTCCATCATGGTGGAGGTTAGGGGGATCGAACCCCTGACCTCAGGCTTGCAAAGCCCGCGCTCTCCCAGCTGAGCTAAACCCCCACGGAGACAGTAATAAACACCCCAGCGGCGACTCGGCTCTCGCTGGGGTGTTTATTGCGAAAGAAAGTGGTGGACCTGACAAGATTCGAACTTGTGACCTCCCGGTTATCAGCCGGACGCTCTAACCAACTGAGCTACAGGTCCATCGCGCAAGGGATATATTAGCCTAGTTGCAAGATGGGAGTCAACAATTATTTGAGAATTTTTTTCTGCCGTATTCTCGCAGGTCAAACATCCTATTGACCATAACGGCAACAAAAAGGGCGAACCCGCTCTCACAGGTTCGCCCCCATACCCCATCTACGCCAGGGCCGCAGAAAGCTGTTGGATTCCGTCAAACGCGGTCTCGGTGTTCTCGCCCGCGCGATCAATCTTTACAACCGAGCCTTTCCAAGTGGGATCGGAGTCCTTGTCCTGAGCGGGCTTGTACTCGTCGGTCTTTACCACGTAGACAAAATCGACTTCGTCGCGGCTGGGAAGATCCTGGGTATCGAAGCCATACTCCAGACCCTCCAGAACCTCCCGCATGGCCTCGACGGCGTTCGCACCCGCTTGCAGCCTACGAACGCCCGTCTCGCTGTTGTACAGAACCGTAGGCGCCAGATACATCGTCCTGATACGCTGCTGGCGCGTCTTCTCGAGCTTGTTAATCCAAACAACCAACACGGCGATCAGCACCCACCAAATGATGGAAATCACCAAGTCGAGCGGACTGTCGATCTTGTTGAATCCCAGCGAGTACCACAGGTACAGCAGGAAGATCGAAACCAAAGCCGAAACGGCAAGGACCAGATAGCTGCTCTTCTTCATGGCTCTAACCTCCCTTTATTCCTGAGTCTCGTCGTCGTTGCCAAGGACCTCGTCCAGGTCGTTTTGCAGGCGACGGCTGTGCTTGTCGCGACGCAGGCCAACAAACAGGCCGTATGCCGCAGTTGCGACTGCGCAGATGATCATGTACCAGTGGACCCAGCAGGTATCCTTCTTGCCGTCGAACTTACCCAGCGGGTTCTTGGCGTCGAAGATCTTCTCTTCCTTTTGCTCCTGATCGTTGCTGTCCGAGGAGCCATCGCTCTTGGGCGCCGTGGTCGTCGCGGTGGAGCCACCGTCCGAGCCGTTAGGCGTCGGGTTGGGAACCGTGGGCGTCGTCGGAGTGGTCGGGGTGACCGGCGTCGTCGGGGTGGTTGGCCTTGCAGGCGCGGCGTCAACCGTCAGCGTACCGAGCTCATCGGTCAGCTCGTAGTTATCTGCACTCGTCTGCATCCAGTCGATGGTGTAGGTGTTCTGCGAACTACCGACGTTTGTCTGGCTACCAGTGACAGCGATGCCAATACGGTCGCGCTTAGCCAGACCGTCGATCGTGACCGTTGCGCTTGTAAGCGCCTGGCCGTCGTAGACCTTGGTGGCGCTGCGCGTCACAACATGCAGCGGGGCCTTGGTGATGCGATAGCTCTTGGCGATCGTTCCGGCGTAGTTACCCTTGCCGGTGATGGTCACGTTGATCGTCGCGACATCGACAAAGTCATCGGTGTCGTAGGAGACCACGTAGTCAGTACCCTCAACGAGCGCCTTGCCTTCGGCGTCCTTCACAACGGGCGTCCACTTGTGCTCGACACCATCGTAGACGGCATCCTTGGGATCATCGACCGTAACGCCCTTGTAGTTATCGTTCGGCGTGCCGGGTTCGGACGGAACGATGGACTGCTTGGTCACGGTAAGCGTGCCGAGGTTCTCGGAGACAACCTTGTAGTTCTTGTCCTTGGCCGTCTTGTCAAACGTCAGCTTGTAACCGTTGCTGGAGGAGCCCACCTGGGTCTGCTTGCCGGTAGCCTCAAGCGTTGCCTCCTCATCGCCCACCAGGCCAGTCACGGTGGCGCCGGCAGTCAGCGCCGTGCCGTCGTACACCTTGGTGGCAGAGTCGGTCGTAACTGTCAGCTCGACAGGCAGAACCTTGATGGTTCCGTCAACCTTCTTGATGTTGAGCTTGGACGTAACGTCCTCGCCCTCGGCGTTGCGGATCACCAGGTGGTCCACCGTAGCCTTGACGCCATCGCCGTTCGCATCCGTAGCGGTTGCGTCCGAGCTGGGCGTGCCGTCAACGGTGTAGCCCTCGGGCAGCTGAGACACGGCAACCGTCGCGCCGTGCGCGTTGCCATCGTAGGTAAAGGTGCCACCCGTCGTGGTGACCACCACGGTGTCCTCGGACTCGGTCACCGTCAGCGTACCGAGCTCGATGGAGACAACGGTGTAGTTCGTCTCGCGGGCCGTGCCGGTCCAGGCGAGCTTATAGGCGTTCGCCGAATGGCCGACCTTGGTCTGGCTGCCGGTGACACGGAAGTCGACCGTCTCGCCGTTGACGAGGCCGGTGATAGCACCGCCAGCCGTCAGGGCCTTGCCGTTGTAGACGCGCGCGGCGCTCTCGGTCTTGATGGAGACCGGTGCCGGTTTAATGCGGTAAGTCCTCGAGACCGTGCCGGTGTAGTTGCCCTTGCCGACAACCGTCACCGTAATAGAACCGGCGTTGATAAAGTCATCGGTGCCGTAGGCGAGCGCGTAGTCCACGCCCTCCTTGAGCTCGGTACCGGTGAAGTCCTTCACCTCGGGAGCCCACTTATGGGTCTGGCCGTCATAAGTCAGATCCGCAGGATTGCTCACCTGGAGCTTGTGGTACGACGGGTCGTTCGGGTTCACGGACTGGGGCGTGACGATAAGCTTGCCGAGCGTATCGGAAGCGATCGTATAGTTGCCTTCCTTGGCGGTACCCCAGGCGATGGTGTAGCCGTTGTCGCTGGAGCCGACGTTGGTCTGCGTGCCGTTGGTCACGACATCGGCGTGCTCGCCAGAGACCAGGCCGTGAATGGCACCGTTCTCGTTCGTGAGCTCCTCGCCGTCGTATACCTTGGTGGCGCCCTCGGTCTCGACCGTGATCTTCTTCGGGCTAACCGTGAGCGTGCCGGTCTTGACGGTGACGTTCGCGAACATGTCGGTCACGTCGTCGCCCTTGGCGTCGAGGATCTTGTAGCTCTTGACCGTGTTCTCGGAAGAACCGGCGTCGGTCTGAGCACCGTCCATCTTGGCCTTGACCGTAAAGCCCTCGGGCAGGCCCTCGGCCTTGATCTCATCGCTCGTCAGAGCGTGACCGCTGTAGGCATGCGATGCAGAGCCGCTCGTAAGCGTCACGGCCTTGGTGGACGGCGTGACCTTGAGCGTACCGAGGACATCGGTCACCTTGTAGTTGGATTTCTTGGTGTCCTTCCAGTTGATCTCGTAGGTGTTGTTAGAGGAGCCGACCTTGGTGCGGCTGCCGGTGGTCTTGGCAGAGACGGAGTCCTTGCCCTTGAGGCCCTCGACCTTAATGCCGTTGGCGGTCAGCGCCGTGCCGTCGTACTCCTTCTCGCCGCCGTCGGTCGTAACCGTCAGCGGGGCGGGGTTGATCTTGATCGTCGCGGTGCCGCGCTTGATGTTGAGCTTGGACGTGACGTCCTTGCCATGCGCGTTCACGATGACGAGCTCGTCGACCGCGGCCTTAACCTCGCCGTCGGCAACATTGGTCGCCGTGGCCTTGGACTCGGCCTTCTTGACGGTGTAGCCCTTGGGCAGGCCGGTGACCTGGACGGTGGTGCCATGGGCGCTGCCGTCATAGGTCGTCTCGACATCCACCGGCGTGGCCGTGATCTGGACGGCCGTCTCGCTCACCACGAGCTTGCCGATCGTCTCGGTCTTGATGGTGTAGTTGTCCTTCTGGGCGGATCCGTCCCAGGTGATGGCATAGCCGTTGTCGCTCTCGCCGACCTCGGTCTGGGAGCTCGTGGCGTGGATCGTCGCGGTCTCCTTGTTCTTGAGGCCCTTGATGGTGGCGACGTCGTGGGTCAGCGCCTCGCCGTCGTAGACCTTCGTGGCGCCCTCGGTCTCGACCGTAAGCGGGGCGGGGGTGATCTGGTAGGCGCGCTCGACGGAACCGGCGTAGTTGCCCTTGCCGGTGACGGTCACCTTGATCTCGCCCGTGACGTTCGTGAAGTCGTCCTTGCCGTAGGCGACCGTGTAGTCGGTGCCCTCGGCGAGCGTCTTCTCGCCGTCCTTGACGGTCGGCGCCCACTTATGGGCCTGACCGTCGTACTCGACAGACTCGGGCTTGCTGACGCTCATGCCGTAGGCGGTGTCATCGATGGAGCGAGCGGTGACCTGGAGCGTGCCGGGGTCCTTCTCGATCGTGTAGTTGCCCTCCTTGAAGCCCTTGCCGGCGGTAAAGACAATCGGGTTCTCGACGGGCTCGGCGGTGACCTCGGTCACGGAGCCGGTCGCCCTGATGTCGGTGACCTCGTCCTTGACGAAGCCGTCGCCCGTCACGGTCACGTCCTTGGCTTCGAGCGCGGTGCCGTCATAGACCTTGGAGACGTTCTTGACGCCCGTCAGCTTGACGGAGCGCTTGGTAATCTCATAGGTCCTGGTGACCGTGCCGGTGTAGTTGCCCTTGCCGGCGATGGTCACGGTGATGACGCCGGTGACGTTCGTGAAGTCGTCCTTGCTGTAGGAGACGGTGTAGTCGGCGGCCTCCTTGAGGGTCTTGTCGCCGTCCTTCACGGTCGGAATCCACTTGTGGGCGTTACCGTCGTACTTGACGCTCGCCGGAGCGTCGACGTACATCTTGTTGTGCTCGTCGCTCGAGTCGGGAACGATGCTCTTGGCCGTAACGGTCAGGGTTCCCTCCGCCTTGCTGATCTTGTAGTTGTCGAGGCTCGTGTTCTCGCCAGCCTTGACGGTGAAGGAGTTGGCGGTGTCGCCGACGACGGTCTGCTCGCCCGTGAACTCATAATGTGAAGCTCTCGCCCTTGGCGAGCGAACCGGCGGTCACGCTGGCCTCGTGCTTGGTAAGCGGGTTGCCGTCGTAGACCTTGGAGTCCGTGGCGGAGGTAACCGTCACGGGGCGCTTGGTGACCTCGAGCGTCGCCTTGCCGGTCGTAACGTTGCCGAACTGGTCGGTGACGTCCTTGCCGGCGGCGTTCTTGATGGTATAGGACTCGACTTCGGCCGTCGCGCTGCCGACGTTGGTGACGGAGCCCTTGGTCTTAGCCGTAAGCGTGTAGCCGGAAGGCAGGCCGTAGGTGGTCACGCCATCGCTCTCGAGGGCCTCGCCGTTATAGACCTTGCTGCCGCCGTTCGGGATGACCATGACTGCAGTCATGTTCTTGGTGACCTCGAGGACGCCGAGGTCCTTCTCGATGGTGTAGTTGGACTCCTTGGCGGTATCGTTCCAGTCGATCTTGTAGGTATTCCTGCTCTTGCCGACCTCGGTCTGGGAACCGGTGGTGGCAAAGGACGCCGCCTCGTTATTCACGAAGCCCGTGACCTTGCCACCGGCGGTGAGCGCCTGGCCGTTGTACTCGGCCTTCGCGCCGTACGTGGTGACCTTGAGGGGCGCCGGCGTGATCTCGATAGCACCCGTTTTCTTGGTGATCTTGAGCTCGGAAGTCACGTCCTCGCCGCCGGCGTTAACGATGACGAGATCGTCGACCTCGGCCTTCACCTTGTCCTCGGTAGCGTCGGTCGCCGTGGCGTTGGAGACGGCGGACTTGACGGTGTAACCCTCGGACAGGCCGGTGACCGTAACATCGACGCCATGCGCCTGGCCGTCATAGACGCCCTTGTAGTTTCCAGCCGCCGCGACAACCTCGCCGGCGAACTCAGTCACCGTAAGGGTGCCGAGATTCTCCTTGACGTTGTAGTTGGACTTCTTGGCGGTGCTCTCCTTGGCGCCCCAGTCGATGGCGTAGGTGTTTGTGCTGGAGCCGACCTCGGTCTGGGAGCCCGTGGTGGCGAAGGCGGCCGTCTCGCCGTTGACGAAACCGGAGACGGTGCCCTCGGCGGTCAGGGCCTTGCCGTTGTAGACCTTGGATTTGGTGGGCGTGGTGACGGTCAGCGTGGCCGGAGTGATCTGGTAGGTGCGCTCAACAGTGCCGTTGTAGTTGCCTTTGCCGGTAACGGCGACGGTCACGGTGCCGACGTTCTTGACGTCCTTGGAGAAGGAGACCTTGTAGTCGGTGCCCTCCTTGAGCGTCTTCTCGCCATCCTTGACCTCGGGCTTCTGCGCCTGGTCGACGCCGCTGTACACGACATCTGCCAAGGTACCGACCTCAAGAGCAGCAACACCCTTGGCGATAACGGTCAGAACGCCGTCATTCTGCGACCGAATGTAGTAGTTGTTCTCCTTGGCGGTACCATCCCACTCAATTCCGACGAACTTGTTATCAGAGCTGCCGACCTTGGTCTGAGAGCCCTCGGTCTTGGCAGTCGCTGTCTCGTCGCCCACGAGGCCCTCGATGGTGCCGCCGGCGGTCAGCTCGTTGCCGTCGTAGACCTTCGAGGCGCTCTTGGCGTTAACCGTAAGGGGCGCCTTGGTAATCCTGTAGGTCTTGGTGACAGAGCCGCAATAGTTGCCCGTGCCGGCAATGGTCACCGTAATCTTCTTTGCATCGATAAAGTTATCGGTGTCATAGGAAACCGTGTAGTCGGTACCCTCCGTGAGTGCAACACCCTTGGCGTCCTTGACCTCGGGCACCCACTTGTGCACCTCGCCGTTGTAGACGGAGCTGGACGGGTCGCTGATGGTGATGCCCTTGTAGCTATCCGGGTTCTCCGGATCGGGCACGATGGACTGTGCCGTCACCTCAAGGGTGCCGAGCTTGTTGTCCATGATGTTGTAGTTGTTCTCTTTACCTTTCTTGAGCTGGTAAGAAATGGTGTTGTCGGAGCTGCCGACCTCGGTCTGGGAGCCGGTCGCGTGGACCTGGCCGTCGCCGGCAAGATCGGTCCCGATAAAGCCGGTACCCTTGCGGTTGGGGCCCATGTCGACCCAGTCTTTGGTGAGCGCCGTGCCGTCGTAGACCTTAGAAGCGCTGGCAGAGGTCAGCTCGACATCGCGCTTGTTGATGGTGAGCGTCTGCTCAGCGTACTGGTATCCACTGTAGTTATCGGCAGAAGCACGAACCTCGACCGTCAACGTACCGGCGTTAATCGCCGTGATCTGTGACGGATCGGCGCGCCATTCGCTGTCGGCGCTGCCCTTGACGCGGTACTCGAGATTCACCTTGATGCCGTTGACAGAGGCACTCGCCGAGGCCTTGCCGGCAGTATGCGAGTCGGCATCGTAGGTGTACTCGGCGTTCTTGGGCTTGATGGTAAGGCCATCCTCTGCAGAGAGTGAAGTGATGGAGAGCTTGCCCTCCTTCTTGGTGATGCTGTAGTTACCCTTCTTGAAGTTGGCGTTGGTGTCGTAACCAATGGTGTTGGTAACCTCGCCCTCGGCAACCGTGGTCACGGAGCCAGTGGCACGAACATTGGAAACCTCACCGGTTACAAAGCCGGTGTCGCCAGCCTGCTGCCATCCGGCAACCTCGGGCTTGGTAAGCGGCGTGCCGTCGAAGGGCTTGGAGCCGCCCTCGGACTCCAGCGCAACCTTACGCTTAGCGATCTGGTAGATCACCTCGGTGGTTCCGGTGTAGTTGCCCATACCGGTCACGGTCACGGTAACGGTACCGGCGTTGGTGGTGTCCTCGCTATAAGAGAGCGCATAGTCGGTGCCCTCGACAAGCGTCTTATCGCCATCCTTGACAACAGGCTTCTGCTGCTGGGACTTGCCGTTGTAGACAACGTCTGCCGGAGCCTCAACCGCCATGTTGTCGCCGGCCTTGATGCCCTTGGGCGTGATGGTGAGCTGGCCGTCGACAATCACGAACGTGACCTTGGAGAAGTTCTGGTTGTTGTTAGTGAAGTCGCTCGATTTGAGCTCCATGTCATAGGTACCGACGTTGGTTCCCTTGACGGTGTCGGTGCCACTAAAGGTAAAGTCGGTGTCCTTGTACAGTTCGTTGGAAGCCTTGAAGTCATAGCCGGAGACAGACTTCTCGGTGCCGTCGTACTCGGCACTGCCGCCGTGCTCCGTGACGGTGACGACAACTTCGTTGTCATCGGCGGTGACGATCAACTTGCCGTACTCGGGCGTGACCCAGTAGTCAGCCGCGCTGGTGTCCTTGTTGAAGCTATACGTGAAGGTGTTGTCGCTCTCGCCTTTCTCGGTCTGGGAACCGGTGACGTCAAAGGAGACACCCTCGCCATCAACGAAACCGACGCCCTCGCCCTTAGGCGTTGCGGTGACAATCTTGTTGGTAAGCGGCTTGCCGTCATACGGCTTGGTGGCGCCCGCAGAAGACAGGGTCACGAGGCGCTTGGTGATTGCGATACTCTCGGAGCTGGTGGCATACTCGCCCTTGGCATAGTTGGAACCAGTGGCGCGCAGCTGCACGGTCTGGAAGCCAAAGTGGGTAATCGCGATCTGGGACGGGTCGCTCGTCCAGGTCTCACCATCAGTGCTGTACTCGACCTTCAGCTGGTTGCCATGCTTATCGGTCGCGCTCGCGGTGAAAGCGGCGAGCGGGGTGCCGTCGTAGACCTTTTGGTTGTCGTGCGTGTTCCATACAACGCTGTTCTGGTCGATCTGGCCGCCCTCAATCTTGAGCCAGCCGTCCTCAACCACAAACTCAACATTGGAGAAGTTCTTGTTGGTGTTGGAGAACTGCTCCTTGGCAAGGTTCATGTTGTAGGTACCAACAGCCGTGCCCTTTGCGGTTGCGTCACCCGTGAACTTAACGCTGTCCTGAGTGTAGAGGCTATTGTCCGAGACGAACTCGTAATCGGTCACGGACTGCTCAGAGCCGTTGTACGGCTTGATGTCCTGGTGGCCAGTGATGGTGACGGTGACCTTATCGATAACCGGGTTCACTGTCAGGGTGCCGTACTCAGGCGTAGCAAACGTGTAGTTATCTGCGTTGGTGTTGGCGTTGAGGGCGTAGGTATAGGTGTTGTCCGTCTCGCCAACGTTGGTGATGGCGCCGGTATAGGCAAAGGTCGCACCCTCACCCTCGGCGAAGCCCGTCACGGACTCCATCTCGTGCTTGGCGTGCTCGTTGCCGTCATAGGTCCACTCGTCAGAAGCGGACTTCATGGTGACTTTCGCCTTATTAATGACAAGGGAACCGTTCTCGGTCGTGACCGCAAACTGATCCGTGACATCGTTGCCCTTGGCATCGGTCACCTTGGCGGTACCGATAATGTTGTTCGAGTACTCACCCGCGTTGACCTCGGTCGGATTCTCAGTGTCCAGTCCAGAGACAAAGTACTTGTGGTCGTCGACCGTAAACTCGGTCTCTTCCAGGCCCTTGGCGGAGTGTTCTTCTCCGTCGTAGGTAGTCTTATTCGATTTAGCCTTAACCGTAATCTCATACTTGGCATCACGGTTGGTAACGGTCAGCGTGCCCTCGGTCTTGTCGATGGTGTAGTTCTCAGCCTCGGTGTTGTCGTTCAGCGTGTAGCTGAAGGCGTTGGCGCTGGAGCCGACAATGGTCTGGGAACCGGTGAAAGTGTAGGTTGCGCCCTCGCCGTCGGCAAAGCCGGTTTCGGTCTTGAGCGCGGTCTCGCCGTTAGTGAGCGGCGTGCCGTCGTACGGCTTGGAGAGGTTGGCGGACGTCAAAGTCACGGGAGCCTTGGCAATGTCTACATAGCCGTCAGTCACCTTAAACGTGACGTTCTTGAAATTGGTGGTGTCGGCATTGGTGAATTTATCTGTCAAGCCCATCTCGGTCTTGCCGGCATCGGTGCGCAACACCTCGGCGGTACCGCTAAAGGTAACCTTATCCTGGGTGTACAGCTTGTTATCAGAAGTGAAGGTATAGCCCTCGGCCTTGAGTGCCTTGCCGTTATAGGTCCCGTACTTTTGGTCGCCAACAATGGTAACCGTCACGGGAGTGGCAATAGCTTCAACAGTCAGCTTACCAGGAACGGTAGTGATGTTGTAATTGCCGTTCTCACCCTCGGTCGCGCCGCCGGTAAGCTCATGCGTAAAGGTGTTATCGCTCCAGCCAGCATCGGTCTGGGAGCCAGTCACGTTAGCCGTGAATCCCTGACCCGAGACAAATCCATCACCCGAGACCGCAACGTTGTCGTTAGTAAGAGCGGTTCCGTCGTAGGACTTCTTGTCAGTTGCAGAAGTCAGCACAACATTGCGCTTGGTGATGGTCATCGAGCCGTCTTCAACAACCTCAAACTTAACGTTAGAGAAGTTCCCGTTGGTGTTCCTAAACTGGTCCGCTGCGAGGGCCATGTTCGTAGTGCCGAAATCGGTACGAGCCGCAGTTGCGTTGCCGTTGAATGTAAAGTCGGTTCCAGCTTTCGCACCATACAGTTTGGAATCCTTACCATCAACGGTCACACCCGTGACGGCATAGCCAGAGACGCTCTGCTCGTTACCGCTGTACTTCTTGGAGTCAGTGTTGCCCTTGATCTTGACAACAACGGCAGCATCAGTAGCGGTCACTGTAAGGGCGCCGGTGCCCTTGGTGATGTTGTAGTTGTTGAGGTTGGTTCCCTCTGCAGCCTCATAGCTAACGATAGAACTCTTGCTATTGCCGGCATCTGTTTGGGAGCCTTCGTAGACGACGTTGGTCACGCCGTCTTTGCCAACAAATCCGGTAGCGGTGAAATCGGACGCAACAAGCGGCGTGCCATCGTAGGGTTTAGATGCATCCTTCGGAGCGATGGTAACTTTGGCCTGAGCGATCTTAAGAGTGCCGCTCTTGGTCTCAACCTTAAACTCGCTCGTCACGTCATTGCCATCGGCATCGGTCACCTTAGCGGTACCGGTAATGTTGTTGGTGTAGGTGCCCGCGTTGGTCTCGGCCGGATCATCGGTAGTAAGACCGGAAACGGTATACGTTTCTCCATCGACAGTAAAAGTAGTGGACTTGAGGCCCTTGGCAGAGTGCTCAGTCCCATCGTAAGTCGCGTCGGTGGAATTGGCCTCAACCGTAATGGTCTGAGTCGCACCACGCGAGGTCACAGTCAGCATGCCGTTTGCAGTCTTGATGTTATAGTTATCTGCCTTGGTATTGTCCTTATAGCCCCACTTCGAGATTCCACTCTTGCTAGAACCAGGCTTTGTCTGAGAGCCAGTGTACGTGGGCTTGGCAATGCCCTGACCCTCAACAAAACCAAGTGAACCGCTCACAACCTCCCAATCAGTCGCGACAAGCTTCTTGCCATCGTAGTCCTTAGTGGCATCCTTGGGCTTAATGGTCACGTCGCGCTTGTTAATGGTGAGCTTGCCGTCAGCGGTAGTCACCTTGAACTGAGAAGTGACGTCGTTACCTTGGGCATCCTTCACCACAGCGGTGCCAGTTACCTTATTGGTGTACTCACCAGCATCGGTGCCAGAAACGTTAGCACTCAGGCCTTCGATGGTGAATACCGCACCCTCTTTGTTGGTATAGGTGGTGCCACTCACACCGGAAACGCTGTGTTCATCGCCGTTGTACGTCTGGGTATCAGAGTTGGCGGTAACCGTAACCTGATATTTATCCTTCTCAGTACGAGGGTTTACCACCAATTTACCGAACTCGCATGTAATCTCATAGTTATCTAGATTAGTGCCCTTAGTGTAAGCAGGGTCAAATTTGTTTGCATACGTTCCGGGTAGGATGTTGTCAGCATCGTACCAAGTGAGCTTATCCTTGGCGAGCACGTCATCCTTACCCACGAAACCGTCGCCGCTCACCTTAAGATTAGTGCGACGTTGCAACGTCTTACCATCATAATTCTTATGCCCGTCCTCAGACGTAAGGGTGACCTGGCGCTTGGCAATGGTGAGCTCGCCGTCGGTCACTTCGAACGTCACGTTAGTGAAGTTCTTGGCAGCATCGCTAGTAAGCGAGAACTGTGACGCCTTAAGGCCCATGGCATAAGTACCGGCATCAGTGCCCTTGGCCTCTGCCTTACCGGTTAATGTAATGTCATTCTTGGTCATGCCTTTGGGCAGACCGGAGACATCGTAACCGGACACAGATTGCTCTTCGCCGTTGTACTTTTTGCCACCATTATGGCCAGTGATGGTAATAACCACCTGTTTGGTGACGGGGTTAATTACAAGCTTGCCGTTAGTGGCGTTAGCAACAATGTACTTCTCGGTTTTATCGACTTTGCCAACGGTGCCTTCTGCAAAGTTGGCGGGGTAGGTCCCGGCATTGGTGCCAGATGCGCTAACTTTAATCTCAGAGAAGTTGGCACCCTCGGGGGCACCGGTAAAGCCGGAGACGCTCTGCTGCTCACCGTTATAAGGAACGATCTTGGAATTGGCCGTTAGCTCAACGTTCTTGTAGTAATAGAAGTTGATCTCGTTCTTGCTTTTATCCTTGACCAACTTGAATTTCTTGGATTCGACACTTACCGGAGTGCAGCCGGCGACATCGATGGGGCTCTCGGTAACCTCGTCATTCACATAGCGGGTCTCGACGGTCGTGGAGTCGGCAACCTTTTCGGTCGTGCCGTTCCAGTAATAGTTAACGGTATAGGAGGCCGGTGCCTTCTTGTAATAGAAGGTTATAATATTGTCCCCGGTGCCGAGCTGGATGCTCTGCTGTTTTTGAGTGCCATCGGCAAGCTCGTAGCCATCAATGTCCTTAGCGTTCTCCGTCACCGTGGAGCCATATTCACCGGCACCGCTCTTTTCGGTCCGGAGCTCCCTGCCGGTACCTTTTTCCAAATACTTAACGGTATAGGGGAACGTGCCCTTATTGTAATAAAGGGTGACTTCCTTGGTCTGATTCTTCTCGACCTTCACCAACTCAGGATCGGCATGATCGTACGTGTAACCGGCAATCGAAATTTTGAGCGAGGAGAAGTCGAAGTTCTCGTCCGTCACTTTAGCGGTCGTGGTGTAATCTTCTGCAATCTTATCCTTGGTCTTCGCATCCTTGTAGTGGAAGATCAAGGAACCGAAATAGTCGAATTTAACATAGCCGTCTAAATGCCACTGCGTGCCCGTTGCCTCGGGGTAGTCGTTGGCACCAGAGGCAAGAGTAATTCCATAATCGCCGGACGCGCGCCAATTAATATCAGATAGATTGATACTGTTCACGCCGTAAAGATCGATATTGTCAGGATAGTTGAGAGCCTCAATTGTTTTATTAAAACTGTCGTTTGTCTGAGATTTTCCATTTTGGCGGGCCTGGGCAGGGTTTTGGATACCCGCAACCCAGACGCGGCCAATGGTGTACCAACCAGAACTATTCACGGTCAGAGCAAGGCCGTCCGTGTTACCCTCGGCCTTGGTGTAAAGGTAGACGTAATAGCCACCGCTCGAATCGTCGCGCTTGACCTCAATCTGCTTAGAAACGCTCTGGTTATTGGTGTAAGCAATGATATTCGTCTTGCCAACATGAACACCAGTCACGTTGCCACTGGCGTCGACAGTAGCGACGTTGCTGTTTTCGGACCTCCACTGAACGGTTTGACCCTGTTCAAAGCCAGATACGGTAAAAGTAGCAGACTCACCCATCTTGACGGTATCCGCACCGGAGATCTTGGGCTGGGCAGGTGTGACCTGGACGGTAAAGGTCTCGGTCTTTTCGCTCCCAAACCACCCGTAGTACTTATGCGTAATGGTAACCGTGCCAGTCTTCTTGCCAGTCACCATCGCGCTCCTACCACTGCCAGAAACCGTAGCAGTCTTGCTGTCAGAAGAGGTCCATTCATCTGAATTACCACCAAAATTGCTGGTAATGGGGACCGTTCCACCAACCTCAACGGTTTTGTCCGCTGCCTTAGCGTTAGCCGGCGCCGCGACATCTACGGCATTAACGTCCTTCTCGTCCGACTTTTTGTCCTTGGACTGATCGGCTGCCGCGCTTTCGTCATCGACACCTTCGGTCTCCTCGATCGGGGTGGCCTCCTTTGCCGGCTCGGCGGCCTTTTCCTGCTCGGTCTCGAGCGTGACGCGCGGAGACTGTGCCACGTCGGCAGCGTCTACGGTGTACAAGCCATTGGCATCGGCCTTGAGTTCGCGGTCGGTGCCGCTAACCGTGAGGGTGACCTTGCTCAGCTTGTAGCCGTTGTCCGGCTGAACGGTGAACTCAAAGCTGTCGCTCGTAGGCGCCGTCACCTTTTGGGCCGGCTGCGCAACAACCTGGCCCTTGTACGTGATGGAGGCGTTGTTGAGCGTGAGGGCGATATCGGCCGTTGCCGTCTGCTGGGAGGGTTGAGCAGACGGGGCAGGCTGGGCCGACGTAGAGTTATTCTGCGCAGTGGCAGCATTGTCCTGCGAGCTGGGCTGAGCCGCTTGCTCAGACGCCGCCTGAGGCTGTTCCTGCGTATTCGACTGAGCAGTTTCCTGCTGCCCGCTGCTCGACGCACTCTGGTCCGTCGAATCTTGCGCGGCAATAACGCCTGCCTCTTGCAGACCCTCGGCAATCACCCTTGTCGGCACGCCCGAGACCAGCATTGCTACCGTCACGACCACCGTCATAGTCTTGATGCCAAAGGCCTTTGCCCGGCGTGCGGCACCGACAACGTTCAATTCCTGCTCGAATCGATCGTTCTTGCGCATAGTTCCTCACTCCAACAGGTCCCCCGTGCCCCCACACGGGATAGCGTCACCCGGCAAGTCACCGCGCCCTCACGCGGATCATGCCGCCCGAGCAGGTCACCGCGCCATCGTGCGGGCCCTGCCAACGACCAAATTGAACGCGCCGTCTGGCAGAACGGCGCAAATCAATAGAATTAGTCACAGTCAATATACTATAGAGATAGACCGATTTGGACGTTAAACATCATTGCTGGGCCAGCATTTAGATAACGTTGCACAACGCACCTTTTGCCATAAGCACCAATATGGCAGCCACCCATGACGCATGAGCGTCTATACTCAACCGAATGAGCGTTTCTTTTACACATAGGGCACGTCCCGGGGCACGCATCGTCTGTACGGTGCTGCTGGCGCTTGTCGCGCTAACGCTCGCCGCTTGCGGGAGCTCGTCAGGCGAAACCTCTGGGGCGGACTTCTCGGCACCCAAGCATATCTCCGCATCGGCCTTTCATGCCGATGCGGCACAATCATCCAACGGCGCCTCTATCGACACCTCGTGCGTAAGCGATGGCTACGTTGGAGCGGCGGCCACCAACCAGCAACGACTTAAGTTTCTCGTCACCAGCGGACAGGCAACTTACAGCTATGACCTGCCGCAGGACGGCACGGCCATCATTTGCCCCCTTACGTTTGGCGACGGCGCTTATCAGTTCCGCGTGATGCAAAATACCTCAGGCGATAACTATGTCGAGCTGCTCAGCGCAACCGTCTCGGTAGCGTTGAGCAGCGAGCGAGCGCCCTTTACCGTGCCCAACGTGTATTGCAACTACACCGATACCAGCGCATGCGTTAAAAAAGCGCGCGAACTGACCAAAGACGCCCAAAACCAGGGCGATGCCGTAAAAGACATCTGCCAGTGGGTGGTAGATAACGTTTCCTACGACAACGACAAGGCATCCAAACTTAAGCAGGCCACGGGCTATATCCCCAATCCCGACAAAACCCTTACAAGCAAAAAGGGCGTCTGCTTTGATTACGCCAGCCTGGGAGCCGCTATGCTTCGTAGCGTGGGCATCCCCACAAAAATTGTCACCGGCTATGTATCCCCCGACCAGATCTATCATGCGTGGATCATGGTCTATATCGATGGCACCTGGAAAAACGCGCAGTTTAGCGTAGACAAAAACACATGGTCGCGCGTGGACCTGACATTCGCCGCGGGCGGGGATAACAAAAACGTGGGGGATGGAAAGGAATACACCGATCGTTATGTATACTGAGCAGTGTCAAATAGCTTGTACGAAAGCAGGGAGATAAATGGCGAAAAAGTTATTGGAGAGCAGCGCGGTCAGCGCTTTTTGCGACAGCATCGCCACCATGCTTTCGGCAGGCATTCAGACCGAAGAAGCCGTCTACATGCTTGCGGAAAAACGCGAGCAGTCGCACTTTAAAACAGTATGCGACGGCGTGTATGCCAAGCTTATCCATGGCGCCGGACTCGCAACCGCCATGGAAAGCACGGGCGCTTTTCCAGAATACGCCGTTGAGATGGTGCGTATTGGCGAGGCATCCGGACGCATTGAGCGCGCCCTGCGCAGCCTGGGACGCCACTACGACAGCGAGGGTCGTATCTTTAATAAATTGCGCAACGCCGTGGTCTATCCGGCAGCGCTCCTGTGCATTATGAGCTGCATCCTTATATTTACCGTAGCCTTCATTTTGCCGACGTTCACCGACGCCTATTCCAATATCTCCGGCTCTCTCACGTCTGGCTCGTTCTCCATGATCGGCGCATCCGCCGTGATTGGCTGGATCGCGCTGGTCGTGGTGCTTGTGGCCACGGCCAGCGCGCTCGCTGTGGCCGTACTCGCGCGCACCGAAACCGGCCGCATCCGCGTTATCAAGATGTTCGAAAAGTTTCCGCTCACCAGGGACGCCATGTATCAGCTGGCCGTCTCGCGCTTTGCCAGCGCGCTTTCGGCCTTTGTCGCCTCGGGCGTACAGGACGGCATTGCCGTTGAGCGCGCAGCGGCGGCGGTCGATCACGACGAGCTGAGCGCCAAGCTACAGCGGGCGCATCAGAGCATGGTCAGCCTGGACAACCCGCGCAGCCTAGGCCAGGCAATCAACGAAAACAACGTGTTTGAGCCCATCTACGGACGCATGCTCACCGTGGGCATCCACTCCGGCTCCGCCGACGAGGTGCTCGGGCAGCTGGCCGGCATCTTCTTTGACGATGCCATCTCGCAACTCGACGCCGTGGTCGATAACGTCGAGCCGGTGCTTGCCGGGTTTTTGACCGTCGCCGTGGGAGCCACGCTCATCGCCGTCATGCTGCCGCTCATCGGTATCATGGGTTCCATCGCCTAGCTGCAGAAAAGACGTTTTCGCATGTTTCACGAGATAACCGACAAAGAGCTGCGGGCACGCAAGCGGCGGGGCATTATCGCCGCCGCGGTGGCCGTGCTTCTTGTTGTCGCCATCGCCGGCGGGGCGTTCTTTATCCGCCGCGCGCAGCGCGAACAGGGAGCTGTGGCGCTTCGCAATTCCATTCTTAACTCCGCGCGGCAATGCTGCGCCATAGAGGGTAGCTACCCCAAGACAGTCGAGCACCTCGAAGAGCACTACGGCCTCATCATCGACCATGACGACTACGTTGTGAGCTACGAGCACCTCGCGGACAATATCGTGCCTAGCGTGGTGGTGATGCCGCGATGAGCCATGTCGACGAAATCGCAGGCAGCAACTGCATCACCGCACTGTCCAAGCTATCCGAAGCCTCCGCAAGGAGCAATACCGAGCGCAAGTATCGCAGACTCTTCCCGCTGCTGCTGCTCTGCGTGTTCTTTATCGCACTGCTGCTGGCGCTGATCGCCGGCGTCACCGTGTATCGGCACGTCTCCGACGCACAGGCCGCTAACGTTTCCCATCGCGAGGGTATCGAGCTTATCTGCAATATCGTGCGCGCCGACGACGCCAAGGGCGCCGTCGCCGTCGGAGACGGCCCCGAGGGCAAATCGCTTGTGATTGTCCAAAACCTCGATTCTGGCACCTACGAAACGCGCCTGTATCTTTACAAGGGCAGCATCGTGCAGGAATACAGCCTGGCAGGAACGGAATACACCCCCTCCAAGGCAAGCAAGATTACCGATTCATCGAGCTTTGCCTTTACGTACGACAACGGCCTTTTGACCGTCACGACCGATCAGGGCACCCGCGAAGTCGCCCTCCGCTACCTGCAGGGAGGCGAGTGACATGTCCTTGGCGAACGCACATAACGATTCTCGACACATTAAATCGACTACGGCATTTGTAGTCGAGACACTCATCCTGCTGGTTGCCCTTGTTTCGTCCATGGGCGTCCTGACACAGCTATTTTCCCGATCCATCGCGGCATCTCAACAGTCCGAACGCCTATGTCAGGCGGTCAACGTGGCAGAAAACGCCGCCGAGGAGTTCGCCGCCGACCCCGCCGGCGTCGCTGCGGGTAAAAAGGTGGGACGCGGCGTCGCCTTAAAGGGCCGCGACGGCTACAGGGTCTCCTGCGAGACCGCACAGGTCGAGCGAAGCGCGGGCACACTATGGCGCGCGCACATCACCGTGTCCGACAGCCAGGGCAAGGTTTACTCCCTCGATACGTCCCGTTATGTTAGCGAGGTGAGGTAGATGTCCCATCAGCCCAATGAAGGCGTACGCATTGGGCCTGTCAGCCTGCTCACGCTCGTCTCCGTGCTCCTGCTCGCCGTACTTGCCATGCTCTGTGCAACCACGTCCAATGCGGCGCTGGAAATGTCAAAGCGCCAAGCCGCTACCTCTACGAGCTCCTACAGTATCGAATCGTGCGGCCAGGCCATGCTTGCCGCTCTGGACGACGCCGCCCACGCAAACGGGACGGATGCGGCCTCGGCTGTTTCCGGCATCGGTGCGCAGCTCGATGCCATCGAACAGGACGCAAAGGCCAACGCCGATACCACGGATTTGGACATCGACACCTCCGTTGACGGGACGTCCGTCCTGTTTACCGTCTGTGCTCGCAACGGACGAAAGCTCGACGCCCGCGTAACATTTGCCGACGACCTTTCCTATTCCATCGACGAATGGAAGGTCACCACGACCCAAAACGATCAAGCCGACTCCGACACCCTGTGGACCGGCTCCGCCGCCAACTGACACCGATAAGGAGAACTCTCATGCAGCTCAAGGAATTGCTTCAACAGATGATCGATGCAAAGGCATCGGATGTCTTTATCATTGCGGGGCTTCCCCTGTCCTATCAAAAAAGCGGTATTCAGGTTCGAACCGACAGCACACCGCTCATGCCGAACGATACCGAGGAATACATCGCCGGTATTTACGAACTCGCCAATCGCGATATCAAGCTGTTCCGCGACAACGACAACCACGATGACGACTTTAGCTTTGCCGTGCCGAGCGTCGGCCGCTTTCGCGCAAACATCTTCCGCCAGCGTGGGTCCTTTGGCGCGGTTATCCGCGTGATTCCGTTTGGCCTTCCCAACGCTCAGGAGATGCATATTCCCGAGCAGGTGCTGCGCCTGGGCGACTTTACGCGCGGTTTGGTACTGGTCACCGGACCGGCCGGCAGCGGCAAGTCCACCACCCTCGCCTGCATTCTCGACCGCATGAACCACACCCGCCAGGGGCACATCATCACCATGGAAGACCCCATCGAGTATGTGCACCGCCACGGCAGCTGCATCATTACGCAGCGCGAGATTCCCACGGATGTCGCCACGTATGCCGAGGCGCTGCGCTCGGCCATGCGCGAGAGCCCCGATGTGATCTTGCTGGGCGAGATGCGCGACACCGAAACCATCAGTACCGCCGTCTCCGCAGCCGAGCTGGCGCAGCTGGTCCTATCCACGCTGCACACCACCAGCGCCGCTGATACCGTCGAGCGCATTCTGGACGCCTTCCCGCCCAACCAGCAACGCCAGGTTCGCATCCAGCTCTCGATGGTGTTGCAGGCTACGGTCGCCCAGCGCTTGGTGCCCACAATCGACGGTGGAACCACCCCGGTGTTTGAGGTCATGGTCATGAACACGGCCATCCGCAACCTTATCCGCGAGGAAAAGTCCCATCAGATCGATTCCGTCATTGCCGCCGGCGGCGCGCTCGGCATGCAGACCATGGACCAAGCCCTATTCAAGGCCGTAAAGGATGGCATCGTGGCCAAAGATGTCGCCTTGCAGCACGCCAACCATCCAGAGGCCCTTGCCCGCCATTTCGAAGCCGAGGGCATGTAGAAATTTAAAAGGCATCAGAGCCGCAGATAGCAGGCCCGTCCCCGATAACCCGGGGGCGGGCCCTTTTTCTTAAGCACGGCACAAAAAGGGACCGGACACAGCCCATTCGAGTTGCATCCGGTCCCAGCCTCGGCCCATATGTCCAAGACAGAAGCTCTTTTATGCCTCGTCTGCGACCTCGGGCATAACCTCGGAAACTTCCTCGCCGGCGTTCTCCGCGGGCTCCTCCGCGTCTTCGCCGTCGAGCTCCTTCTTTTCGCTCTCCATGCGGGCTACGGCGCAGATGCGGTCGTTGTCGTCGACGGTCATCATCTTGACGCCCTGGGTGGCGCGGCCAGTCTGGCTGATCTCGTCGGTCTTAACGCGAATGACCGTCGCGCCCTCCGTCACGATGAACAGCTCGTGCTGCGGGCCCACTGTCTTCATGGCCGCGAGGTTACCCTTACGCTCGGTCATTTGGATGGTGTAGACGCCCTGACCGCCGCGATTCTGCTCCGGGTAGTCCGCGGCCGGCGTACGCTTGCCGTAGCCGCGCTCGGTGATGACGAACAGATCGCCGTTGCCGTTAGTGACTTCCATGCCCAGAACGCTCACGCCGTCCTTCATGCTAATGCCGCGAACGCCGCTGGTATCGCGGCCGGTGGCGCGCACCTGCTCCTCGGAGAACATGATCGCCTTACCCGCGGTGGTAGCCAGGATAATCTTATCGCCCTCGCGCACGCGGCGCACGCTCAGCAGCGCGTCGTCGTCACGCAAGTTGATAGCGATCAGGCCGTCACGACGGCTGCGGTCATACGCACTCATCACGGTCTTCTTGACCATGCCGCTCTTGGTGGCAAACATCAGATACTCGTCGGCCGGGAACTCGCGGCAGCTGATGACGCTCGCGATCTTCTCGCCCTCCTCAAAGGGCAGCAGGTTGACGATCGCGGTACCGCGCGCCTGGCGCGTACCCACCGGCAGCTCGTGCACCTTCAGGCGATAGACCTTGCCCTTGCTCGAGAAGAACAGCACGTACTCGTGCGTGGACGCGATGAACATCTCGTCGATAACATCGTCCTCTTTGAGGTTGACGCCCGACACGCCCTTGCCGCCGCGCTTCTGGGCACGGTAGGCAGCCACCGGGATGCGTTTAACGTAGCCGGTGTGGGTGATGGTCACGACCATATCCTCGTCGGCGATGAGGTCCTCGACATCCAGGTCCTTCTCAACCTGGCTGATCTCGGTGCGACGCTTGTCGCCGAACTTCTTGGAGATCTCGCGCATCTCTTCCTTGATGACGCCCAGGATCTTCTCCTCATGCGCCAGCAGGTCCTCGTAGTAGGCGATGGCGCGGCGCAGGCCGTCCAACTCTTCTTGGATCTTGTCGCGCTCCAGGCCGGTCAGGCGGCGCAGCTTCATCTCGAGAATGGCCGTGGTCTGCTCGGGCGTAAAGCCAAAGCGCTCGATCAAGCGACTGCTGGCCTCGGAGTCGGTCTGCGAGGAGCGGATAATGCTAATGACCTCATCGATATGGTCAAGGGCCATCAAGTAGCCCTCAAGGATATGCGCGCGGGCCTGGGCCTTCTTAAGGTCGAAGCGGGTGCGGCGAGTGACGACGTCGACCTGGTGGTCGATGTAGTGTTGCAACATCTCGCGCAGGCTCAGGCATTTGGGAACGCCGTTGACGAGCGCCAGGTTGTTGGCGCCAAAGGTCGTCTGCAGCGAGGTGTACTTATACAGGTTGTTGAGCACGACCTGCGGAATGACGCCCTTCTTGAGCTCGATGACCAGACGGATGCCCTTCTGGTTGGACTCATCGCGCATATCCGAGATGCCCTCGATGCGCTTATCGTTGACGAGCTGGGCGATCTTCTCCTGCAGCATGCCCTTGTTGACCATGTAGGGAATCTCGGTAAAGACCAAGCGGCTGCGGCCGGTCTTGGTGGACTCCACGTGTGCCTTGGCACGCACGGTAATGGAGCCGCGGCCGGTCTCGTAGCTCTGCTTAATGCCGGCGCTGCCCATGATGATGGCGCCGGTGGGGAAGTCCGGACCGGGCATAATCTGCATAAGCTCGTCGACGGTGGCGTCGGGGTTGTCGATCAGGTAGCAGGTGGCCTCGATCGCCTCGGTGAGGTTGTGCGGGGCGATGTTGGTGGCCATGCCGACGGCGATGCCCTGGCTGCCGTTGACCAGCAGGTTGGGAAAGCGCGCAGGCAGCGCCACGGGCTCGGCGAGCGATTCGTCGTAGTTGGGCTGCCAGTCGACGGTATCCTTCTGCAGGTCGCGCAGCAGTTCCATGGCGGGCTTTGCCAGGCGGCTCTCGGTGTAGCGCATGGCCGCCGCGCCGTCGCCATCGATGTTACCGAAGTTGCCGTGACCGTCGATGAGCGGCGTGCGCATGGAGAACCACTGCGCCAGGCGGACCATGGCCTCATAGACCGCGGAGTCGCCATGCGGGTGGTACTTACCGATAACCTCGCCGACCGTCCAGGCCGACTTCTTGTGCGGGCGGTTGGGGTAGATGCCGCTCTCGTTCATCGCGTACAGGATGCGGCGGTGCACCGGCTTTAAGCCGTCACGCACGTCCGGCAGGGCGCGCGCCGTGATAACCGACATCGAATACTCGATGAACGACTGCTTCATCTCGCGACCGAACTCCGAAATCTGAAGCTGGCCGCCGTTGATATCCTCGCCGGCCGAGGCGCCACGGTCGACTTCGCCAAAGCTCTCCTCGAGGTCACCGTCGTCGTCTTCTTCCTCATCATCATCGGCATCGGGGTTATAGGCGTCCGGGTCGCCGTCCTCGCCCTGCTCAGCACGGGCAAGCAGGCGCTTCAGATCATCGGGCATACCGGCATCGCCGGCCTCGCCCACACCCTCGTTATTGTTGATATCGTCTGCCACGTTACCTCCTCTTAAGCGTCAAGGAAACGCGCGTCATGCGCATGTTTTTCAATGTACTCGCGGCGATAGCCGACCTCGGAACCCATCAGCTCGCGCACGGCGCGGTCCGCCACCACGGCGTCCTCGATCGACACACGCTGCAGGATGCGGGTCTTGGGGTCCATCGTCGTCGAGGCAAGCTGCTTGGGGTCCATCTCGCCCAGACCCTTGTAGCGCTGGACGGTATAGCCCTTGCGCTTTTTGGTGATCTTGCCGTCCTTGGCCTTGCCGTCCTCGTCGTTATCGTCGGGGTTCAGGCCCAGGCTCTGGATGGTGTCGCGCAGGATCTCGTCTTCGGGCTGGCGGCCGTTGGGATACACGTAGTGAATCTTGTTGCGTACCTTAATGCCAAAGATGGGCGGGCAGGCGACATAGACGTAGCCGGCATCGATCAGCGGACGCATGTACTTGTAGAAGAACGTCAGCAGCAGGATGCGGATATGTGCACCGTCGACGTCTGCATCGGTCATGATGATGATCTTGTGGTAGCGCGCCTTGGTGATATCGAAGTCGCCGCCGTCGCCGGCACTCGTCGTGACGCCGCAGCCGATCGCGGTAATCAGCGACTGGATGGTGTCACTCGAGAACGCACGATGGTCACCAACGCGTTCGACATTCAAAATCTTGCCGCGCAGGGGCAGAATCGCCTGGATGTCTCGGCGACGGCCGTCCTTGGCCGAACCGCCTGCCGAGTCGCCCTCTACGATGAAGAGCTCGGTCAGCTCGGCATCGCGCACCGAGCAGTCAGCGAGCTTACCGGGCAGGGACGCCGTCTCGAGCAGGCTCTTGCGGCGGGTCGCCTCGCGCGCCTTGCGGGCGGCATTGCGCGCCTTGCAGGCCTGTTGCGCCTTCTTGACAATCTCGCGAGCGGGCTTGGGATGCTCCTCGAGGTAATCGGCAAGGCCGTCGGTCACGATCTTGAGCGTCAGCGCTCGCATATAGGAGCTGCCGAGCTTGGCCTTGGTCTGGCCCTCAAACTGCGGATCGGGCAGCTTGACCGAGATGACGGCCGAAAGGCCCTCGCGCACATCGTCGCCGGTCAGGTTGGCGTCTTTTTCCTTGAGCAGGTTCTGCTTGCGCGCGTAATCGTTGATCACGCGGGTGAGCGCGGTGCGGAAGCCCTCAAGGTGCATGCCGCCCTCGGGGGTGTAGATGTCGTTGGCAAACGACATGACGTTCTCGCCGTAGCCACTATTCCACTGCAGGGAAACCTCGACCTCGCCCATCTTGGTCACAGGCGCGTCCGGGTCCGATTTGCCCTCGATGTAGATGGGCTCCTTAAAGGCTTCGGGAACGTCCTTACCCTCGTTGAGGAACTTGACGAAGTCGATGATGCCGCCCTCGTAGCAGAACTCCTCCACGTGGGGAGTCGCATCGCGCTCGTCGGTCAGCACGATCTTGAGGTTCTTATTGAGGAACGCCGTCTCCTGCAGACGGTTGTGCAGCGTATCGAAATCGTAGATGCAGGTCTCGAAGATCTCGTCGTCGGGCCAGAAGGTGACGGTGGTGCCCGTCGAATCCGAGGTGCCCACGACCTCCATCTTCTTGACGGTCTTGCCGCGCGAGAACTCCATCTCGTAGGTGTTGCCATCGCGACGAACCTGAACGACCACGCGCTTGGACAGTGCGTTGACGACGGAGATGCCCACGCCGTGCAGGCCGCCCGAGACCTTATAGGCCGAGTTATCGAACTTACCGCCGGCGTGCAAGATCGTCATGACGACCTCGAGCGTCGGGATCTTTTTAACAGGGTGCTCGTCGACGGGGATGCCGCGCCCGTTGTCGACGACCGTGATGGAGTTGTCGGCGTGGACCGTCACCTGGATCTCGGTGCAGAAACCGGCCATGGCCTCGTCGACGGAGTTGTCAACGATCTCCCACACCAGGTGATGCAGACCGCTGGCGCTCGTCGAGCCGATATACATGCCCGGGCGCTTACGAACGGCCTCGAGACCTTCGAGAATCTTAATCTCGCCGCCATCGTAATCGTTTTCGTTTGCCACACGTCCTCCTTCAGTCAAGAAAATGTGTACAGCCTTACTAGTTTATCGTAAAAAAATACCCTCGGGAACGAGGGTATTTGGCTCTACAAGGCCACCAGATGCGATTTAAGGCTCTTTTTTGCTTTGCACGCCCTTGGCCCACTCAGCACTGGCTCTCATGGCGTTCTCGAGGGCCTCGCGCAGTTTTTGGTCTTCGATGGGCGCCACTTGGCGCTCAATCTCGGTGCGCTCGGCCTCATTGAGGTCGGCGTGCGGGGCTGGCGGGCGTTCGGTCGTCGCCGGGCGCAGGCGCTCCTTGGCGGCGGGCGGCGTGTGGCCGGGCGCGGTGGTTTTGAACACCAGGCCGTCCACATGCGCACCGGCGCGCTCCATGCGCGCGCGAATGATCTCGCGCAACAGCGTCATTTCCTGCGTCCACGAGGGCGAATCAAGATATACCAGCAGCTCATTGGACTCGGGCAGGTAGCGCAAGCCCGTCACATGCCGCCCCTCGCGCGTGCCCGAGCACACCGCGTTCCACGCGCGATAGACCGCGCGCGACTCCTCGGCAGCCTCCATCTGCGCGCGGCGCTCAGGTGTCGCGGCCGCCAGGATGCGCTGACGCTCTGCGTTCAAAAATCCACTGAAGGCAACCGTTTCGCTCTCGCGCTCGTAATTAGCACGTCTCACCCATGCTCACCACCTTGGCTCGATCAAGCAGGTCATCGGTAAAATACCCCAGGTTGGTCGTGGTTATGACCGTCTGGATATCATCGCCGATCAGCCGCAGAAAAGCACCGCGACGCTCGCCGTCGAGTTCGCTCATCACGTCGTCCAAAAGCAGCAACGGGGCGGTGCCCAGGACATCGCGAGCCACGGCCACCTCCGCCACCTTCCAGGCCAGAACCAACGTTCGCTGCTGACCTTGGCTGGCAAATGAACGGGCGGAGCGACCCGCCACGGTAAACTCAATCTCGTCGCGATGCGGTCCCACCAACGTCACGCCGCGGCGAATTTCCTCGTCGGCGTGCTCATCAAGGGCAGCCAGCATGCGCTCGTACGCCCAGCCCTTCAGCTCTTCGCGATCATCGACCTGGGGCAAATCCCCCAGCGTGGACGTATAGGTCACGTTGGCAGCCTCACCGGATGCCACTTGCCCGTAGGCAGTGTGCACATGGCCCGCCAGCCGGTCGAGCAGGGCCAACCGGTGCACAAGCAGGGCCGAGCCCGCGCGGGCAATCGAATCGTTCCACGCGCCGAGCATCTCGCGACAGCACCAGGTCTCCTTGAGCAGGGCGTTACGCTGGGTCACGCAGCGTCCATAGGTGCTCGCAAGATCGGCATAGCGTGCGCTCAGTTGCATGCCAAAGTCATCGAGGGCGGCGCGGCGCACACTGGCGCCTCGCTTAACCATGTCCAGATGGTCGGGGCAAAACAGCACGCTCGGCAGAACCCCGCGCACACCGGCGGCAGAGCATCTCTTGCCGTTGCGGCTAAACGAGCGTTTACCGTCCTCCGCGCTCAATCCCATATCAAGCACGCGGCCGTCGCCCTCGAGCCTCAGCTCGGCCTTGCACGAGCCCACGCCGTCATGGACGAGCTCGGCTGCGGTCGGATGCCTAAACGAGGCGCCGCTCGTCAGCAGCTGCAGCGCCTCTATGAGATTGGTCTTTCCCGCCGCGTTGGGTCCCGCAAGTATCGTCACGCCCTCGTCCAGGGCAAGGCGATAACTATCGAAGCTGCGGTAGTGCGCGACGGAAAGATCGCGGGCGAACATGGTCATAGGGCGGTTGCTAGATGCGGACCGGCATGACCAGATACAGGTAGTTGATCTTGTCGTAGGACTTGAAGATGCCCGCCTGCGAGTAGCTCTTGAGCTCCAGCGTGATCTCTTTCTCCTTGGACAGGGCATTGAGGCAGCCGAAGATGTAGTGGTAGTTGAAGGCGATGGTACCCGACTCGCCCTCGGCCTCGACATCGATCGTCTCCTGCGCAAGGTCCTGGTCATTGGAAATGGAGGACAGGCCCATCTGCCCGTTCTCGACATCGATCTCGAACTTGACAGCGGGGTTGGCGCTCGCGATAACGGCCACGCGCTTGAGGGCGGCGTTAAAGGCGGCGACGTCGATCTTGACGCTCGTCACGCACGAATCGGGGATGAGCTGCTTGTAGTTGGGGTACACGCCCTCGATGCGGCGCGACACGTAGGTGGTGTTGCCGGCCTCAAAGACGACCTGGGTGTCGGTAGCCCCGATCATGATGGTCGCCTGGCTGGCCATGATGTTCAGCGCGTCGTTAAAGGCGTCGGCCGGAACGTTGAGCTCAAAGGAACCCTCGAGGGTCGAGGTCTCGACCTGCGTATCGCACACGGCCAAGCGAAAAGAATCGGTCGCCACCAGGCGCACGGTGTTGTTCTCGACCTTCATGTGCACGCCGCCCAGGATGGGGCGGGCCTTGTCGGTCGAGGTAACGCGCCACACGCGGCCGACCATTTCGGACAAGATATCGGTCGGCAGCTCCACGGCACTCTCGATGGCATAGGCCGGAAACTCGGGGAAGTCATTGGCATCGAGCGTGTTCAGGCGGAACGAGCTCTTCTCGCAACCAATCAGCACCTGGCGCTCGGACAGCTCAAAGGTGACCGGGGCATCGGGGAGAGTTTTGGTGATATTGGAGAGCATCTTACAGGGGATAACCATCTCGCCCTCTTCTTCGACATGCGCCGCGATGCGATGACGGATCGAGATGGTGTAGTTAGAGGTCTGGAATTCCAAGATGCCGTCTTGCGCCTTGACGAGCACGCCCGACAGGATGGGAAGGGTGGATGCCGAAGCGACACCCTTCATAACGACGCCGATGGCTTGTGTAAGCGAGCTCTGGCTGACGGTGAACTTCATCTTTTAATACCTTTCTATAGATATAAATATCTTAATAATAGTAATAGCACTGACGAAACTGTTGATTACTCCCAAAGACGCAGGTCAGACCCAGAAAGAGAATCGACAGCAACCTGTGTGCAACAGGGGTGGTTTTCCACGTTCAAAACCTGCGCAAAACTTTTCATCACCGCGGATTGGGTTTTAGACACCTTATGCCCGTGGTTTCGACAAGTTTTCAACAGGTGTCTCTATTTCCCTACGAGCGCAGTGTAATTTTATCGCGCAGCGACTTGAGGTCTTCGGTGACGGTGCGGTCTTCCTGGATCATCTTCTGGACCTTTTTATAACTCGTGCTGACAGTCGAGTGGTTGCGGTTGCCAAATTCGGCGCCTACCGCCGTGGTCGTCATCTCGCACATTTCGATGGCCAGGTAGATAGCGATATGGCGTGCTTTGGCGATATTGGCGTTGCGACGCGGGCCGATGAGCTCCTCGTGCGTCACGCCGTACTGCTCTTCGATGACGGACTGAACCGTCTGGACGTTGATCTTTTTGGCCGATGTGTCGAAGTACTGGCTGGCGATGGCGTCGATATCGTCAAAGGTGAGTTCCCCACCCTCGCGCTCGCGGTCGCCCGCCTCGCCGGCGCAGCGCTCGCAGAAGCTCTCGAGTTCGCGGATGTTGGTGCCCGACACCTCTGCCATGTGCTTAAAGTGCTCATCGGTCAGGTGCCCGCCGTCGCCCCCGTAGGCCGCCAGCAGTGAGTCGTCGCCCGCCTCGGGAGCGGCGACGATGGTGTTCTCGTAATAGCGCTGCAAGATCTTGTATTTCATCTCGTAGCTGGGCTCTGCGACCAGGCAGAGCATGCCGGCGTTGAAGCGGCTGGTCAGACGCTCGTCCATGCTCAGGTCCTTGGGGGCGCGGTCTGCCGCGATGACGACCTTCTTGTTGTTGCGGATGAACTCGTCCATGAGCTGGAAAAAGTAGTCCACGCTCGCGCGCTTGCCGATGATGTTTTGGATGTCATCGATGATGAGCACGTCCACGCCGTGGTACGCCTGCATGATGGGAGCATTGCTCTTCTTTTGGCGGTCGAACTCGGTCATCAGGTCGTCCAGATATGCCTGGGAGTTGGCATATTTGACCTTGATCTCGGGCGACTTCTCGGCGAGCTCGTTTTTGATGGCAAGCAGCAGGTGCGTCTTGCCCAGGCCCGATTTGCCGTAGATGAATAGTGATGTGCACGTGCCGCGCTCGTCCGCGAGGGCGGCAAACTTGAGTGCCGAGCGATAGGCATGGCTGTTCTCGGGGCCGTAGACAAAGTTCTCAAAGGTAAATTTTGAGTTCGCGGCGAGCGGGGCTCCATCCGTATTCTGCTCGGCCGGCACGGTCGGTGCTGGCATGGGTGAAGTGGGGGTCGCAGCTTGCGTGGGTTTAGTCGGCACTCCGCCCTTCATCTGGTTCATCATGCGACGAAAATCATCGGCCGAGAGCGTATTCTTGATTGCAATGCCCGAATCCGCGCCCGCCGCTGCGTCGTGAGCGATGGGCATGTGCGTGACGGGTGCGTTCGTTGACGTCGCCGCCGCGGTCGGCAACGGTGCCATGGTTTCACGGGAAACATCGCTGTGCTGGTGCTCGATTGTCGGCACGTCGCCTGCGAAGGCCGGCACCGCCGGGGAAGTAGCGGGAGCCGTGGCGGGCGCCGTCGCGGCGGCGGATTCCGTCGCGGCGCCTTGCGGTGCCACGATATCGAGCGCAATCGGTGCAAAGGCGATTTCTTCCAGATAGGCCTCAATAGTCGGCTGATGCTTTTTGAGCTGCGCGATGGCAAAGCGCGAGGGGGCCTCGATCGTGAGCGTATCTTCGGTCAGGCTTATGGCGCGCGATTGCCCCAGCATGTTGATGAGGCGTGCATCTTGGCCGTCGCGCTGACAAAAGGCGATGGCATCCCCCAGGATGATGCTTGCTTCCTCGTCCACTGTCTCTCCCGTTCTTTAGCTCTGAGCTCGCACGCGAGCGGCGCCGAGTTCGGTCAGATGGTATTTCTGGCCATGCTTGATGACCAAGCCGGCCTGCGCCAAGTCATTGAGCGTGCGTGACCAAGTGGGGGCCGAGTTTCCAAACGCCCTCGCCAGATCGGTTGCACCGCACGCTTGATTTTGCGCCAGATAGCCCAGCGCGGCGTTGCCGCGATCGCTTACGAACACGTCCGGTTGTGGCTGCGCATACTGATTTGCTGCATTAGGATACATCATTTGAGCTGGTGGTTGTTGAGAACTCTGCATCGGCGGCATTCGCTGTTGAAAACTTTGAGGCCACTGTTGGTAAGGCTGCAGAGGCATCTGCTGGGCCCAGGGGTTGTACTGCTGCTGCGGCATCTGCTGGTACGGCTGCTGATATCCCTGCTGGTACTGCTGCGGGAACTGCTGGCCATACCCCAGTGGCGGCATCTGCTGATATGGATATCCCTGTTGGTACGGCTGATAGCCCATTTGCTGGCCATCCGCTGCCCCCGTCGCCTGCTGCATTGCTGCTGCATCCTGATCTGCCAGCGGCATGGCCTCTGGCATGTTTGGCGCCATCGACATCGAAGTCGCCTGGGGCTCTTGTGTGGGAAGCATTCCGGGCTGCTGCATCTGTCCCACGGGGGGCTGCATCTGCTGCGTTGCCATGGGCTGCTGCGCAAAAGCTCCCGGTAGGGGATATGTGGGCTGCTCCGTCTCGGGCCGCACAGCAGCACCGCGTCCGCCGGCACGCTCGATTTCCTGAACGCGTTTAGGGTTCAGGCTTACCGTAACCACGGTGCCGTTGCCCATGTTGTCCTCGATGGATACGGCACCGCCGGCGTTTTCCAAATACTCCTGCACCATGGGAAACCCTGCTCCGGTTCCACGGATATAGCGCTTCATCTTGCTGTTTGCGCTTGTAACGCCAAAGTCGAAAGCGCGCTCCTTGTCGTCGATGCCGGGTCCTTGATCAGCAAAGCGGATGGTGTCTCCGCCGTCCAGGATCGAGATGATGGGCTCGGCAAAGTGTGCGTGGATAAAGTTTTCGACAATCTCGCGGATGACCATGAGCGAGATATGGCCACCTTGTTCTTTCATGCACTGGTAGACGGTGTTGGTCGTCTCTTCCAAATACGTGCGGACATCCTGCGGATCAATGACGATCACACGCGGTGTCGACAGCATGTCGTCATAGACGGCGATGCGCGCGGCGTACATGGCTTTTGGCGCCTGCGTGGTCGTCTGCTCGCCTTCCGCACGCTCTTCGCGCACGCCGGTGATGTGCTCGTTGTCGGGTGCCGGGTCTCCGGAATCGACCATGGTGTAAAAGTCGTCAGACATGCCGCTCGCAATCTTTCAAAAGGTTTCGAACAAATAGTAGCTCACCGTGCAATGTTTCTCATCTTTCAACAACTTTTCAAAACCTGTTGAAAACTTTGGAAAATGGGCGAAAAGTTCTCAACATTGCCAACATGACCTGTTGAAAACTCGATGAAATATCGTGAAAAGTTGCCATGCACCGCTAAATCGAGCTCGGCTTATGGGGGAACCGTGTGAACTACGCAACCTTTTACCTTTGATTTCTTGACATTTGAACATTGATTTCCCTACAATCTTCAAGCTCACGTGTCTATATCTGCGTCCGCGCTCCCGCGGACACTCGAAATGCAGCAGGAGGAACTTAAGATGAAGCGTACGTATCAGCCTAATAAGCGTAAGCGTGCCAAGACCCATGGCTTCCGTGCCCGTATGGCCACCAAGGGCGGTCGTGCCGTGCTCGCCCGTCGCCGCGCCAAGGGCCGCAAGCGTCTCACTGTCTAGCAGCGATACACACATCTCGCATGAAGACTATTAAGTCTCGGCAAGATTTCGAGCATGTGTTCAGTCAGGGGCGTCGTTTCAATCACCCTCTGATTCGAATGACCATATGTGAATCGGTTGGCGAAGGCGGCTCCGGAAGGGTCGCCTTCGTTGGTGCTAAGCGACTCGGTTGTGCCGTCGTGCGCAACCGATCTAAGCGTGTGATGCGCGAGGCCGCCCGCAGCTGTGGATTTCCCGTTGCGGGTTATGACATCATCTTGTTTGCAACTCCCAAGACGAGGGTTTCCTCGCCGCAGGAGATGGACAAGGCATTGCGTTCGCTTATGAAACGCGCCGGCGTTGCCGGGGAGGAGCGATGAGCAATCACGTTTTGCGACGTGTTGCCATCGCTCCTATTCGCATATATCAACAGGTTATTTCGCCCTTATTGCCTGACGCCTGCATTTATTACCCAACGTGCTCGCAATACGCCGTCCAGGCGATTGAGAAGTACGGTGTTTTGAGAGGCTGCTGGCTTGCCGTGAGGCGCATCGCTCGCTGCAATCCCCTGCACGTCGGCGGTTATGACCCTGTGCCCTAGCGGGCACTCGCTATCGGAGGAAAACTTACATGTGGGATTGGATCGTTAACATCCTTTTCGAGCTGCTCAAGCTCATCCAGACCTTTGCGGTCGACTGGGGCCTGTCCATCATCATCCTGGTGGTCATCATCCGTCTGCTGCTGACGCCGCTTATGCTCAAGTCGACCAAGTCGACGGCTCGCATGCAGGTGCTGCAGCCCAAGATGCTCGAGATCCAGGAGCGCTACGCCGACGATCCCCAGCGTCAGGCCGAGGAGATGCAGAAGTTCTACAGCGAGAACAAGTTCAATCCGCTGTCCGGCTGCCTGCCGCTTCTGATTCAGATGCCTATCCTGTTTGCCCTGTTTACACTGCTGCGTAACCTGCCGCAGTACTTTAACGAGGGCACGTTCTCGTTCTTCAACATCCTGCCCGACCTGACCACCACGCCGAGCGCTTCCTTTGCCGATGGCTTTGTGGTCGCGCTGCCTGCGCTGGTCTGCCTGATCCTGTTCGCCGTCCTGACCCTGATTCCGCAGCTCTACATGTCGCGCAACCAGACCGGCCAGCAGGCTCAGAGCATGCGTATGATGGCCGTCGTCATGACGGTCATGATGCTTTGGATGGGCTGGAGCCTTCCCGTTGGTGTTCTGCTGTACTACGACGTCTCGTCTGCTTGGCAGGTTATCCAGCAGATTTTTGTGACGCAGAAGGTCATCGACAAGGCGAAGGCCGATGAGGAGGAGCGTCTTAAGAACGCTCCGCTGCAGGTTGAGGTCACTCGTCGTGAGAAGAAGCCGCGCCCGCACAAGAAGAAGTAGTAGGATATCAATCTTATTTAGGTACCTAACTTTTGGAGTACGTTATGTCTGAAGAGATCATCGAGGATATGCTTGAGGAGGTTGCCCCGCAGGTTGCGGGCGATTATCCCGAGATTGCACAGCGCTACAAGGCTGGTGAAGAGCTGACCGATGAGGAGCTCGACACCATTGCCGATGTTGCGATTTCCATCCTGCGTTCCATCCTTTCGCACTTCGATGCCGCCAACTCTCCTATCGATGAGTATGAGGGCGACGAGGGTGAGCTGATTTTGGATGTAACGGCTCCCGATCTTGCTGTTCTCATTGGCCGTCATGGTCGCACCCTTGATGCCCTTCAGGTTATGTTCTCTTTGCTGGTGAGCCGCAAGCTTGGCTTTAGGTATCCGGTTGTAGTGGACGTCGAGGGATACAAGAGCCGCCGTCAGGACAAGGTTGCCTCCATGGCTCAGTCTGCTGCCGAGCGTGCTATCCGCACTCATAAGAGTGTTTCGCTTCCGCCCATGAATGCCTATGAGCGCCGACTGGTTCACATTGCACTTCGTGGCAATGATGCCGTCGATACTCATTCTGAGGGTTCTGACCCTGATCGCCATGTGGTGATTGTTGCTCGATAATCTACTCGAGCTTATGCTAAGGGGACGTGGCTTCCACGTCCCCTTTTTTTGTCAAAAGTTCTCGATACACTGATTTTTGTCAGAAAGGAGCTCTCGTTGTTAGTACTTACTGATCAGCAGGCTGACGAGATGTTGAGTCGTCAAGCTTTCTATTGCAAAGAGTATTCCTTGAGCGTAACTGATGTTGAGCTGAGGAAATGTATTCAGCATTTGGATTTGGTTCTAGAAACAAATAAGACAACCAATCTCACCCGTATTCTTAACGTAGAAGATGCTGCAGTACTTCATATCCTCGACTCACTTGTTTTACTCCCCTATATCAATAAGGCTCCCGAGGGAGCTTTGCTCGATATGGGTACAGGTGCGGGCTTCCCTGGTATTCCGTTAACCATAGCCACGCATCGTAAAGCTACTTATATTGACTCTGTTGGCAAGAAGGTTGATGCTGTCAATTCTTTTGTCCATGCTCTTGGATTGAAACATGCTCATGCGGTTCATGATCGTCTTGAAGAATATGCTCGAAGCCATAAGAAGCAGTTCTCCGTTGTAACCGCACGCGCACTGGCCCCTCTACCGATTCTTGTTGAGTATGCGGCTCCGTACCTGAAGGATGGAGGGCTATTTGTTATCACCAAGGGCAATCCTTCGGATGAGGAGCTTGCTTCCGGTATGTCAGCAGCTAAGATTTGCGGCTTCACTTTGCTTCTGAATGACGCAATTGATTTGCCTGAAGGCTTGGGTCATAGGGAGTTCATTGTTCTTAAGAAGAGTCATCAAGCATCCGTTTCATTGCCTCGTGCAAATGGCATGGCAAAGAAGAATCCGCTTGCCTAGATGTTTCACGTGAAACATAATGGATACTAACAACTTGCAGTGTTTCACGTGAAACATGGCGGTTGATATCGATTCGGAATGTTTCACGTGAAACATCCTCCGTTTGACAGCTTTAATACACACCAGGAGGGACCGTGGGATTTCGCGACGTTAAGCGTTCTAAGAGCGCAAAAGACACGCGTATCATTGCAATCATCAATCAAAAAGGCGGTGTCGGTAAGTCGACGACGGCTGTAAACCTTGCAGCAGCACTGGGTGAGCAGGGTCGTAAGACACTGATTGTCGATTTTGATCCGCAGGGAAACAGCACCAGCGGATTCGGAATTGAAAAAGAAGACCTTGATCACTGCATCTATGATGCATTGTTGAATGATGTGCCGGCAGAATCGCTTGTTCTTGATACAAATTGCAAAAAGGTATTCGTAATTCCGGCTACAATTCAGCTTGCAGGCGCGGAAATTGAGCTCGTAAGCGCAATCGCTCGTGAAACCCGCCTCAAAGATTTGCTTGAACCGATTCAGGACGAGTTCGATTTTATTTTCATTGACTGTCCCCCTTCGCTCGGCCTGCTTACTATCAACGCCTTGACCGCGGCAGACAGCGTTTTGATTCCGATCCAGTGCGAGTATTATGCACTCGAGGGCGTTACGAAGCTGCTTGAGTCAATGAAGATGGTTAAATCACGTCTGAACAAGGGCTTAGACACCTATGGTGTGCTTATGACCATGTATGACTCGCGTACTTCTCTATCGAATCAGGTTGTTGAGGAGGTTCAATCGTACTTTGGTGATAAGGCGTTTAAGACGCTGATCCCCCGTACCGTTAAAATCTCTGAAGCTCCGTCTTTTGGAGAACCGGTAATTACCTATGCACCTCAAAATAAGGGTGCAAAAGCGTATATGAACCTTGCAAAAGAGGTGATCAAGCGTGCCTAGTGTAAAGAAACGTGGTGGATTGGGACGTGGACTCAATGCTTTGGTCTCAGAGGCCGAGTATGAGACCGGTGGTTCGGCTGCATCAGCTTCAAAGGCTGCATCTGAAACGAAACTACCTATTGAGGATATTGTTCCCAACCCTAACCAACCGCGAATTCACTTTAACGAAACTGAACTTCGCGAGTTGAGCGAGTCAATCCAAGAACATGGCGTTTTGCAGCCGCTTTTGGTTCGCAAGCATGGAAACGGCTATGAGATCATCGCTGGTGAGCGTCGTTACCAGGCGTCAAAGCTTGCTGGTCTTGAAGAGCTGCCTGTCATCATTAAAGATGTTAATGATGAAGAGATGCTTGCTCTTGCTCTTATCGAAAACCTTCAGCGTTCTGATCTGAATCCCGTCGAAGAGGCCAAAGGCTATCGTCAGCTTATCGATGCCAGCGGTATGACCCAGGAGGCATTGTCGAAGGCAGTAAGCAAGTCACGCTCTGCAATTACAAACTCGCTGCGTCTTCTCGATCTCCCCGAAATAGTTCAGCAGATGATTTTTGAGGGCAAACTTACTGCTGGTCATGCACGTGCGATTCTTGCGGTTCCCTATGAGGACGCGCGTATTCGACTTGCAGAGAAAGTTGTTGCAGAGGGCCTTTCCGTAAGAGCGACAGAAAATCTTGCTCCGTTGTTTTCTGCCGGAGAGACACCTAAGACGCCGAGGCCTGCGACGCCTCAGTCTTTTAAAAAGGCCGCCCGTGTGCTTCGCCAGGTTTTTAATACCAACGTGCGTGTGAAGAGCTCGCGTGGAAAGAATAAGATCGAGATTGAGTTTAAAGACGAGGAAGAGCTCTCTCGTATTCTTGGCGAAATGATTCAGTTTGATCAAGGAGGCCAAGATGAGGAATAAGATTTTAACAGCGATTGCATTGGCGACGACTGTCGCGGCTGGTGCCTTTGCTGGCTATAAGATCGCGACAGACGATGAACTTCGAGGTCGTTTGCTTCGTGGCGCGCAAGATATCGTCGATACTTCCAAAAAGAAAATGGATGTTATGACAGAAGATGTTGCCATGCGTACTGCTCAGGTAACGAAGAATCCCAAGATTAATCAAGGTTGGGTCAGCAACCAATGGGAAAATGTAGGTTATTAGGTACCTAACAATTACTTAGCATATTTTAAGGGGTCCTTGTCTGATTCATGAGACAAGGACCCCTTATTTTGGCGGTGAAAAATGGGACAGGTAGCAGCTGATTTAAAATTAAGATCAATAAATGAAATGACCCCGGTTGCATATTCTGCAACCGGGGTCATTCGATGTTTCACATGAAACGTTTTGGGGCGCGACTCCCCTATGCGTTCTTCTGAACTTTGAAGCGCTGCTTCAGCTGTCCGCAAGCGGCGTCAATATCGTTACCACGGGAGTTACGAATCGTGGTCTCGATGCCACGGGACTCAAGACGACGCTGAAGATCCTCAACCTTATGAATCGGCGACGGCTTGAGCGGGCTACCATCGATGTCGTTAAGCTGAATGAGGTTAACGTGGCACAGCGTTCCCTCGCAGAAGTCGCAGAGCGCCTGCATCTCGGGATTCGTATCGTTGACGCCTTCGATCATGGCATACTCATAGGTTGGGCGGCGGCCGGTCTTCTCGGTGTAGAGCTGAAGTGCCTCGTGAAGGCGAAGCAGCGTGTACTTCTTAACACCGGGCATGAGCTTATTGCGCGTCGACTGGATGGCGGAATGCAGTGAAACAGCAAGCGTGAACTGCTCGGGGATGTCGGCAAATTTGCGAATACCGGGAATAACTCCACTGGTAGAGACGGTGAGGTGACGAGCACCGATACCGATGCCATCGGGGTCGTTGAGGATTCGCAGCGCCTTGAGAACCTCGTCGTAGTTGGCAAACGGCTCGCCCTGGCCCATGAAGACAACGCTCGTGGCGCGCTCGCCAAAGTCGTTGGATACATGAAGTACCTGGTCGACGATCTCTTGAGCGGTCAGAGAGCGCTTGAGGCCGTTGAGACCGGTAGCGCAAAAGGCACAGCCCATGCCGCAGCCTGCCTGGGTGGAAACACAGACGGAAAGCTTGTTACGACGGGGCATGCCGACAGTCTCGACGGAAACGCCGTCGTGGTACTCGAGCAGATACTTGCGCGAGCCATCTTTGGAAACTTGCTTGGTGAGTTCAGTGGGCGTGTCAAAGGCAAAAGCCTCTTTAAGCTGCTCGCGGAAAGCCTTGGGAAGGTTGGTCATATCGTCGAACGAACAAACGTTCTTCTCAAAGACCCATTCAATGAGCTGCTTCGCGCGGAAGGCGGGCTGGCCAAGTTCGGCCACGAGCTCGCGAATATCGTTTTGGCTCAAGTCGCGAATGTCCTGAGATTTAGTCCTGGGATTCATGGAAGCCTTTCGATTTTGGGGAAACGTAGAGGGTATCGCTACAATATGGTATCAGCTGCAGAAATTATAGAGGAGGAGTCTGCCCATGCCGGGTAAAAGCCTAGAGAACATGCACGTAGCGGTCTTGGCGGGCGGTCATTCCGCTGAGCGCGAGATCTCGCTCAATTCGGGAAAGAACGTTGTGGTGGCACTGAAAGAAGCCGGTTACACCTCGGTGGAGCTGCTCGATACGGCCGCTGATGACTTTATGGTAACCATGGCAACCGGCGGCTTTGACGTGGCGTTTATCGCCATGCATGGCGCCGGCGGCGAGGATGGTGCCATGCAGGGCGCCATGGAGACCCTGGGTATCCCCTACACGGCCTCGGGCGTGCTTGCCAGCGCCTGCGGTGCCGACAAAGAGGTCTCTAAGCTCCTGTACGCCAAGGCGGGCATTCCCATTGCCCCCGGCCTTGCGCTCGAGGTGGGCGATGAAGTCGATATCGATCATATCGTCGAGGTTTGTGGCGAGCGCAGCTTTGTGAAGCCGGCCGTCAACGGTTCCAGCTATGGCATTTCCCTGGTCCATGAGCCCTCCGAGCTGCCCGCGGCAATCGCCAAGGCGTTTGAGTACGGCGACAAAGTGCTGGTCGAGAAGTGTATCGAGGGTACCGAGATCACCGTCGGCGTATACGGCGAAGATGACGTGCGCGCTCTGCCGATTGTCGAGATTCGTAAGCCCGAGGACTGCGAGTTCTACGATTTGGACGTGAAGTATGTCGACCCTACGGACATCCATCGCATTCCGGCGCAGATTTCACCCGAGAATTACGCTCGTGCCCAGGAGCTTGCCTGTGCTGCTCACAAGGCCCTCGGTTGCCTGGGTATCTCGCGCAGCGACTTTATCGTGAGTGAGGACGGCCCCGTTATCCTCGAGACCAATACCATTCCCGGCATGACCGATACGTCGCTGTATCCGGACGAGATCCGCCACACCGACGACATGACGTTCCCGCAGGTCTGTGACAGCCTGATCCGTATGGGCCTTCGTCGAGCGGGCATTGCATGCTAATCGAGGACGCGGTTTCGTCAGGAACGCCGCAGTTTGTCATCGACTCCTATGCCACGCTTGCCGAACGCGCCAAAACGCAGTCCTTCGGCCTTATCGAGGAAGATGTGATCGTCCTCGATACCGAGACCACAGGTCTTTCGGTGCAGGACAACGAGCTGATCGAGATCTCGGCGGCCCGTCTTTCGGGCCGCGAGATCGTCGACCGCTTCGATACCTTCGTGCATCCCAAGCAGCTGATTCCCGCCGAGATTACCGAGCTCACGAGCATTACAAATACCGATGTGGCAGATGCCCCGTCGGCCGTTGAGGCCGTCGCCGCTCTCGCCGATTTTGTCGGTGGTTGCCCGGTGATCGCACATAACGCCACGTTCGACCGCTCGTTTATCGAGTCGGTCAAAGGCGGCGTCAACGTGAGCGATATTTGGATCGATTCGCTGGCACTGTCGCGCATCGCGCTTCCGCGCCTGGCCTCGCACAAGCTGTCTTTTATGGCCGATCTGTTTGGCTGTGACTCGGTATCACACCGTGCCAATGCCGACGTCGACGCCCTGTGTGGCGTATGGCGCGTGTTGCTCGTGGCGCTCACCGACTTGCCCCAGGGCCTCATGGCGCGCCTAGCCGACATGCATCCGGATGTGCCTTGGTCCTATCGTCCTATCTTCTCATTCTTGGCGGGGCAGAACCCTGGTTCTATCTTCTCTCTCAGCGCCGCTCGTGCTGACGTTCTCAAGGCCGATCGCGCCGACGATCGGGTGGACGCCGACGAACTGCCGGTCCTCAAGATGCCGAGTCGTGAGGAGATTGAGGCGGACTATGCGCCAGGTGGCCTGGTCAATCGCATGTATCCCACCTACGAGCCGCGTGATGAGCAGATCGCGATGGCGCTCGAGGTCCGCGATGCGCTGGTCTCGGGCACTCATCGTGTAATTGAGGCGGGCACAGGCGTCGGCAAATCGATGGCCTATCTGGTGCCTTTTGCCGAGGCGGCACGCCGTAACAACATCACGGTTGGTATTGCGACCAAATCGAACAATCTTGCCGACCAGCTCATGTACCATGAGCTGCCAAAACTTGCCGAGCAACTGGACGGTGGCCTGTCATTTTGCGCTCTCAAGGGGTATGACCACTATCCGTGCCTGCGCAAGCTTGAGCGCATGAGTCGCGGCCAGGTCGAGATTACCACCAAGCGCGATCCGGCGGACACGCTCACGGCGGTCGCGGTCATTATGGCGTACGTCTGCCAATCAGCCGATGGCGATCTCGACTCGCTCGGCATTCGGTGGCGCAGCGTCAACCGCCCCGACTTTACGACGGCCTCGCGCGAGTGTGCTCGTCGCCTCTGCCCGTTTTTCCCTGATAAATGTTTGGTCCACGGCGCTCGCCGTCGTGCGGCGCATGCCGACGTGGTGGTCACCAACCATTCCCTGCTGTTCCGTAATGTCGCGGCCGAGGGCAGGATTTTGCCTCCGATTCGTCATTGGGTAATCGATGAGGCCCATTCCATCGAGCGCGAGGCGCGCCGCCAGTGGGCGCGCGTGGTGTCGGCGGACGAATCACGCGTTCTGTTTGAGCGCCTGGGTGGCTCGAGCACCGGCGCGCTAAGCCAGGTTTCCCGTGATTTGTCAACCTCCGAGGGCTCTACGCTCTATCTGGGCCTTACTGCCAAGGCAACGTCGACGGTTGCGCGCGCGAGCATGGCAATCGCCGACGTGTTCGATGGCGTTCGCGAGCTCGGTCGCCGTGCCCGTGGGGGTTATGACAATGCCAATCTATGGATTGGCCCCGAGCTGCGCGAATCTGACGACTGGCATGATTTCTTACAGTCGGCCTACGCTGCCATCGACGCATTGGAACAGGCTGACAAGAGCGTCGACGCGCTGGTGCAAGCCGTCGCCGCCGACAAGCCCGAGGTTGTTGTCGACCTGGGTGATATCTCGCGCCGCCTGCACGAGCTGGCCGAGAACCTCAAACTCATCATTGATGGCACCGATGAACACTACGTGTATTCGTTGCAGGTCAATCGCAGGCTGCGTGCCGGCGGAGAGTCAATGACCGCAGAGCGCATCGACATTGGCGAGGCCTTGGCAACCGAGTGGCTGCCCGAGGTTCACACGGCTATCTTTGCCTCGGCGACCATGACGGTGTCCAAAAGCTTCGAACACTTTAACCACGCGGTCGGCCTCGATCGCATCGGTGCTTCAACATCCTCATCGCTGCACTTGGACTCGAGCTACGACTTCGATTCGAACATGGCTGTAGTCGTTGCGGGCGATATCCCCGATCCGCGCGATCGCGAGAGCTATCTTACGGCGCTCGAGCGCGTGCTGGTCGACGCCCATCTTGCCATGGGCGGATCGGTGCTCACGCTGTTCACCAATCGGCGCGACATGGAAGACCTGTACGCCCGCATTGAGCCCAAGATAGCCCGTGCGGGTCTGGAACTCAACTGCCAGCAGCGCAACTCATCTCCTCGTCGCCTGCGCGACCGGTTTATCAACGAGCCGACCTCGTCGCTTTTTGCGCTTAAGGCCTTCTGGGAGGGATTCGACGCCAGCGGCGAGACGCTGCGCTGTGTCATCATTCCCAAGCTGCCGTTCTCGAGCCCCACGGACCCGCTCTCGTGCGAGCGCAACTTGCGCGAAGACCGCGCTTGGGCGCGCTATTCGCTGCCCGAGGCGGTGCTCGAGGTCAAGCAGGCGGCCGGCCGCCTTATCCGCTCGTCGACCGATTGCGGCGTGCTGATTCTGGCCGACCCGCGCCTGGTGACGAAGGGCTACGGAAAGAAGTTCTTAACGTCGCTGCCCACGAGCTCCTACCGGCGCATCGAATCGGCGCAGATCGGGCACTATCTGCAACTGTGGCGCGCACGCCACGAACGGCGCCGCTAAAGCGGACAGACGAGGGTTTTTGCCATATCGCACAGACGCTTTGACAGGGCGGGGCCATCCAAGATGCGGATGGCTCCGCCCGCTGCGATTATCTGGCTCAGTAGCCAACGCTCGGAGCCGTAATGCACGGTTACCGTTGCCATGTCTGCCCCGCGGCGCTCGATTAGGGTGATGCCGGCCCAGTCCAGATGCTCCGCCATACCGAATGGCATCAAGAGCTTTGCGCTACGCTGCGTCCGGGCAAGGGAATCGTGGAGGGATGCAACGTCCGGTGCGTGAGGCACGACGGAGTCTTCCGTCAAGGCGAGCCCCTCGATTTTATCCATGCGATAGGTGCGCTGCTCATCGACTGCGATGTCCCAGGCAATCAGGTATGTTTGGTCGCCGTTTGCCGTAATGCGCAAGGGGTCGACCAGACGCTCGCGTGGCCGTGCATCGTCCATCGAGCGATACGAGATGCGGCAGCGAACGCCGTCCTGAATGGCGCAGCTCAGCTGCTGCCAGTGCGACCCGTGGTTGACGGTGTCAAAGACGCGCTGGTTATAGCCGAGCTCTTCGGGTAGAAGGGCATGTCGAATCCGGGCTGCCGTCTGTGGCTCGATCCCCAACGATTCAAGTTCATGGTTGAGCACAGCGCCCTCGGCGGCACTCAGGCGCAACGGTAGCACACGCCCGGCGTCACCGGTGAGGACCACACGCTCGCCGCGGCATTCGCAGATGATGCGCGCGCCCGATTCTCGGTCTGCGAGCGTCGAGACGATCTCGAGAATCTCGTCGAGCGACACTCCCGTGATGTCAAAGCGACTGCAAATCTCGGTTCGTGTCATGCCGCTCTCGCCGGCGGCGTAGAGGGCCTCCATGATGTCGATGGCGCGCGAGAGCCTCTGCTCGCTGGTGAGTTTACGCACGGGCATGCTCGTGCACCGTCCTTTCAATGAGGTGGTTCCACGCCTGTTTGAGCGATTTGGGGGCCACGGGCCTCATGCCGTCCATGGCGTGGGCCATGCAAAATGAGGCGGAGGCTTCAAGATCGCGCACGTCAACGGTCCAGATCCATCCTTCTTCGGCGTGCGTGAGTTGGCCTCGCCCGCGCGTGAGGCCGTTGATCATATCGATCTGCGTCTGAGGGGCGAACGAGAACGTAGCTGCAACGGGCGGTCGGTCGGCAAAATCGAATTCAAAGAACAGATAGTCGTTGAGATTGAAGTCCGCAGGGATGGCGTAGGCCTTCGAAGGACGCCAAGCGCGAACGATACGGTCGCAGCGGAATGTCCTGATGCCGTCGGTGACATTGTCGAGGCCGCAGAAGTACGCCACGCCCTCGCGCTCGAACATGCCGTAGACGCAGACGGTACGTTCTTTCTGCTCGCCGCGTCCGTTCTGATATAAAAATCGCAGCGCGCATCGCTCGGCAAAGGCGCTCCATACCGTATCGACGGTGGGAGAGCGGCGGATCGGTACTTCGTCCACCGTCGTCCTACCGGTGAGATAGGCAATCTTGGAGCGAATATCGGCAAGCGGTGCGGCAAAAGTGGATGAGCCGGCCGCTAGTGTCTGGTCGATGGCGTTGAGCAGGATATCGGCGTCGTCTGCGGTGATGAGGCCGCCTGCCGCAAACGTGTGCTCGCGGTCGATTGTCCACGAGCTTTCCTCGGTCTCCTGCGCGCCGGCGGGGCGAACCTCCTTGATTAAGATGCCGCGTTCGAGCAGTTTGTCACGATCGCGTCGAAACTTGCGCTTATCCGAGTCGATATTGCCCGAGCCATATCCCAGGTCAGAATCCAAGACGATCTGCTCGGTCGTCAGCGGTTCGGGGGAGCTGTTGAGCACAAAGAAAAGATTGAGGATGCGCTGAGCCGTTTTATCGAAACTGGGCTCCGAATTCCCCTTTTTAATTGTCGCGGTCGTGTCGCTTGCCGTCATAGAGTCCTCGCATGAGAAGGTGGTTTGCTGCCATGATTTTAGTCCGATATGGAGATTAGGCTATATCCTTGTCCGCTCGGGGCGTTAAGATGGCCCGAATTCGGTCGTTTGCGCTCGCTCGGGGTATACTTTCGACTATATACGGTTCTAATGTGCATGCATTGGGCCTATTTGTCGGATTATGGATGTGGAGCGCACATGGCGAACACCCAGAACTATATTAACCACCTGCTGCAGAACACCGGCATTACGCCGGCATGCAGCGAAGAAGAGCGCTTGGCTGCCGAGGATATCGCTCAGATCTTCCGCAACCACGGCTTTGATCCCGAGGTTCAGGAGTTCAATGCTCCGGCGCCCAGTAGGTTGGCATTTGCCGTTACCGGTATTCTTGCGTTTGCCGGTGCCCTGCTGATGGGCATCGGCGGCGGTATCGGCTTGGTCGGCACCTTGCTGGCCATTGTCGGCGCCGTTCTTTACGTGCTCGAGCGCACGGGCCACCCCGTGGTTTCGCGCCTGGGCAAGACGGGCGTAAGCCAAAATGTCATCGCCTACCACAAGGCCTCGGGCCCGCTCGCGTCTCCGCGCAACCGCCCGGTGGTCGTTGTCGCACACTACGACTCTCCCCGTGCTGAGCTGCTCGCCCGCGAGCCCTATGCTTCGTATCGTGCGCTCATCGCCAAGCTGTTGCCCGTTGCCACGGTTGCCCCTGCTGCCGTTGCCATCCTGCGTATCCTGCCGCTCCCCGGCGCGCTCAAGGTTCTGCTGTGGATTGTCGCGATCCTCGCTTCCCTCGTTGCACTTGCCAACGCGGCAAACATCATCTCTAACCGCCACATTCTTCCCTATACGTCCGGCGCGGTGTGCAACAAGTCTTCTGTCGCCGCTATGCTCGGCGTTATGGACAACGTTGCTCCCTTCCAGGGCGAGAACGAGTTTCCCGACGATGTTCCGTTCGATACCTATTTTGGGGAGCAGAAACGTCGTGCCGAGGAAATGGCGCGCGCGGCGGCGGAGTATGCCGCGGCCCAGCAGCAAAACGACTACGGCAACACCATCGAGTACGAAGAACCTACCTACGCCGAGGACGAGTTCGGTCAGCCGATTGCTCCCGGCGCTCAGACCGAGCCCGAACAGGGTGAGGCTTTCGACGAGCAGATCGAGGGCTTTGAGGGTGCGTCTGCCGACGAGACGCTGATCGGCGCCATCGTGCCCGAGGATCAGAATCAGACTGTCCAGGCCGAAGAGTTCAATGACGAGGTTCCCGCTGCCGAGTCGGCGGAGGAACCTGCCGCGGTCGAGCCCGAGCCCAAGCTCTATCGCAACGCCGCCGGCAACATCCGCTTTGGTTCGGATGCCATCCGTGCGCTCGGAATGCTTCCCGAGTCTTGCACGCTCGATTACGAGGAGGGCGAGGAACCGACGTTTGAGCCCGAGCCTGCGCCCGTTGTCACTGCGGATGATGAGTCTGCCGCGGTTACCGCTGCCGTTGCCGAGCCCGAGGCGGTGTCCGCGATCGATCCCGCGGCAGGACTGGACATTTTGGCTCCCGCCGCGCCGGTGCAAGACGTTGCGGACGAGTCTGACGACGATTACGTTGAACAGCCGAGGCGCGTGTCTTACGAGAGCGATACTGATTTCTCTGCCGAGATTCCCGCGGCAACGCCCCATGCCGACATTGCATCGGCGTTCTCGTCGATTGGCGCCAGCGCTTCCAACTTCTTTAAGGGTGCGCTTACAAAGGGCAAGAAATTTGTCGACGATTTCGAGGAGAAGCGCGCTGCCGCACGCGAGGCTGCCGAGCAGGAGGCTATCGCTCAGCAGCAGGCAGCCGAGGCGGCACGTGAGCTCGCGGCGCAAGAGTTCGAGCAGAACGAGGCTATGCAGTCCGTGCCCGTCGACGCCGCCGAAGCTACAACGTCCTTTGAGTCCCAGCAACCGACGTCCGCGGATGTTGTTGAGGCGACGACGTCTTTCGAGGCCCAGCAGCACGTCGATAGCACCATGTCGTTTGATGCCGCGAAGTTCGATTCCACGATAACGTTTGAAAAGCAAGGCACCGCGATTGCCGAGCCCCTTCCTGTTTCCGATGAACAGGGCGACGCGGTGGACGATGACGAGCCTATTGATGCTGCCGAAATCCAAGATGCCGCCGAGGACGAGCCCGTCGAGGCCAACTCTGACGAAGAACAATACGCGGCAGCCGAGCAAGATGAGTCGACCGAGGCCGAGCAGGAGGAAGTGCCTGCGGTTTCCGAGGCTCCCGAGACAGATGAGTCGAGGCCTTACTCCACGCAGATTTTCACCATGCCGACCCCGAGTGGTTCCGGTGCCACGGTTGCCGATGTCGCTCCCACCCAGGACGAAACGGTCGATTCCCTTATGGCCCAGATTTCCTCCCAGGCATCACCGCGTCCGCAGATGAATGTTCCCGATCCGGCGTCGGCACCGTCGCTTGCGCCCTCTTCGTCTCCGCTGGCTTCGGTCCCCGATCCGTCGCTGCCGTCGATGAAGCAGGCAAACGTTGCGTCTCGCACGTCGCTGTTCGACCTTCCCGATCCCTCTGCCCAGGTCAACGACCCCTTTGCTACTGCCCAGGGTCCCGAACCCACATCGGCACCCGTTGCGCCTCCTATGCCCGTTGCGTCGGGCGCGCAGCCGATCGAGACCATTTCGGCTCCCGCCCCGGCGGCACCCAAGTCTCGTAAGCGCGGCCTGGGTGGCCTGTTCGGCCGTAAAAAGAAAAACGAGCAGGACAGCATGAGTGACTGGCTGGGCGTCGAAGACGATTACGATGCCAAGAAGTCCGGTCGCGGTATCGGTTCGTGGGATAACTTCGAGGACGATAACGATGGCTGGAAGGGCGGCGCTACGTCTTCCGATGGCGCTTCTTCCGAAGATATGCTCTCGGCTGTCGCCTCTATGGGCGATGATGAGCTGCTCGGTCACGATATCTGGTTTGTGGCAACGGGCGCCTCGGATTGTGATGGCGCCGGCATGAAGGCCTTCTTGGCTTCGCACCGCGATAAGCTCCGTGGCGTATTCTTCATCAATCTTGAATCCGTCGGCGCCGGTAGGCTTTCGGTGGTGACGGTTGAGGGCGAACAGCAGCTGCTCAAGGGCGATCGCCGCATCATGAACCTGGTCAGCAAGGTGTGCAAGTCGTTCCATGTCGATTGTGGCGCGCTCGAGATGCCCTATGCCAAGACCGATGCCTATGCCGCGCTCGAGGCGAGCCGCCGAGCCCTCACCATCGCCGGCGTGGACGGCACGCGTCTGGCTTGCGCTCGTACCGAGGACGACCTGCCCCACAATGTCAACCCGACGAACATTGCCACGGTATCCGAGGTCGTGACCGAGGTTATCCGCCGTTCGTAGACGGAGCTCTAAGGAGTCAACGTGTTTTCGTATATTAAGCGCCATTGGCCTGTCTACGTGATTTTGACCTTGATTGCCATTGCGTTAGGATTTGGGGCTGCCTACATCGTGGGTGCGAAGGGCTCGACCCCCGCCTCCGCAATCAGCGAAGAGGTGGAGCAAGAACAGAGTACGGGTGCCGATGGGATTCCTGAGTCCGAGCAGGCAATCGTTGATGGTGGATCTTCGTCTGCAGAGTAGATACGGCGATTTACATGATTGAAAGCGGGCGAGCCAGTCCCCTGGCTCGCCCGCTTTTTCATCGCGCTAGCGCTTCTTTGGGATCGACCTAAGGCGAGCGAACCATAGGGCTGCGGCACTCGAGGTCAGGAGCGCGGTGATGCAAGCGGCGATGGGAACTGATCCTGTTGCCGGTAGGTCCTGCGGTAGGGTACAGCGTTGAATGACGCTGTCCTCGTCATGCGACTCAAGTTTATCGCCGCCACCGTTGCGGCAAAGATCGACGCGTGCGCTGTTGGTGAGTGCGGTTTGGGGCGTATAAGCCGACGTTGCCTGCATGTGTACGACTGCGCCCCGAGCGTCTGTGCCAAGGATTGCTTTGGCATCGTCAAGGTCGTCGTGCTCATCTTTGAGATCATCGCGGGTCCAAGAATCCGCATCGCTTCGAGTCGTAAAGTCGGCGGCTACCGCACCGTATTCAATTCGAATACCCGTTACGACGGTATTGGACGCAAGGTCGAGTTCTTTCGCCTCGAGTGTGGTGGATTCCGTGGTCGAGACATCCGCCTTCCACAGGTGCCAGCCGTCGTAATCGACGAGGCGGCAATCCTCACCCAGGCTCTCTTTTACTTCGTCGGACTCAAGCCAAGGATTTTCGTGCCCATCGTCAAGTGTCGCGTTTGTCGGCTCATCGACGTCTGTCGAGTCCAACGGCGTCGTGCGATACCACACGTTGCACAGACCGTTGAGGTCGCCGATGGCGACGGGGGTTTCGATTGAGACGAATCTCGCCGTATCGTCCTCGGTACACTCAAGATCATCGGTAATTGTGAACTCATCAACCCAGGTAGCTGAATCGTTTCGAGCGTCGATGGTATAGGAGAAAAGCCCATCCGTATTGGTTTGCATCGCGGCACGGTTTTTACCATCGCCGTTAGCCAACAGGCCCTTTTCGATAGGTTGGACAAGTTCCTGACGCTTGTCGACCTGCCCCTTGATCTCGATGGGCGCATCCTTCATCGCGACGGATTGGACTTCTCCCGTATCCTTTATTTCAAACGTTATCTCCTCGGCAAGGTCATAGGTCCGCGGAGACATCATTTCGCGCAACGAGTAGGTGCCGGGTGCAAGATGTTCGACGCGGTGCGGCTTGTCGGATGAGGTCCAGGAGTCTATTTCGGTTTTATCGGGACCATATAAGGTGAGCTGTGCGCCTTCCACTTCCTGCTCACCGCTTGCATCGACCTTGGAGATATCAACCTTGGTGTAATCGTCGGATACGTTAAGCCGTGCTTCTACAACGGGTGTTTTCTGGTCGCCATAAGTAAGGTCGACAATATGGGTTGTCTGATCGAGCAAGAAGCCTGCCGGCGCTTGAGTCTCGACAACTTCGTAGCGTGCGGTGCCAGATCCCAGTGGGAGGTTGTCCGCGCGTGCTTCTCCAGTTTCATCCGTCGTGACGGTAGCGACAGTCTCACCGTCGAGCGCGGCAATGCTACCGTCGGGGCGCACGATATCACCCGAGGCACGGATCTCAAAAACGGCGCCCGCGAGGCTGCTGCCGTCTATGGCATCGGTTTTAACGATCCTGATGTTTCCGGTCGCGGCGTGGTCATAATACGAGGCGATTGCAACGGGCGTTAGGTTCATGTCGGCGGGTATGTTTACCTCGATCTCTTCGCCGACAAGATAGGGCTCTTTGGCCGAGGTTTCGCGTACATAATAGGTGCCCGGCACGAGCGATTCGGGCAGTGTGACGGTGCCGGTCGCGTCAGTCGTAAAGGTGTCCATTACGTTATGTGCTGGATACCAGCAAGTTTGTGAGACAGGTTCGTGATTGCTGTCGAGGAGTTGGAAGGTGAATCCGGCTAGGGGAACAGAAGCGCCTGTTTGGGCATCGCGTTTTACAATCTGGAGATGCGTCGACAGAGCGTGGTTGTCCACGATATATTGAAGCTCGGCGCCGTCGGAAATCTGATTGGCCCCGACGGTCCATTCCCCTGCACGTTTAAAACCCTCGGGGACGGTTTCCGGAACCTCGCGAACCGTGTAGCCGGCACGGTCGTATGGGACGGCTCCGTGGACACCGGCGGGTCGCTTGCCTGTGCCGAACCATGCTTCGGGCTGATCTTTGGTGGAGGCAAAGCCATAGATGTTTGTGGTCAGTGTGCCAACAACCTGATGAGAGCTGTTGCTGACAACCTCAAAGACAACACCTCCCGCCGGCTGCTCTAGGCCGGATTGGTCGCTACTGCCGTAATCCTTGAATTTGGAAATCTCAAGGTCAAACGCAATGGGGATATCGGAAACGCGAGATTCGATCTCGACCACGCCTGAATCGCCGAGCTGGTCGGCTCCAACGGTATAGGTCCAGCTGTCGTTGGATGGCAGGTAGCCCTCGGGGGCTTTTGATTCGTAGATGGTAAAGGTTCCTAAGGGGACATCGGCGAGAGTGGCCCGACCGCTTTCGTCGGTCGTGAGGATTTGCGCCCATCCAGGGGTTGATTGCGACACACACGTGAACTCTGCTCCTGCGAGTGAAGATCCCACCTGGGGGCCGGCATTCGTCGTGGCATCGAGTTTTACGATACGCAGGTTGATGGTGCCGGGCTGTTCATCAATGGCGACCCGCCCGCCGTCATTCCCCGTGGTAAAGGCAATACGATCGTGGCGGGGGACATAGCCGGCCGGCGCCTTCGTTTCAACTAGGTAGTATGCCGTGTTGGGTAGGAGTGTTGCCTGTGCTCGACCGTTGCCGTCCATCTGGATGGTACCAACACGCGCGCCGCTGGCGCTCTCAAAAATATCGAATGTTGCCCCGGTAAACTGATAGGTATTGTTTCCGCTGGTAATAACGGTGTTAGCAGACTGCTTTTGGAAGGAAACAGAGACCGCCGGCAGTACATAGAGCATGTCTTGACGTTTGCTGCCGCCCGATACAGCCCCTAGATAGCGTCGCGCGCGGTGCGGAGCGGCTTTGATGCTTCCTGATTTTGCGCTGTCGTGGAGCCACCTCGCAGCCGCCACGACTTCATTGTCGGCGGTAAAGTGTCCGCTCTTGGTTTTACCCTGAGCGGTCGTGTAGGAGTAGGTGCCGTCGACATGGGTAGTGCCGTTGAGCATCCATACGGCAAGCTGGGTGGCGGCGCGGGCGCGATCGGGTGAAAGATGGTAACCGCCAAACGACGTGGTGGTTGGATATCCGTGACAAACGATTGCCGCGAACTCGTCGTCGAGCCACACCCAGCCTTGATCAAAGTTGAGCCATGGGCCGCCCGGTTTGGTGGGGCCGGGGCGCTCCTGGTTCATGCAGTAGGCAATCGAGGTGTCTTGAGCTTCATACTTGCCGATGAAGAAGGGTCCACAATCATCGCTAATAGTGCGGAAGCCGAGCTGGTCGTAGCCATCGACGGCAAATGCGGCTCCCGGTGCCAGGCAGCCGAAAAGCAGGAAGAGGAGCAGGAGCAGCGGACCTGTTGCGATTGCGCTGTGGACAGAGTGCGTGGGTGCGTTGGACATGGCTGCTCCTTATCCCTCGTGCGTCGCACGGGGAGGCTGCGACGCGTAGGATGAGGCTACCCCCGAGGTTCATGCGGGTAAGTACCGGAGCCTGACCAAAAGCTTGCCCAATTCCTGACAAATTGAGCTCAAATACAACGATCAAGCAAAAGTGCAGGTAGAAGATAGGGAGAACAGGAGGTCAAAGGTCCTCGTCTCCACAATTGACGCGATTTTCAAACGAATCTCCACAGCTAAAACAAGCATCACCACCCTTGTATCGAACAAGACAACCGCGTTATACTATCCCCCACATATGCGGGCATCGCCAAGTGGTAAGGCATCAGCTTCCCAAGCTGACACTCGCGGGTTCGAGTCCCGTTGCCCGCTCCAGTAAAAAGCGCAAGCACGGCAGCGTTACGTTGCCGTGCTTTTTACTACCAAGCGCCGGGACTCGAACCCGCCAGGGTGCGAGCGTTAAGCAAACGCGAAGCGTTTGTAGCGAGCAGGCGAAGGCGCCGACAGGCGCCTGAAGCCGGTGCGGATTTGCGAAGCAAATGCGCAGACGTCCCGTTGCCCGCTCCATCGAGCACGGGAGACAGCCGGGAGCGTCAAATTCAACCCATTTTGCCCGCGCATGGGCGTAGGTCCTGGTCTACCGGCCGCAGCCGGTGGGGATTTGCGAAGCAAATACGCGGACGTCCCGTTGCCCGCTCCAATTCCAAAATGTTAGGTTAATGCCTGCTGCCCATACTTGCACCTGCGCACGGTACAATGGTTGGGTTACGACCAACGTGCCAATAACCAAAAAGGAGCCGCTATGATCGATCGCTATACCCGCCCGGAGATGGGACACATTTTCTCCCTCGAGAACAAGTACGCCATTTGGCAGGAGATCGAGGTCTTGGCCTGCGAGGCCCAGGCGGAGCTCGGCAAGATCGGTATTTCCAAAGACGAGGCCCAGTGGATCCGCGACCATGCCAACTTTGAGAAGGCGAAGGTCGATGAGATCGAGGAAGTCACGCGCCACGACGTCATTGCCTTCCTGACCAACATGAAGGAATACATCGATGCCGATGTTCCCGAGGGCGACCCCAAGCCCAGCCGCTGGGTTCACTATGGCATGACCAGCTCCGATCTGGGCGACACGGCCCTGTGCTACCAGCTCACCCAGGCCTGCGACCTGATCATCGAGGATGTCAAGAAGCTCGGCGAGATCTGCAAGCGTCGCGCCTTCGAGGAGCGCAACACGCTCTGTGCCGGCCGCACTCATGGCATCCACGCCGAGCCGATGACCTTCGGCATGAAGTTTGGCTCTTGGGCCTGGGAGCTCAAGCGCGATCTGGATCGTCTTGAGGACGCCCGCAAGAATGTTGCCTTCGGTGCTATCTCGGGTGCTGTCGGCACGTACAGCTCCATCGAGCCGTTCGTCGAGGAGTACGTCTGCGAGCACCTGGGCCTGGTTCACGACCCGCTGTCCACGCAGGTTATCAGCCGCGACCATCACGCCTATCTCGCCGGCGTTCTTGCCACCACCGCGGCCACCTGCGAGCGCATCGCTACCGAGGTTCGCAATCTGCAGAAGACCGATACGCTCGAGGCCGAGGAGCCGTTCCGTAAGGGCCAAAAGGGCAGCTCCGCCATGCCGCACAAGCGCAACCCCATCACCATGGAGAAGGTCTGCGGCCTGTCGCGCGTCGTGAAGGCCAACGCGCAGGTTGCCTTCGACAACGTCGCCCTGTGGCACGAGCGTGACATTTCGCACTCCTCTGCCGAGCGCGTCGCCCAGGCCGACAGCTTCATCGCCCTCGACCACATGTTCCAGTGCCTCATTCGCGTTATCGACGGCCTGCAGCTGTACCCTGCCCGCATGATGGCCAACCTCAATAAGACCCGCGGCCTCATCTTCTCCTCCAAGGTGCTGCTCGCCCTCGTCGACACGGGCATCACCCGCGAGGACGCGTACGTCATTGTGCAGGAGAACGCCATGGCAACCTGGCACGAGGTACAGGATTGTGTCTCCGGCCCCACCTTTAAGGAGCGTCTCGAGGCCGACCCGCGCTGCACCGTCAGCCAGGAGAAGCTCGACGAGATCTTTGATCCGTGGGACTTCCTCACCCGTATCGACACAGTCTTTGATCGTCTGGAGCAGCTGAGCTTCGAGTAGGTTCGGGCATAACGTTAGCTTTTTAGGGCGCTTTGCTGGTAATGTGTGTTGCCGGCAAAGCGCCTCGTTGCATTTAGGGAAAGACGGGGATAATAGTCGTCTCGAATAACATTCTGAGAGGGGATCGCATGATTTCGTTTGATTACAAGCCTCAGGGCGTGTGTGCTCGCAATATTCACCTTGACCTTTCCGATGACGGCAACAAGGTGATGGGCGTTGAGTTTACCGGCGGCTGCGATGGTAACCTCAAGGCCATCTCCAGGCTGGTCGAGGGTGCTCCTGCCGATCGGGTAATCGAGGTTCTCGCCGGTAATACCTGCGGTATGAAAAAGACCTCCTGCGCCGACCAGCTTACGCGCGCTATCGAGGCCGCTCGCGCCGAGATCGCCTAATGGGTATCGCCGATCACATCAAGAATGGAATATCGCGTCGCGGCTTTGTGCTCGGTGGGGCTGCCGCGGGCGCTGCCACGTTGCTTGCCGGATGCTCGAAAAAAACGGGCACCAGCGATGATGCCGCCGGCGAGCCGCAGGTTATCAAGGACGATTCCAAAATCATCTCGATTACGGATGAGTACGAGGCAGTCGACATCGATCTTGAGCCGGCGGCGTCGTGGACGCTGCCGCTGGGTACGCTGCTGTACTACTGCGACGGCGATTACGCCGCGGCGATGATGGCGCCCGCATCGGCACTGCACGCCAACACGCTCGGTGTGCTCAACCTGGGCGATGGCTCGCTTACCACATTAATCGAAGATCCTGTCGAGGGCACGGGATATGCATTCTACGATGTCCGTGCCGGCGACGGCGTATTCGCGTGGGTTGAGATGAACTTTGCCAATTCATCGTGGAAGCTCTACGCTCAAAATCTGTCGGGCGCTTCGCTCTCTGGCGATGTGGCTGAGCTCGATCGAGGTGGCAAGGACTATGATCCGCCACTGTTTACGGCGTTCGGGTCATCGGTTATCTGGTATAAAATGCCTTCGGCAGGCGGCAATAAAACGAGTAGTGATTCGTTTTGCTATCGTCGCTCGCTTGATGAATCCAAGGCCGAGGTAATTTGGAAATCGACGGGCCGCTTTGCATCGGCCCCGCGCGCGAGCGACGGCATTTTGACCATCTCGCCGCGTGTCCGCAACGACGAGGGCGTCTACTACGGCATAACGGCAATCGATCTGACCGACGGCAACAACACCAAGCGTGCCCAGCTGGTCCTTCCCTCGTCAGTCTCGCCTTTCGAGGCCGTATATATGGGCGATACCTTCGTGTTTTCTATCGAGGCGACCTATAGCGGTGTGGGCAGCCTGGGCAACATGGGCACGTATATCGGTAATGAGGGAGGGCCGTACCTCTTTCTGTCACGCGAACCGCTCGCATGTGCGGCTGGCAAGAAGAATAAATACCTTGTTAAGGTACAGGCGTCGCATTTCCTGATCGACACCTCTGCCAAGACCTATGGCTCACTGCTGTCGCCCGACCGCGCTTTGGAGTATGGCGATTATCCAGCTACGGCGGGAAAATCGGACTCATTCCTTACGTACGCCACGGTGCGCAACAGCCAGGGTATACCAGAGACGGTCACTGCACGCCTATTCTCTCTTTAAGCTTAGAGGGGTTAAAAAGGCGCCAACAGGGGAATAAGCGCGTTGTAATTGTGAGTACCGCCCGCCGAGCTGCCGCGTCATAGCGGCATCCGGCGGGCTCAGGTGCGTTAAAATGGGCTTGTTCTTAGCTAATTGAGACAGGGGGGCCGTGTTATGGCTTCAGATGCAAAAAAGATTCTGCTGGTCGAGGATGAGAAGGCAATCCGTGACGCCGTCGCTGCCTATCTCGAGCGCGAAGGCTACTGGGTTGTGGGCGTCGGCGACGGCCAGTCCGCGATCGAGGAGTTCGAGAAGCATCAGTTCGACCTGGTCGTGCTCGACCTTATGCTCCCCAAGATTCCCGGCGAGCGCGTTTGCCGCACCATTCGCGATACCTCGGATGTCCCCATCATCATGCTGACGGCTAAGGGCGAGATCGAGGACCGTATTATCGGTCTTGAGCTCGGCGCCGACGACTATCTGATTAAGCCGTTCTCGCCGCGCGAGCTCGTCGCCCGCGTTCGCGCTCTGTTCCGCCGTGCCCATCAGGCCGACGAGCCCGCCGTCGAGGTGCTCGACTTCGGCGATCTGGTCATCGATATCTCGGGCCACAAGATCTTGGTCGAGGGCAAGGAAGTCGATCTGACGGCTTCCGAGTTCAAGCTGCTCACCACGCTCGCCCGCCATCCCGGCCGTGTGTATAACCGCATGGAGCTGGTCGAGAAAGTGCTCGGGTATGACTTTGAGGGCTATGAGCGCACCATCGATAGCCACGTGAAGAATCTTCGCGCCAAGCTGGGCGATGATCCCAAGAAGCCCAAGTGGCTCTACACCGTCCATGGTGTCGGCTATCGCTTCGAGGCTCCGGCCAAGACCGATAAGTCGGACGAGAAATAGGGAAATCACATATGACACCTGCGCGCTTTGAAATCGGACAAAAGCACAAGCAGGAGAGCGAGGCGGGTTCCAAGGCTAGTTGGAACACGCCTCGTTCCGATTCACGGCCAACGATGAGCTATCCCTCGCGCATGGCACTTGCTTTTGCTCTGACATCGCTCATGACGGTATTGGTGCTGGTGGGCGTTGTCTCTGTTGTGTGGGGCACGGTCTTTTCGGATTACACACGCTCCAATATCGTCGAAATCGCAAATTCCGCTGCCGAGAAGTTGGCAACCTCATATGAGGAAAACGGCTCTTGGACCGCGGGGGAACTGCGCACGGTCGCAACGTCGAGTTTGGTTTCCGACGATCTGGGTATGCAGGTCGTCAATAAAAAGGGCGTGATCGTTTATGACGATTCCTGGCCCTCGGCAAGCGCCACCGCCGATGTACGCGAAAACCAGGCTACGACCGACGACACGAGCGGCAAGAGGGCATCGCATAGCCCGGTCTCGTCTGCTCCAACCGACTCCGATAGCGTTGCTAACGTCGAGATTGTAACGTCTTCCGGCGAGCATGTCGGACAGGTAAAGCTGTGGGCCATCGGCTCCGACGCGCTGCTCACCAAGGCGGACTCTGCGTTTAGGGAGAAGACCTTTAACGCCATGGCCCTCGCCGCGGTTGTTGCAATCTGCATTTCGGTCGTTATCGGATCGCTCGTGTCGCGCATGCTCACCAAGCCGATTCATCGCATCACCAGTACCGCAAAGCAAATCCGTGACGGCGACCTGTCGGCTCGCACGGGACTGCGCGGTGATGACGAGATCGATCAGCTGGGAGAGACCTTCGACGAGATGGCCACCTCACTCGAGAAAGATATGAAGCACGAGAAGCGCCTGACCTCTGATGTTGCCCACGAGCTGCGCACGCCGCTCATGGCCATGCTTGCAACGGTCGAGGCCATGCAAGACGGTGTGTATCCCACCGACGACGAACACCTGGAGACGGTCGCTTCCGAGACGCGTCGCCTGGCTCGTCTGGTGCAGCAGATGCTCGACCTATCGCGTATGGAAAACAGCACGGCTCCGCTCAATCTAGAACCGGTGGACATGGTTCCGTTCGTGCGATCGATTGTGAACGGCCAGGAGCGTCTGTTTGCCGACCGTGACCTTCGTCTTCGCTTTGCAGATGAAACCCAGGGGCACGACGATGTCGTCGAAGCCGATCCCGACATGATCACGCAATGCGTCATCAACCTCATGAGCAACGCCATGCGCTACACCCCCGAGGGCGGTTGGGTCGTGGTGTCGGTGCTCAGTGACCGCAAGCATGTCAGTATTGCCGTTTCGGATACCGGTATCGGTATTGCCAAGGACGATCTGTCGCGCATCTTCGGGCGGTTTTGGCGCGCCGATGCCAGCCGCGCTCGCGAAGCTGGCGGCCTGGGCGTTGGCCTCGCCGTGACCAAGCAGATCGTCGAGCGTCACCATGGCTACATATCCGTGGAGTCGGAGCTTGGAAAGGGTACGACTTTTACAATTCATCTGCCCCGCGAGCACACGGCGGACGCGGCATCTACTACAATGGAGCACTAGCTTTTCGCTATTCGGTGAAGGAGGGGCCGCGTCCCTGCCGCTCCGAGTTTGCGAAAACATGCGGGAAAGAACCCGCATTTCTGTCGTATTTAGGTAAGGAGTGACTCACGTGACAACGATGGAGCGTCGTCCGGATTCCCGTGGCAAGGTTCGTGATATCTACGATGCCGGTGAAAACCTGCTGATGGTCGCCACCGACCGCATTTCTGCGTTCGACTTCATTCTTCCCGACGAGATTCCGTTTAAGGGAGAGGTGCTCAACCGCATCTCGGCATTCTGGTTCGATAAGTTTGCCGATATCGTTCCCAACCACCTCGTTTCCATCGATCCGGCGGATTTCCCCGAGGAGTTTGCCGAGTATCGTGACTACCTCGCAGGCCGCGCCATGCTGGTCAAGAAGGCCCAGACGATTCCTATCGAATGCATCGTCCGCGGCTATCTGACCGGTTCGGGCAAGAAGACCTATGACGAGAACGGCACCGTCTGCGGCATTCAGCTGCCCGAGGGTCTGACCGAGGCCTCCAAGCTTCCCGAGCCGCTGTTCACGCCGTCCACGAAGGCCGAGATCGGCGACCACGACGAGAACATTTCGTTCGAGCGTTGCTGCGAGATCGTGGGTGAGGACATCGCCGCGCAGATTCGCGACCTGTCCCTCAAGATTTACAAGGCTGCTGCCGAGTATGCAGCGACCCGTGGCATCATCATCGCCGACACCAAGTTCGAGTTCGGTGTCATCGATGGCAAGGTTACGCTGATCGACGAGTGCCTCACGCCCGACTCCAGCCGTTTCTGGCCTGCCGCCAGCTACGAGGAGGGCAAGATTCAGCCCAGCTACGACAAGCAATTCGTCCGCAATTGGCTCAAGGCCAACTGGGATATGACGGGGGAGACCCCGCACCTGCCCGCCGAGGTCATTGATGGCACGTCCGAGCGCTATCGCGAGGCCTTCCAGATCATCACGGGCTCCCAGTTCACAAGCATGAAGGAGAACGCATAAGTGAGTACCCGTAGCGCCACGAACAAGCGCACGCAATCCCACGAGGTTACCGGGGTTGCGCGCAAGTCCGCCGCATCTGCTAAACCCGCCCGCCAGGCAGCGAGCTCCGTTCGCGTCGTGCCGGCTTCGTCTAAAGCTCGCCGCAAAGAGCTCGAGAAGGGTGAAAACCTGGAAGGCCTTTCCAAGGAGGAGAAGCGCGCCCGCAAGGCCAAACAGCGTGCTCGCGAGGATCGTATCTACACGGTGTCGAATATTCTCCTCAAGCAGGACGAGGACTACACCAAGCGCCGTCGTATCTGGTGGGCCGTGCTCGCCATCGGCATGGTACTCGTCGTGGCAATTTGGGCTTCGCTCTACTTCGCTCCCGGCGGCACGGTGTCCAGTCCCGTCCAGATGGTCGGCATCGTTTTGTCCTATGTCATCATCCTAGGTGACTTTATCTACGACTTCGCTCGTATTCGTCCCTTGCGCAACATGTACCGCGCGCAGGCCGAGGGCATGTCCGAGAATAAGCTCAACGCTTTTATCGAGCGCGCAGCTGCCGAGGAGGACAAGAAGGACTCCAAGAAGAAGTAGCGTTTGCATACATACTTATCGCTAAGATATAAGGCGCGTCGTTTTTGCGGCGCGCCTTTTTACTGTTCTATAGATAGATGGAGTGGCACATGATTCGAGCTGCCCTGACGGTCGAAGAGGCCCTGGAGGGTATGAAGTCCCTGGAGCCCAAGATTAAAAACTATGCGCGCCTGGTTGTCCGCAAGGGCGTAAACGTTAAGCCCGGCCAGGAAGTCGTCGTTCAGTCTCCGGTTGAGTGCGCGCCGTTTGCGCGCGTGGTGGTCGCGGAGGCCTATGCTGCCGGCGCCGGCCACGTGACGGTCATCTGGGCCGATGATGCCGTGACGAGGCTCACGTACGAGCATGTCGAGAAAAGCTTTTTTGAGCAGACGCCCGAGTGGAAGCGCCTGCAGCTGGATTCCCTGGCCCAGGACGGCGCCTGCTTTGTCTTTATCGAGGGTGCGGATCCTGCGGCCCTCAAAGGCATCGATCCAGCCAAGCCGGCCGCGGCATCAAAGGCGAGGAATACGCAGTGCAAAGTTTTCCGCCGTGGACTGGATTACAACATCAATCCGTGGTGCATCGCCGGCGCTCCGGTCGTGGCTTGGGCGCACGAGGTGTTCCCGGGAGACGCCGATGAGGTTGCAATCTATAAGCTGTGGAATGCGATTCTGCACACCGCGCGCGCCGATGGCCAGGACCCAGAGAGCGACTGGGAACTCCATGACGCCGCATTCGAAAAGAACCTGCGTTTCCTGAACGACAATCGTTTCGACTGCCTGCATTACACCGCGGCAAATGGAACCGATCTGACGATTGGCATGACGAAGGGTCACGAGTGGGCCGGCGGCAAGGGCAAGACGCCCGATGGGCACCCCTTCTTCCCCAACATTCCCACCGAGGAAGTCTTCACTTCGCCCGATCGCATGCGCGCCGACGGTATCGTGTACTCGGCCATGCCGCTTATCCACCACGGCAATAAGGTCGATGATTTTTGGATTAAATTCGAGGGCGGTCGCGTGGTGGACTACGACGCCCGCGTGGGCAAGGCAACGCTCGCAAGTATCATCGATACTGACGAGGGCGCTGCTCACCTGGGAGAGGTCGCGCTCATTTCCAAGAACACGCCGATCCGCGAAAGTGGTGTTCTGTTCTACGATACGCTCTATGACGAGAACGCTAGCTGCCATCTCGCGCTAGGTGTCGGTTTCCCCGAATGCATCGAGGGTGGGTATGACATGTCCAAGGAGGAGCTCCTGGAGCATGGTGTTAACGTCTCGAGCACGCACGTCGATTTTATGATCGGCACGGACGACATCGATATTACGGGCATTACGCCTGATGGACGTGAAGTTGTGATTTTCCAGAACGGCCAATGGAGTTGGGAATAGTCCCAGACCGTGGTACAATGCCACCCGCGGGCCGTTAGCTCAGCTGGCAGAGCAGGGGACTTTTAATCCCAAGGTCCAGGGTTCGAACCCCTGACGGCCCACCATAGAAAAGAAAGCGATCGACTCCGGTTGGTCGCTTTTTTATTGCCGCGACACGGGTTCGAACCCGTCGGGGCGCGGAGCGCCGCAGCGGCCGCCTGCGGAGCAGGCTGAACCCCCGACGGCCCACCCAACGAAAGGAAAACAAAATGAAAACAGATAGATACGGAATTAGCGGCAGCACATTAAAGATAATAGCGGCCATTTCGATGGTTCTCGATCATGTAAGCAGGATCGTCCTGACCAATGGAATCATGACTCACGCATCGTACAATCAGATATCAGACGAGCAGTGGGCGATTCTAAGCGAGGCTTCGGATGTGCTTCATGTTCTTGGCAGAATTGCATTTCCCTTATTTTGCTTTTTGATAGTTGAGGGATTTTTGCATACTCATGACATAAAGAAGTACCTGCGAAATATGCTTGTCTTCGCAATCATTGCGGAGCCCATATACGATTTCGTTCAAACAGGGCAACTATTTGACCTTCGGCAACAAAATGTTATGTGTGAGCTCCTGCTTTCCTTGGTCTTTTTGATTATTCTGGAAAAGATACAAAGTCTTTCAAAATGGAAGAGGCACATCGCAGAAATTGCTCTGATTGTTTTGACAGCACTGGCAGCTGAATACACTAAACTAGATGGCGGCGTGTATGGCATTCTGCTTGTAGCTGCATTCTATTTATTCCACGACAGCAAGGCCAAGATGCTCTTTGCTGCAGTATGCGCAGTGCTCCTTTCGTCGTGCCATATAGTTGGCGGCGGATTTGAGTTTGCTACAGCTAATGTATTTAATCCTGATGTTGCTGCCGCGGTCGTTTCGTTGCTGCTTATCAATCTTTATAATGGCAAGCGAGGGCTGAAGCTGAAATACTTCTTCTACATTTTCTATCCGGCACATCTTGCTCTGCTTTATGGTGTCTCACTTATTGTTTTGAACTGTCTTTAATAACTCTCAAACAAGTCTCTGAAAGCAGAAACAAACTGACCCTAAGACTGCTTGTGAATTTCCGGAAGACCTGAGAGATGCGAGTATAGACAACGAGGGCTACAGAAAGATGCTTCTCAGTTCTCTGGCGGATCGCACGTATCTGTATGAGGATCACTTCCGCACACTCATTAATAACAGTGATAAACACGGCAGGTCCTCAAAACATGGGGCTGTGGAGGTCGAACGATGCTTCGACGGCATGAATGGCAGCGAGAAAGTGAGTTCGGAAACATCCCTTGGATGCTCCACCATAGAACTGAAAGCGATCGACTCCGGTTGGTCGCTTTTTTGTTGCCGGTGCACGGGTTCGAACCCGAACTTCTCTATATATAAAAACGCTTGGCGAACAAAACCTGCCTTTTACCGATGGGAAACAAATGGCTGATGCTTTTGGAGTAAAGTAGCGCTCCAGAGATGACCGATGTCTCAATACTCATAAAACAGCTGGTCATCGCCAATATCAGAAGTCAATGCTTCAGTTTTAACCTCAGTGATGCGACTGAGGGACCTATTCATTTGTGAACAAAATATGGAGTGCGCGATTCCCGCCCACGGGGCCCCTCCGGTCTGGCAATATATCTCCTTGCCGCGCGGCCCGGTCGGACCGGATGAGCCGCAAAGCGTGCACCTTGAGAACCGGATACTGCGAGGATGGACACTAACTTCAGTGTCGCATCCGGGCAGACATCGAACCATTTGAAATGGTCTAACTTGGATTTGTT